>ERZ1026866.165-NODE-165-length-45348-cov-6.648202_pt1 | contig 45348 bp, 70 predicted proteins | sample MGYA00380163_ERZ1026866 | MGnify/ENA primary metagenome ERZ1026866 (study PRJEB33269, sample SAMEA4719799) | human gut metagenome | biome: human-associated habitat; feature: organic feature; material: feces | place: Cameroon | collected 2013-10 ...
GGGAGCCGTAGTTCCACCCAGCCCACGACAGGGCGAGGTTGCCATGGACGAAGCGAAGGCCAGCATCGCCCCTGTTCCGGAGGAAGCCGAGAGTAAGGCACTGGCGAGTTCCCGTGACCGTATCGGCGTTCTTGTAGAAGCCGTCACACGTTCCGGTTGTCTGCGACGCGCCGGAGCCGACATGCACCATGACACCGTTGACGGTCTTGTCGTACGTCGGGTATTTCCATCCCTCGGTCGCATCGCCGGGCAGGTCTCCGACAACGACGGCGTTCGCAGGGATGATTCCGGGCTTGTCGTCGGCAGTGCTCTTTGATGCGTAGCCCTTCCAGCCGCTGCCGTCGTTCTTGAACGCGACGTCCTCGATAATCTCGTACATGCCGTGACCAAGCTCGATGCCCTGGATGGTGAACGGCTCGCGACAGCTCTTTGGGTCGGTGGGCGAGCCGTCTCCCGCGAGGCCGTCGCAGGCTCCCGTGTGCCAGGGGCAGGTTGAGACGACCATGCCGACCTCGGTGGTGATGGGACCGCAGTCGAGCGTGAGCACGCAGTTGTCACCATCGACCGTCTTGGAGACGATTCTGGCGGCATCTACGATGTCGCGGGAGGTGCTGGCGCCACGGTCGGGGCTGGCGGTCTTTACGGAGCCGACCATGACCGAGGAGCCGATGGGCCATGCGGAGACGGAGGACGCAGCGACCGTGACCGTGTTGACGTTCTCGCCAGCGACGGTGATTGCAGGCTGCTCGGTGTGACCTGTGCATCCGGCGAACACGCTCTGGGAGTTCTTAGTCGCGTACTTGAGGTCGAACATCCACAGGACGTACATGTGGTCGTAGCGAGACTTGCCGGAGTACTGGGCACCCTTCTTGCGGGTCAGCGTGATGACGCTGTCATGGCTGATGAAGCGCTTGACAGGTCGCCTGGAGATGGATGCCGCGTTGCCAGCGTCATCGATTACGAGCGGGTACTTCGCGCGCAGGATAAACTGGCGCCTATGCTTTCGGTCTGTGAGTCCGTCAGGCTCGATCGTGTAGCCAGTGGTCGGCGAGTCGCTTACCCAGCGCTGGATGGTGGATTCACCCTCGACCTCGCGCATGTAGAGCGTCGGGGTCATAATCCAGACGTCGCCGTTGGAGCCGTCTCGCGCGAAGCGACCGTCGCCGTTGATGGCGGTGACATGTGGTTTGCCGACTGCGTCGTAGAAGCCGTTTACCTCCCAGTAGCGGAACGGTCCGATGCCGAGGTACGGGTCGTTTCCGGCCTTGGCGAACGTGTAGGGCGTCGGCGCGTCGTACTTCGCGTTCTCGCCGAGTTTGGTTCCCTCGACGGTCTTTCCGGTGGAGAACTCGACTCCGTAGGCGAGTCCGTCGCAGCCGGATTCGATCATCGCGGCGACAGATGCGTCGGTGTACCTGTCAATGTCGTCATCGAAAACGGGTCGTTTGTTGTTCGCGAGCAGCTGAATCGACATGGCGATGTCGCCAAGCCCCTCCTTAAGTGTCTCGTCGCTGGCGATGTGGGTCTTTGCCATTAGCTTTCCTCCGTGTCAACTAGGGTCAGGTACTGCGTGTCGCCGACCGTGTCGTACGTGATGTAGATTTTCTTGTCGGCCGAGATTGAGCCGCGAGCCTCCTCTGCTGCTTTAAGTGCCTCCGTCTTTGCCTGCTCAGCTCCTGCGGCAGCGTTCGAAGCGGTGACGGACGAGTCGTTAGCGGAGCCAGCTGCGGCGTTCGCCTTTCCAGCGGCCTCGTTCGCAGCAGTCGCGGCCTTCTCTGCCCTGTCCTTGGACGCGTCGACGGAGCCAGCTGCTGTTGTGGCCTTGGTCGCGGCGTCGTTCGCTTTCTTCACGGCTGACTCGGCGTTGGTAGCGGCTGTCTTAGACCTCTCGACCGCGTCGGTGCTCTCCTGCTTGACCTGCTCGAACTTGTTGGAAATCTCCTGCTCCGAGTCGGCATAGCTCTGCCTAAGAAGCTCGAGCTGCTTGTGCTCCTCGTCGACCCTGCCAATTGCGTCGTTCGCGCGCTTTGCGGCGTCGGTGGCGGGCCGCATAAGCCCCGCAATCTGCTCCTCTGTGAAGTCGGCGTACACGAACGCGTCACCCTTGAGGGCAACGATTTTCCAGCTGGCACTGGGCGGCTGCTCCACGGTCGGAGAGACGCACATATAGGAGCTGCCGCCGTGTGACACCACGTCGAGCTTGTCGTAGTTGGTCCCGCTCTGCCACTCGCCTCGGTGGATTACGGCGATTCGCCCAAGGTCCTTAATCATCGGTTGTCCCCGCTTTCGTAAGTTACGTATCCGTGTCCGTCATCGCCGAGCGAGAAGTCGATGCTGTTCAGCATGGCCCTGCAGTCAGCCCAGACCTTCTCGTACTCGCTCTGCGACGGGTCGGACGGCGCAGGCGCGGTGTCTGCCATGACGCGCGGCTCCACCAGCAGCGGCTTGCGCATGAGCGCGTTCGCCACGACCACGGAGTCCCTGGTGCCAACGGCGGTCACGTAGACCTGGCCGACCCTTGCCGTCACCTCAGATGGGACGACGTATGCTCCGTCCTCTCGTGCGGCAGGCATGAACCGCTCCCCGGTGGTGCTGGTGAATATGACCCTGATGTCAAGTCCATCCCACTCGCCGTCGAACGCGATGGCGATCGCGTCTGCGTTGGCGGTGCCCTGCACCAGCCTGCGGTCGTCGCAGGAGAGCGTCCTGTCGCGCACGGTCGCGCTATGCAGCTTCACTAGTCCACCTCCAGCTTGAGATGCCCGTCATCGCCGAGCGAGAAGTCGACGGTGCCGTCGCGGAAATAGTTCTTGAGGTTGTTCACGATGTCCTCGTAGGTGGCCATGCGCTTCACGGAGCCTGCGGCGAAGCAGATGTAGACGGACCTGCCGTCGCTCGCCTCCGTATCGTCAGACACGACGACCGCCCACTCCCCTGGCATCAGCTTTGCCTTGTTGAGGTTCGTGTATGCGCCACGGCGCATCTGGATTGCCATTTAGTACCCCCTGAACTCTGCATCTGTTGGTGTGTAGAACTTCCAGTCGATTAGTAGGCCCTTCTCAAACGAGAGGACGTAGTCCCTAATTGCGTTGTTGTATGCAAATGGGATTCGCACTTGCCCGGTAAACGGAGGGTTTTCCACTACGCTTGTGGCGAAATTGCTGGAATCCAAAAAGCTCATACCGTTTGCCTGGACGATTTCTCCACCGATTGAATCGGTTGCGTAGTAGAAATCAACGCCATCAACCCATAGCGAAAAAATCCTCTTAGGGATAATCAGCCTCATTGTTACGTTCACGCTACGAGAAAACTCACCAGAAGTACCAGACGCCTTAGTTGGTTTCAGTATCAGCTTGATACCAAGAATGTTGTCATCTGGATTTAGCAGCATGACGGTTACACCGGCATCACCGCTCGCGTAAATCAATTGGAGCGGTGCTAGTGCATTGCCGTCGAGCATGTCGCTGCTGACCGTATAGTACTTGCCGCCATGGCATAGCCTGATAAGGAACTTGTACTTGAACACGAGCATCCCGTTATTGACCATACCGACAGCCTTCATCGGCTCATTGCACACAATATCCCTGATCAAATCATCATGCGCATCGGTATCAATGTTTCCACCGACTCCAAAAATAGTCTGTCCGTTGGCGCCGATTTCCGAAACGCAGGTCATCTTATAGTCAACAGGCTTGATGCACATGGCTTCTTGGCCGTTCGTGTTGAAAGAAATGCCATCTGCGGAAACCTTGACAGAGTTTGTGCCGTCCCCGATGCTCAACAAGTTCGCGATTGCCACTTTCTGAGCATTGATTGACCCGGAGTCGATGTAGTCAGCGTTGATGCCGAGGGCGTAGATTCGCTTGAGGATTGCGTCGCCGTCTGCTGTTAGTCCAGTCGCGTATGTCTTGCCGGAGTCGGTCGAGATTCCGATGCCGTCGGCTGAAATCTTGTAGATAATCTTGGATTGGTCCGTTGTCGGCTTGTCGTGCAGGTAGTAGACGATACTGCCATCATCCTGCTTGACCTCGGTGTGGTACATGCCCTTGGCGTCTGCCAACGACTCGCCGAGACTCTTGATGGCAAGGTCCCTTGCGCTCAGCTCGCGCTGCATCTCGTTTCGAGCCTTGACGTATGCAGACGTGCTAGCACCTGAGTTGTCGGCACTGTTGCGGCTCGCGCTCTTTGCCCCGCACGATACGGTCATGCCGCCGTTGACGGTGTACTTCACGCGTGTCACGTACGACCTGTGCATGTTCTGCTTTCGGTCGATTACATATGCGCAGTCCCCCGCCTCGATGCTCGGGACGCAGATATGCTTGCCGCTGAACGGACGGAACCTCATGCCGATTACCTTGCTCGCGATAAGCTCGGCTACATCGCGTCCGCGATCCGGCAGGATTAGCGGGTTGTTGCTGATGGACAGCACATATCCATCCTCGCCAATCTGCACGGTTTCTCCGTTGACCGTCTCGTTGTTCTCGGTCACGCTGCGTTCTGAGACGCGAACTCCGGTGATTACGACATCATCGGTATTTACCGTGATGTTGCTGAAAGCATATAGCTGGTGTACGCTCCTGTTCGTGATGAAGGTGCCGCCGTCGACAGAGTCCCCAGTGGAATAGTCGAGGAAGTCGCCGCCGTCCTTGGTTGCTCCAGTGGAGTACGGGCTATCGGAGTCGAAAACGCCGCCGTCGCAGTCATCCTCGGACTCGAAAACCGAGGTGTCGTACCAAACTGTCCTCAAGTGGCCGTTGTACGTAGCTGAGGCGTTGACGCAGCATACCTGGCAGCAGTACGCGAGTACCTGACGGCAGGTGGCGCTCTGGTCCACGTATGCAAAAACGAACGATTTGTCCAGCGCCTTGTTGCCGTCATCGTCCCACTTGACACCGCAGTAGCGGCACATGTTTCCGATTACCTCTCGGACGCTGACGCTGTCGTTGAGCGGCAATCCCGTTGCTTTGACGAAATCGGAGAACGGGACCTCGAACTTCGACAGGCTGTCGAGTGCAGAGATTGCGATGGTGCCGTTGTAGGCATCCGGCTGGTTCGCCGTATAAATGCCTCGCTGAATCCACTCGGTCCCGCTCGACAGTTCCTTGCCGACCCACGCCTTGAACATGGACCCTGTGAAGTCGCAGGCGTCAAACCTGCCGTCGTGGTTGTTGAGCGTGATGTTCATCTGGCCGATGATCGCGGTGCCGACGTCGAACGAACCGTCAGATGAAACCTGCTGGTCGAACGAGCAGGAGACAATGTCGTCTCCCGTAAGCTTGCGCGTCGTCTTGTCCGCGAACCTGATGGCTCCCTTGATTAGCTGGTTCGAGTTCTCGCCAAGGGACAGCTCGTACTCGTTGCTGATGCTGAGCATTGGCTACCTCTCGATCAAATCGAAGCTGAGTGTCTTGTATCGCGTGCCGTCGACCCATACATACTGGAGCGGAGCGGAGCGGTCGCCGACGTAGAAGCAGCGCGTCTCCATGCATCCGTCCATCGCGTCCCAGTAGCGGACGTAGATATATTCAGGATTTACGGCCTGCAGAATTGCAGCCACCTGAGCGGCGGTAGGCTGCGCCCAGCTGCACTTTAGCTTGCGCTTCTGGCACAGGCGCTGCTTGTACATCGTCGCGTTAGAGTCCATCACTCGACCCGCATCGGAGCCGGAGACGTCCTGCAAGCCCCATTCGAGCGAGGACGGGTCCGGCGAGACGGGGCGCACGCTGTCGGCGCTCGCCCCGATGCTCAGGATTGCCAAGAGGCTACTCCAAACTCACCACGCCTCGACGCGCGAGGCTTTCGTTACCCTTGACGACCGCGCGGGCAAGGTCCTCGTTGCCGACTCGCAGGACGATGGTGGTGTCACCGCCGCCGTTGACCTGCTGGCCGCCGAGCTGACCCGTGGTCATCGCGGACTGCACCATGGCCTTGGTCATGGCGCTGACCGCAGTCTCAGTCTCGAAGGTTGTCGGATAACCCTCGTGCGAGGTGTAGCGGCTGGACGAGCCGTCGAACGTGGACGCCGAGGTGGAGCGTGCAAGCTCCTCGGAGCGCTGCAACATGTCGGCGACCTTGGAACCATCGAATCCGTCGCCAATCGCGTTGCCGTATGCCTTGCCGACGTTCTTTCCGAACTTTGCTGCCTCCTCGGTGGCGTCGAGGGATTCTGCGGTCATATCGGCAACCGCATTGGACACGGACTTGGCGCTGTCGGAGATACCGATAGCGAAGCCCTCTCCGAAGTAGCCGCCGATTTCCATCGTCACTCGGGACGGGGAATGGATGCGGAGTGCGCGGCGCATCCTGTTCGCCGCGTTGGTGGCAATGACCTCGGCGGTGTTGTAGATGGTCCAGCGAGTGCTCCACAGGCCGTCATCGAATCCGTAACCGACATACCTTCCGGCGTTCTCGTACCAGCCGCGATAGTCGCGCAAGCCGCTCTCGCCTGATGCTGCGACGGAGTGCGCCGCAGAGCTTGCATTGACTCCCCTGAGTCCGTTAGCGAAGCTGTTGCCGAGCGCCCTGCCCGAATTGCTCGCGGTTCCGCTGCCGTTGCGGAAAGCGTTCGCCGCCCTGTTGGACGCGCTGGATGCGGCAGACACGGCCCCTCCAGCGGCATTGGACAGTCCGCTCCTGTAGCTGTTCATGACGGCAGCGCCAGCGCTGTTGGCGGTTCCGGTGCTGGAGCGGAAAGCTGATACGACCTTATTGCTCACAACGCGAGCGGCGCTTGCGGCAGATTCAGCTCCAGCACTGATGCCGTCGCCGTATCCACCGGACATGTTCTTGCCTGCGGACTTCGCCTTGGTGTAGCCAGTGCCGCCGTTGAATCCGGTGACGGCCTTGTCGCGCACGCCCTCGGCCTTCGACTTGACGTTCGCGGCTCCGTCGTTGATTCCGTTGGCGAAGCTGTCGACCATCGTCTTGCCGCTGGTCTTAGCCTGGTTCTTAGCGGAACCGAACTCCTTGGCAGTCTCCTCGGACGTTTTCTTGGCCTCGGACTTGGTGTTCTCCTTCTCGGATTTCACGCCGTCCGTGGCGCCCTTTGCGTTCTTCTTACCAGCCGCGCTGGACTTGTCGGAGCCAGCGCCGAGAACATTGGCGAACGAATCAGTGCCGGAGTTAGCCGCCTCCTCAAGCTGCTGGATGAACTGCTTGGACTGTGCGCTTGTCGGGTTGTTGACGACCTCCTGCAGCGCCGTCGCCATCTTCTCTGGGCCAGCGTCGCGCAGTGCTTGGACCATAGAGCTATTCATGCTCCAGCCCGTGATGGAGCAGAGCTGAATCAGGTTGTCGGACCAACTCTGCTGCACGGCGAGGTTGTTGGCGAGGTTGGTGTTGACCGTCTCGAGCGACATGCTCGAACCAGTCTCGATCGCGTCGAAGCTGTTGATGGTTTTCTGCGAGAAGCTGTCAATCTGCTGCGCGACGTCGTCGAACGACTGCCCCGTGTCTGCGAGGTGCTGGGCGAACTCCTGCTCGGAGAAACCAGCCATGGCAAGAGCGTCAGCGAGGTTGTCATGGGACTTCTCGTATTCCTTGATGGAATCGACGTTGTTCTTGACCTGCTGCTCCTCCTCGGACAGGGCCTCGTTGGCCTCCTTTGTGGAGTCGGTAGCCTGTCCGGTGGCATCGTTAAGGCCGAGAAACCCGAGGACTGCGTTGCCGATGCCGTCGATGACAGGCTGCAGCAGTGACAGGATGCCACTGAGTGCGGCGACGAACACCATGCCCGGGAACGCGGCGATGGCGGCGTTCAGCAGGCCCTGTGCGACCGCTCCAGCCGTCTTTGCAACCGTCATCGCAGTCTCGGCTACGGTCATCGCTCCAGTTGCAACAGTGCTCGCGCCGAGCTTGGCGGTATTCGCGGCGACCTCGGCTCCGGCCTTGAGTTCGGCGGCCGCCATCTTGCCAGCGCCCGCAACGGTCTTGTCCTGACTGGCCGCGTAGTCCATAGCGGCCAGCTTAGCGGAGTTCAGCTTGTCCTTGGACTGCTCCAAGGCAAGGTTGCTCTCTGCCGTCTTGACGCGCATCTCCTGAGTCTTGACACCAAGTTTCTCGGCGCGTGTCGCATTCTCGCCGAGAGCGGAACGGACATCGTTCAGCTTGGTTCGCTCGTTGGCGAGCGCATCTGCGGCGTCTGCCGTCACGGTCTTGGCGTGCTCGGTTGCCTTTGCAGCGAGATCGGTCTTGTCCTTTGAGATGCCGAGAGCCGATGCCAGCTTGCCAAGGCCCTCCTTGGCGCTATCGGCTCCAGACTTGAGGTTCGACTTGAGGTCGGTCGAGAGCAGCTTTACCTTGTCGGACGACTCAGCGGACTTGCCGGAGACAATCTTCGCCATAGCGCTGAAAGCCGTGCCGATGCCCTGCAACCCCTTGGCGATGCCGTTGGTGACGGCGAGTGCGGTTAGGGCCGCGCCGAGCATGGTGGCAGCGACGCGAGCGGGTTCGCTGTTGACCAGCAGCTCGAGCATAACCTGTAGGACGGTGTTGATTGCCTGGAGAGCGACGGCAGCTGTGGTGAACGCAACGTTAGCAACGGACTCCGCGAGCTGCAGCACAAGACCCGCGCCGATGCCAGCGGCCTGGCCGAGCCTGCCAAGCGCGTCCACGTTGCGCGTGAACCAGTCCTGCCAGCTCTGCAGCACGTCGATGCACAGGTAGATGGCTCCGCGCAGCTTGTCGCCAATCCAGGCGACCAGCTGAATCAGCGCGGTATCAGTGAAGCCCTTAATCATTGTGCCGACGCCGTTGATTGCAGCGGAGAGCGTCAGGCACATCTGCGCCGCGAGGTCGAACGACAGCGCGATAGTCTCTGGGAAGTTGAACGCGACGACCAGCGGACCCATGATTTCGACAATCTGGCGCACCGTGTTGCTGATTAGGTTCGCAACTCCGGCAATCTCGTTCTTCACGGCGCCGACGATGTCGAGTCCGTCGAACTGGTGCTGGATTGCCTTGGCGAGCACCTTGAAGTCGTCGACGAGCGGCTGGAACGCCTTGCCGATGCGGTTCAGCATGTCCATAATCTCGTCGTACAGCTTGTCAGTCAGGCCGTCGCCGAGCGACCAGTCGTAGTCGTCGAGCGTGATGTCCGAGATGTTCGGCGCGCCGCCACCTGCGCCGCCACCGCCGCCACCGGAACCGCCCGAGTCGGAGCCGCTGGAGGTCTCGTTGAACTTGTTGATTTCGTCGAAGCCCATGAGCTGACGTTTAAGTTCCTCGACCTGCTTGGCGGCCTTGCCAGCCTTGTTCCCGGTGCCGCTTGCGGCATCTCCGGCATTGCCGATAGCATCTGCGGCGTCGTCTGCCGCGCCAGCAGCGCCCTCGTATGCGCCGCCGTCTCCGAAGCCCATGTTGGCGATCGCGGTGCCGCCAGTCACCTTGGCCAGAAGGTTTGCGAGCGTCGCCACGGCCTTAACGACCGCGACGGCGACCGGGATGATTGCCTGCAGCATCGGCAGGAACACGTTGCCGATGGCCTGAGCCGCCGTCTGCATCTGGCTCTTGAGGATTCGGATTTGGTTGGCGGGAGACGACGCGGTCTTGGCGAGGTCGCCGTGCGCCCAGCTGACCTGCGACATGATGGCCTTGTAGCGGAGCATGGCCTTCTCGGCCTGCGTCATCTTGGACACCTGCTCGGAGATGCCCATGTTGTAGGCCTCCTGCTGGAGGCGTGCCGTGGTCAGGTCGTAGCCCAACGCTCGAAGCGGCTCAATCTCGCCAGCGAGTCCAGAGCGCACCTTCTCGAACGCGGCGTCGTTGCTGATGTTGAAGAATGACGCGAGGTCGTAGGACAGCTGTGTGAGTCCCTTTGACATGGTGTAGGCGTTGTTAGCCGCGACGCCCATGCCCTGGGCCATGGTCATGAACGTGCCCTGGTTGCTCAGGAACTCGCCCGTGTTGATGCCGAGCGCGACCTGCACCGCGTCCGCGTACTCATGCGCGGTGGCGGCGTACTGGCCGAGCGACGTGTCGGCGAGGTTGATATTCTCGATGTAGCGGTTGGACTTGTCGACGCAGTAGGCGATGCCCTGCCCGACCTTGTAGAAGGTCGACGCGACGGTCGCCACGGCGCGGATGACCGATGCCGAGGTGCGCAGCTTGGAGATGAAGCTGTCGAGCGCGGATTCGGCCTGCTTGGTGCCGCTGGTTGCTTCAGCGCCGAAGCTCTTGGACGCGCTCTTGATGGTCCTGAAACCGGACGCGACGCTCGCGAACTTCTCGGGCAGCTTGCCAAGAGAGTCGTTGATGGCGTCGCAGGCGGCGCGGAAGGACGTCATGTCCATCTTGTCGAGCGACGCGGCAAGCTCCGGCAGCTTCTTGAGCGCGTTGACCGTGGTGCCCAAGTTGGACCTCGGCAGGGCGCTCAGCTCCGCGAGCGAGGTGTACAGGCTGTGGAACTTGGTCGCGTCGAAGCTGACCTGGTTCATCTCCGCGACGGACGCGGCGATTTTCCTGATTTGGTTTGCGATGCTGGAGGACAGCTTGAGTCCGGACAGCGAGCGGACGGAGTTGACCGTCTCGCGCACCTGAGCGGAGCTGTTCATCTGGGAGGCGGCTGACGCGATAGCGGAGACGTTCTTCGCCACGGTGGACGAAATCTTGATTCCCTGCAGCTGGCTCACCGCGTCGGCGATTTCGGCGACGTTCTTGCTGTCGACGCGAGCGGACGACAGCTTGGAGATGCCATCCGCCACCTTCGACAGCGACGTTCCGACGCCGCGAGTGCCCGTCTTTAGTTCTTTTACGTCATCGGCTAGGCCTCTGACGGCGCTGCGAGCGCTGTCCGCTTTGGACTCGATAGAGATTCGCAGCTGGTCGATGCTGGCTTCTGCCACGGCTACCCCATTTCTGGGGGCGCAATCCCGCCGTGCTTACACTAGGCAGGCCCATGGGACATGAGCCATACAGCCATTTTCTCGTGAGCGGCCTTCTCCTCGTGCGCCGCAGTCTCCTCGGGAGTCCTAGCCGACGTGATGCCGTAAGGCTCCTCGGGGTAAGGCTCAGGCTTGGCCTTCTTGACAAACGGGTTGAGCGCCGGGACGAGCGACGCGATGGAGTTGTAGACGTAGAGTCCCATCTGCCAGCGCTCCCACTCGCCGCGCTCGTCGCGCTGACGCTGGGACTCCCTGAAAGCAGCGTAGAGCCAAGGGTCTCCATCCCAATACTGCTCGACGGTCATCCCGAATGAAATGGCAGAGGGGAGCGCCATGTCGAACGCATGTCCCAAAGGACACTCGCCCGTATAGCGCTCCCCTCCATCGGAAGGTGTCTTATCTTCCCCGGCTAGACCAGACGGAACTTCATTCGGGACTCGGTAGGGTTTTCAAGAAGCGCGGTCATCGGCTGACTGAACAGCGCGACGAGCAGCGCGATCATGTACTGCTTGTCCTCGATGCCCTCCCAGATGCTCAAGACCTCGTTGAAGGTAATCTTGGGCTGCTCCTTCTTGAACGCGGGGAGCACGAAGTCGTTGATGAACCTATCGAGCGAGGTCAGGGTGCCGTCGGAGAGCATTTTGACCGCGTACTGAGACGTGATGCCCTTCTTCTCCATGTCCTTGACCATCTTGCGCGTATAGCACAGGGTGTACTCGGTGCCGGACTCCTCGTCCTCGATGACGATCTTGTCGTGGCCCTTGATGTCCTCCATCGCCTGAGCGGCGATGTTGACCTCCTCGGTTGCCTCGATGTTCTCGGTGTTCTCGTCCATGTCTTACCTTTCTTTCGGTTTGCAATCCCTATCGGTGGTTTATGCCTAGGCGTCGGGCAGGAGAGCCGGTGCGGTAGCGCAGGAGACGACGATGGTGGTCTCGCGCACCTTGTCGACCTCGCCGCCGTTCTCGTAGTAGCTCAGGCCGCCCTGCCAGTAGTAGATGCCGTCATGTCCGTCGGGGGTGCCATCGGCAGAAGCGCCCATGGCGATAGCCCACCACTCGCCCTCGCCGAGAGCGGAGAGGCTTGCGAGCTTGGTGGAGTCGCCCTTGGTGTAGTTGGAGGTCAGCTTGATGGCCTCAAGCTTCTGGACGCCGTTGACAGTTTTCTGCACCTTGTCGGAGAGCGTGGTCGCGTCGAGGGCGTTAGGCTCGCCGCCGAGGTCGCCGTAGCTCTTGATGTCCACGACCTTCTCGGCCTTTGCAAAGTCGGCTGCGGTTGGCTTGGCGGTCTGGCTCTTGAAGTGGTAGAAGTAGGTGTTGATGGTTGCGGTGGGGGTGGTGGATGCGGCTGCTGCCATGTAATTTCCTTTCAAGTTACCAAGGCGCGACATTGCCCGACTTGTCGAGCTTTGCGCGCCAAGTCGCAGCGAGACGTCGGACGCTGGGGTCGGCATCAGCGACTTCCGTCCAATTCGACCTGCGGAAACCGCAACGGGCCAGCGCCTCGTCCGCTGCAACTAGGATGTTTCGTGCCTCAAAGACGCTCGTGCCGGAAAACGACTGGGCGTCCACTACCGTCCGCGTCCACAGCTCCACGCCGGAGCTGTCGCGCGTGCTCTCGTCCTCTCCGGGGAACCGGAACTGAACTAGGAGCGCGGGCAGTTTCGAGTCCTTTGAGTTGATCGCGCTGGAGGTGACGGTGCATTTCGGGTACTTCTTGGTCACCTCTTGGCGCACGTAGTTGAAGATTCGTGTGGAGTGGTCGTTCATGACTTGAAAATCCTCTTGGCCGTGCCGACGACCTCGGAACGCGCCTCGTCCGCGCCAGCGCCCATGAATCGGCTGGCGATATGGCCGTGCGTGAATCCGAAGGAGCCGTCGTCCTTCGGGTAGGTCCATCCGGACTCTCCCCTGCCGCTCTGGTTGACCGTGTAGCCGTTCTCAGCGCCGTAGGCGGCGTCTCCACGGATGCCGGAACCGAACTCCAAGATGTGGCTCAGCGGGACCTCGTAGGAGCCGTCCGATGGCGAGAGCATGGGTCCGTTGGCGAACGCCTCGGCTCCGTCGGCAGTCCTGCGGGAGCCGATGGTCTCGGTCACCCTCTCAGAGGGGCACATCTCCTTAGCTGCGGAAACGGCGGTCTCGGCAAGCTCCTCCGCGAGCTGGCCCGACTTCTCGTCGAGTCCGTCCGCGTACCTGCGAAGCTGCTTCTCCAGCGACGCCAGGGAGCTGTACGACAGCTCTGCCGTGAGGTTCATCGGCCGTCGACCCTAGTGAGTCCGAACGCGCAGTAGTTGAGCGACGGGGACACGCGCTTGACCTCGTATGCTCCGGCCATGGATGGCTGGCCGTCACCGAGCAGCTCGGGCTTCTCGCCGAGCCACATGCGGTCGCCCTCGTCGATGCCCCAGCGGTTCGACTCGGCCACCAGCTGCAGGTCGTAGGCGACCTGCGTCCCGAACGGGCTGGAGGAGCTGTCGCCGCTGGGAGCGGACGCGTTCACGCGGACCTCGACCGGGTCTGACCAGCCGTTGACGTACTCGCCCGTGCCGTACTCGCCGTCCATGATTTCGGTGCGCGAGGGCTTCGAGAGCCACATGACGCGCCTGTTGCGCTCCATGCACCTCACTGGACGGACCTCGACTTGCATCGCGGGACGATGCGCTGCAGGAGCTGCTTTGAGACGCCTGCGTTGGAGCGGGTTCGGGTCACGCCGTTCTCGACGTGCGTAATCTCGTTGTCGGCACCGCGCCAGTTGAACATGTCGGCTGCAATCAGGCACTGCAGGGAGTCGTAGCGCGGCTCCCATGCGACCGAGTCCGGGTCGTCGGCGAACGGGTTGCGCGTCTCAAGAATCAGGGAACGGGCGGCAGACAGGTACGCCGTTACCAGCTCGCCGTCTGCCTCCTGCCCCACTCCCGTGAGGGCACAGACCTGTTTCAGCTTGTCCTCGTCGCTAAGCATGGTCTAGGCGACGCCCGGGGTGACGAGCTTCATGAACGGGATGGCGCGGTGCTCGCTGTAGGCCAGCGACCAGTTGCCTGCGGTGGCGAGCTGGGTGTCGGACGGCGAGATGACGGGGTTGCCCTTGTTTGGGTTGCTTGAACCAGTCTCCTTGGGCGCGGTGAAGTTGAAGCCGTTGGGGTGGATGGCCTCGCGCAGGCGGTAGCCGAGGTAGCTGGTGCCGCCGCGCTTAAGCTCGTCGCGGCCGTTGAACACGGGGCGCGCGACGCCGATGTCGGCGTAGCGGAACGCGCCCTCGCCGAACAGGTAGGTCGTGTAGGTAGCGGCCTTGACAGACTCGCCCGAGGTGGCGGCGGTGTGCGGCATCTCGTCGGTCACGAGGACGGTAAGGCCGTTGACCTGGTAGACGTTGAGGTCGGTGGTCACGCCGTTGGGGTCGGTGTACTTGAGGTAGTCGACGCGCTCCATGTCCTCGAAGGCCTGGGCCACGGAGGAATGCATGAGGGCGAGCTTGACGGTGGACTTGTTGTCGCCGTAGACCTTCTGGGCGGCATCGGACAGCGTGGTCGCGGTCAGGGTGTCGACGGTGACGGTGTGGTCGGTCATGCCCTTGGCACCAAGGACGGCCTCGGCGATTCCGGCGAGGCGCTTGTTGCGCTTGGTCTGACGCCACTTCGCGGCACGGGCAGCGATGGCGGCCATGGGGTTGGCGGTGGTGAAGTCCTGCGGGAAGTCGTCGGCGTACCAGCCGTGGGCGCGGCCGTAGACGTATCCGGTCTGGGAGCTGGCGCCGATGGTGGACAGGGTGATGTCGGTCACGCCGTCGTAGTTCTGCTCGTCGGCCTCGTCGAGGGCGTTGTAGAACGGGATGGTGAACTGGTTTCCGGCGTTGACCTTGGACTTGATAAGCGGGTCGTCGACCATGATGCCGGAGGTCACGAGGACGTTCTTGACAAGGTCAGGCTCGTCCTGGTAGTCGGCGAAGAAAATGTCCTCGTCGAACGGGAAGGTCTTGTCGGCCATGTAGAGTTTGCCAGCCATTTAATGCCTTTCTAAGAGAGGTTCTTCCATGCGTCGGGGTTCTGCTGCTTCCAGGCAATCTGCTCGGTGTCGCTCATAGCCCTGAACTGCTTCTTGGTCGTAATCGCGCCGTTGCCCTCGTCGCCGCCATGCGGCGGGGTCATACCTGCCAGCGCCTGCTTCTTCGCGTCGTCTGCGGCGGCCTTTGCCTTGGCCGCGACGACGTCGGCAATCGCCTTGGCTGCTGCGGTGGTCTCGTCTCGGGTGCCGCCGATGACGGAGCCGATGAACGGCTTGTACTCGTCCTCGGTCATGCCTGCGCCTGCGAAAACGGCGGCAGCGGTGGCCTCGTTGAGGTCGCGGAGCGCCTGGTTCGCCGTGGCGTTGGCGGCGTCGAGCTGCTTCTGCCACTGCTCGTCTGCCGTGAGGTTCTTGTTGGCCTCGTCCTCAAGGGACGAAATCTTGCCGTTTGCCTCCTCAAGCTGGGCTTTCAGTGCGTCGATGGGAGCCTTGGCGGCGTTGACGTCCTCGCCGTTGGCTCGCATGATCGCGTCGATGACCTCCTTGGAGGCACCTTCGCCGAGCAGGGACTTGAGCTGGTCACGATTCATTTACTTGCTTTCCTTTCCTTGGCTACGCTTTGTTGACGGGGGTTGCGTCCCCTTGCCTGCGGCGCTGACGCTGCCGCCTGCGGACTCGCCGGGTTTCCCGGCATTGCTATCTGCACCGGAGTCGTCTCCGGGGTTGACCGGTTTGGCCTGCGCAAGCTCCATCTGGCGCTGCGCCTGCTCGTCCGCGTAGGACTTCGACAGGTCGTATGCCGTCTCGGGGTCGGGGAACATGCCGCAGTACTCGAACGCGAGTCGCGGGTGAACCTTTCCGCAGCCGAGGATGGTCGACAGTACCTGCGCCTTGGACTGGATTGCCTCGTAGTTGCGTCGCGTGAACTTGATGTCGACGTCGCGCGGCCTGAGTCCGAGGTTCATGGAGGTATCTAGGATGGTGGCGACGGCCTGCAGGAACAGGCGCTCGCCGCGCTTGAAGTGGACCTCGGTCTCCTTGCAGCGGCTCTCGCTGTTCGACCATCCGTCGCGCATGGTCACTGCGGCGCCCGTGTCCGAGGTGGAGCCGGAGCCGCCGACGTTGAACGGCATTCCGCAGATGGAGAGCGCGGTCTTGTAGAGCGCGTCCACCAGCGTCTGGGTCTGGTCCTGGTTAAGCTCGGAGGTGAGCATCTGCACCGAGGCCTTGTTCTCGTCGGTGGAGTGGATTTGCAAGCATCCAAGCTCCATGAGCTTCTTGAAGCCAGCCTCGGCGTCCTCGTCCTCGAACTCGACGTTCTCCAATACGAGAAGCGCCTGCACGAACTGCGCGATGGCGTCGACTCGGTTTGACTCGATTTCGTTGATTGCGTCGAGCAGGCTCAGGACGGCCTCGAAAACGCCCATTCGCTCGGAGTTAGCGTCGTACTCGATGATCGGCACCATGCCGAGCGGGTTCACGGCGGTCTTTACGGAGTCGCTGTCGACCGTGAAAACGAGGCGGTCGGTGTAGATGCTGTAGATTGGCTCTTGGGTCACGTCGTCGCGCACGTAGGTGACGGCGTACAGAGGCTCGTGGAAAGCGTCGTTGGTGTAGACGACGAACGTATTGCGCGGGTCGAGCGATGCGACCTTGAAGGGCTGCTCCTCGTCGATGGTCTTGCCGTCTCCAGAGTTCGGGAGCACGAGCCTGTAGCCGACGCCGCAAACGCACATCCACTGGACGATCTCCATGTCGCAGGCGTGCTTGTCGGCGGCGATACAGAAGTCGTTGAGCTGCTGCACCTTGTGGCTCAGCTCGTCGCTGACCTTCTCGGCATCCTCGCAGTCCTTGGAGGAGCCGTGTGCGCTGTAGGCGATTGGCTCCCCGGCAAGAGAGTCGGCGCGGTCTTTTGCGATTTGATACGCCCTGTTCTCCAGGACGATGTTCTTGATTTCGGGACGGACTTCCTTGCGGCGGTAGATGACGGGCTGGAAGCCCAGGAAGTACTTCCACAGGTAGTCCGTGTCGGAGGAGTTGCAGCCGTGGATCATCAGCGAGCGGTCCAGCACCTCGCGCACGTTCGCGGCGGTGATGTTCTGCTCGCCGCACACGATGCGCCTCCTGCCGTGGAGCAGGGTGCCCTGGATGCCCTTGTTTTCAGATTCGCTGTAGGTCTCAGCCAACTTATCTCCGATTCTCGCTCGATGCTGGCCGGCCGGAAGGAAGGAGGTGAAAACGGCCAGCCAGCAGCGATTCGATGGGGATTGCGCCCCTTCTGGAGATGTTCGGTTCGGTGCCGAAAACCTTCGTGCCGGATTAGAACGGCCTCTTGGTGACTCGCGCCCTCGCGCGGCGCGACTTGCTCAGGAAGTCCGCGAGCATCGACAGCGCGTCCGGCGCGTCGTCGTGATGGTTCTTGCCGTCGAGGACGTATGAGGTGATTTGCCCCATGGCGATCGAGTAGTCGGAACCCGGCTCATAGAGCGTCGTGTCCCTGAAAACGCAGTTGTCGATGACCCAAGTGGAGCTTGCGAGGATTCGGGTCTCCTTGTTCGACCCGGTGTACTTCTTGGAGACGGCGCACAGAGCGCCCTTCTCCTTGAGCATGTCGGTCACATCCTCGGCGACCTTGCCGCCTGCCGCGTTCGACTCGAATCGCGCCTGCTGGACGCCGTATCTGTCGATGAAGTTGACGAGTCGCTGGTTTACGGTCTTGGGTGCGGAGTGGTCGCACAGGAAGTCGACGATGAACCACTTGTCGGAGCCTCGCCACTGGGCGGCGATCGGCATGGCGCAGTAGTCCTCTCCGGCGCCCTTGGTGTCGACGACCGCCATGACGCGGTCAGGCTCCCCTGCGGGCAGCTCCAGATAGCGCTCCAGCGAGTCGGGGCTGTACAGCTGTCCCTCGCGGACGAACGGCGTGCCGTCGTACTTGGCGGCATAGGTCGCGCTGTCGGTGGTGCGCCGCATGTCCAGGTAGTACTTGCGGTCGAAACCGACGCCGTACAGGTAGTCGAAGTTGCTCTCGCCGGAGATTGGGTCGAGTGCCGGGATTGTCAGGATGTGGAATCCGCTCTCGCCCTCGTGGAGACGGGTCATGCGGCCGATGGGGTCGTTCACGTCCCATCGCGTGCCGACCATGAGCTGCCTTGAGCCGGTCTTTCGGCGGTCGTAGCACTGGTTGACGTAGTCCCTCCACTTGCCATCCAGTCGGCGCGGGGACATGGCCTCTTCGAGGTCCTTGACCAAGTCGTCCGCGTAAAGCCAGCCGCCCTCGCCGACCTCGACTGCGCCAGTCAGCGTGCCCTCGATTGATCGGCAGGTGCATGTCGGGTACGCGCCGTGCTTGCGGAGCGAGAAGGCCTCGTCCTCGGAGGACTGCCAGACGAGCGGCGAGTCGGGGAAAATCTCGGAGAATCGGTACTCGGGGTCGATGACGAACTGCAGGCACTGCTGGTAGAAGTGCTTGGTCAGCTTGTCCGAGTGCGCCGTCATGAGATTCGAGTGCAACGGGTCGCGCCCGAGGTGCCAGACCATTGCCATCGAGCAGTTGGACGACTTGCCCGTTCTTGGTGGCATGGAAACGCTCAGGAACTCGGCGTTCGGGTCGGTCTCGAACCACTGCAGCTCCTGATAGAGCCTCCACAGCTGCTTTCGCCTCGGGAGCCAGAGCCTGCTGTCCGGCGTTCGGTCGATTTCCATCGCCTGAGCGAACGAGTCGAAGTCCCACCTGCCGTCCAGCGTCAACAGGTCGCGGTGCGCCTCCATGAGCGCCGAGATGCCATCCACGTCGGCCCAGCCGCCCCTCATGGCTGTAATCACGGCGTCGAGCGACGCTTTCAGGGCGTCGTGCTCGTCGGTGCCGTCATGCCTGCGCTGGCGCTGCATGGAAACCAGGTCGCGGTAGGCTCCGATGTCCCTCGGGTTCAGGGAGATGTAGTTGAGTATGTTCTTGGTAAGTGCATCCATGCCGCATAGGGTCGCGGCGGTGCGGTTTCCGCTCGTGCGGCAAAGAAAAAGCCCCGCCGGGGAAATCCCCACGGGGCGTGCCTCTAGTGGTCAAGCTCTCCCGAGTCGACCAGGCGGCGCTTGATTTTGGTGTACGTGGTGGCGCATATCCCCAGATGCTCGCAGGCGTCGCGGCGCTTCTGCTTCTTGGCCTGCACCAGCAGGACCTCGCGCTTGAACTCCTCTATGTCCACCTCAGCGGGAGGCCTGCCCTCCCGCCAGCCGGGCTTCTGGCGTGCCACGGCCTTGCCCTCGGCGGTTCGCTTGGCGATCATGTCGCGCTCGAACTCGGCCATGGCGAACATGACGGAGACCATCATCTTTCCGACCGGGGTGTTGTCCAGGGTGCCCATGTTGAGCACGCGGACGGTTATCCCACGATCGAGGAGCGACCTGACGACCTCGCAGCCGCCAGTGACGGTACGCGCGATACGGTCGAGCTTGGTCACTACCAGCGTGTCGCCGTCTTGGAGCCTGTCCAGTAGGGCATCGAACTCAGGTCGGTCGGTAGTGGTGCCAGTGAACGCCTCTTGGACGATTTCGGCGCATCCGGCGTCTCTCAGGGCGTCGTGCTGGGCGTCAAGCGAGTTGCCGTCCCTGAGCTGTCCCTTGGTGGACACTCGGGCGTATCCGTAAATCATGGCCGCCCACCTACTGCTGGTCGATTACGACCGAGCCGTCGGGCAGTCTCGACCCCACGGGCACCAGCGCCAGCTTGTATCCGAGCGGTTGCAGGTACTTCCCCGCCGTGGAGAGCGTCGGGTTGCCCTCTTTCAGCGAGCAGGACAGCGACCCCTGCGCTATGCCGATGACCGCCGCCAGCTCACGCTGGGTGTAGCCGCGCGATTTCATGATTTGCCTATAGGCATCCGAGTAGTTCATGGGTTCTCCTTCCGTTACCGACAATATAGGGTATTCCCGTTCGGCTGTAAAGGCCTTTTTGTTTTTTTCGGCGGTCGGGGGGCTTAGTAGCGGGGTGACCTGGGGTCGGAAAAACTGCCCGGTACCCTGCTTAATGCTGGTGTTATAGTGGGACGTGTCGAGCGGCAAGCCACAAACTCAACGGTTTACAACTCGACAATAACGAACGGATATAGCCTATATCTCAAGGAGGATTGAAAACAGAAACAGGCTATAGCGAACGGATATAACCTATATCCGTTCGCATGAACGGAAAAAGCCTATCAAGGAGACGAAACGAAATGGCTAACAGCATCAACTACAACGACGAACTAAAAGCCGCCATCAAGGCCGCGACCCTGTTTACCTATAGCAAGAATGATCGCCCGGCACTCACGTGCGTACTAATCAGTGCCAACGCAGATAGCGTTAACGTATACGCCACGGATGCGTTCACCGCGTTCCGCTACACCTGCAAGAACGACGACGGCGGCCAGTTTACGGCCCTGCTGAGCGCAGCCGACGCTAAAGCCCTTGCATCCGTAAAGCTCCAGGCTAACGCGCATTACAATCTGGCTGTCGAGGATGGAACGATAAAGCTCACGCATTTCGACGCCGTTATTAACGTGTTCGTACTGCAAACGTTCACGTATCCCAGCGCTGATAATCTCGACCGCCTTATCAACGAGGCCGATAACGATACGCCCGGCGTTGCTTGTTTCAACGCTGCTTATGTCGAGCGTACATGTAAGGCCGTGCGCCTAATCGCAAACAAAAAGGAAAAACGAGCCGTATTCACGTTTAGCCCAGACCAGGCCAGTTTGGTCAAATGCACCGGGGATCGTGGTACCGCTCAAATGCTAGTTATGCCAGTTCGCCAGAAATAACCTAGTTTCTCGACATAAAAACGGCCCGCTCGACTGTAACTCGAACGGGCCACGGTACGCTATAGGAGGGCATACCATGAAGAAGTTTACCACGCTCACGACGAACGACGACGTTAAAAAGACCGTCAAGAAGGCCGCGCATATGTTGGAACTCGCAGCAGTTGAGAAAGAAGTCCTAGCAGCCCATGAGGCCAATATGCAGGACGTCAAGAAGTCGTACCGCGCCGCGCTCGATGCCTATATGCAGGCCAAGAAGAGCGGCCAGGGCCGGGAAGAAGCCCATGAGGACGTTAAGAACCTCGAGGACTCCGTTAACGCACTCGATAAAGAGGCGCGTTACTCCAAGTATCTAATCGAGGGATACAAGCACGTCGCACGCCTGCATTACTCAATTGCGGCCGTCGAGCTTGTAAACCTCAACGCCCAGTACCTCAACGGAGCGAACGCCGGATATAAGCAGGTCAAGCGAGTTACTATGGCGATTGAGGAGGAGTTAGGCGGTACGCCTGTCGAGGTGAACGGCCGTACCTATATCGAGGGACCCGCCAACGTGAGCATATACAACGGCCCGTTTGGTAACTTCGTCGCGCTTTACGTTAGCCTGCGCCACGAGTCTTACGATAGCGGATACCGTTTCAATCTTTACGACAATAGTAGCCGCGATACCGTAACTATAAGCATCGGCAACGTTAAGCAAAACGAGCACGTCGCTACCGTTTCAGAGGTCAAGGCGGCCGCGAAAAAGATGCTAACGTTGCGGCAGAAACTGCGCGGCGAGCGCGACGCATACCAGCTGAGGATTAAAAAGCTATATGAGCCTTGCAGTATGTTCGCAGATGCACGCGACGCATACGACCGCGCATACAGTGCGAGGTGCTAGCTATGTACCCCGTTCACACCGTTCCCCTCGTCGCCAACGTTCGCGCGGTCGTATACACCACGGCCGCGCCCGGCCGCTACCTGATAGCCGTCGAGGAGTACCACAGCGGCCACTGGGAGCGCGCCGGGGACGCCGGGACGACGTCGGTCGACCCGTTCGACGACGTGGCCATTTATTCTATCTGCTTTTTTATGTTCTCTGATTACTGGGAGGCCGCGTAATGTCCGTTTTTGCCACAGACCCGTGGTACGCGTACTGGCTAGGCGTCCTCGTCGGCGTCGTCGGTACTATCGTTTGCGCCTATTTTTGCGCTAGAATCAGCTAAAGGAGGTGCAGCCCGTGAGAAACGTTTTTATCTACTTGGGCGCGTTGGCGCTAGCCCCCGTAATCCTGCCCGTCCTCGTTCTTTACTTCCTACTCAAAAACTAGCGCGCGGCCCTGCTACGGCGGGGCCGTTTTTTATGCCCCTCGAACGGCTCACGGCCTGCACCGTGGGCCGTTTTTCGTTTCCGATCCACGCTATAAGCGCCATAGCCGCGCCCGCGAGCGCCTATATCAGCGCCGCGTTTTGTGTAGGAGCTATGGAGCCGCCTACACCTGGGCAACGCTCGACGCCGGGCACGCCGCGCCCCGTTCTAGCCCGTTTTAACGCCGTTTTACGCACCGTTTTAGCGTCCCGGGCACTGCTGCACCGTCCACGTTTTTACGCCCGTTTTTGTGGCATTGCAGCGCCTCATAGCGGCATATCCAACGCGCCCGGTATCCGCCCATATCGCAGCTAGATACGCCAAAATGCCTGCAATCTGACCAAAACCCTGCAACCGGAAAACGGCCGTTCCACAGCCAGTTTGCGCCATAGCCAGAAAACCAGAACCAGAAAGCCATATAGTGCGCGCGAAAGTCGTAAAGGCCACAGCGCCCGGGCGGATTTTCCTCCCTTAGTGGCTGCGAAAGTCGTGACGGCCCTATAGTGGCCGCCAAAGTCGTTAGTGGTCGCGAAAGTCGGCACAAAAAAAAGACCCCTCTGCGTTTTATTGCAGGGGGGTCTTTCGCTTTCTAGTCGCTCGGCGGCAGCTCCTCGACCTTCTCGATCGTCACGTCCTCGGCTGGCAGCGCGGCCATGTACTTGGCCTCCAGCTCGGCCTTGGTAGGCCCCTGAGCTGCATCTTCGTGCTTGATGACCGTCTGGGACTCGTCCCTGTAGCCGAAATTGTTCTTACCGAGAAAGATTCCTGTTACGGGGTTGCGGTAGCCGTTATTCTGCATCGCCGACTCCCAAGAAACTTCCAAACTTTGCAAAATATTTTTGAGTACCACTGCAGATTCGGTGCTCAGCACCTTATCCAGCCTGGTCCTCTTGCCCTTCGCCCAGTCCAGAACGTCGTTGCGCGTCATGCCGAAGCTCTGGCACATGCCGCTCACCAGAATCTTGGAGTCGTGTCGCTCGCAAAGGTCGCAGTAGTCCTCGAACCGCTGCATCAGCTGCTCCGGGTCGCTCGCGTCGATCGAAGGCCACCTGATAAGCTCCCGAATCATGCTCAGCGTCTCGCTGTTGTTTGATGGCGTCTGCGTGTTAGGGCTGTTGCCGTACCTGCCTTGGGTCATGCTTCATCCTCCGTCGCTGTGTCTCGTCTCGGCAGCACCCTGCCCTTGGAGTCGCGGAGCGGCTTGACGAACGTGTCCCTAAGCTCGGCGTACCCCCCTACCCCCAGTGGAGTGAACGAGTACCTGTGGGTGCCCCTCTCACGCTTCAGGAGGCCCTTGGACACCAGCCCGTCGCATATCTCGGCGATTCCGTCCCTGCCGCAGCTGCAGAAGAACTTCCTGTCAAGCTCGTTTCCGCGTCGCGTGACCTCGGCGGAGCAGAACGCGGCTCCGTCGCGGTGCCAGCGGCCAACGACCCGCAGGAACGCCAGCTCGCCGACCGTCAGGGACGCCAGTATGCCCCCGGGACGCCTAGCCAATGCTCTGCCTGCTATGTAATGCTATGCTATGGCAATGCACTTGCATATGCATTTGCATACCTTTCTTGAACGGTTATCACCTATATTTTATCACTCCACCAACGGGCGTTGGCGGCGCGTTTCCGCTGGTCGGAGATGGTGTTGTACCTCTCGACCTCCTGCTGGAACCCATAGCCTGAAACCGTTCGCTTCTCGTCGTTTTTAACCTCGAAAACACCGCACTTGGCGGCAGTTTCGAGCACACTTTGAGCCTTCTTGCGGCTGATGCCCAAATCCCGGCTCACGGCCCTCGAAAGCTCCGCGAACGTCAGCTGCAGGCCCTCGGCTGCGGCCCGGTACAGCTCGCACTTGGCTGCGAACCAGACCCCCGCTCCCTCGGCCCCGCATGAGTCCGTGAGCCTGCGCACCTTGGGGCTGTCCAGCTCGCCGATCGGCTGCGGGTACCAGCTCATCAACCCCTGTCGGCGTAGCGGCCGTGGCTGATGTAGCGGTTGTACTGCGCGTAGCCGAAAACGCTCGCCCTGCGCCTGTTGTCTGCGTGCTGGCACTCGCGGCACTTGCGCTGCAGGCCGTCGGCGTTGGCGCGGTTGCGGTTGAACTCAGACGCATCCAGCAGCCGTCCGCAGTAGTTGCATCGCTTCACCTTCACCCCCTATCAATAAAACCTTATTCGGTGTCTCGCATACGGGGTCTAACAAACGTCTCTGTTGTCGAGCGACTTGATAGCCGCGTAGGCGATCTTCTTGGCCTTGTCGTAGGGTATCTGCATGTCTGCGGACACGTCGTGCCAGTCCTCGTCGAACAGGAAGTGGCGCACGACCAGCTGGCAGGCGATATCGCCGCGCGTCCACTCGATTTCCTCGACGTCGTCCCAGGCGCGATCCAGAATCTCCTCGCACCTGTCGATGCACCAGCCGATTCGCTCCTTGCCGACCTGCGGCTTTGTGGTCTTGAGCTGCCGTTTCAGGCGCTCCAGCGACCTCGCGGTCACCTGGTAGCCCCGGAAGTCGTGGAGCGACTGGCCGATTTCACCCTGGCGCAGCACTAGCGGCTCACGTACACCGAGACGCCGCCAGCGATGAACACCATGAGCGCGGACAGCGCCCAGACGCTCGCGCACTTCACGCCGAACGCCAGCTCGAGCAGGAGCGCGGCCAAGAAGCCCTGCAACCAGAACAGGAAAACGACTGCGGCGACGGTGCACGCGAGCAGCACGAGCGCGAGTGCGACCGACACGAAACGTGAGACAACTTTCTTCAAGCGATAGTCCTTCAGAACGAATGAGAGCCGTTTCAAGGCCCCGTTTTAAACAAAAAAGGTCACTGACTGGTTTCAAACCAGAAAGTGCCCTTAAATCAAATCCTGTGGCTTTCTAAGCCCATTTGAGCGATGTGCTCACCAGCCGAACTCCTTGGCCATGTCCGCGTAGCGCTCCCGGGTGGAGCGCCTGCGCCCTGTGTCCACCTCCAGCGGCAGGCACATCTCCAGGACTCGGCTGTACGTCCTGCGGCAGGCCATGTCGTCTGGTGCCGCCAGCTCCCTGCGCGTCAGGTTCGTGCTGATGACGGTGGGCTTGCGGCTCTGGTAGCGGGTGTCGATGACGCTGTAGACGATTTCGCGGCCGTAGTCGGTCTCGCGCTCTGCCCCGAGGTCGTCGAGCACCAGAAGCTCTGCCCGGCTAAGCGTTTCGATCGTCTCCGCGACGTCGTCGTACCTGCGGCTGAGGACCCACGGCATCGAGCGCATCAGCACCCTCATGCCCTTCTCCAGCGCCGCGTTGGCGATGCAGCAGCTGAGGAACGTCTTGCCGCTGTCGGGAGGCCCGAAAAGCAGCAGCCCCGATTGCAGGCCCGGCAGTCTGTCGGCGTACCTCCTGCACTTCTCGACCACGTCCTGGCCGAACTCGCCGTCGTCTGCGGCGAAGGTCTGGGATGCCATCTCGGGGACCGGGAAGCACTTCGACCTGCGGGTTTCGAGCGTCGAGCACCTGCACTTGCAGGGAATCAGCAGCTCGCGGTTGACGTCCCAGACCCTGCGCTCCACTGGGAATCCGCAGGTGGGACACGTCCTCGGTTCCATCACAGCGTCCCGGCGAAGTCGAAGGCGTCGAAGGCCTTGGCGTCAGCCTCCGTGGCGGTCGCGGAATCGTCCACGTAGTCCCTGAAAATCCATGTCCTGACCGCTCCCTTCCAGTCCTTCATCGGGTTCTTGCCGACTTTCCAGCCGTTGGAATCGTACCACGAGACGAACCTTTCGGCTCGGAACGTTTCCCCAGTTAATCGCAGGTTTCTGGATTTGATGAAGCCCTCGGCGTACTCGGCGACCTCGGGAATCGTGGGCTTCACGAACTTTTTCGCCTGCCGCTTCTTCGGTCGTTCGGGCGCGCACGCGCCAGAACCCTTGGGATTAGGTTGAGTATCAACCCTAGAGGAGTTACTAGTACTCTCTCCTAACCTAACCTTACCTAACCTAACCTCAGTATCCATTTTGGATACATTGGATACATCTTGGATACATTCAACGGCCTTGGGTTTGGGCATCGGTTTGAACATATCAGCAGGTCGAACGCCTGTCGCGCGAGTCGTGTACGACTTGTTCTCGTCCAAGAAAAGCGCTTCAAGTTCCTCTTGGTAGCGTGTCGGGTGGCGTCGGTCGGCCTGCACGTAGTTGTTGACCCACCACGACTTGATGACCGCCGCGCCTGAGTCGAACGTCAGGATGAACTTCTTCGAGATCAGAAGCCTCAAATCGTCCTCCGACGCTCCGCACATCCTGCGGATTGAGCGCGGGTTGTTGACGAATCCCCAGTCGTCGGCGACCATCCCGAGGTGGAAGTACAGCGACTGGGCCGACATGGGCATGTCGAGGAAGGCATCCGACTCGACGATGGTCTTGGCGAACATTCTGCGTTCTGCCATATAGTGACCCCCTGTCAATAAAATCTATTTTTGAGCTTATTTCGAGCTGTTCCAGGCGGCGATTAACTCACCCTCCGTAGGGTACAGACCAACCAACATCGGGCAGTCATCCCGATAGGCCGAGTCCTCGTCGCGGTGCCTGATTTCGTACTCCTGTGAGCCGCCGATGATGATGACCTCACGGACGTACACCTCGCCGCCGCAGAAAGGGCAGCGCCTTAGAGTCGGTGCCATGTTGCCTCCAAAGTGGAGCGCCCGGCAACACGTCGGGCGCTCCGATCGACTAGTCCTTGCTTGTGATCTTCACGCCGGGCAGCTCCTGCGGCAGGAAATTGAACTCATAGTTGAACTTGTCGGTCTTAGTGGAGTCGATTTGCTCAACCGTGTACATAGTCCACTCGTTGAGATAGATGAAATGCTTCTGGTACTTGCCGTTGGGCAGCTCGGCGACAATGTTCAGCTCGTCGGTTTCCGGGTCGGTCTCGATGGAAAGACAGCCCTCCATCTGCAACAGAACCTTGTCTGAGCGCATGTTGATAACGGTCACTCGGCGGCGAACGTTGAAGTTGTCGGCATCTTGAGAAAGGTTGTAGCTAACTTGGCTACGCTCGGTGCAGCCTGAGAGTCCCAGCGTGGCGATGATGCCCACCACGGCCAAAATAAAGGCCACCGTCGCGGCGACCGTTCGTTTAGAGTTGTCCATCCATCATCATCCTTATCTGTAATAGTTCCGATTATGTTTCAACCAGCAACCTCTATGTCGACATTGACCTCTAGACCGAGGTGGCTTGCAATCAAAGCGAGCGCCATGCTTTCCGTTATCTCGCCGACGAATAACTGGTTCGGCAGTATGCGGGCACTGTCTTTCTTGTTGTCGTAGACGAAATACTTAAGCGTATATCGCCCATCGGAAACTCGAACTGCCTCGCAGTCGATCATGTAGATAAGACTGCCATCGCTCTCTATGTCCCAGCTGTAATGCTTGTCGTCGCCAGAAAAACTGTCGACGAGCCTACACTCCATCATTCAGCCACCTCCATGAGCACTGAGATCGGTACGACCCCGGAGAAGCAGTACTCGTCCCAAAATGTCTCCGGCCATTCTTTTCCGTCGTACTTGTTGCGCTTGCATCGCTTCTCAGCACACACCTCGGCATCATGCTCGTTGTCGAACGCCATATAGGGGGAATCCCATTTGTCCTCCCATTCGCCGCCGTAGTCGACGACCAGGTAGACGGTGCGCTTAGTTTTCATCTTCCACCTCCACGCCACAGTTTTTTAGGAAGTCGAGAATCATGAGTGTGTAACAGTCAACGTCGGCTAGTGCGTTGTCGAAAGTCACCATGCGCTCGGCGCGGCAGTTGGCACACGATGCCCTGAGCGGCTTCTTACCGCTGATATTGCAGGCACCGAAATAACGACACGGCGCAGGGGTTCGTGCGTATAAATCATCTTGTACGTCGCGCATGACTACACATAAATCGCTGATTTGGCCACGTAGCTCTTTCTTAATTTGCATCAATTACCACCGCCCCGCACTCAGGACAGCGCTTGTACGGATACAGATCGAAGTCGGGCATGTCGAACTCGTTCATGCAATTGGAGCACTGGAATGAGTTCTCGAAGTCGCCGCCGACGTTTGTCATGACGCATGTGGGGATGTCGATTAGGTCGGCGATTTTTTCAAGAGACGCACCAGAGTTGCAGATGGCGTTTTTGTTGCCGAACAGCGCCTCCGATATTTCGGAGCACTTAACGTAGGAATCGCCACAGCAGTTACAACTCCGTAGGAACTCAGCGGCCTTTATACGTTCCTTATCGGTAATCATCAGCCACCTCCGCTCCGCATACGGGACAGAAAATGGGGTCATCCTCGCCGTAGGCGATGTGACCGCATGACAGGACGTGATGCGGCATCTCCTCGACGGACTCAAAGTTGTCTCCCATGTAGCTCTCGACGATCGCGCAGGTCGGACGGTCGATTAGGTCGGCAAGGTGCAGTATGTCTTTGTAGCGCGGAAACCCGCGAACACCGCAGGATACGGCATAGAGCGCAGCGAACGGAGAGTAATCGGGGTCGTCTTGCAGGTCATACTTGCGTCTCTCGGCTGCGCTTCGCATATTCGCCGCCACGTCGCGGCGCTCGTCATTGTTAGTCGGCATCTCCGATCGCCTCCAGTATCTGCTCTGACAGATTCGAATCAAACAGGTTGACGTATGCGATGCTCGTGCCATCGTCATAGTCGGCGGCAAGCTCCTCAGCGGCTTCGCGTAAGGAATCAGTGTCGACCTTTGCGGCCTTGGCGACGGCATCGAACATGTCTGCCAGCTTCTCGAACGCCTCGTACACGGGCATCTCCAAATCATCCAGACCGAAGGCCACTAGCACGCTCTCGGTGAACTGGTGGTCGCTCATGTCCCAGAGCGTGTCATCGGGCAGGTAGCCGCGCCAAGTCTCGGCCTGACCGCGCAGACGCTCGGCAATAGTCTCGGCTCTCATTTCTGCACCGCCTGCAGCATGTCGTTCAGCATGGCCGCTTCGGGAGACGCGATGTGCGTCGCCAGGCCAGTTGTGTTGACCGCAAGGGCGATGAACAGACCAAGCGCCACAAAGCCGCAGAGCAGGCCAACAAAGAATGCTACGTCGGAACAAAAAGACCCATCATTATCATTTTGGTCGTGTAGAGACGACATAAACAGGCGCCACGATAAGACAAGCGCGATCGCCAGGAACACGCAAGCTGTACCGCTTTTCGCGACTTGCATCGCAGCCCATTTCGGCGCGAACTCGGACAGATGGTTCAGCAGGTAGTCGACACCGACGCCCAGCTGGTTGGCTATCTCCTTGATAGCGTTGGAGTCCATATCCTCCTCCTTATTTGGTTGTTTGGTTAGTAAAGCTCCTCGTACTTGCAGTACCGGGTGCCGCGAACCTCGGAGCAGAACGCGTGCTCGAGTTCGTCGCCCTCCAGCTTCTCGTAGCGCTCGCGGTACTCCTCGCAGTCGCAGAATCCAGTGCCATGCTCACTGTCATGGTTGATGCACGTCTTGCAGGGCGGCAGCAGCAGGCGCCTGATGTAGATGATGGGATGACGCCAGAAGCTAAGCATTGTCGCTCCTAGAGTTCCAGCGCTTGACAAGCTCGTCCTTGGTGAACTTGATTACGGCATACACGTCGCTCACATCTCCCTTGTAGACGGCATCAACGTCTTTAGGTCGATAGAAACCGCCTGTGAGCCAACGATTGATGGTCTGCTCGCTGATGACGTGGATTCGCATCTCCACGCCGCAGCTGCACTTGATAACCCCCTGCCTTATCCGCGAGCCACTTTCAGCACGTGTGTACGGCTTTTTGGATATTGGCTGTCCGCAGAACGGGCAGGGTTTAAGCTCCATTGAGTAGCCTCCTATTCCATATGGCTGCTGCCACGATTTCCGTATCGTAGTAGTCCGTACTCGGATGAATCCAGCACGGGTTCCCGCGTGCGCAGCAAACGCCGAATGGTCCAATTCCGCATGGACTAGATGACATGAATTCGGCTTTGCCGCCGCAGAACGGACACGGCTTAAGGTCGATTGTTTTCATCGGCTCTCCTAGCACTCCTCTACAGAGTTGCAATATGCCTCGGTCTGGAACGCGTCGATGAAGTAGTTATAGTCGTCCTCTATTTCCGCGAGCGGGTCATCGTTTTCATCGAACTCGTCATCGGGAACGTTGATGGTGTACTCAACGTTGACGGTGTACTTGCTCATTTTTCCTCCTTACGAATGGACTTGACGGTGTCCTCGATGGCTCGGTAGCAGTCCTTACAAATCTCCTTGCTGTAGACGCTGAGCAAAAGATCGCTGCTTGGCGCACCATTGCGAGTTAGAGATAAGTGCGCTGGCAGACCTTCAATCGGGCGATAGCAGAGGTCGCAGAAATACCTAATCATTCTGCTCAGCCCTCCCGTTCCAAAGCTCCGCAACCGTCTCTGTTGCAGAACTCGAATCATCGCCCCTGTAGACCTTCGGGCCTTCGGCACCGCATCTGTAGCACCTAACCGTGTAGAGATACGTGCCAGACTTCGACACGATTTCCCGTCTGAATATGGTGCTGTACCTTCCGCAGAATGGGCACGGCTTCAACCCGTTAAGTAGCTCTACTAGCTCATTATTCACGGTCGAACATCCCTTCCATGTCGTTGCAATGTTCATTCCATCGCTCGATGACCTCGCTGGTCAGCCGCGCGTCATTCGGTCTGTACTCGTCGGCATGCGGCCCGGTGAGCACATAGTCTATCTGCGCGAAGGTGTGACACTTCGTACACCCGGCTTTGACGGACCGGCTGGCGGTCAAGTTATCGTCAACAATCTCGATGTGCAGATGCTCGGTCGAATGGCACTTATAGCACGGCTTCATGGTCGTCATTCGTCCTCCTTCTTCATGAGGTCGCGTCCACAGAACGGGCAGTAGTTAATCGGCACGCTCCATGCATACGGAGGGTCGACGGCGATAACGCGTTCACCGTCGTTCGTCTCGTCGAGCCACAGCTCGACTTCATCCTGGTCATCTCCGAAGTTGAAGTACGGATTGTTGCAGTAGGGGCAATCGTTAGGCATCGGTATCGCCTCTCAGTAATTGACCGCAAAATGGACAGTAGCTGATGCGCTCGGACTCCATGTAGGTCGGTTCACCGTCGCTAGACATAGCGACAATTCGGAACATCCCAGGAAATGTCTCCTTGATGTACATTGACTTGTTGTTGCGAAAAGGACGATCGGCCTGCATGTGTATCTCGTTGCGAGGCTCCTCGCAGTAGACGCACATCAGTCCTCACCCCTCAGCTTGCGGATGCGCAGCGCGATGTGTTTTACCATTTGGACAACGCATTCTTTATTTGGGTCGGATAGGCATTTATCGCAATCGTCGCTTGATTTGTTGAGATACGCACAGGGTATGTACCGAGTCGAGGCACAGCAACTGTCCAAGTCCTCTTCCAACTTCTCCCAGCTATCGGGCGGGGTGAGGTATAGATGCCCAGGCTCAATAATATGGTCATGTTCGATAGTCATGAACCATCTGTTCACAAACAGTTCTGTCGTGTCGAGGTCAGTGGTGTAGACCCAACGTTTGATATTGAAAACGCTACCGTCCACGTTGTACAGCACCTTTGTGTCCAGTGGAATCTCTCGGCCCTCGGCATCCTTGGGCAGTTCGACGCTCACTCGTCCTCACTCCTTAACTTGCGGATACGGTCTGCAATGTCGCCCATGGCAGCTGAGTCGCAGCTGCTTATGTCGCCAATTGGGCACGCGCTGCAATCGGTGGGGTTCTTGCCAAAATAGGTGAAGGTGCCGCAGTACGTTTTGCTTGCCGCCTCGTCCAAATCATTCAGCAGCCTCTTCCAGCTGTCGGGCTGGATTAGATGCAGGAGATGCGGCAAGAAGTTGCATTTCTCCTCTTCGTCCTCGAATACACCTCTGATTGTCCAGAAACTTGTCTGTGATGATGGCAATGCGCATAGTTTGAACTCTTCCACGTCGAACTTCACGCCGTTGTTGTCATACAGCACCTCGGTATCAAGCGTAATCTCGTGGCCTTCATGGTCTTTTGGCAACTCGACACTCATTCGCAGCGCTCCTTAAGCTCGGCGAAGCGGTTCTTTAGAAGATTGCGAAACTTGTCGTTCTCGACAATTGCCTCGAGCGCTTTGAACAACTCTTCAATGTCCTTTTTCTCGGCCGGATTGTTCAGGTGGTACTGATCAGGGAACAGTGTTTCCCCGCCAACGGTACTTGCGGACCACAATCCGACACGCGATACGTAGAAGAATCCAACGAGATTGACCACGGTTCCGTCATCGTCGTAAAGCATGATCGTGTCCAGCGGAATATAGTTCCCGTCTTTATCTTTCAGCGGTTGAATCATCGTCCGCTCACCTCATTCAGAAACTGTCCAGTGATAAGGCGGTGCAGCCAGTCGGCGCACTTATAAAGGTCCTCGTCGTAGTCGTCCTTGAGTCCAGCGCGGTCGAAGTACTTGAGCGCGTGGGCCACGTCCGAGATATAGGCGCCGCCGACCATGCCGCTCTTTCCGAGTAGTTCGGTGACGGCCTCAATCTTGTCGGCAGTCTCGATGCTGCCATGCTTGTAATGGCTCGCGTACTCGCTCATTCTGCCGCCCCCAATGCTGCGGAAACCTCGTCCTGAACCTCCTTGAGGAGCTTGCAGACCATGGCCCCCGAGTACTTGCTTGTTGACTTGGTGCTCAGGAACTCGATGGTCTTTGTCAGCTTGCAGACGAGATCGCAGAGCACCTGCGTTCGGGTTCTGCTATCGGTCATTTCCATTCCTCCCTTACGTTTCGAATCCTTAGATACGAATCGACTTTCGCGTTCTTGGAGACGTAGCCCGCCCTGGTGCCGACTCCGTTGCGGCACCTGCTGGACGTGTGAATCCTTCGCCTGCCCTCGTCCCTGCACTCCTGCGAGCAGTAGACGGCGTTCTTGGCTGCGCCGCCGAAAGCCTTGCCGCAAATCTTGCAGGTGCAGGCGAATCGGCGTCCGTCCTCCTCGTAGCTGAAATAGTGGCCGCCGACCATGCTCCCGTCTCGGCAGGCTGCGCTCACGGCGGACTTAGCCGCTGCAACCGACACGGCTGCGGCAGTTACGCTCACGTAGCGCTTGCCGTCATCGCGCAATACGGCGTGCCATTTGCCGGCTGGCTTCTTTTTGTCTGTCATTTGTTGAGCCTCGCGATGCAGATGTAGCCGTTGTCCCGATATACGCGGATAATGTCGGAGAGTCCGTTTGTCTTGATGTAGCTCCTGATGCAGGCCTGCACGTTGCTGGCGGCTTGGCGACCGTCTCGGTAATCGTCGGTGCTCGTGGCATACTTATGCTTGATGACAGTCAGGTCGCTTGCGATAAATGCGTCGATAAGCGGCTTGAATCTGCTGTTGCCTGGACCGGGGTGACTTCCCGCGTATGCGTTCACGGGCCACAGGGACTCGTCGAAGGCCTGTTTGAAAGCTACGGACTCGGCTGCGTCATGCGACTCGTCGATGGCGACGTCCACAAGGTAGTCTATGTCCCTGCAGAACAGCTGCGCGATGGTGCGCACCGAGACGTGCGTTGTGAACGTCGGCATCGTTCGGTACGACTCCTGCGGCACGACGCACGTGATAAACTCTTTTACGGTGAGTCCGCGATCGCGTGCGACCTTCTTGCAGATTGCCCACGAGACTCCGAGGTTGATGTCGTACTCGTCTCCGGCTCTGCACTTGGTGACGGCCTTGGTGCCGTCCTCGAAAAAGACGATGGTTGCAGGTCCGCTAAACATGACGGACTTGACCTTAATGTTATTCATTTGTTCTCCAATGGTGGAGCCGTCGGGAATCCGACGGCTCTGCTGCTCTATAGCCTGTCGACCGCCTCGATGCGCTCGCCCAGCCAGCGCATGACCGGAACGGCCATGCTGTTGCCGCACGCCTTGTAGCGCAGTGAGTCGGGGCACTCCTCGGCTGGCTTGCCCTTCCACGGGATTCTGGTGTGGTTGTCTGGGAAGCCCTGCAGCCGCTCGCACTCCAGCGGAGTCAGGCGGCGAACTACCGAGTTGATGCCGCTATCTGCGGTCGTATTATCATTGAGGTTGTGATAATCTGCGAGCGGCTCCGATTCGTCGGTGCCGCTGCCGTTCGCCGCTCCTTGGTGGTTCTTGAAGGCGACGACTGGCGGGTCTTTGCGGGTGTGGGCGCTGATTGTTCCAGTGACTTCGGTGTCCACGCTCGTGTTCTTCTGTGTGTCAGTCATGCACACGAGGCTCTGGTTATTTACCGTGCTGAGGGTGCCGCTGATTTCATCTTGAATCAATGGTCCTTTGCCCCCCCCTGGTTTGCCTGCCCTGTCTCGGATAAGCCAGCTGTGCATGTCTCACTCTCCTCGTACATGACCGCAGGGTTGTGGTAGCCGGCTGTGAGCGTCGGCGACTGCTCGACAGCAGCTCCGATGCCGCCTGCCTTTGAGCCTTGGTGGTACTTGAACGCCACAGCCGGACGGTCAATCGTCGTCAGCGTGTACATAGGCTCCACAGGTTCTTGGAACCCACCCACATTGCCGCCGTTCTCGGGCTTGCGGCCGATTATGTTCCCGGCGATCGAGAAGGTGTCGTGCTGGCTATCTGGGTTTAGGCATCCTGCTCCGCTACTCGGCGCAAGGCTGCGTCCAGAAGCGGCGGCAACGGCTTTCCTCTTTTCTCGGCTCGACGGAGTATCCCAGCACATGCTTTCTGGCTCAAAGAGTACTTCGCAGGCGCGTGCGTCTCCAAGGTGTCCGACAAGAAAGAGACGTTCGCGCCTTTGGGCCACGCCGAAGAACTGCGCGTCCAGTACTCGCCACGCCAAACCGTACCCGAGGGCATCCATTTCTCCGAGCAGCTGTCCGAAAGCAGCCCCCCCTCACACGAGAGCGCTCCCTTGACGTTCTCCCACAGGAACCACCGAGGCATAAGCTCTTGAACACAACGTATGTACTCGAACATGAGTCCAGAAGCTCCTTTAAGACCTTCTCGCTTTCCTGCGATCTAGAAGGACTGGCAGGGACTTCCTCCGACCACAAGGTCAACTGCTCCATGAACCTCCTTTTTCCAATCGACTTGGGTGATGTCCCCGAGGTTTGGGACGCCCGGCCAGCGCTCTGCGAGGACGGCACTCGGGAAGTCGTCAATCTCGCAGAACGCGAGCGGTTCCCACCCGAGCGGTTCCCATGCGAGCGTCGCAGCCTCGACTCCCGAGAAGATGCTTACATATCGCATTCGTAACCCTTCCAGTACATGCACATGTCGTCGCACCCGGTCAGCATGTCCTCGATGATCGGCAGCAGCTCGTCCGTCTTGAGCGTGCGGTGCGCGACCTTTAGCAGATAGCTGCTAGTCGCGTTCCGCTCGCAAATACCAACGGCGTCTGAACCACAGACCGTGTGCCATTTTGCACATGTGGAGCAGTCGTGCTTCATTTGAACCGACCTCCGATGCAACCGACAACGGAAATCAAGATGAACGACACGACTACGGGGGTGGCATATGCCGTTTCACGTTTACATGGAGCGGTCATGTCGCCACCCCCTCATGTCGGTCGCCTTGAGGTTCCAAATCGGCTTTAGGTGATGGATGACCTCAACTGTCGGCTCGATAAGCCGCAAAATATCGTCGGCGCTCTTATATGCCTCAGGCGATTCGTCGAGCGTCGCTTCACAGGCGCTCGGGCAGTAGATGCCAGCCTCCTTCATCTCTGATACAAACTTCTCGGTGTCCAAGTTGGCGCGTGCCTGCGCACGACTCATGACACGACCAGCGCCGTGGGGAGCAGACTCGTTCCAATCATTGTTGCCCTTGCCGACGGCGATTACTGAGCCGTCGCGCATGTTGAACGGGATAAGGACCTTCTCGCCAGTGTGTGCGCTGATTGCGCCCTTGCGGATAACGTTGTCATCGGATATGTAGTTGTGCATCGTCTCGAATCGAGCGCTCAGGTCCAGCTTGATTCCGGTGCGTTCCTTAATCTGCTTGAGAATGTGGAAACGGTTATCAGTAGCGTATCTCTGGCAGATACGCATGTCGTTGAGATATGCGCCTGCCGCAAAGCTCACGAGGTACTTGAGATCGCGAGGAACATCTTCCTTGCACATTTCCTGCGCCATTGCCTGGTGATACTCGGCTACCTGTTTGCCCAGATTGCGCGAACCGGTGTGCACCACCAGATATTGATACCCATACTCGTCCTCGTCGAGTTCAACGAAGTGGTTGCCGCCGCCCAGCGTGCCCATGGAGCACTCAATCCGCTCGACCCCTTTGAGATAGGCGCCATTCACAACACCGTAGTCATTCTCAAGGCTGCATTTAGGCTCGTTGTGAACGCTGAACCCAGTTGGTACAGCTTTCTTCACGTCGCGGTTGAATTGAATCAAATCGTCGCGGTCGATACGCTCGTCGAGAGGGGCGCAGAGCATACCGCAACCGATATCGACTCCGACCAGATTCGGAATAACCTTGTCGCCAAGGTTCGCTGTGAACCCGATCACGCAGCCCTTTCCGGCGTGGGCGTCGGGCATGATGCGAATCGTGGCACCCTCGAAAGCCGGACACGATGCAATCTCTTCAACCTGCTTCTTGGCGCTCTCCTCAAGATTCTCAGCGAAAATCTTTACATCTGCCATTTGACCTCCTTATATATAAGTGTTGCTACTCGACCCCGGTACTGCCGTAGCCGTTCGCGCCACGGTCGCTGTCGGACAGCTCGTCTACGCTCAGGAACTCGGCGTCCTCGCACTTGATGATTACCATCTGGCAGACGCGGTCGCCTGGATACACCGTGAAGGCCTTCTCTCCCAAGTTGAGCAGCTTGGCCTTGATGGGTCCTCGGTATCCGGAGTCGATGATGCCGACGCCGTTCGCCAGACAGATGCCGTAGTTGCACCCGAGTCCGGAGCGCGGAGCCTGCAGCCCGAAGTAGCCCTCGGGAATCTCCATGCTCACGCCGAGGTCAATCCAGGCGGACTCCCCCACGCCGATGGTCACCGGACGCGGGATGAACGCTCGCATGTCGGCCCCGGCGTCGCCCTTGTGCTTTCGCTCGGGCGTGTGCCCGTACTCGGCGACGGTCTTAATCTCAAAAGGCTCCATGACAGTTGAAAGGTCGCGCTTAACGACGGTCTTAATCTCCATCGGTTCCATCTCCTTCCAGCGGGTGCGCCCGACCCGCCAACGGGTAGTTGGCCTTGAACCAGTCGCACTTGTAGGGGCACTCGATACACAGCCGGAAGTCCTCGCGGTCGAAATCCGAGTCGGTAACGACTGCGCCCGTCTTGCACTCGTTCAAAAGCCACCTCCTTCCAGAAGCGGGACGGCCCGCGAAGGCCGCCCCGCACACAAATCAGTACTCGACGAAGCCGTTACAAGGCTCGTCGCTTTCCTCGATCGCGTTCTCCTGCACCCAGTCGAGCACGTCAGCAGCGCCGATGCTCTGGCGCTCGTCGTACCACTGGGCGTACTTTCGCTTGCAGAAGCCGCAGCCGCTCTCGCCGATGAACGCGAACGACTCGCATTGTCCGCACTCGTAATTCGGGGCGGCGTCCGGTGCGCCGTCGCGCTCAAGATTCATCTGAATCCTCCTAGAACGGAATGTCCTCGTCATAGACCTCGGCAGCGGCAACAGGAGCCGCCTGACGGGACGCTACGGGCTGGGCTGGAGCAGGAGTAGGCGTGCTGATAACGGCACCGCCCTGCTCGTCACGGCGGCTCATGAACTCAATCTCGTCCACGATGACCTCCAGCTTGGAACGGCGCTCACCGTCCCTCTCCCAGGAGCTGTAGCGCAGCTTGCCCTCGATGGCGACCTTGGAACCCTTGGCGATGTAGTTCGCCAGCTTCTCGGCTCTGGTGCCGAACATGGTGCAGTCCACGAAGTTCGGGTAGTCCTCCCACTCCCCGGTCTGCGGGTTCTTGCGGCGGTCGTTGACGGCGATGCCGAAGCTGAGAACCTGCGAACCGCTCTGGGTGGCGCGAAGCTCGGGGTCGCGGGTCAGGTTGCCCGTGACCAGCACTCGGTTGATGCTCACTATTTATTCCTCTCGTTGAGCAGCTTCACGATCTTGTCTCGCTGGCGGCAACCGAGGCTACCGAGGCGGCGCTTCTCGTCGATGCCAAGCTCCTCAAGAATCTGCTCGGTCTTGACCTTGCCTACGCCAGGCAGTGACTCGATGAAGTAGCGCAGGCGGATACGCTGAGCCTTGGGATCGTCGAGCACTTCAAGCGGCTCGACCTCCAGCCACTTCATCTTTCGGCGAATCTCGGCGAGCTGCTTGCGTGCCTCGGTAGCCCTCTTGAGCGCCAGCTTGCGTTCCTCCTCGGTAAGCTCGTGGTTGATGGGCATTACTCGGAAACCTCCTCGATAATCTCGCCAGTCTCGGCGTCTACGTTTGCGGGAACCTCGGTCGGCTCGGGAGCCAACGGGTCGTCGAAGATTCGCGTGCCGTCCTCGTCAAGAATGACAGGCGTGCTCTCGTCATCGGTAACAACCTTGGCAACCTCGACAGAGCGCGGCAGCAAGCCACGGTTGAACGCTCGACGGATGACGGTCTTTTCTGCCATGGCCGCGTAGTCGGACACCCACGGTCCGAACTTACTGGCCTTGGAGCGATCCTTCACCTCGTCGACCTCCTTCTTGCTCATTTGTAGGAACACGAAGCCGCCGTCCTTCAAATGACAGGACAGGTAGACCAGCTTGAGATTCTTGGCGCTGTGGTCGGCATCGAGGTTGGGCTTGAAGCTGAAATGAACGCCAGTCTCGTCCTCCCAGTACTCGAAGTCGTCGCCCTCGTAGACGCACTGCGTACGCACAGTCTTGACTTGACCGGAGCGGCGAACCAGCTCCAACATGCCGTTCTTGCCGAGGATGAACTGGGCCTCCTTGCGGCCAGTCTTGCGGTTGTTGTACGGCAGGATGTAGGCGTTGCCCATAATGTCGTTCGGCTCGAGTCCGATTTCAGCGCACTTGAGGCAGCAGCTGAGCATACTCTGCACCGAGCATTCCTTTAGGTCAGGAATCTGCTTGTATGTGGCGATGGCCAGCTGGGTCAGTCGCTCGGGCGTGAAGCCCTTGGGCATGACCGCCTGCAGCTGCGGTGCGCAGCGCTTGATAAGTCCGGCGAAGGAGTTGTCCTGCTGCTGGGACTGCTTAATCTCCTGTTTCGCCTGCGTGATAGCTCCCAATGTTATTCCTTCTCTTTCTTAGCGGCGGCGAACCTGATGCCGCCGTTCGTGTCTACGCCGTTCTTCTTGTATCGCGACCAGGTGAACCTGCCGTCCGGTGTGACAATTCCTCGGTTGTCGCCGATTAGCTGGCACAGCCTGTTGACGGCGCCTTGGTATTCCTTGACCGCAGCGTCTCGGGACTCTTTGGCATTCAGCCAGTCGGTGGCCTCCTTCGGAGTCTTGTCCATGTCGACAAGCTCGCCGGGCGTGCGGTGCTTTGCGAGGAGCGCCCTGATTTCAGCCCCGACCTCTCCGATCGGAGGCTCGGTATCGCTCTCGACCATCGACCAGAAGTCATCGACCTCCTTGTTGACGGTTCGGATGTCCTCCTCGTCGCGCATGACGCGGAACTCCTTGTAAATCTGGCCGCCGATAAGCACGGCCACATCCGCGAACTTGCGTCCGGTCACGCTCATGTAATGGGTAATCTGCGTGATGTAGTAAAGGGGAACGCCCTCGTCCCAGTCATGCTCCCTGTAGAGCGACGCGGTCTTGATTTCCAAGATTCCCCAGCCGAGTTCGGGGTCTTTGACCTCGTAGTCTAGTGATGCTTGGGCGTGGGGACGCTCGATGCTCTGGCAGACTGCGTTGACTCGCCTGACGGTGCGGTCAGGGTGCTTACTGGCGTAATGACCACCCACGACGGGTTCGAGGATGTTCCCCCATTCAACAGCCTCATTGTCCGAGAGGTCTGCCGGAGGGATGTATCCGAGCTTTTCTGCCCAGACCTCGTAGGGGCCGCGATAATGAGAGAGTCCCATAATGGCAGCAACGTCAGAACCTCCGATTCCCTTGCGGCGCTGGGCAAGCCATGCGTCGTTGTCGCCGTCCGGCGTCCTGATTAGCGTGAAGTACTTGTTCTCGCCTACGATCGACATGGGTTCACCTCCGCGACCTCGTCCATGTTCATGAGTCCGAGCGGGATGACGGTGATTACCATGCGGTCGTTCTCAAGTCCCCTCATGCGAGGCCACTTGCTAATGTCGGCCTTCACGACCTGGGAGTCGTCCTTCCAAGCAAGACCGTTGAGCGCATCGGAAACCAACTTGCCGATGTTGTCCCAGTCGGGCTTGAAGGTGTCCTCCTCGCAGAGCGTCTTTTTGGGACGCGACTTCGGGAGGGTGCGGTATGCATCGACTAATAGGATGAACGGCTCACGCCCCGTCTGGTGCTCTGCCGGGATGACGTTGCCCTCCTTGGCGATAACGTCCAGATAGGCGGCGCGGATGGCCCGCTCGTCATCTCGCGTCCGCTTGGTCGTGTAGGTGCGGCCAGTGCCCGTGAAACGCGGCCTGTCCTTGCCTCGGACGAAATCGACTCGGAACGTCGTCATAGCAGCGCTCCGATGTCTTTCAGGTAGCGGTCAAGCTCGAACACGCTGATTCGTGCGCCGCGCTCGCCGTCAGGCTCGATGAAGTCGATAAGGCCCTTCTCGCGGTCGCGTCGGAGCCTGTCCTGACCTAGCCCGGTGAACTTTCCGCACTCGGCTACCGTGTAGGTAATCCTCGCCGGGAGTCCAGCCGCCATCGCGATCGAAAGCGTTGACTGCTGAGGCTGCTCGGCTTTGGTCACGTCCTCAATGAACGCCTTGATTGCGACATTGACGGCGCGGATAAGCTCCTTGGCGCTCTCGGACGCCAAGCCTTCATCATGCTGACTATGCAAATCTGATACACTCATGCTGACCTCCTTCCTAGGTCAAAGCCCCCGCGCGGTGGAATGTGGCAGGGGCTTTTTTCGTGCTATTCGGTTGTAAAGCGCTTGATGATGTTGTTGAAGCTGCCATTGTTGCCATAGACCTTCTTGGCGATGGCGGCGAGTAGGCCCTTCTCCTTGTCGAACTTCTCGTCCTGGCACTTAACGACGGTCTTGGTTCCGTCTTTCCAGTAGACGATCGTTGCTGGGTCATGGAAGATAACGCGGTCGATTTTAGGCGTGTTAGCCCAGCAAAATGACCCGAGATATTTCGGGCTTGAGACATCAGGGAACGTCCTTGATAGGACGTCACGTTGCAGGGCTTCCACGATGGCCTTCTTGATGGCGTAGTTAGAATTGCAGTAGTAGATTGCCGCCGCAGTGTTTTTGTCGAACTTGAGCGTGACGCTGGCGCTGATTTCGTCGTTATAGCTTACGTTGAAATCAAGATCGTCAATATAGACCATCAGTTACCTCCTTCTTAGGTATTTGGTTTTGAGAAAAGTGGGCAGGCGCGGAGGGATTCGAACCCCCATCGGCTATAAAGCCACAGTTTTGGAGACTGCTGCTCTACCAGTTGAGCTACGCGCCCGTGGAGTGCTGCCCAGGAGTCGCACCTGGTTCAACGGATTTGCACTCCGCTGCCTATCTGTTCGGCCAGCAGCACATGGAGTCGCCAGAGGGAATCGAACCCCCAACACGCGGTTTAGGAAACCGCTGCTCTATCCCATTGAGCTATGACGACGAAAATGGAGGAGGGTGTGGGATTCGAACCCACGGACCGCTACTAACGGCCTGCTGTTTTCTAGACAGCTGCAATAATCCTCTCTGCCAACCCTCCGTTGGCGGAGCGTGTAGGATTTGCACCTACGGGCCTCGTGTGAGGTCTACGGGTTAGCAACCCGCTGCAGTAGCTACTGTGCCAACGCTCCGAAATGGTTGGTGCGGTTGGATTCGAACCAACAGCCTCCCCGTTATCAACAGGGTGCTCTAGCCATTGAGCTACGCACCAGTGGAGCCGCCTGCGGGAGTCGAACCCGCATCACCGATTTGGAGGACCGGAGTTCTACCTTTGAACTAAGGCGGCAATGGCTCGCGCGGCAGGCCTCGAACCTGCGACCTCCCGGTTAACGGCCGGGCGCTCTACCAACTGAGCTACACGCAAATGGTGTGGCAAACAATACGGAGGCAATACATCTCCGCTGGGTTGCCCCGTGTTGGTCGCGGGAGGGGGATTCGAACCCCCATGTCACGGCTTATGAGGCCGTTGAGTTACCTGTACTCTATCCCGCGTGGCTTCTCGGCAGGGAATCGAACCCTGATTGACTGAACCAGAGTCAGCCGTGCTACCGTTACACTACCGAGAACGTGTTTGCCAGCGGCGACGGCAACCGACACGGCTGCTGTACACATCTTCTTAAACGACGCGACCGCCGAAGGGCAAATGGCGGTCTGGGTTATCAGATGCCCGTATCGGCTGCTGTCGCCGCTGGCGGCTGGGGCAGGTCGCTTGACCCCAGCGTGTCCGTGGTTACCGCGCGTCGCGGTCTGGCACTCACGGCTTACCACCCGTACGGCGCGATGCCGCTTGGGTCCTACCCCTTTCGGGGCGAATATTCGGTACTCAAAGTGCGCGTCCCATCTGGGACATTGCGCGGTTTCCCGCGCGGACTCGGCTGCTAGTAGGGTGTTCAGCAAGGAGACGAAAACTGAACTGGCTCCGTGTGGTATGGGAGGAGAGAAGAGTGACAGTCGAGTCCGCGAGGGAAAACGCGGTTGGCATCTGCTAGTAGGAATCGCGACCGACGAGCCAGTCGAGCGAACAGTCGATGAAGTCGGCGAGCAGAACGGCCTCAGAGAGGGTAAATGGGCGCTCACCTGTGAGTTTTGCGTGAGTCGCGTTCCACCCGAGTCCGAGCACATCAGCGATCTTTTGCTGTGTGATTCCCTTTGCCTCGATATAATCCGAGACGTTCTTTGCGCAGGTATTCACTATCGTTACCTCCTTTTGCGCATCAAATTGGATTGGTGTTTGCTCCGTGTTCGGAGCTTCTGGTTCTGCATAATGCTCCGTGTTCGGAGCGTTGTCAACACAGATTTGGGTAAAATTGCTTTCAGATAGAAGGAAAGGAGACGAAAATGACCCTTCTAGCTGGGCTTCAAGCTATTCTTGACAGCCGCAACATGAAACCAGCCGATTTATGTAGGCTTTGTGGGCTGAGTAGCGGAGCCATTTCCAACTACATGAGCGGAAAGAGAGTGCCGTCGATTGCCAATGCGATTACGATCGCCGAGGCCCTTGGCGTCACGCTCGACGAGCTTGTCGGTAGAGAGCCGACGCACTACGCGCCGCCGCCGCTGACAAAAAACGAAGAAGCGCTCTTAGATGACTACCGCAGCTGTACGCCGACCTCTAGGGAGAAAATCGACGAGTACGCGGAGTTCCAGAGCGCTAAAAGCAAAGAGTCCGCGAGAGATTCCAAGCGTTCTAAGAGGAGTGCGTAATGGCGAACGCAAAAGAGCCACCGCTTCTGGTGGGGCTTATCATCCTGCTGCTGGGCGGCATCGGCTTTCTCGTGACGCTGCTCGGGGCTACGTGCTCGCTCATTGTCGAGGACTACAAGCCGTATGCGCCGTACTGGTGCGTCGCGTTCGCCGTCTGCTTGGCCTGCGCCCTGGTACTCAGGAACACCGAATGGGGCAGGCGCGAGCTGCAGGGCGGCAAGAAGAAGCCGATCGCAGCGACGAAGCCAGAAACTGCCGAAAAGCCAGTCGCGGCCCAAAGCCACGAAGCGATCGACGCGACCCCGGAGAAGGTGAAGAAGGCCCAGCGCAAGGCGGGACTCCGCTGTCCCAAGTGCGACTCGACCGACGTCACGCTCCTGAACAACACGTCGAAGTCAACGAGCGCGGGAAAGTCGCTCGTCGGAGCCGAGGTGTTCGGCCTTGAGGGCATGGTGGTCGGTGCCGCGATGGGCAGGAAGGGAAAGCGCGAGTACCTTTGCAACCACTGCGGAAAGCGGTACTCGGTCAGGAACTAGAGAGCAGGAGGCGCCGCCACCCGCCAAGATGAACGACGCCTCCAGAGGACTTATCCCACACACGGTAGGAAAGCAGGTTAATTATGCCACGGAAACGCGCTGAGAAGGGTTCTATCGCCCGTTTAGACCGAAACCGCTACAGGATTAGGTACTGGGGAGACAAGGGCGATGGAAAGGGCTACAGGCGCTTGAGCGCGAACTTCACAGGAACGCTGACGGAGGCGAGGGCCGAGCGCGACAGGCTGATAGAACTTCACTCCACCAACCAGCGCACGCAGCACACGGTCAGGTACGTGTTTGACAAGCTGTACTGGCCGTCATGCGAGAAGCGGCTGGCAGAGAACACACTGAAAATGTACCGATCGACTTGGAGCAAGTACGTCGAGCCTAAGTTCGGCGGCTGCAAACTGGGGACGGTGAAGCCGCTCACGATACAGGAATGGCTTGACGGCATGACGAAGAACCAGGCGAGACGATCGCTAAACATGCTGTCTAGCATCTACAAGACGGCAGTGAAGTACGAACTTGCCGAGAGCGACCCGACCTCGGTAGGCCTCACCGTTCCTGACATAATCAATAAGATGGATAAGGGAATATACGACCTCGCCGAGCTGATGCGAATGGCCGAGCTGCTGCGCGGCTCGTGCATGGAGGGTGTATTTATTCTTTGCGCGTTCGGTTCATGTCGCCCAGGAGAGGCGCTTGCCGTTGACCCGGCGTCCGTCGAGCTGGTCAGAGCCGATAACGGGATGGTCTGCGCGGCCGTCCTCATTGAGCGCGAAGCGGTTCGCGGAATTATTGTCGATCGCACCAAGACTGACAGCAGCAAGCGCTATGTCGTCGTTCCCGGAAAGTGGGGCGAGCGTCTAGCCGAAGTTGCCGACGAGCGAATCGAGGGCGGGCACAACCTGTTCATCGAGAGCATGAATGGCGGGCCGCTGGTGTCATCTAGCTTGAAGGTGAAATGGGAAAACGAGTCCAAGAGGCTCGGGTTTGCATATCACCCGCTGCGCAACCTTCGCAACTCTTGGCGAACCAGCTGGGAGTACGAGGTCAAGATACCTCCCGCAACGCTGGAAATATTGATGGGCCACTCTGGGTCTGGAGTGTCCGCTAAGCACTATGTCCGCGCGAGTTTAATGATGCTCGTCAACACAGTCGCCGACGCCTTCGCTGGCGCTGGACTTGTCTCATAGGGACTTTTAGGGACTAAATCGTTTTATACAGGCGTTCTACATGCGGTTATACCAAATTGTATAATCCACAGTATGATACCCATTTGCACAACACCAGACCACCCATGCATCAAAGCCCCATCTGAACCTGTCTATCCCGCCGGTTTCCCGTGGGGCGGGCACTGATGAAGTTTCCTGCTCTACA
>ERZ1026866.166-NODE-166-length-45204-cov-13.207225_pt1 | contig 45204 bp, 38 predicted proteins | sample MGYA00380163_ERZ1026866 | MGnify/ENA primary metagenome ERZ1026866 (study PRJEB33269, sample SAMEA4719799) | human gut metagenome | biome: human-associated habitat; feature: organic feature; material: feces | place: Cameroon | collected 2013-10 ...
CAACCATCTTCTCTGGTACGTCCTGACCATAAAGCTCCTTCACCGCTGCGATGACCGAGCTGATGATTTCGTTTTCTATCTTCATTATTATTAATATATCTCTTTTTACCGGTAAATATCTTTCTTTGTTGTTGCTTGTCGGATGGGCTAACGGGTAGCCCTCGTCTGATAAGCGGCTGCAAAATTACAAATAATAATTGAATTGTGCAAAGAAAACTGTCGCTAAAATCTTGTTGTAAGAAGAAAAAGGCATTTTCTCTGCACGATGTTGGGATGAATAGCTGTTGATAGGATGGCTTATCCTTCGAGGATGATTCCAGCCACATCTTCCGGTGTGTCCCACAGGATGCCGTCTTGCAACTCATCGTCGGTAAAGCCATTGAGCGCCTCTCTGGCTTCCTTCTCGCTGAGTACCGGTGTTCCGTCTTCGTTCTTAGCATCGACCAGAATCTGATAGATTGCTGCTCTGTATTCTTCGATTGTCATCATCATTGTCGTTTGTTTTGTTTAATGTTTGTTGTTTGGTACAACTCCTTGTCGGAGCAGTATGTTGTTTCCAATAAGACATTGCAAAAGTAAGCATTTATCGCTGATTATCATCATATATTTTGCTAAAAATATTAAAAGCCCCCAATATATTACGTGATTGTAATATACGGGAGGCTTTTGGGATGAATGTTTACTATTACGACCGAGGCTTGTCGTCTATAGTGACCGAGGCCAGTCGTCTATTACGACTGCTTCGGGTCGTCTGTTGTAGCATCGTCTGATGGTTGTCAGATCTATCCCATACGTTACAATGTTACAGCGTTACAGTAAAATTTCTCCCTATCCACCCCTAAAATACTCTTTATATTTATATATATATATAAATATAATAGTAATTTTTCGTATATAGGAGGGGCGCATTTATTACTGTAACGCTGTAACATTGTAACGTGAGTACTTGGGTGAAGAGGAAGTTTCAATATTTGTTGATGTCTCTTTTCCTTAGAAAAGAAATGCCCTAAAACGATTGGTGTTAGCTTCCTTTTGTTTGATTTCCTGTTCCATCTTGTCGGTTGCCATCTTGAAAAAGAAGTGGATGAGATGCTCATCTGTTGCCTCTGTTCGAATCATTCGAAGAGCGGAGATGTATTCATTTCTACTATCTGATGGAATGACGAGCAATGGATGCCCTAGTCGCAGAAGAATATAATTGCTGACCAGTCGTCCTGTTCTGCCATTGCCATCACGGAAAGGGTGGAGATATTCGTAGAAACCATGAAAGCGAGCGGCTAATACCATCGGATGTGGGGTATTGGCAGCTTCATTCTGTTTCTCATCGGCATTTCTTGCTTGTATGGCAGCTTGTATGGCTCTCTCCGTTGATTCCAATAGTTGGGGAACTCTTGCTATTAGCTCTTCGTGGTCGCCGAATACAGTGTCGCCTGCTGCCATGTCGGTGGTTGTATATTCGCCTGGGATGGCATCGGGAGAGCGGTAAGTAAGGGTGTGGAGGGTTACACGCTTGTTGATTTCTTTGAGTAAGTTTTCGTCTAGTGGGTGCTGTAGGTGTTGAATCATGTACTCGTAAGCCTCGAAGTGGTCGAGCATCTCGAAAGCCTCAAACAAGGTCTTGCCGGCAGGAATCATTCCCAGTCCTTTTTCTTTCAGTTCACGAGTGTCATCCACGGAGAATGAGTTTCCCTCTATGGCACAGGAGTGGGTAGAGAAGAGTACCTCGTTGTATTTGATGTATTCTTCCCTATCCATCTTGTTAATGATGAGGCTCTGATAGCGTTGTCTCAGTTCCTCATATTTCTTTATTTCGTTCTCGAATGCCATACTCATTTCTTTTTAGCTGCTATTGATAGATGTTTGATTTCATTGTATATCATTTATCATCTGTGCAATGACTGGAATCATAGGAGGAATGTTCTCCTTGATTGTGACATATACAACTTCGGGATCAACTTCAAAGTAATGGTGGGCAATCTTGTCTCGCATCCTCATGACACCACTCCAATAAATTTGAGGATATTGGGGAAGAAACTCGCCCTTTGTTATTTTGTCGAGACCTTTTACTGCTTCTCCTAAAGCTATTAGGTTCATACATACAGCATCCAAACGGAGAGTTCCGCTTGGAGAAGTGATGAAGTCATCTGCACATTTGATGGAAGCAGTTCGCTTTTGTATCATACTTAAAGCATTACTGATATTGTGCAAGCTTTCTAAGACTATCTCTTTATCAAACATATATGCCCTCCTTGATGATTCTTTGTTTTAGTAGTTGGTTCATTTTGTCTCTGACTCTCACTAAATCTACTTTAGCTTCAAACAAGTTTTCTAGGTCAGTTTGAATTAAATCTAAAGTGAGGAAAGATGGCGTCTTACCTTCGTAACAAACGTCAACATCACTATCTTCGGTTTGTTCGCCACGAGCTACAGAACCGAAGATGCCAATCTTTGTTAATCCATATTTTGAAGAGGCAATGTTTTTATACGACTTCAAAAGATTCAATATTTCTGATGTTGTTTTCATTGTTATTACTTTTTGTTGCAAAGATACAATTTAAAAATATAAGTTCCAAACTATTTTTTGAAAAAATAATGATGCGAGCATCTTTCTGTCCAATAATTAGGCGGTGGTGTCTAATTATTGGACAGTGATGCCTATGAGGTATATCTTGTAAGTGGTTGATAATCAGAAGATGCTGCTTTTTGGCACGGCGATTGTCTTGATATTGGCAAAAAATGATAGACAATGAAAAGGATAGGATTATACATCGGATGCTTGGCTTTCGGCAGCTTGAACTGCTTGATGGCTTCGGCACAAACTAAAACCTGGGAACTTGACTCCTGCATGGCTTACGCCGTGGAACATGCCACGGATGTGAAGCGAGAGGTAGTCAATGCCCGACAACGTAAGCAAGATTATCAGAAGGCAGTGACCGACTTCTTGCCATCGGTTGCCGGAGGTGTGCAAGGACAGTATGCTTGGGGACGAAACATCGACCCGGAAACCAATACTTATAATAACGTAACGACGTTCAACAATTATTATCAGCTCTATGCCTCGCTCAACGTCTTTGATGGCTTCGCTACCATCAATGCTTTCAAGCAAGCGAAGTTGGCTCGTGCTTACTCCACCACCGCCATGCAAAAGGTGAGGGATGACAAGACGATAGACGTGATGCAGAAGTTTGTGGATGCTGCTTACGCTGAGGCTAGCATTCAGTTAGCGAGCGATAAACTCGCCGAGAGCAAGCGACTGCTGGGTAAGATGCAGCGACTTTATGAGCTAGGAGAGAAAGGTCGCCCCGACGTAGTGCAGATGGAGTCGCAGGTGGCTGAGGATGAATACAATCTCACGCATCAGAAGCATGTGGCTCAGCAGTGCTTGCTCACCTTGAAGTCGGCAATGAACTTCCCCGTAGAGGAAGAACTGAGACTAGTAACAAATGGTAAACAGGTAAACGAATCTTTTCCTATAAACCACGAAACTGTTTACCAGAATTTCTTGAATGCCTCTCCCGATGTCAAGTCGGCGGAGTATGAGGTGGAGAAGGCACGATATGATTATAAGATAGCGAAGGGTAGGTTGCTGCCATCCTTCTCTCTCAGTGGCGGCATCTCTACCAACTTCTATAGAAATCTCTCTCAGGGAGGACAGTACGAGGGTTTTGCCTCTCAGTTTCGCAACAATCGGGGTGAGTACCTCGCACTGACTCTCTCTATACCTATATATGATAATGTGGCGTGGCACTCTGTGAAGAAAGCTCGCAACGACTGGCAGTTGGCTCAGGTGAACCTGGAGGAAACGAAGCGCAAGCTCCACGACCATATCGCCCAAGCGGTGATGGATGCCGAGGGGTATGCCAAGGAACTTTATCAGATGAATAAGAAAGTGGCTTCCGATTCGCTTGCCTACTATATGTCGAGCCGCAAGTTTGAGGAGGGAATGCTCTCCACCTTCGACCTCCATACCGCCGCGCAGACTTTGCTCGAAAGCAGAATCAAGCAGTTGCAGATGCAAATGTTGCTCGTCATCAAGCAGAGACTCGTAGATTACTATCAGGGAAAAAATCTTATAAAATAACAAAGAAGACAAGAGAATTCTTCACTTAAAACTATGGACGTAAAGATAGAAAAGAAAAAATATCTCGTGCCTCGTAAGTATTGGGCATGGATAGCAGGAGGTGTGGTATTGGTATCGCTCCTCGTATGGTTGGGATTGAGCAATTTCTCTTCCACCTTAAAGGTGGATCGCAAGGGATTGAGCATCGCAAAGGTGGAGCATGGGCAGTTTAATGACTATGTTTCGGTGGATGGACAGGTGGTGCCTATCTCCGTGGTGCAAATCAGCAGCGAGGAGGGCGGCATCGTCACAGAGAAAGTGGTGGATGAGGGTGCCCATGTGGGCAAGGGCGACATCATCGTGAAACTCTCCAACTCCAATCTCGACCTGGAGATACTGAATGCCGAGAGCGAACTTGCCGAGAAGCAGGATATGCTCCGCAATACGCAAATCTCGATGGAGCAAGATAGGCTCAACAATTCCAACGAGGCTCTTTCGCTCTCACAAGATGTCATCACCAAGTGCCGTGCTTATCAGCATCAGGAGGCTCTCCACAAGGAGCAACTCAACTCCAGAGAGGAGTACCTCAAGGCAAAGGAGGATTATGACTTGGCGATGAAGAAGCACGCTCTCATCAACCAACGACTGAAGAAGGATGCACAACTCCGCCATTCGCAGATGAACCAGATGAGCGATAACCTCGAAGCCATGCAGCGCAATGTGCAACTCGTCAGACAGCGCAAGGAGAAATTGAATATCCGCAGCACTATCTCTGGTGAAATCGGTTTGCTGGATGTGGAGTTGGGACAGAGCATCTCTCCGGGTCAGAAGATTGGAGTCATCAATGACCTCAGTGATTACAAGGTGCAGGCACAGGTGGATGAACACTACATCGACCGAGTGAAACCCGGCTTGACTGCCACCTTCGACCAGAATGGCAAGCATTATCTCTTGCAGGTTCGCAAGGTTTATCCAGAGGTGAGAGACGGTAGGTTCCGCATCGACTTCGTCTTCAAGTGCAGCCGCCCTAGCAATATCCGAACTGGTCAAACCTATTATCTGGATTTGCAACTCGGACAGTCGAAGCAGGCAATAATCATCCCGAAAGGCACGTTTTATAGTGTGACGGGCGGTCAGTGGATATTCGTCCTCGACAAGAGTGGCAAGAAGGCTTATCGCCGCAAGATCACCATCGGCCGTCAGAATCCTCAGTATTATGAGGTAATAGAAGGCTTGGAACCAGGTGAGCAAGTCATCGTGAGTGGTTACGAGGCATACAAGGATAATGAACAATTAATAATTAATTAGAGATGAATCATATAGTTAACGCATTCAAGAATCTCCCTCGCAGGGGACAGCACAACTTCGTGAAGATATTGTGCTTGTCGCTCGGATTGGCTATCAGTTCGGTGATTATCGCCGAAATCTATTTCGAGCAGACATACGATACCTATTTCAAGGGATGGGATAGGACCTACCAAATATCCGAGGTGGGCAATAACCAAGGACAGAGTATGCACTTCAACCATACATCGGGGGCTACGGCACATGGCGTGAAAAGCTATGCTCCGATGGTGGAGGCTGCAACGAGAATCCGAGGTTATCAGGAGGGCGCTCAGTGTAAATTTGAAGACCAGAGTAGTCTCAATGCAACGATGATTTTGGCAGACAGTTGCTTCTTCGATGTCTTTCCTCAGAAGATGTTGGTGGGCAATGCCAAGCAAGCTTTGTCACAGCCGATGTCTTGTGTAGTCAGCTCTGAGTGGGCAGAGAAAGTGGGTGGCAATGTAGTGGGCAAGCGATTCACTACCCCCAACAGCCCTGGCGGGACTTTTGTGATAGGTGGTGTCTTCGAAAGCTTTCCTTGGGGTTCGTCTTTTCATGGCAAGGATGTCATCATCTCCTTGGATAGTACGCCGTCACTCTTTTCTTTCGATGGAAGAGACCAATGGGTGGGCAATGATTGCTATGACTCGTACATCCGCCTAGCCAAGGGGCATAAGTCTGATGAACTGAAGCCATTCGTGGAAAAGATGCGAAAAGACAATTTCCCACTGAAGGAAATGAAGAAGATGGGCATCGAGTTGAACTATGATTTCACGGTGCTTAGTGATGTATATACCCAGAACTCTTATATCAAGATGATGGGATGGATTATGGCCATCATCGCCTTCGTGCTTCTCTTTACTTCCGTGATGAACTATCTGCTCATCATCGTGGGCAACCTCGTGACTCGTTCTCGTGAGATGGCAGTAAGAAAATGCTATGGTGCGGAACCCATCAACATACATGCCATCATCTTCTCCGAGGCTTTGGTGCATGTAGGATTGTCAGTGATATTGGCAGCCATCTTGGTTTTCCTCTGCAAGGGAAGTATCGAGAATTTCCTCTCAGCGCCAGTGGCGACCTTGGTGTTCAATCGTGGCAGTTGGATATTGGTGGTGATTTGCCTCTTTGTGCTTTTCATCGGTGGATTTGTGCCGGGTTATCTATACAACAAGATACCTGTTGCCATCGCCTTTCGTGGATATAATGAGAATCGTAACCGATGGAAACTCGCCTTGCTGGGCATCCAGTTCGTCATCTCTGGCTTGCTCTTTAGCCTCCTCTTCGTGGTGAATAATCAGTATCGGATGATGCTGTTCGTCAATCCTGGTTATAACTATAAGAATGTGGCTCTTCTGATGGTGGATGGCATTGATGGTGACCAGCGTGACCAATGCTTGGCGGAAATCAGGCGAATGCCGGATGTGGAGGGCTGTGCCTCTTCCACGGCGATGACGATACCGGGGTATCACACCAATGGAGACATGATCAACATCGAAGGTTATCCCGACAATACGTTCAATGTCATAGAGAACGGAGGTGTGGATGACAACTATTTCAATCTGATGCAAATCCCAATAGTAGAAGGCACTTCCTTCACCGAACGCAGTGATAGTTCCCGACAGGTCATGATTGATGAGCAAGGTGCTGAGAAACTGAAGAAGATGGGACATTGGAAGGATGGAGTTATCGGCAAGAAAATCAATAGCTCGGGATGGGGGGATGCGAATGGTAATCTTTATACTTTCACCATCTGTGGCGTGGTAAAGCACATTCAATGGGGAGACCTCTCTATGAACAATCCTGAGATGAAAACTTTCCCGATGCTTTACTTCTATTCGGCTCATACGGCTCCTTACATGCTCATCAAGTTTAAGAATCTCACGGATGATGCCCTCTCTGGGTTATATGACAAGGTGAAAGCGATGTACCCTAACAGTGAGGTGCGAGTAAGAAACTATGAGGTGGAGTATGACAATCAGTATGCCTCCCAGCGCAAGTTCCGCAATGGCATCCTGGTGGGTGGCATCATCACGATGGTTATCGCCCTCTTCGGATTGGTGGGATATACGAGCGATGAGGTGAACCGCCGTCGTAAGGAGATAGCCATCCGCAAGGTGAATGGTGCCAAGGTGAGCGACATCTTGCGCATCTTCCTCAAGGACATCGTCAAGATAGCCCTCCCTTGCATCGTCATCGGAGATATTGTGGCTTGGGTGATTGCCCGACAGTGGTTGATGTCGTTCAGCATCAAGGCCTCGCTCACGCCGCTAGAGTTCATCTATGTCACGATAGCTCTCTTGCTCATCATCGGCATAGCCGTGGTTGTCAACTGCTATAAGGTGGCAAATGGCAATCCTGTGAAATATCTCAAGGATGAGTAAAAGAAATGGCGTATGCCCTTTCATTTAACACTTAACATTCAACATTTAGCATTGACAAAAAATGATCAAAGTAGAAAATCTTAGCAAGTCTTTCCGCACAGAAGAGGTGGAGACGATTGCACTCAATAATGTATCTTTCACAGTAGAAGATGGTGAGTTCGTTGCCATCATGGGACCATCTGGTTGTGGCAAGTCAACCTTGCTCAACATTCTCGGTTTGCTCGACAATCCAACCTCAGGAAAATATTTCTTGGGCGACCATGAGGTGGAAAACCTGAAGGAGAAGGAGCGCACGGATGTGAGAAAGGGAGAAATCGGATTTGTGTTCCAGAGCTTCAATCTGATAGATGAGTTGAATGTGGAGGAGAATATCGAACTTCCTCTCACTTACCTCAACATCCCGAAGGCGGAGCGCAAGGAGAAGGTGCAAGCCATCATGAAACGCATGAACATCAGCCATCGTGCCAAGCATTTCCCTCACCAGCTATCTGGTGGTCAGCAGCAGCGAGTAGCCATCGCTCGTGCCGTGGTTTTTGGTCCTAAGCTGATACTTGCCGATGAGCCAACGGGTAATCTCGACTCCAAGAATGGTGCCGAGGTGATGCACTTGCTCACCGAACTCAACCATGAGGGCACTACCATCGTGATGGTGACCCACAATGAGCACGATGCCAAGATAGCCAACCGCACCATCCGCCTCTTCGATGGAGAGGTGGTGAAGGAGTAGTAAGTAAGCAGATTGTTGTCATGGGATGACAATCCGGAAAGTGGTGGTGTCAGATTCCTTGTCTTGATGCAGGGAGAGGGTGCCGCCACTTACTCGCATGATTTGACGGGAGAGCGACAAGCCGATGCCGCTTCCTTCCTTCTTCGTGGTGAAGAAAGGGATGAAGATATGGGCGGCGATGTCGTCGGGGATGATGCCGGCATTGTTGGTTACGTCAATGACGATTGCCTCTTGCTCGTTGGCGTATGCTTTGATTCGGATGAAAGCATGCTTATCTTCTGATACTTCAGTGCTTTCTTTCTCCTTGATAGCTTCCACGGCATTCTTCAGAAGATTGGTTACGACATGGGCGATGAGGCTCTCGTCAGCATAGGCGAGAAGGTCTTTTGGCGAAACCTCAATGCTGACCTCGTGATTGCATAGCATCGCCATGCGATTCAGGAATGGCTCTACATAGAAGAGGGATGGCTGAGGTTGAGGAACATGGGTGAAGCGGCGATAGTTGTTCACGAAAGAAAGCAACTCTGTGCCTGTCTTGTGAATCGTCTCCAAACCGATGCGGAGGCCTTTTTCCTTTGGGGAATTGGGGCAGGTAGCAAACCTGCCCTCCCAGTGCATGTCCTCTTCCAATTCCTTCAGCAAGGTTTCGCTCAGCGAGGTAACAGGTGTGATAGTATTCATGATTTCGTGGGTCAAAACACGGATGAGTTTGATCCAAGAGTCAATCTCCTGGTTGCTCAGCTCATGGCTCACATCACTGATGGCGATGATGCGCACTGGCTTGTCTTTGATCATGGTGGCGGTCTCATGCTTGGAGAGATGCTCATCCTTCAACTTCTCCCTTACTTGGTTGAGATGGGTGAGCACATCGGTATCGAGGAGGCGGAGGGCGGCTTGGTTATGTTGCAACACATTGTCGTGACTATCCACCACCATGATGCCAGCATCCACCATGTTCAATATCTTCTCGTAATATTTCTCACGCTCCATCTGCTCCTCCCTGGTATGTTGCAAGAAAGCCTTGATGCGGTTGAGGGATTGGTGCAAGATGCGGTCGTTCTTCGATACGCCTTGCATCGGAAAATTGAAGGAGAAATCCACATTGTCGATGGCATCAAAAAGGAAAATCACCTTCTTGATGTTACGACGATAGTGGCGATAAAGACGGATGTAACCTGCTACCGATACCACCAACAAAAGAACTATAATGACTAACTTAACATCCATAACCCCAAAATACTATTGAATTTTTTCGTTCTTCACTCTCTATATCCCATACCTCTTCATCTTATTATAGAGCGTTTGTCGGGAGATGCCCAGTCTTGCAGCCACCATGGATAGATTGCCCTCACACTCCTTGATGGTTTTCTCTATCATACGATGCTCCATCTCATCGAGTGTCTGCACCTCTTCGAGTGGTTTCTCCTTCTTGATAGGGTTGCCGCCGTCGATGTCATCGGGCATGATGATATTGCCATCACAGAGGATGACGGCTTTCTCGATGGCATGTTGCAACTCTCGGATATTGCCATACCAAGGTAACTCGGTGATTTTCTCCGCTGCCGCTGGGGATAACTGGATGCTCACCTTATTATATAGGTCGCCATATTGTTGGAGGAATCGCTGGGCAAGGGGCACGATGTCCTGCTTGCGCTGTCGAAGGGCTGGCAATTCGAGGTGGATGGTGTTGATGCGGTAGAGCAAGTCCTCTCGAAACTCGCCATTGCTCACCATTTCCTGTAGGTTGCGATTGGTGGCGCAAATCAATCGAACATTGATAGGTATCTGGGTAGAACCACCCACTCTTACGATGCTTCTGCGCTGAAGGGCGGTGAGGAGTTTCGCCTGCAAACCATAGGATAGGTTCCCTATCTCATCGAGGAAGATAGTACTGTCGTTGGCTAACTCAAACTTGCCCGGCTTGTCTGCCTTGGCATCGGTAAAGGCTCCCTTCACATGACCGAAGAGTTCGCTCTCGAAGAGGGTTTCGGTGATGGCACCCATATCCACAGGTAGCATTTTCTTCTTGCCGCGTGTGGATAAACGATGTATCTCGTTGGCTAGCACCTCTTTACCCGTTCCATTCTCTCCCGTAATCAGAATATTAGCATCCGTTTTCGACACTTTATCCACAATGTTCCTTAAACTGTTCATAACTTCGCTATTTCCCCAATACATAGCACTTTGCGAAGTTTTTCCACAATTCTTGGTGGATAACTTATCCACAGCCTTGTTTTGATCCCTTGCCTCCACGAGGGTACGAATCATCTTCTCGTTGTCGAAAGGCTTGACGATGAAGTCGGTGGCTCCCTCCTTGATGCCTGTCACGGCAAGTTGAATATCGGCGTAAGCGGTGAAGAGCACCACTTCCGTCTGTGGTCGGAGGCTCTTGATTTCACGAAGCCAATACAATCCCTCGTTGCCGGAGTTGATACCACTGGAGAAGTTCATGTCGAGCAAAACCACATCGGGCTTCTCCTCCCTGAGCTTGGCAGGGATGGAGTTAGGGTTGGCGATGGTGATGATTTGGGAGAATATGGGTTCGAGCAGCATCCTCACGGTGGTAAGAATGTTGCGATTGTCATCTACAATCAGTAAGGTTCCTTGTTTCTTCATTGTTGCCGAAATTGCTTAATAGTTGTGCAAAGATACACTTTTTCTAACGAATAATGCATATATCTGTTACTTTTCCACCTATTTTTTATACTTTTGTAGAAGATAAACTGCACTCGGCAATTAGAAAGTAAACTTTCATTGCGCTCGTTTGCATTATCTTTGCAAAAAATCTTCCAACTTAGGGTTAGGAAAATAAAAGGCAGTTTGTACTATAACCAAACAATAACAAGAAAAATCATGCAAATGACAAAAGAACATATCGAACGGCTCTTCCGACAGCATTACCCCCGGATGTACCAACTCGCCTTGGTGCTTCTGAAGGATGAGGCGGCAAGCCAAGACGTGGTGAGCGATGTCTTCGCCGAAGTGCTAGACGGAAAAGTCACCTTACGTCCCGAAACGGAGAGCAGCTACTTGTTGGTTTGTGTGCGCAACAAATGCCTGACACTTATCAATCGGCAGAAGATGAAGGACAGAGTTCACCACCTGCTGCAACTTGATGCCTCGTCATCCATTCTGCCGCTAAATGATACCTCTATGAGCAGAGGGGCTTTCGACTTTACTTCCGAAAGGGAAGAGGAGGATAGGCAAGAAGCCATCCTTTCTTATATGGAGAGTGAATTGACACCCCAAACTCGCAAGGTATTGCAACTCCGCTTTCGGCAAAAGCTGAAATATCGGGAGATAGCCACGGAGTTGGGCATCAGCGAGGTGGCAGTTTATAAACATCTGGCACAAGGCATCAAGAAATTACAACAAAAGTTTAATCCGTAGAGATTCTACAAAAAGTAGTTTGTTCACAGTTGATATTTTTAACCCTTAGAAAAGAGTGAAGATTATGGATAAGTTTGAAAAGATATTGGACATCATCGATCATCAGGAGAAATATACTGATGACGAGGTTCGTGAGATATTGCGAGATGAGGAGTGTCGCAAGCTCTACCAGACCCTGCAAGAGGTGGATTCGGTTCTCTTGAAGCAAAGTCTGGAAGATTTGGATGAAAAGGCATGGGAAGGTGAGGATGAAAAATCTTCCCAAGGCTTGAATGTAGATGAGGCTTGGGCGAAATTCAGTGAAGAGCATCATGTCGAAGAGAATGCAGAGGTCATACCGATAAATTCTCATGCCGATGAGCACCGCCCTTTCTCTTGGCGCAAGATAGCCGCTTCCATCGTTGGCTTTGTCTTGATTTCAGGCATAGCCTTCGCCGCCATCCACACCTATATCAGCAAGAGCCAGGAGCCGATGCCGATTGTGGAAAATGCGATGGTAAAAGATGCCGTGAAGGGCGATACCGCCAAGGTTGCCTCGCCATCCGAAGAAGTGAAAGCCGAGAAACCTGCCATCCACAAAACTTTCGTGGATGTCACGCTCGACAAGATGATGACTGAAATCGCCAACTACTATGACCTGCAAGTCAAGTTTGAGAGCGATGGGGCAAAGAGCCTTCGCCTCTATTATGAATGGGATAGCCATACGAAGATAGAGAACATCGTCAAGGAATTAAATCAATTCGACAATGTCAATATTGAACTGAAGAACGACGAAATCATCGTTCAATAGTATATCCCCCAATGTTAAAAATGCAGTCTTATGAAGCGATTTTCATTCATCATATTCTTGTGGGTCACTTTCCTGTCCTTGGCAAGTGCCCAACATCTCTCTCGCCACTACCACAACCGTAGCATGTCGGATGTGCTCATCGATCTCGACAAGGCTTCCGCTCGCTACAAGGTGAGCTTTATCTACAACGAGTTGGAGGATTTCACCGTCACCCAGGATGTGGAGGCTCCGAATATTCCCGATGCCATCCGCCGAGTGATAGGCTTCTATCCGATGAAGATGGTGGTGAGCGACAGTTTGATTACTGTGGAGTGCATCCGAAAGAGCGAACGCAAGTTGATAGGCCGACTCATCGACAACCACAACCTGCCGGTGGAGTTTGCCAATGTGCAGTTGCTCAATCCTCACGATTCCACCTTCCTCTGTGGTGGCGTGAGCAATGCCAATGGCGACTTCGTGATACCTTGCGAACAGAATCAAGCCATCATGAAGGTGAGCTACGTGGGCTATAAGACCATTAGCCGCTTGGTGAATGTCGGTCGTATCGGAACCATCCGGATGCAAGCCGATGCCTACCAACTCAAGCGAGTGATGGTGAAGGGCAACCTCCGTACCGATCGTGGTGACCATGCCACCTACACCTTCAACGAGGAACAGGTGAAGAACTCCCGTCACACCCAAGACCTCATCGCCAATATCCCTGGCATCATCATCGACCCCGTGACCGGCAAGACACGCAGCATCGTCAACAAGAAGATGAAGATTCTCATCAACGATGTGGCGATGACGAGCGACAACGACCTCAAGTCGATACCTGCCGAGAAAATCAAGAAGGTGGAGTACTACGATGCGCCTCCTGCCCGATATGGAGATGTCGATATTCTCGTCAACATCATCACCAAACCGCTTGATACGGGTTATGCCGTGGGCTTCGATGCCAAGACGGCTTTCACCACGGGTTTCGTGAATGGCAACACCTATTATAAATATAACAAGGGATATAGCCAATTCTTCTTCGACTACAATATCGAGATGCGCAACTATCACGATTGCATCGGAGAGGACCACTATTCCTTCATGCTCGACGACCGCCTGGCGGACTACCTCTACTCCTACAAGAAGCACTTCGGTTACACCAACAATACGATGAACCTGAAGTATGCCTACAGCAAGCCGGAGGACATCACCTTCCAAGTCACCGCCACCCCTAACTATCTGCACACATTCTATCGTGGCAATGTGGATATCTTGGCGCAAAACCATCCGGAGTGGACAAATGGCAAGGGCCACAACGACAACTATACCAACACTTTCGGTCCTTCGCTCGACCTCTATCTGAGCAAGCAACTCCCACATAAGCAGCAGATTGACGTGGATGTGCTGGGTACTTATTATCACAATGACCAGCAAGACCTCAACCAGCAGTGGAAGGTAGGGGATGCTGCCCAGGCAGATGCCGCGCCGATGCAGAAGGAAATGTCGGCGACTGATGCCGATGACAATATCCTCGTCGATGACAAGATGCGCTCGAAGAACAATTCCTATTCACTCATCACCGAGGTGAACTATAGCAAGCAATGGAAGAAGGGAGAGTTGACCTTGGGATGGAACAACTGGTTGAAATGGTCGGATTACACCATTCGCAATGTCTTGTCGGGGTATGAGCCTTACAACAGTTCTTCTCGCATCAACATCCAGACCTTCTCCGCTGAATACCAGAACAACCTGGGCAAGTTGAATTATCGCATCGGTGCCGAGGGAGTATGGCGAGAGCAGAAAAATGACGACACCAGGAAGATCAACAGTTATATCCGTCCAACCTTCCTGCTCACTTATCCGCTCAAGAATGGTTCCATCCAGTTGCAGACGCTCAATGGTGTGAACTATCCACCGATAGCGAATCTCAACGAGAATACCACCATCATCATCCCTGGGGTCGTGAACCAAGGCAACCCGAACCTCACCTCCAACAATGAGTATGGTACTTTCCTCCGCATCAACCATTATGCCTCATGGATACAAGGCCAGTTGGCTTTCTTCGGTGTCTATACCGACAGTCCGATGAGTGTCTATTATGAGTGGCGCACCATCCAAGGGGAGAAGTACTTGGTGCAAACCTATGAGAACTCCCACTATCAGTGGTGGTATGGTATGGGATATGCCATCAACATCAAGCCTTTCAAGAATGAGTTGCTCAACATCGGCTTGTATGGCTCCTTCGAGCGATACTCCATGAGCAGTGGCATCATCGGCAAGCACAACCAGTGGCGCATTCCGCTCACCTATCAGATAGATGTTCGCAAAGGCAAGTGGGGTGCCTCCTACATCGGTCATGTCGTGGCGAAGGAACCGAGGGGACCCTACAACTATTGGGATGAGAGTGCCAGCAATCTTTCGCTCTATTATCAGTTGGGCAACTGGCGCATCACCGCTACGGGTTATTGGCTCTTCAATGATGCCAAGTATCGCTTCGAGACCATCGACAACCCGATATTGAGTCGCAAGGAGTGGCACACCATCAAGGACAACAACCGCATGGTGAGCATCGGAGTAAGCTGGAACTTCTTCTCTGGCAAGAAGAAGGATATCCAGAAGAACATCAACAATAGAGATGCCGACTCTGGAGCATTCAAATAATCCTTTTCTTCAAGTGTTTGAATAGCCACCAGAAGGCAGGGAGGAGGAACATATCCGCCATGACCCAAGCCACTGGGTCGCCATAGCAGACACCTGTCCACATAAAGGCTGGTACTAGCCAAAGGCTCACACCACATCTCGCTATCATCTCCATCACACCGCTCATCATCGAGAGATTGCTGTATCCCAAGCCCTGGATGCTGTAGCGGAAGATGGTGAGCAAGCCGAGGCAAGGATAGAAGTAGCAAGCGATGCGCATAAACTCTGCTGCGTAGGTCACCACCTCAGCCTCACCCTTATCCACGAAGAGCGTCATCATGTCGTCGGCAAAAGGAGTGATGACGATGAAACTGAATACGAAGAAGATGAGCATCATCTTGATGGCGGCTCTCACGCCCTGCGAGATGCGTTCCATCTTCTTGGCACCGAGGTTCTGACCGCAATAGGTCGCCATCGCCACACCGATGTTCTCAAAGACACAAGTGAAGAGATACTTGATGCGCATGGCGGCGATGAAGGCTGCCACACAAGTGATGCCCAGGGCATTGTTGGCACTCTGGAGCATGATGATGCCGATGCCGGTGATGGAGAATTGCAAACCCATCGGCACACCATTATTTAATAATATACTGATTTTCTTGTTGTCAAAGTCACGTTCCTCACCTTGCGGTATCAGTATCTGCATCTTCTTCTTGATGAACCGGATGCAGAGGCATACCGAGAAGGCTTGCGAGAGAAGGGTAGCGATGCCGGCTCCCTCCACGCCAAGTCCCAGAATCAAGATGAGGAGAACATCGAGGAGGATGTTGACAACAGAGGCGGTGATGAGGAAGTAGAATGGTTGCTTCGAGTTGCCGAGGGCACGGATTTGTCCTGCCAGCAGGTTGTAGCCTATCGTGAAAGGTATCGCCGCAAACTGGAGCATGAGGAAGATGTAGGCATCATCGAATACCTCCAATGGGGTGTTGACGAGATGCAGAATCTTCTTGCAGAAAAGGCACGACAAGAGGGTGATGACCACGGCGAAGGTGATGGCGATGCGATAGCTGTTGCTCACGTAGGTTCGCATTTTTCGGAAGTCCTTCGCCCCGAAAGCCTGAGCCACAGGGATGGCGAAGCCGGCGCACGAACCATTGCAGAAGCCCATGATCAAGAACATGATGGAGGTGGAGGCACCAATGGCTGCCAAGGTATTCACGCCGATCCATCTTCCCACGATGACGGTGTCGATGATGAGATACATCTGTTGCAGGATATAGCCCAGGATAAGGGGCACTGCAAATCGGAAGATGGCTCGCATCGGCGAACCAACAGTCATGTCATTTACGTTATTACTGCTCATATTTTATATATACCTATTGAGAATGTTTGTTCCTTTTACCTTGTTTTTCTTTTCGGGCTGCAAAATTACATAAAATTGATGGAAAAGGAAACAAGTGAGCGTTAAACTTGGTTATCATCAGCTCGATGAGGCCACATTACAGCGTGAGGTCAATGCTTTGGTCGCTCTGCATTCTTTATATCCTTTAAAGAAGGCGATGATTGTGACTTGGCATCAGAAGAAAATGGTATGATTCCGCTTTCATATGATTCATTTTTCTTTCTAATTAATCGAAAAATATAAATCAGCAACATTTTTGTTGAATTTTATGATAAAAATGTTGCTGATTTCGTATTTTATTCGTATTTTTGCCGTGTAGTTTTAGTAAAAGGTTTCATTTATTGGCAAACAGTCTTTAAGTGATGCAGATGTTAGTAACATAAATCAAAACTATTTTATGAGAAGATTGATATTATCCTTAATAGTTATGTTGTCTAGCTCATTCTCTGTATGGGCAGATGACTGGGTGTGTATGAACATACAGAAAATACCAGAAGACTTGACAGCAAGTATTTATGAACGGAAAGATACAAAGGGAAAAGCTTGTGCATTGTTGCGTGTTCAAATATTGGATAATAATGCAAAGTTTAAAGGTAATATTGTCGGTGATGTTGAACGGCAAGGAAATGAATATTTGGTCTATATCCCTATAAATACTCGTGAAATCACAATTCTACCTTCAAAAGGAGACAAAGTCATCATTGATCTTCCTGAAACGGAACCTAAGGTAACTTATTTGATAGAAATGAGTCAAGGCGAGACTTCTTTGGATGGTAAACAACTCAACTATAATGCAATGTCTGTGGAAGAACTGACAGTGTTGGCTAACAAAAATAATAGCTTGGCTCAAAGAAAACTTGGGGAGATTTATTCTTTAGGATTGGATGGACAATCTATTGATTATAAAAAAGGATTTATGTGGTTCACGAAAGCTGCATTGCAAGGAGATGCCTATTCTATGTGTGAGGTAGGAAAATATTATTTTGGTGGTTATGGTATTCCAAAAGATTTGAAAAAAGCTTATGACTGGTTTTCTAAAAGTGCAGAAAAAAATAACGCAAATGCCCAGTTTATGCTAGGTTCTATGTATTTTAATGCAGTTGGAGTTGAACAGGATTTTAAAAAAGCAATGACGTGGTTTCAGAAATCTGCCGCTCAAGGATATGCTTTGGGCTATACCAATACAGGTCTTTGTTACTATAATGGCTTAGGAGTGGAAAAGAACCCCCAAAAAGCGCTGGAATATACCCAAAAGGCAGCCATGATGGGATGTAGCCAAGCTCAATGCCTTTTGGGAATGATGTATGGAAATGATGAGGTCAAGGAATTGTATAATCCCAAGCAGGCTTTCTTTTGGATGAAAATGTCGGCTGATCAAGGATGGTCGTTGGCTTTATATTATTTGGGGATGTTTTATGAGGAAGCTTTTGGTACTCCTAAAGATATAAAGAATGCAAAGGAATGCTACAAAAAGGCACTAGAACTTGGTGTAGATGATGCTAAAAAAGCTTTGGATAATTTAAATTAGAATGGGTATGAAAAAAATGTTTTTGGCATTGTGCTTGCTGTGGAGCGGTTGTCTTTTGGCGACTGCTCAAGTTGTTGGTCTGCAAGAAATTCCATTTGCCACATTAGGTGTTGAGCAACGGCAGGATCTAAATGGGGATGTCTGTGCTGTTGTTATGTTAGAAACGGAAGATAGTCAAATGCAGTTTGAGGGCAATTTAATAGGTAAGCCACTTTTCAAGGAAGGGATTATGTATGTCTATCTGACGGAAGGAACGAAACAATTGAAGGTAATACCATCTAAGTCGTCATCTTTTATGGTTTATTTTAATAAATATTCTGTTAAGTCTCTTAGAAGTAATGTCGGATATGTACTAAAGCTTCAATCGAAAGCGAATGATGAAATTGGGGAGCTGCAGTTAGATGCTTCGTTTAAGCCCTACAAAGTGGTAAAGCTAGAGGAAACAATGTCGTTTGGGGAACTTGAAAAACTTGCTGATGAAGGAAATGTAGATGCTCAGGCTGCTGTCGCAAAGTGCTATTTGAAAGGAATTGGAGTGGAAAAAAATGCTCAAAAATTTCTACATTATGTCCAAAAGGCTGCGGAGAAGGGGAATGCAACTGCTCAAAATTTGATGGGAGTGGCTTATGAGGTGGGTTTTTCTGTAAAGAAAGATTCTCAAAAGGCAGCAAGATGGTATCAAATGGCAGCCCAACAAAACTATCCTATTGCCATTTGTAATTTAGGAGATATGTATGACAACGGAGATGGACTTGCGAAAAATCCTCAACAGGCATTGGCACTTTTTCAACAGGCATTGGCATTGGGGTGGGCTGATGCTTGTTTTGATTTGTATCTCCATTATTCAGAAGAAGGAATAGAACCCAATTCACAAAAGGCAATTGAGTATTTGAAGCAAGGAGTAAGATATGGCTCTTCTCAATGCCAAGCGCAATTGGGAGTCTGTTATGCTAATGGTATTGGCGGCATAGCCCAAAAGGACTATATAAAGGCTTTTCAACTTTACCAGATGTCTGCGGAACAGAATGATGTTGATGGAATGGCTTTACTGGGTGTCTGCTATTATTATGGGCAAGGAACAAAAAAAGATTACTCAAAAGCGTTTTATTGGTTGCGTATGGCCGCAGAAAACAATGATGCGCAAGCTCAATATTTGATAGGATGTTGTTATTTGGATGGAACTGGAGTGACACCTTCTCGTAAAGAGGCAAAGGTATGGCTTCAAAAAGCTGTAGATAACAATGTTGAAGAAGCAAAAGAAGTCTTGCAAGAAATCCAATAGAATCATGGCAAAGCTATTTTTCAATACACGAGATGAATTGACCGTGGTGGACTCGGAAGAGATTGCTGTCATTCAAGCCAATGGTAACTATTCGAAGATACTCACCATCTATCGGAAGGAAATCATGTTGTCTTCTGGTATTTCCAAGGTGGAACAAGCCTTGAAGAGCATCAAGGAGAAGAAATCCAAGTTTGTCAGAGTTGGAAGAAGTCTGATAGTGAATCACTCTTTCTTGCAGAAGATAGATCTGTTGAAGCAGCAGATGCTGCTATCTTGCAAGGGAAACGAAATAAGAATCAACGTGTCCAAGAAGACCCTTAGGGTCTATAAGGATGCAATAGCAACTAGTATAAAAATAAAAAATAATGAAACAGTTCATATTGGGGACAGAGGGGAATCAACCCTTTAAAATCACTCAAATGGGAGTTAGCCATCAGCATGCTCGCATAACGATTGGCGATGATGGCGTTTGGACATTGGAAGACTTGAACTCTACCAATGGCACTTTTGTTCGTGGTGAAGATGGAGAGATGCGTCGTGTAGGTACTATGGTGATTACGCCGATGACATTTATCTGTCTAGGACCTAGCAATGCCAATGGTTGCTCTTTCTATGCCATTCATTTGCAAAATACAGATTTCATCGAGGAATTTGAATATCTCAACAAATTGGAGGATGAGTTTGATGCCAAGGAGGAAAGTTCAGAGAAAATGGCACGAATGATGAGACTATTGATAGCATCTGCCTCTTTGATAGCATTGGTAGGATCTTTTGTTGTCAGCCATGGACCTTTGCAACTCATGCTTCTTCGATTGGGCTCTGCTGTGTCATTGTTGAGTACGATATTTTTCAATCCTGCTGAGAAGAAAAAGAAACTTCAGGTGGAGAGGGAAAAATTCCATGCTTGTCCTAATCCAAAATGTGCTCATACATTGAGAAAGAATGAGATTAGGGCGATGCAGTGTTCGAAATGTAAATGTGGATAAATCCAAGATGGAGTGTTAGCTTCTAATATTAACTATATAATATATAATAAGGTATGAAAAAGATTTTTTTATTGCTGTTGACCTTGTTGTTCGTCTTTCTTCAGGTCGATGCCCAACGTACTTACGCTCTGTTGGCAGGAGTCAGTAACTATAATGCAGAGAATGTGAACAATCTGTCGAATACGACCAAAGATGTGAAGGAGATGCAAGTTGTTTTCAAAAAGCAAGGAGCAGTTGTTGCTACAATTACTAGTAAGTATGCTACTCCAGAGAATATCATGAAGAAGTTGGATGCTATCGTAAAACTGGCTACTTCCAAAGATAAGATCATTTTCTTCTTTTCTGGTCATGGAACTGCTGGCAGCATTGTGGGCTATGGTCCTATGTTGTTGCCTTATAAACTAATTGTGAAGAAATTGTCTGAGGCAAGAACCAAGAATGTTTTCTGTTTTGTTGATGCCTGTGAGTCGGGTAGTGTGACAGATGAAGCAGGCTCTGATTACAGTTGGGGACAGGGTTCTGGCAACAAGGTGATTTTTATGATGGCAAGTCGGGCCAATGAATATTCATGGGAAAACAGATGGCTTGGAAATGGTTATTTTACCCAAGCATTGTTGAAAGGTCTTCGTGGAAAGGCAGATTACAATGGGGATAGAAATGTTACGGTCTCAGAACTATATAAGTATGTTTATGCAGATGTTACGGAAAGAAGCAAAAATAGTGAGCATCCTCAGCACCCTCAGTTGATTGGACCAAAGAGCAATTTTGAGGCAGTGTTGACAAAATGGTGATGGTCAGCAAAACGCCACTGTTCGTCAATTATTCCTAGACAGTTCGTCCAAGATGTACTTTTGATAGGTGGAGGGTATTGAAAAAATACCTATCTTTGCACCAGTTAAAGTTAAACTCATAAAAGAATTATATTATGGCAACAACAAAATTCAATCCTAATGGACACGGCAATGCTAAGGCCGGTAGAGACAATACTAAGGTGATATTGACCGCAGCTGGTGTAGCAGCCGCTGCTGCTGGTGCCGCTGCTGCAGCTCATGTCTTCGGCGGTAAGGAAGAAGAGGAACCAGTGGAAAATCCTGAAGAGGTTACTTCACAAGAGGAATCTGTGGTAGAGAATGAGGAGCAAAAGCAAGAGGAGGCTCAGCAGGCTACTGCGGAATCTGAAACTGAAAGTACTGCTGTTGGAGAAGATATAGCTCAACCACAACCTACTACAGGAAATGCTTCTCAGTCCAATCCTTCTCCTGAGCCAACTCCATCATCTGCTGAAGGTGAGACTCCTCAGGAAGTAGCAGAAGCCATTGCTCATGCAGAGGAAATAGATAATAACGACATCGATGCTCCTGCCATGGTGGAAATTGATAAATTCACTTCTGCTTTCGATGAGAATGGAAACGAGATTGCGGCTGTAGAGGTTCACAGTCAGGATGGAACTCCTTTCTTGTTGGCTGATATGGATAATGATGGCGTTTATGAGTCTATGTTTGATACCGATGGCAACTTTGTGACTCATACAGAAGCCAACCTTACCCATAGTGATTTGGAGGCAATGATGGATCAGACGGGTGGCTTCCTCGCCATCAATGAGCAGGATCATACTTCCTTGTCAGAAGACCCAACCAACGACATCATTGATACAGAGACCGGTGCACATCCTGATATGGCAATGAATGAGACTTCGACTTCAGAGACAACGGAAGCTACTTCCAATCCTACAGGTGAGCAAGATTTGGCACAAGAACCAACAGCTGATGAAATCGACAACTTGTTGGCTGAACTCCTTGGCGACAACACAGACCCTGCCTCAAAAGATGTGGATGAAGAAGTTCTTGTTGATGAATATCCTGAGGGTGAAGAAGTGTCTGACGATGATGATGATGCAGACGATGACGCTGCGGATGACACCAACGATGATGATGATATTTAATGTCTAATGAGTGAAGGCTATGGAACAAGAACCTAAGAAAAAAATAGCTTCATTGGGACAACCCATTAAAGCTCCAGGTGACAACCGTTTATACGTCATCAAGGAACGTGCCAAGGTTGGTCTCATGTATCAACTGGTATGCCCTGAATGCAACTTTAGCTTGATTAAGAAGATCGCTAAGGAGGGACGGCAGCGTTGGGATTGTCCTCAATGCAAGGCTATTGTTGGCTTTGCGGCAGTTAATCCTACTCCCAAGAAGCAAGAACCTACTGCATCCCCTAAAACAGCGAATGCCTCTGCAAAGCAGGATGCTGCAAAGACGGAAGAAGCGCCAGAACCAAAGAAACCAACCAAAAAGTTGGACAAGAGTGCCAGCCAAGACTTAGGTGAGTTCGTTTGGGGAGGTTTCTTCTCTCGCAAGCATTTTGTTCTTCGACCAGGCTCTATCTATATAGGTAGAAAGGATGAAGATGAAAGATCAGACTTGCAACTGACTGATAAATATGTTAGCCGTCGTTCGGTTAAACTCGATGTGATACCTAGTGACAAGGGGTACTTGTTCAAGATGACAGTGGAACACGCTTCCAATCCTGTGTATGTCAATAGTACTGAGGTGGCGGTCAATAATAGTATCTACTTGAATTACGATGATGTAATCACCTTGGGTAAGACAAAGTTGGTTTTCAAAAAGAAATAATAGCATGAATATTTTCTTGTCACGGACTTATTCTTTCTGTCAATTAGGACAGAGGAAGAATCAAGAGGATGCTCGTTTTCCTGATATGGACATCATTGACAAACGACAGCGCTTTTTTGTCGTTTGCGATGGAGTCGGTGGTAGCGAGAAAGGAGAGGTGGCTAGTGCTACGGTTTGTCAGTCTTTTCAAGACTCTCTTTCAGAGGTGGATTTGGCTTCTATGATTTTCGATGAGGATTGTTTCTCGCAAGTTTTGGATGCTGCTTATGATGCTTTGGATGGTAAAGCCAATAGCCAAAACCGGGATATGGCTACCACAATGACTTTTGTGTGCTTCCATCAAGGTGGTTGCATGATGGCACATATCGGGGATAGTCGCATTTACCAAGTTCGTCCAGGACAAGGAATCATCTATCGGTCGGAGGACCACTCTCTAGTCACTTCTTTGGTTCGTGCCGGAGTCATCTCCCCCGATCAAGCTGTTGACCATCCCCAAAGTAATGTCATCACTCGGTGCATGGAACCGAAGCAGCCTGATAGGGAACGTTGTATGGCAATGGTGTTTAATACTGAAGACGTAAGAAAGGGTGATTATTTCTTCTTGTGTACTGATGGGGTTCTTCACCGTATCTCTGACAATAGTTTGGAAGATATTTTGACGAGCAATCGTAGTAATCAGGAGAAAATGGACTCAATGGCTTCTTTGTGTATGGATTCGCCGGATAATAACACGGCTATATTGATACAAGTGGCAGGTGTTGAGGAAGATGAAGAGCAAGCGGATGATTCCCAAAACGGAAATCCGAGAACTCAGTTGATTCAGCGAGGTAAGTGCTCTTCTGTCGAATTATCTTCAGAGCCTGATACCAAGGATGGTTTTTGGGGATGGATAAAAAAGAAATTGTTTAATAGTTAAAGATTTTAGATGATGAAATTGAATGGGTTAATCATATTGGGTGCTGCTTTAGTGCTGGCTCCTCTTTCGGCTGAAGCTACAGTTAGCAAGGCTTCTCTCTCAGTGGCTCCGAAGGCAAAGAAGGATAGCGTGGCTATTATGAAGGAAAAGGCTGAGAAGGGAGATGCTGTTGCCCAAAATCAAATGGGTGTTTGGTATTATGTAGGTAAGAAAGTGAAACAAGACTACAAGGTGGCACTTGATTGGTGGGCTAAGAGTGCCAAACAGAACAATCCTGATGCCATTGGCAATATGGCGATGTGCTATCAGTTGGGCAATGGTATCAAGAAGGACTCTGTGATGGCTATGACTCTTTATAAGTCTGCTATTAAGAAAGGTAATGAGAGCATCATTCCTCAGCATGAGCAGATTGTCAAGAATACCAAGAGCTTGTTTAGTGCTCGCCTTTTGATGGATTGCTACCAAAATGGAATTGGGGTGAAGCGTGATAATAAGAAGGTGGAAAACTATCAGGAAATTCTTGCCACTGCAGGTGACACCAACTTGCAATTCTCTTTAGCAATGAAGTATCTCAATAGCAAGCGTTCTGAGCAAGCTGTCAAGTATTTCAAATTGTCTGCAGAAAAAGGTAAGAAAGAGGCTGTTTATTATTATGGTTACCTCCTCTTTAATGGAATGGGAGTAGAACAAGATAAAGCCAAGGGACTTGCCCTGATGACAAAGGCTGCAGAACAGAATATGACTGCCGCACAATATCAAGTGGGTCGTATCTATTATGAGGGCAATGGAACTGATAAGGATTTGGAGAAGGCAAAGACTTTCTTGTCGAAGGCTGCTGGCAAAAACAAAAATGCAGCTTGGCTGCTGGGTTTGTGCTATCTGAATGCTACTACTCCAGATTTATATCTCGCTACACAATGGTTATCAGAATCTGCAAAAGGTCATGAGAAAGACATCAATGCTCTGTTGGCTGACTCAAAGCAGAAAGTCTTTTATGATTATTTGGCTGGCTTGAAGAAATACTATCTCGATAAGGACTTCGAGGGAGCTATCAAGTTGTTCAAGAATGTGGAGAAACTTCAATGTGCAGAAGGCCTCACGATGCAAGCTACCTGCTTGGCAAACAAGGATAACAAGAAACGCAATGTCAAGAAAGCCATCACTCTCTATGAGAAGGCAATAGAAAAAGGTAGTGCTGTGGCTGCTTATTATTTGTCATCTTTGTATGAGACTGGTGAGGGAATGAAGGAGGCTGATAAGGCTCAGGCTCTGAAACTCTTGAAAGAGGCTGCGCTAAAGGGAATTGCTTATGCTCAAGATAAGTTGGGTGACAAGTATTTTGCTGGAGATGGCATTTCCAAGGATTATACGGCGGCAGCCAAATTGTATCTGCAAGCTGAGGCTCAGAATCGCTTGACCGTATCTGCTGCTAAGAACTTAGCTTATTGCTATGAGCGAGGCTTCAAGGTGCTTCCTGATTTGGATAATGCCAAGAAGCGCATTGAGGAACTTCAAAAGTATAAGCCAAGCAATAGCTTGATAGAACTGTTGAAATCTTTAGAGGAATAATACGAAGTTTATAAACGATGGATAAGAGTAAGACTTTACTTTCGCAAGAATCAACATATTGTCTGAAGACAGGCAAGGGTGATTATACTCTCAAGTCAGTGTTAGGTGGTGGCGGTTTCGGCATCACCTATTTGGCTGAGAGAACGGTCTTTGAGGGTTCTATCCCTCAAATTCATAAATATACCATCAAGGAGTTCTTTATGGCTGACATCTGCAAGCGCAAAGCAGATGGTTGCGTTGTGGTGGATGCTGCTAATGAGGCTAGTTTCCAGGAAAGTCGTGCCGACTTCTTGACAGAGGCGAATCGCCTCCATGGACTTCAGCATCGAGGCATTGTGCCAGTCAATGAGGTGATTGAGGCAAACAATACCGTCTATTATGTGATGCAATTCTTAGGAGAAAAGTCTTTGAGCCAGTATGTGAAAGCAAAAGGACGACTTTCTGAGGCTGAGGCTTTGGGTATCGCACAGGAAGTGGCTGAGGCTCTCAAGTATTTACATGGCAAGAATATGAATCACTTGGATGTGAAGCCAGACAACATCATGATGGTGGGGAAGCCGGATGGCTTGCATCCAGTGTTGATAGACTTCGGTTTGTCACTTCATTTCAAAAAGAATGGTTCTGTTACCAATAAGAAAGCAGGCTTGGGTACTTCGGATGGCTACTCGCCTCTCGAACAGTATGCTGGTATCACTAAGTTCTCTCCGACGGCAGATGTCTATGCCCTCGGTGCCACCTTATTATATATGTTGACTGGCAAAAATCCAGTCAGAGCCAGCGATATGAGCCAGAAGTATATCATCAATGCCTTGCCAGATGATATTTCTGAGAAATGCAGTAGCCTTCTCATCAATGCCTTGAAGAAAAGTGAGGATGAGCGAATGGCTAGTATGGATGGATTCAAGGGACAGCAATACGATTCCTCTTATTCATCGTATGAAAGAAATTCCACTCGCAAGTTGACTGACAAAATCAAGAAGGATGGTGAGCCTTTGGATGTGATGACATGGGTCAAGAGAATTGGAGCCATCCTAGTCTTGCTGATAGTTTTATATGGTTCTTATCGTGTGATTCGTTACGTAGCACTCCATCCTTCAACGGAAAAGAAAGCGGAACCAACGGATACAACTCATACATCAACAGACACAACAGCAGTCTTGCCAGTAAAGAAAGACTCGGTAAAAGTGGATAATAAGGACAAGGGTGGTGAAAGTAAAACTACTACCACAACTGGTTCAGGTGATACACCATCAAAGAAACCAACTCCAGTTCCAGCAACTCCACAAGAGCAACCTGCCAAGAAAGAGCAGGTGGCAACTTCTGGTTCTTTGGATCTCGGTTATGCAGTCTATACAGGTGGTATCAAGAATGGCAAGCCTGATGGTACTGGCACCTTGCGATTCAAGCGGTCACATCTTGTAGATTCTTATGACCCAGATGGCAATGTGGCAGATGCAGGTGACCAAGTACGTGGCACATTCAATAATGGACATTTGGAATATGGTCAATTGATTAAATCAAGTGGTGAAATAAAAAAATTGATGATCGGACGTTAATATGAAACGATTTATTACATATTATATATTATGTCTGTTTCTCTTCTTGGGGAACGGACATGCTTTTGCCTTGCAATACCAAACAGTATTCTTGAAGAAGGCTGCCCAAAAGATGGCTTTGGATTCCCTCTTGGAGACTAAGGCAGGCAAGAACGTGGCTAAGTATTTTGATTTCAAGGGAACTAAAATGGTTGCTCACTATGACGGCAATGCCATGGTGGATCATTTGGGTGTCGTTCTCTTCTCAGAAACGATGAAGAAAGAGAATCCTTCTCCCATCTATGATTTCTTGGAACGTGCATACCTCGACCATATCTATAAGGTATCGGACAATAACCTTTACTTGAATAATATCCAGTTCCAAGTGGGTTCGTGGGATTCTTTCAAGAAGATAAATGCTTCAGTTTCTTGTAGTGTCAATAATGGTATGGATAAGTTTTATACCGTGAAGTGGCAGCAGAATGGCAAGACCCTTCTTTCTCTTGCCTTCCCTGCCAATTATGAGTATTTCGCCAATGACTCTCGCAGAAACTTGGAACAGCAGTTCTTGGAATTGCTTCGAGGTTTCAAGTCGGGAAAAGGTGTGGCTAAGGAGAAAGTAAACATCAATGACTTGGGGAAAGTCAAGGGCAAGAACCTGTATGTGAAGAAGGGCAAGTCGTATGTGATTTCTTCCATCAATTCGGATGTCTTTTATCAAGTGGAGGAAACGCCACAGGTGGAAGAGGGCGATACCATCTATCGCTTGTCTTGCAAACCTATGATGTCGGCGAATTTTCCAAGGGAGAGCTTCTCTAATTTGGTGCTGGGCAAGGTGAGAAATGCCAATGTCCATTTGTCTTTCTCCATGAGCAACCGAAAGGAAGAGGATTGTCAAGTAAAGCTGCTTGATTTCTTGACCTATTGCAAGAATCAAGGCTGCAAGACTTACTTCGGTTATGAAGGAGAAGAGAAAGAACTGTTGCAAGGCACTTTGGTGATGCACAATCAAGCGAATGGTTACGACCATGTCATCTATTTCTCGGCAAAGAAGAGTTGCTTGACGGACGCTAAGGAAGCGTTGGAAGGAAAGGTTTATCTCTATGCTCCATCCACCAATGTCAAGGAATTGTTTGCCAAACCAAGTCAGAAGCGTAACAACAGAAAAGTAAATGTACTAAATATCAAGTGATAAGCGATATGAAAAGACTCTCTATTTTGTTTCTATTATGGTCTGTGGTGCTAGGGGTGAATGCCCAAAGTGTGACATTTACCTTCAAGGAGGGTATCTATAATCCTTCTCTCAAACAGACGATGGAGAGAAGTGTGTCTTCTCTCTTGTCGGAGGTCAATCGTGCAGCCAATAATAATGGTTCTCTCAACTTGTCGTCCATCAATATGACGAGCAATGCCAAGGCTTCCTTGAATAATCTGTGGGATAACTTTCATTTCAAGTGCGATGAGTCTTCTTATTCAGAGAATTGTCTCACGGCAGTCAATGGCTATGAAATTCGTGGTATCTCGGTGACTTTGAAGAACGTGGATGCTACTTATAAGGGTGAGGTCAACAAGGAGTTGACTATCAGTACTGCCAAAGATGGTCAGATTACCGGAGTTCACATGGCATTGGCAAATAATGTATATAATTATGTGGTCAATAGTGGCAAGGATGTAACCGACACTCGCCGTCGTCTGGAAATCTTGAAGTTTGTCGAAGACTTCCGTAGCTATTACGATGAGAAAGACTTGGAGGCATTGAGAAACGTCTATAGCGATGATGCCTTGATTATCACAGGTAAAGTTATCATGCGAAAGGCGATGGGAAGCGACCAAGCTACCTTGCGTCCTGAGATTGTCTATAGCCGTCAGAATAAGGAACAATATCTTACCAACTTGGCTCGCACCTTCCGCAACAATAAGTATATCAAGGTGAAGTTTGATGCCATCAAAGTGAAAAGACATCCAGCCAAGGATGGTTTCTATGGTGTTACTTTGCATCAGAATTGGCAGTCAAGCAACTATAGCGATGATGGCTATGTGTTCTTGCTTTGGCAATTCCGAGAGGATGAAAATGGCAAAGAACTCCCTCCTGTCATCCATGTAAGAACTTGGCAACCTGATATGGTGGGCAACCAACAGTTGTCGCCAAGTGAAGTATTTACGGAGAACGACTTCTTTATTCCATAATTTCTATATGTTATGACAAATGAGTCGATAGCTTAGTACTATATATAATAAGGTATGAAGAAACTCTATTTGATATTGTTGCCAGTATTCGCCTTGCTGAATACCGCCATGGCGCAAGAACTGAAAGTAAAGTCGTTTAGTTTGGCGATTAACGACTTGACGGCTTCTACGGATTCTGTACCAGATAAAAATGGTGATCCATGTGCCTTGGTGAAAATCCTTGTGGTGGATAGTATCGCTAAGTTGGAGGGGTTTGTGCTGAAAACCAAAAAGTCAAGCCCTACAGAACTGTGGGCTTATATGTCTGGTGGTGCAAAAGAAATTCGCATAAAACCGACACATTATAAGCCGTTGTATGTATATTTCCCTAACTATGGCATCAATGGTGTAGAGGGCAAAAGAACCTATATCTTGGATTTGGATGCTGAAAAACTGAGCGGCAATCAACCAACTGATGCTGGTGGTAATTTCTATGCCATCAGTGTTCTGCCAAAGACGGCGATGTTGTGGATAGATGGAGTGCCGCAAGAAGTATCTTCCGATGGCGAGTATTCTGCAATGCTCGCTTATGGCTCCCATACTTATAAGGTGGAGGCTGGTGGCTACATCAGCAAGAGTGGCAGCTTTACGATAGGCAAGGGTGATATGACTCCTATCTCTGTAAGCTTGGTGTCAGCCTTGGCTACATTGAGTGTGAGCTGTCCTACCCCAGCCGTATCCCTTTATGTCGATAAGAAGTCGGTTGGCTCTCTTCCTTGGAATGGAAACTTGAAGGAAGGTATGCACTTGTTGGAGGTTCGTAAGGATGGCTATTGCAGCCAGCAGAAAACCATTCAACTTGCTCAACAACAGAAGTTGGATGTCGCCTTCGATGCCCTTTCTGCGATTCAAGGCAACCTGTCTGTGAACTTCAAGCCCTTTGGCTCTGATGTCTATGTGGATGGCGTGAAGGTAGGTCAAAGTCCTCGTGTATTCAATGGCGTGTTGGTCGGCAACCATAATGTCGAGATTCGTAAGTCTGGCTATACTACCTCTCGTCAAACAGTAACGATTTCAGAGGGACAGACTGCTAGTATTTCTGGCTCATTGACGAGTTCTGCTTCTTCGTCTAATTCCAATACTTTATCTTCCAGTGGTTCCTCTCTGTCTGGCAATGCTCTTACAATTCCAGTCAAGAATGGCATTAATATAGAAATGGTCAAGGTGGAGGCTGGAAGCTTTGATATGGGAGCGACACCAGAGATGGAGAATCCTGATGCTAGCGAGAAACCAGTCCATCGTGTCACCTTGACGAATAATTATAATATTGGTAAGTATGAGGTTACCCAGGCATTGTGGCAAGCTGTTATGGGGAACAATCCGTCTTACTTCAAAGGTGAAGACTTACCAGTGGAGCAGGTTAGTTGGAATGATTGCCAAGATTTCATCTCGAAATTGAATGCAATGACAGGCAAGAAATTCCGCTTGCCATCAGAGGCAGAATGGGAATATGCCGCAAGGGGCGGCAAGAAGAGTCGTGGCTATCAGTATAGTGGCAGCAATACCCTTGGCGATGTCGCTTGGAATGATGGTAATAGTGGTTCTAAGACCCATGCCGTTGGTACAAAACAACCTAATGAATTGGGTATATACGACATGACTGGTAATGTTTGGGAATGGTGTCAAGATTGGTATGGTAGCTATAGTAGTTCTCCTCAGACCAATCCTACTGGTGCAGTCAGTGGGTCGGGCCGTGTGTACCATGGCGGCAGTTGGGTTAGTTCGGCCAGGGACTGTCGATCTTCGTACCGTGGCCTCAGCACTCCAGGCGCCCGTAGCTTCATTCTTGGGCTTCGTTTGGTTCTCTCCGAGTAACGACTTTTTCTTTCGTCCCAAGAAGAGTCATTTAATACGTTATGATGTTATTATAGAAAAATATGAAGAAATTCTATTTAATATTGTTGTCAGTATTCGCCTTTTTGAATACCGCCATGGCGCAAGAGCTGAAAGTCAAGTCGTTTAGTGTGGCAATCAATGATTTGTCAGCATCAGTGGAAACGGTACCAGATAAAAATGGCGATCCGTGTGCTTTGGTAAAAATCCTTTTGGTGGATAGTATAGTCAAGGTAGAGGGCTTTGTGCTAAAAACAAAGAGTGTTAGTCCAACAGAAAAGTGGGTCTATTTGTCAAGCGGTGCTAAGGAAGTGCGTATCATGCCGACTCATTACAAACCAATAAGTATTTATTTCCCAGACTTTGGTGTGAAAGGAGTGGAGGGCAAACGAACTTATATCTTGGACTTGGAAGGCTCAAACTTGGTATCTACGCCTGTTCTGGTTTCTTCTAGAAATGCTAAGTCAATGTCCTCTACTCCATCAGGTTCTGTACTTGTTATTCCGGTGAAGAAAGGCATCAGCATTGAAATGGTGAAAATAGAAGCGGGTAGCTTTGATATGGGAGCGACTCCTGAAATGGAAAAGCCACATAAGGATGAACTACCTGTTCATCGTGTTACGTTGACGAATGATTATTATTTGGGAAAATATGAGGTTACTCAAACTTTATGGAAAGCGGTGATGGGTAAAAATCCTTCGCGTTACAAGGGTGCAAACCTTCCTGTAGGTCAAGTAAGTTGGAATGATTGCCAAAAATTTATATTGAAATTAAATCAATTGACAGGAAAATCTTTTAGGCTGCCAACAGAAGCGGAATGGGAGTTCGCTGCAAGAGGTGGAAACAAAAGTAAGGGTTATCAGTATAGCGGTAGTAATTCTCTTGACGATGTGGCTTGGTATAAAAATAATAGTGGTGATGCAATTCATGCCGTAGGCACAAAACAACCCAATGAGTTAGGTATATATGATATGAGTGGTAATGTTTGGGAATGGTGTCAAGATGTTAAAGGGGCTTATGGCAGCTTTCCGCAAACCAATCCGGCTGGATCTGTCAATGGTGTATTTCGTATTCAACGTGGTGGCTGCTGGAATTGGGATAGTTGGTTCTGCCGCATATCAGAACGTTGCTCTAACTTACCTACGAGTTGTGGTTTTGCTGATGGACTTCGTTTGGCACTCACTGAATGAAAGAATGTTACTCAATTATAAGCTAGTATGAAGAAACTCTATTTGATATTATTGTCAGTATTTGCCTTACTGAATACCACTGTGGCGCAAGAACTCATGGTCAAGTCATTCGTTCTTGCTCCAACAGACATTACGGCTCAGACGGAAGGCCGAAAGGACTTGAATGGTGATGCTTGCGCCTTGGTCAAGATTTCATTCGTTGGTGATGTCGCCGATGTTGAGGGCAATGTCATCAAGCCATTGGTAAAGCGGAATAATGAGACTTGGGCTTTTATGACGCAGGAGTCTCGGCAGATGAAAGTCGTCACCAAAGACTATCTCCCTCTGATGGTAACATTCGGGGATTATGGGATAGAAAAGTTGCAAGGCAATAGAACTTATGTACTGACATTGACGAAACCGAGTGGAGCGCAAGAGCCAGTGGATGCTGGTGGTAATTTCTATGCTATCAGCGTACAGCCTAAAGATGCTAAGGTTACGATTGATGGTGTGTTACAAGCTAGTTCTTCCGATGGCGAGTATTCAGCAATGCTTGCTTATGGTTCCCATACTTATAAGGTGGAGGCTGGTGGCTACATCAGCAAGAGTGGCAGCTTCACCATAGGCAAGGGCGATATGACTCCTATTTCTGTAAGCTTGGTGTCAGCCTTGGCTACATTGAATGTGAGTTGCCCTACTCCTGCCGTTTCCCTTTATGTAGATAAGAAGTCGGTCGGCTCTCTTCCATGGTATGGCAGCTTGAAGGAAGGTATGCACTTGTTGGAGGTTCGTAAGGATGGTTATCGCAGCCAACAGAAAACCATTCAACTTGCTCAACAGCAAAAGTTGGATGTCGCCTTCGATGCCCTTTCTGCAATTCAAGGCAACTTGTCAGTGAACTTCAAGCCCTTTGGCTCTGATGTCTATGTGGATGGCGTGAAGGTAGGTCAAAGCCCTCGTGTATTCAATGGGGTTTTGGTAGGTAATCATAATGTCGAGATTAGTAAGTCTGGCTATGTTAGTTCTCGTCAGACAGTGACGATTTCCGAAGGACAGACTGCTGGTATTTCTGGCTCATTGACGAGCTCTACCTCTTCGTCTTCTGCTAATACTTTATCTTCCAGTGGTTCCTCTCTGTCTGGCAATGCTCTTACAATTCCTGTCAAGAATGGCATTAGTATAGAAATAGTTAAGGTAGAGGCTGGAAGCTTCAATATGGGAGCGACTCCAGAGATGCAAGCTCCATATGAAGTTGAGAAACCAGTCCATCGTGTCACCTTGACGAATAATTATTATATTGGTAAGTATGAGGTTACTCAGGCATTGTGGCAAGCTGTGATGGGAAGCAATCCATCTCACTTCAAAGGTGATGACTTGCCTGTGGAGCAGGTTAGCTGGAATGATTGCCAAGATTTCATCTCGAAATTGAATGCAATGACAGGCAAGAGATTCCGCTTGCCATCAGAGGCAGAATGGGAATATGCCGCAAGGGGCGGCAAGAAGAGCCGTGGCTACCAATATAGTGGCAGTAATACTATTGGCGATGTTGCTTGGTATGATGGTAATAGTAGTTCTATGACTCATGCCGTTGGTACAAAACAACCTAACGAATTGGGTATATACGATATGGCTGGCAATGTTTGTGAGTGGTGCCAAGATTGGTATGGTAGCTATAGTAGCTCTCCTCAGACCAATCCTATAGGTGCCGTTAGTGGGTCGCGCCGTGTGGGCCGTGGTGGTAGTTGGAACTATTCTGCCGGGGGCTGTCGCTCATCTTGCCGTGGCAGCCGCGCCCCAGGCAGCCGTTATTTCAATTTGGGTTTTCGCTTGGTTCTCTCCGAGTAACGACTTTTCTTTTCGTCCAAAGCTTATGAGATGACTTGATTGATGGTTAAGGGAGAGGTGAGGGACGAACCTCGGAAAGACCATCTATCATGTCATCGAATTTAAAATCTTTAGCAGCCAGAATAATAAAAGAATCCTATGATTCTTGAATATAACGACAAAAATGACGATGAAATATACATTACCAATAGGAGCAAAACTCCATAGTCCGAAGCGAACCTATACCATAGAGAATGTGTTGGGACAGGGAGGTTTTGGCATAACCTACAAGGTCTCCGCAAACTTGAAAGTTGATAATGTCACAATAAGAACACACTTCGCTATTAAAGAGTTCTTTATGAGTGAAGCTTGTGAAAGAGACGAACATAATAGTATCTGCTATTCTTCTCCAGTCAAGGATAAAGTCGAGGAAAGCCGTAAGGATTTCTTGGCTGAAGCTCAGCGTCTCAATAAAATCAGCTTGGAACATCCTAATATTATTCATGTAAATGAAGTATTTGAAGCAAATAATACGGTATATTATGTGATGGAATATTTGGATGCAGGCAGTTTGAGAGATTATGTCCGGAAGCAAGGTGCTTTGTCGGAGCAAGAAGCGTTGGCTATTATGGTGCCAATTATGCAAGCTGTGGAATACTTGCATCAGCACAAAATGTCTCATTTGGATGTCAAGCCAGACAATGTCATGCTGAAAGAAGATCCCGAAACAGGAGAAACAATTCCAGTCTTGATAGACTTTGGCTTGTCGAAGCATTATGATAAAAATGGAAAGCCTACATCTACAGTTCGGGTGTCAGGTTTCAGTGATGGTTATGCTCCAGTCGAGCAATATACTGGTATTTACTTTTTCACGCCACAAGCCGATGTATATGCATTGGCTGCAACACTTTACTATGCCTTGGTGGGCAAAGACCCTGTGATTGCTTCTGAGCAGACGGAAGAGAAAATCTTGAAGAATTTGCCTAAGGGTATAAGTGATAGCGTTAAAAAGACCATATTGTCAAGCATGAAAATGCAGAAGGAAGAGCGATGTCCTTCAGTTAGTATAATGCTTGCCGGTTTGTCGGCTTCTTCTGTGGAGAATGTACAAAATGAACAGAACGAAAATCTAACAAAGAAAAGTAACGAAACGCAGGTAATCAAGAAGACTCACAAAAAACATAGTATGCGTATTGCTTGGTCTGTTGCTGGTATCATAGGGCTTGTTGCTGTTGTTTGGATGGCAATAATGGTATTTCGAGATATTTTGCCGTTAAGCAAGAAAAAAGCTAAAAACGTTGAAGTAAAATCAGACAAGTCCCAATCTTTTCATGAAGAGCTGGCAATACCAGTAAATAGTAACGTCTATGTGGAATTGGTGAAGGTGGAGGCTGGTAGTTTTGATATGGGCGCAACGCCAGAGATGGAAAATCCTGATGATAATGAAAAACCTGTGCATCGTGTAACCTTGTCCAAAGATTATTATTTAAGCAAGAACGAGGTTACTCAGAGATTATGGAAAACCGTAATGGGTAATAATCCTTCTAATTTCAAAGGGGATGATTTGCCAATAGAGCATGTTAGTTGGAATGATTGCCAAGATTTCATCTCAAAACTGAATTCTATGACAGGTCAACAATTTCGTTTGCCAACTGAGGCTGAGTGGGAGTATGCTGCAAGGGGTGGCAATGAAAGTCATGGCTACCAATATAGTGGTAGTAATACGATTGGTGAAGTTGCTTGGTATTGTGATACTAGTGGCTTTAAAACTCATGCTGTTGGAACGAAACAACCCAATGAATTGGGGATATATGATATGACAGGTAATGTTTGGGAGTGGTGTCAGGATAGGTATGATGCTTATGTTCTCAATCCACTAGATCCACCTAGTGATTATCCATATCGGATAAAACGTGGCGGTAGTTGTAGGGAACATGTTAAATTTTGTCGTTCGTCATATCGTGGTTCTGCTTCTCCTGATGACAGGGGTGATCGAATGAATGTTTATGGCCTTCGCTTGGCACTCTCCGAATAAAGCCTTATTTTCTTTGATGGTGATGTGGTAGGATAAATTTGTATGATAGAAAAGTATGAAGAAACTCTATTTGATATTATTGTCAGTATTCGCTTTTTTGAATACTGCTATGGCGCAAGAACTGAAAGTCAAGTCGTTCGTCCTTGCTCCAACAGACATAACGGCTCAGACGGAAGGTCGCAAGGACTTGAATGGTGATGCTTGCGCCTTGGTCAAGATTTCATTTGTTGGTGATGTCGCCGATGTAGAGGGCAATGTCATCAAGCCATTGGTGAAGCGAAATAATGAGACTTGGGCTTTTATGACGCAAGAGTCCCGGCAGATGAAAGTTATCACCAAAGACTATCTCCCTTTGATGATAACATTCGGGGATTATGGGATAGAAAAATTGCAGAGTAATCGAACTTATGTACTGACATTGACGAAACCGAGTGGAACGTCTGAAGCTCAGCAAATGCAGACGTTGACGATAAAGTATTCACCTGTTACAGCTTCAGTATTGGTGGATAATAAATTCATCAAAGGCTCCAATGGTGTGGCTAAGACTAGTTTGCCTATCGGTCAGCATTCGTTTGTGGTTGCTTGTGATGGATATGAATCAGAGGAAGGTATGGTGAAGTTGAAGCCGACGGCTCCAAGTAATCTCCAGATTACACTTTCTAAAGAGGCTGCTTCCACAAATCAAATGTCTCAGACGGATCTTCCTCAGCAAGCGCAAACTCAACAACCTGTTGCACAAACTCAGTCAGTTTCTTCTACAGCGTCTTTATCTACTTCAAGTACTTCATTAAACGCTGTTGGTAGTTCTACGTCTGGCAGTGTAATAACGATTCCTGTCAGGGATGGCATTAGTATAGAAATGGTCAAGGTGGAGGCTGGAAGTTTTGATATGGGAGAGACACCTGAGAGGGATAATCCGTATGAAAATGAGAAACCTGTCCATCGTGTTACATTGACGAATGACTTTTATATCGGTAAGTATGAGGTTACACAAAAATTGTGGAAAGCCGTTATGAGGAGTAATCCTTCTTACTTCAAGGGTGATGACTTGCCTGTAGAGGGTGTTAGCTGGAATGATTGCCAAGCCTTCATCTCGGAATTGAATGCAATGACAGGTAAGCGTTTCCGCTTGCCGACAGAAGCAGAGTGGGAGTATGCCGCAAGAGGTGGTAACAAGAGCCGTGGGTATCAGTATAGCGGTAGTAACACTCTTGGCGATGTTGCTTGGTATAAGGGAAATAGCGGCTCTAAGACCCATGTAGTAGGTGAAAAATTGTCCAATGAATTAGGCATATTTGATATGAGCGGTAATGTTTGGGAGAGGTGTCAAGATTTAACAAACCTTGTGGGTGGTGGCTGGGATACCGTTGATAGGTTCAGCCGTTGCTCTTATCGTGACTCTGTAAAAACGTACTATTCTGTGGGTAGCTTGGGTCTTCGTTTGGCACTCTCTGAATGATTTAGAATAGATAAGGTGTGGATGCACGTGTAAAATGTGCTTTTGTCCTTTTTCTACGGAAAAAATATAAATATTCCGTTGAAAAATGCCATTTCTCGATTTTTATTTGTAATTTCGCAGCATGATCAACGGACTATGATAAAATATGGATATGATTGTAAATACAGTGACAGCATCGGGAGGTGTCATCTCGACATCGGAAATCTCTCAGCCATCCGATTACAAGCGATTGTTGAGAGCAAAAGAACGTGGGGATTTGGTAAGAGTGCGACATGGGGTCTATGCCACACCTGAGGCTATGTTTAGTAACATGACGGATGTGGAGAAAATAGTTCCTGGTGGTGTCGTCTGCCTTTATAATGCTTGGGCATACTATCATCTATCTACTGTTGTTCCTCCTGCCTTTTGTATAGCCATCGCTTCAAAGCGGAAAGTGGTCTTGCCACAGTTCTTGCCTGTCAATCTGTATTATTGGAAACCTGAAAACTTGGAGTTTGGAATCGTGGAGGCTGAGATTTCAGGATTTCATGTTCGCATGACAGATATGGAACGAAGTGTTTGTGATGCTATCAAGTATCGGAACAAACTGGGATTGGAGGTCTGCTCAGAGGTCGTTCGCAACTATTTAAAGAAGGAAAACCGAAACCTCAGCCTTCTGTCTGACTATGCCAAGCGTCTGAGAGTATTCAATACATTGAAGCAATATCTAGAAATAGCAATGGAGTGATGGGGAAGAAGCTAGAGGTTATCAAAATTTTTGATATCCTTAAAAGCATAACTACTGGTAACCTTCGTGCTTTGGTTAATAGCATCTTTATGACCTCCTATAACAAAAAGCAGCGGAAATTCTTGGCAGTCTCGGATATTTATCGTAACTTCGCCAAAAATTAGAATGAAGTCAATATAAATGATGAAAGATATGGAGCAGAATCGAGCAAAACAAATACCATACGGCATACAGGATTTTGTGCAAGTGATTACGCAGAATTACTATTATGTGGACAAAACCATGTATATTCCAAAGTTGGAGGATAGCCATAATAACCTCTTCTGTATTCGCCCTCGCCGCTTTGGTAAGAGCGTGCTCCTGAGTATGCTTCATGCTTACTACGATTGCCGTACCAAGGATAAGTTCCAAGAGTGGTTCGGTGACCTGTGGATAGGAAAGAATCCTACGCCTCTGCAAGGTAGATATCAAATTTTACACTTGGACTTCTCGCAGGTGGGAGGTACGATAGAGAACCTCGAAGAGAAGTTCAATTTCTATCTAGGAGTTCAGCTCAATGGATTTGTACGCGACTATCTGGAATTTTACTCCGAGAAAGTTCAGAGGCAAGTAGAAGAGACAAAAGATGCGGGAGGTAAACTTGCCATCATCCAAAGTGAGGCTAAGTCTAAGAGCTATCCTCTCTATCTTATCATCGATGAATACGACAACTTCACCAACACTGTACTCAACGAGCAGGGAGAGAATGTGTATTGGGCAATTACCCATGCCGAAGGCTTTTATCGTGATATTTTCAAAAAGTTCAAAGGTTCGTTTGAACGTATCTTTATGATGGGTGTCAGTCCGGTGACGCTTGATGACGTAACAAGTGGCTACAATATCGGCTGGCATATCTCCACTAAGGAGGAATTTAATCAAATGCTTGGTTTCTCCACTGAGGATGTGAGAGAAATGTTCACCTATTATAAAAATATGGGGAAGATTCCTGCGGATAGTGATGTTGAGAAAATTATCAAGGAGATGAAGCCTTGGTATGACAACTATTGCTTCTCGGAGGATGCATTGCTTACTCAAAGCAAAGTGTTCAACTGCGATATGGTACTTTATTATCTCCGTAATTATATGAGTCGTGGACAAAGTCCAAAAGAGATGATTGATCCTAACACGAAGACGGACTACAATAAGATGAAAAAACTCATCCAGCTGGATAAGTTGGATGGTGACCGTAAGGGAGTGCTTCATTCGATTATTGAGGATGGTGAAATCATTTGTAACTTGGTGGAGACGTTTCCTGCATATAAAATTACAGATCCTGACATCTTCCCAAGTTTGCTGTTCTATTATGGTATGCTTACCATCAAAGGTACATTTGGAAGTCAACTGATACTTGGTATCCCTAATAATAATGTACGCAACCAGTATTATGGGTTCTTGTTGGATGAATACCAAAAGGTAAATCGTGTCAATCTCAACAATCTGTCCACGCTATTCACGTATATGGCTTTCGATGGAAAATGGAAAGAGTGTTTGGAGTATATGGCGGATGCTTACGCCAAAGTCTCATCGGTTCGTGATGGCATTGAGGCTGAGCGCAACTTGCAAGGCTTCTTTATGGCTTATTTGAGTCTGAACAACTATTATTATACAGCCCCAGAGTTGGAGCTGAACCATGGCTATTGCGATTTCTTCCTTTTGCCAAACTTGACCCATTATCCTACAAAACATAGCTATATTATCGAGTTGAAGGTGCTATCAAAGGCAGAATTTAATGCCATGTCGAAGGATTGCAAACATACGAAGGCAGAATTGCAATGGCAGGAGGCGGTGGAGCAAATCCAAAAGTATGCTGCTGCCCCAAGAGTTGAGGCTTTGCGCCAAGGGACAACGCTTCATAAGATTATTATGCAGTTTGAGGGATGGGAACTGAAGAATATGAAGGAAGTGTAAAAAAAATAGGTTGTAATCATTGAAGTTGACAGAGTAATATGAAGAAACTCTATTTGATATTGTTGTCGGTATTTGCCTTATTGAATACCGCCGTGGCACAAAAGCTATCGGTGGAGTCGTTTGTCCTTGCTCCAACGGACATTACGGCTCAGACCGAAGGTCGCAAGGACTTGAATGGTGATGCTTGCGCCTTGGTCAAGATTTCATTCGTTGGTGATGTGTTAGACGTGGAAGGCAATGTCATCAAGCCATTGGTAAAGCGGAATAATGAAACTTGGGCTTTTATGACGCAGGAGTCTCGGCAGATGAAAGTCATCACCAAGGACTATCTCCCTTTGATGGTAACATTCGGGGATTATGAGATAGAAAAGTTGCAGAGTAATCGAACTTATGTACTGACATTGACGAAACCGAGTGGAGCGTCTGAAACTCAGCAAATGCAGACGTTGACGATAAAATATTCGCCAATTACAGCTTCTGTATTGGTGGATAACAAATTCATAAAAGGCTCAGATGGTGTGGCAAATACTAGTTTGCCTATCGGTCAGCATTCATATATTATAGCTTGTGATGGGTATGAGTCGGAGGAAGGTACGGTCAAGTTGAAGCCCTCTGCTCCTAGTAATCTCCAAATTACACTTTCTAAAGAGGCAGCTTCCACAAATCAAATCTCTCAAACGACTCTTCTTCAGCAAGCGCAACCTCAACAACCTGTTGCGCAAACTCAGCCAGTTTCTTCTATGGCATCTTCATCCACTACAAGTACATCATCTAATATAATTGATTCTTCTACGTCTGGTAGTATAATAACGATTCATGTCAAGGACGGCATTAATATAGAAATGGTCAAGGTGGAGGCTGGAAGCTTCAATATGGGAGCGACTCCAGAGATGGAGAATCCAAATGAAGATGAGAAACCAGTTCATCGTGTCACCTTGACGAATAATTATTATATTGGTAAGTATGAGGTAACGCAGGCATTGTGGAAAATTGTCATGGGGAGCAATCCTTCCAATTCCAAGGGGGATAATCTGCCAGTGGAGAAAGTTAGCTGGAACGATTGCCAAAAGTTTATCTCCAAATTGAACAAATTAACGGGTAAATCATTCCGCTTGCCGACAGAAGCAGAGTGGGAATATGCCGCAAGGGGCGGCAACAAGAGTCGTGGCTATCAGTATAGTGGTAGTAAAACCCTTGGTGATGTCGCTTGGTATGACGGCAATAGTGGTTCTAAGACCCATGCCGTTGGTACAAAGCAACCTAATGAATTGGGTGCTTTCGACATGACTGGTAATGTTTGGGAGTGGTGTCAAGATTGGTTTAATCGGTATAGTAGTTCTCCTCAGACCAATCCTATAGGTGCCGTTAGTGGGTCGTGCCGTGTGTACCGTGGCGGCAGTTGTTGCTATTCCGGTTACTGTCGTTGTTCGTGCCGTTTCGACGGCACTCCGGACTTCCGCAACGGCGATCTAGGGCTTCGTTTGGTTCTCTCCGAGTAATGACTTTTTTATCACTCTCTTTCCCTTTCTATAATAAAAAGCAGCGGAAATTTCTGTAATGTAAAGAAGTTGCTTCGATTGGATGGGGCGGATGGGTACGAAAGGATGCCGTTTGACATTGGGCATTCCTAATGATAGTGTTCGCAAAATGTATAATGAAACATTTGCCGAATATTGTAATAATGAAAAAGTGTGACACAGTTTTTAATCATAATCGCTCATACGTTCTCCTTGATGAGAGAAGACGTATGAGCGATTCTTATTTAATTACCATAAGGCAACTCTTCTCTCGTAAAGTTTTTCTTTGAGAAAAAGTGTCATTGTATCATTTTGCGAGCCGTCTTCTAGCGATACCAACTGATAATCAGAGGATTCCATCCTATGATACATCTGCTATATCCCTCGAAAAGTATCATGGAAGTATCACGATTTCGGGAGAAAGTATCACGATTTCGGCATTTGGAGCGGTAAAATGATAACTTTTTGGTTCGATGCCTAGAAATATTTGCCAGAATACTTGCAATTCTCAATGCTTTTTCGTAATTTTGCCACAGAAAAATAAAACTAAAGATTCCACACAGGTCAGCAACCTATGAGAAACCTTAAGTATAATAACTAACACCAAAAATCAATGAAACAATTAGAAATGTTGAAGAAGGCAATGGCTGGTAAAAGTCTGCCTTACGGATGGATTTATTGCTTCAATGAGCAATGCGTCGTCAAGGATGAGTGCGTGCGTTTCCTATCGACACGCTTCCTAAGTGAGAAACGCCATAGTGGAAATGCCGTCTTCCCATCGGCATGGCGCAATGGCAACTGCCAGTATTATGAAAAGTTGAGAATCGCCAAACTGGCATGGGGATTCGATCACCTCTATCGCAACGTCACGTTGAAAGATGCCCCTACCTTGCGCTGTCGCCTGCGAGGCTATCTCGGCAGCAAGGGACAGTACTATCGCTACAAGTTGGGACAACTTTTGCTCTTGCCGAAGCAGCAGTTGGAAATCAAGGAACTGTTCCACTCATACGGCTACGATGATGTGGAGTTCGACCATTTCAAGGAGACGTTTGTTTCCTACCAGCCCGACTTCCCCCAAGCTCATTCCGATGAGGCTAGCTCTCAGCCTGAAGATTCTATCTCTGAGCGTGACGATGCCAACGCTCAGTCTGAGAAAAATCTCGCCGAGCGTGACCTTTTTTATTGGGGAGTTTAGGCGAGTGCCCACACTACGGGCAATCGATGCCCAGCCTATGGGCAATGAGTGCCCAAACTATGGGCATTGGTTGCCCAGACATAGAGTCACATCATAAGTGCCTACAATCCACTTTCCAACTACGCATATAAAAAATCCAAGACGAATGATTAAAATTTCCATTATACATACCAACAAGAAAAATCAGTTGGTACTCAACACCAAGACCTTCGAATCCTTTCTCCAGCGCATCGCCAAGGATGACGCACGAGGCACCGTCACTAATTTCCGAAACAGTAAGGAAGTACTCGATTATGGGTATGAGAGTTACCGAGGCATGGCGAACTGGCGACATGTCTATCCTTCGGCTGAGTACGGCAAGGAAGCCAACGATTGTCTCAAACTGAAGATGGTCAATGGCATCTTGCTCCTCACTTTCGATGACATTTTTGAGGCAGAAGACATGGCGGCGTTGAAACGTTCAGCCTCCCTGATGCCCTCCACCTTTGCGGTCATCGAGGGAGCGGATGGCACGTTGGCACATGTCTTGGTGAGATACACCGATATAGATGGCGAAATCCCTCAAAATGAGGAGGATGCAGAGGAATTGCATCGCATGGCTGCCAAGCAGATCGTTCCGCTCTATCAAACCCTGATTAAGGAAGATCTCCAGCCCACTTCCCATAGCTTGAAGGATAATTTCCTGATGACGCTTGATGCCCATCCTTATTATAACGCCCAGGCGATTCCGATGAAAATCGACCATCATGTGCGCAAGCAAGAGATGATAAAAGGGGGCGTGAAAGAAGTGAAGAAATTTCCTACGCCCGACCTTGTGGGATGGGAGACGGACGATGGCGAGATTGAGAAATCTAAGGTTGGCGTGCAACCGACTACTGCTGACAACATCATGAATATGATGGTGTTTCTGAGAGATCGTTACGATTTCAGATACAATGTTCTGATGAAATACACGGAATACAAAACGAAGGGAAGTTGGCACGATTTTGCTCCGGTCGATCCACGTGTGCAAAAGCGAATGACGCTCGATGTGCAGTTGGCAGACATCCGTGTGAGCATCAAGGATGTACGCAACTTCCTGGAGTCGGATTATATCGCCAACTATGATCCGATCGATGAGTATCTCTTTCAGTGCGAGGGCAAGTGGGATGGCAAAGACCACATCCGGGCGTTGGCTCGCACGGTGCCGACCGCCAATCCGCATTGGGCAGACTGGTTTTATATCTGGTATTTGGGCATGGTGGACCAATGGCGTGGCATCAACCATCGACTGTATGGCAACAGTGTGGCACCGCTCCTCATCTCAAAACAAGGTTACAACAAGAGTACTTTCTGTCGCCGCTTGATTCCGCAAGAACTGCAATGGGGATATACCGACAACTTGGTTTTATCAGAAAAACGTCAAGTTTATCAAGCGATGGCTCAAACGCTCTTGATCAACCTGGATGAGTTCAACCAGATTTCGCCACAGGTGCAACAAGGGTTCTTGAAAAATCTCATCCAGTTGCCGAACGTGAAGATGAAACGCCCGTATGGTGGACACGTAGAGGAGTTTCCACGTCTCGCATCCTTCATAGCAACTAGCAATATGGATGACATCTTGACCGACCCATCGGGCAATCGTCGTTTTATCGGTGTGGAGTTGACGGGACCGATCGATGTGAGCGTCAAACCTAATTATGTCCAACTTTTTGCGCAGGCGATGGCGGCGATTCGAGCTGGCGAAAAAACGTATTTCGACTCGGTGGAGACAGCATTGTTGATGCAGAGCAATCGTCAGTTTGAGGTGGTTCCTCCGATAGAGCAATATTTCCAAATGTGTTTCGACTTGGTGGAAGACGAGTCGCTGGGTAAGTATATGTCGGCGGCAGAGATTTTCGACTATCTGAAGAAGCGCATCGGGAGTTCGCTGAAGATAGACAGTTTGATGAGTTTCGGTCGAAAGTTGGCAAACATCGATGGCATCAAGGTGAAGCGATTTGCCACGGGAAAACGATATTTGGTGGCAGAGAAGGAAATAAAAAAATGATGATTTTGACGATGAAAAGTCCGAAATCGTGATACTTCTCGTAAGCGGTTCCGCGTTTATACCATTGTAGCATTCTCGTTTATTCGTACCTTT
>ERZ1026866.169-NODE-169-length-45048-cov-58.232414_pt1 | contig 45048 bp, 37 predicted proteins | sample MGYA00380163_ERZ1026866 | MGnify/ENA primary metagenome ERZ1026866 (study PRJEB33269, sample SAMEA4719799) | human gut metagenome | biome: human-associated habitat; feature: organic feature; material: feces | place: Cameroon | collected 2013-10 ...
CCTGAGGCACAAAAGGCTGTTCTTTCGATTGCCGGTGCAAAGATACGAAGATTTTTGGTATCCAACAAATTTAGGCATGTGATAAGGGTCGATTTTCAGCAGCTTACGATTTTGAAACGTATTCAGTATTCAGTATTCAGTTTTTTTCGCTGTTGTTTCCATCCTCTTTATAGATAGTATATTATATATTATATATATATATTAATATATAATATAAAATAATTACTTATAATTTGTAACCATAGAAAGGGTAACTATCGCGAAAAAAACTGAATACTGAATACTGAACACCCTACCTGTAAGGTCAAAAGCTTTGAAACCTCAAGAAGTTGCGCAACGTGGAGAAGCTTTTTCGGATTATTTACCTTTTGACTTTGAACTGCTCCATCCATAATAATAATTGCTACTTTTGTTTGGCAACCTACCCTTAACCTTGCCCTTGCGAGTAACCTGCCCATACTTATCTCTATAGACGGTGGTACCTGTATTACCAGAATGTTTGGTGGTGCTAGTACCTGTTTTCTTGCCATACTTATCACGATAAGTGGTAGAAGTCGTTCTGGAAGAGAACAAGCCATGACTTGTTGTACTTGTGCTGGTGCCCGTATTTTGCCGGTAAAGATACAAAAAATATAGATATGTTGAATGTTATTTCTAAGATTTCGACTATAAAAGTACAACTTTTCCGTGTTTTCTATCTGTACGGCGACACAAAGCCCTCTATGATGCCTTTCGAAAGCATGTAGCGTACTGCTAAAGGCCAAAGAAAACTAAAAATACTCTGAAAATTTGTCTGTTAGCCTAATATTCATTTACTTTGCATTTTGAATATTAACTAAACAGGTAAGATTATGCCAGATTTTTCAGACACAGAGCGACAACTTATCGATTTATTGAAGGTTGGAGCAAAATTTTCTGCTAAAAATTTGGTGTTTTCAAATAAAAGTAGTATTTTTGCCCCGATATTTAAATTATAGGCTTATGGTACATGTAAATGAAACAATAGTAATAAAAAGCTCTTCTGCTAAGATGGCGGAATGGGTCAAGAAACTGAAGGCTCATAAGGCTGAGCAACTGGAAAAGTTGCGCAACGTAGAGAAGTGTGACTTTGAATTTCAGTTCTGATGAAAGAGGCGGTCTATTCTTTTTCTAATAGTGCTGGAGATAAATTTTACCTTCGCCTTGCAGCTGATAGTGATTTGTTTCTTTCAAAAGAATTGACTTCTTATTTGAAAGAAAAGGATTTTGAATTATGGGGTATTTATCTTGAGAGATTAGGTAACGTCCAAAAGGTGACACCTATGAAGCTTTTGAATAAAGTATCTCAATTGATTGCAACATTTTTTATAGGTCATCCTAATGCTATATTGTATTATCAATGTGATGACATCTCAGATGTTCCGATGAGTTTTAAGAAAAAAGAAACGGGAATGTTGGTGCAGGAATATCGTAATCGTTTGTTTACTAGTATGTTTGAAAAAATAGTTAGAAAGTTAAATGTTTCAGTTATAGATACTCCTATATACATTGATGCATGTGGTAACGATGTGTACATTCATTTGATGTCGCGTGAGATACATGCTGATATAGCAGAGATTATCAGTAAGGACATTCACAAAGGTTTTGATAAATAAAGCTTTTGTGAATGTCCTTATTTTTTAGTATCCAACGAGAAGAATTCCTTTTAAGGGCAATTTGATTCTGTTGGTAATATACATAGTCTCCAAGAACGGGTAGATTCTTTCAAAATCATTGTGGTTGCGGTATATCTTCCTCACGGCAATCACTAAATATTCCACGCCAAACATCATTGATGCTTCGAAAATATCTTTTAAGAACTGGTGGTTCTCGGTAGCCCTGCCAGCTTCTACCTCGATGACAATTTTCTTGTCAGCACTAATGGCGTCTGCATAAAAATGTTTGTCTATACTGTTGTTGTATCCGAAAAGAACAGGAACTTTGATTTTCCCTTCGTCCTTCTTGTTTTGTTCCACGCAATAACCGATTTTTTCGAGCCCTGGACGAACTATAGATAAGACATCATCAGACCTCAAATCGTTTGTTGAAGATGAAATCTTATCTTCAACTTCTTTAAAGACATTAACAACGTCTTCCATAGTTTCGGTTAACCCCATGGAGCGTGGAAAGAATTGATATAAAATGTTTGTATCTTGCATAAATCTGAATCTTAAATTTTCAGGGCAAAGATAAGTATTTTTGCTGAGATAGCCAAGAGAAATCTCCATTATTTGTATAGCCATAACTATACAAAGAGTAAGCTTTCCTTATGTTTGTGTTCTCGTAAAATCTTGTTTTGTTCATTCTGACAAATAGCCGTTGTATAGTTATAACTATACGATTATCAGATATTTGTATAGCTATAACTATGCATTAACAAACATTGGCCATCTTTTGGCCTTTATTGGCCTTTTATTTTACAGATATATTTATTCTTAATGTATCTTTGCAATCCAAAAAATAACGAATTATGGAATTGCTGATAAAGGAAATATTAAAGCGTAAAGGTATATCTGTGAAGGAATTAAGCCAACAGTTGGGCGTAACTAGAGACGCTTGTTATAAATATATTAATGGAAATCCTACCATCAAAGTTTTGGATAGGATAGCTAAAGTGTTAGATGTAGATGTAAGGAGTCTGATTAATGGTAAGGATGGAAAAAAATTTTGTGCATCAGACGATGTAAAGGGTAAGGTATAAGGATGGCTATGAATTTGATCAGTTTGTTTTCAGGAGCTGGAGGTTTTGATTTAGGCTTCCAGATGGTAGGTTTCAAGATAATAATAGCAAATGAAATTGACTCCAAAATTTGCCCCACTTTCCGTGCCAACTTCCCCGATGTTCATCTCATTGAGGGAGATATTCGAAAGTTGAGTCCATCTGATTTCCCAGATGATATTGATGGAATCATCGGCGGTCCTCCTTGCCAGTCTTGGAGCGAAGCGGGCTCGTTGAAGGGAATCAATGACGCACGAGGACAGCTCTTTTATGATTATATCCGCATATTGAAGGATAAGCAGCCGCTCTTCTTCGTGGCAGAGAATGTGTCTGGAATGCTGGCTGCCCGCAATGCTGAGGCTGTTAAGAACTTCCTGGCACTCTTCGATGAGGCTGGATATGATGTGAATCTTCAGATGTTGAATGCCAACGATTTTGATGTTCCCGAAGACAGAGACCGAGTGTTCTATGTAGGTTTCAGAAAAGATTTGGGCATCAAGGAGTTTGTTTATCCTACGCCGCAGAACCATCGCCCTACGCTTCGTGAGGCAATCTGGGACTTGAAGGATTCGGCAATTCCTGCCAAGGAGAAGAATCATAGCAATGGTGATGCTTGCAAGGTGCCAAACCACGAATACTTTATAGGTGCTTTCTCACCTATCTTCATGTCGAGAAACCGAGTAAGAGCATGGGATGAACCTGGATTTACGGTACAGGCTAGCGGTCGCCAGTGCCAGCTCCATCCTCAGGCGCCGAAGATGATTAAGGTAGAGAAGAATCTGCAGAAGTTTGTGCCTGGCAAGGAGCATCTCTATCGCCGTATGTCGGTAAGAGAAGTAGCTCGGGTTCAGACATTCCCTGATGATTTCAAGTTTATCTATACCGATGTGAATATGGGTTATAAGATGATTGGTAATGCCGTGCCGGTGAATCTTGCCTATCATATGGCGATGCAGATTAAGAAGACGCTTGAATCACGGGGAATCAAGAGCAAGAGGGCATAGGGGTATTTTTTATAGGAGGTCGTAATATGAAAGTAGTTTCATTCTTTTCGGGATGTGGAGGCTTGGATTTAGGTTTTGAACAAGCTGGTTTTGAGGTTGTATGGGCAAACGACAACAACCCCGCAGTGAAGGAAACCTATCTCCTGAACCATCCGGGCACATATATCATCAAAGTATTTGGAGAATCTGGGATTTCATCCTTCTGGTGATCAGTATTGGGTATTTGAAGTCTTGGATGTAGAAACAGAGAACAGAACGGAATATATTAAAAACTATGTTTCAGAGCATGGCGGTATGAAGATGAAACCCTATATCCTGGAGCTAAAGCTATAAGTCTTTTTCCTGAGAATATCATAGGAAGTAGAGAGAAAAAGTGATTTTCTCAACACCAAAGGAGTGCTTTCACAAAAACATTTCGAAATTTTTGCACTTGCTTGTTGAATTCGCGGTTATGAGTGGGCTCAGTTATAGTTATAATCAAGTAAAACAAGCAGTGCAGAGTGCTGCACCTACCATTCATATTCCATAAAAATAACAGGGAGAAGTGATGCTGCAAAAATGCTCACTTTTCCCTCTTTTTTTTCAAAAATCTAAAAATCAGAAAAATAATCGTACTCATTTTACGAATTAAGGAATCGTAGTACACGCCTCTATTTCGCTCTTTCTTTGTAATTTCACACCGAAATTTAAAAAAGAAATTATGGGAAAGGGACGTAGTTACATGAATTCATATGCCGATGGCTATATGAGAGGCAAGGTTGTCAAGGAAGTGGGAGCACTCCTTGAACACATGATAGTGGAGGAAATCACAACCCCCACAATAATAAATTTGGAGTTTGGCTCTGCTTACGATACCATCAGAAAACTTAGGCAGCAAGAAACCTCAATATCTTTTGAGATTATCAGACAATTCTGCTACATCATTGGCTACTATCTTTACCAAGAAATAGAGGCAGTGGAGAATTACAAGAAAAATGTAAGAGAAAGGGAATCCAGACTTACCATGCTGTATGAGATGAAAGAAAAATATAAGAAAATTTACGGAATGCAAGCCGCTGTGGTTCTCAACCTCATGCATCAGGGAAAGGATTTGCTGGCTTTAATGAAGCGAGTATAAGTGAGATTTTAACCGGACCACTATTTGTATCAAACTGATTGTGGGCTAATTATTAATTAAAAATATATCTAAAAATAAGAAAGAATATCTGATGAATCCGGAGACTACTTGTCCCCTAAGGGTGTATGCCCTTATAGCTATCCTGGAATTTGCTTGTACCAGCAAAAAAATGTTAGCGCAAACAGACTCTGACGTCCTCTACTAAGGAATGAGTGACAAAGTACTTAATTACTAACCATCATAAATTTCGAATTATGGGTAGATTTATCATCAAGCTCGTTCGCTTGATACTGAAGTATGGGCGATTCAGCCTTGTTAGCGTGGTCATTCAATTGAATGGAAACAGCAAGTATATTGAGTATATGAACAACGATTTTAAGGAGGAGAAGCCATGCTTGGAGAAGGAAGAACAATAAATGTATCAGGTTATGCCTGTTATATTGAGTATGTGGAGAATTGCTATATGAATGGTAGCTCCAAAAAGAAGAACGATGATGATCCTGCGGCACGCATGACGGATGAACTGAAGGGAGAGAAGGGACAGATAATCTTGAAGAATCTGCAGATGCATGGGGTACTCGACGAGAACTTCTACCCTCTGGAGTTGTCCAACTCAGAGTCTGCGGTGCTTGCCTATCAGATAGCCATAGCGCTGGATATCAAGGAGATGTGGAAAGTATTCTCTGACCTTTGGAATATTTCTCCCAATGCCCTGAGAGCTGCTTATAATAGAGGTATGGAGCAGAAGAAGACGATAAAATTCCTGGATGAAATAACCCCTTTGCTGAAAGTATAGTACTAGTACGCGTACATAGTACGTACTAGGTAAGTATAAAAAAATCACCGTATCTTTGCACCCGTAATCAGACAAGTAAAGTCTGGTTGCGGGCGTTTTTTGTTTATAGGAATCCGGTACCGTTCCTGAAACTGAAATCTGGCGAATATCTCGCAGCCCAACCCTTTAATATGATATATTGATATGGCAGAAAATGCTTATGTGTTTTATCATCCGCAGTATGGCGGATTGAGAGTGGTGAACATCGACGGAGGGTTGTTCTTTTGCCTCGAGGACCTGGTTGCCATCACTGATATCGGCAGAGATACATTGTTCCCGGTATTAGCCGACACGGAGGGGAAAGTGGTAGAAATGTATGTGGAAGTGCATACAAAAAAGGTGCCGAAGGATTTTACACATCGTTTGTTTTTCGGTGAATTCTTTGGCAATGCAGACAAGGTGGTGCAAAAAAGTAGAATAGCTTGGAGAAATATGATATTCGTAGATTCTCAGGTGGTGAGAGATATGACGATAGGCTGTTCGAAAGATCCTGAGCGTAAGTTGTTTTACAAGTGGGTCAAGGATTTTATCCAGCCTGTGATGGAGGACGAGGACAGATGTTGGCGTCATGAATGTGTCATGATGAAAAGAATCTGTTATGACCCTCTGGAAAAGCCGATTGACATCCGATATGCTGCCGACGGCCTGTATATCAACGATATGAGAATCAACTGACATTATTCATCTTATAAACAAGAGATTACAATCATGAAACAAGCAGCAAAGAAGCAGCTCCTCAACGCCCAGAAGGTGGACGGAGCCATCATCAGTGAGGAAAACGGTACCATCGCCTTCCGCAAGGCGCCATGGAACGATGCCGAGGTTATCTGCGAACAGCCTAAGGTGATACCGGGCAGAATGGTATGCTCAGGCGAGAATAGAGGTGACATGTTCGACTTCAAGCCTTACGAGCGTACGGGTGAGAAGATATTCGAGGAGATCTTCAAGACCAATCATGCCGTGGTGCGCACCACCAAGCGTTCGGTGCAGGTGAACTATACCTTCAGTAGAGATCTGGACAAGCAGGACATGCTGCGCTATCTCAAGGTAGAGCACAAGGAGCTGCTTGCCGGATTCAAGGAGAATTTATAGTGATTAGTGATTAATGATTAGTGATTAGTGATTAATGATTTAACATTTAATACTTAACACTCAAAATTAAAACGATGGAACATCTTATAGCATATAATCCGTACAAGAATGGCAATAAGGGGAGCGTAAGCTCCCAGCCATTATCGGTTTACGACAAGACCATCGCTTATCCCTGGATGGCAGACCTGGTAGCTGCCATCCGTGGGGGTAACGATGAACTGAAGAAGCAGCTGCCTTTCCGCTGCGCTCACTACTACCAGTTCCGAGACAACAGACGCTCGCAGAAGAACGCCGTGGCCGAAAGCTTCCTCTTCCAGACCACCATCGACGTGGACGACAAGGAATATGTGGACAAGGCGATAGAGAAGGCACGTGAGCTGAACTGCAGCGACACCATCTGGAAGGGAGCCCTGCTGCACCTGGAGTACTCTGCCCGCAAGAAGCTGCACATCGACATCCGCATGCCCGTCGGCATGACTATCGAGGAGACGCAGCGAGCCTATTGCGAGGCGCTGGGCGTGCCCTACGACGAGAGCTGCATCACGCCTGAGCGCATGCTCTTCATCACCGACAAGGAGTCGGAAATCTATCGATCGCCCCATTGGTACGAGGTGCTGCCACAGGAAGAGCTGAAGAAGCGCAGACAAGCCTACCTGGACCGTGGGCTCACCATTGACGGACGGGCTGGGAAAGTTAATAGTTTACAGTTAACAGTTAATAGCAATACTGCTCATGCTGCTCATCTCAGCCCTGCTGGAACTCCTCAGGATGCTGGGGCTGTGGCAACCGGCAAGAACCTCGCAGCCTTCGACCTCTTCCGCAATGCTGCAGGCCTGAAGGACGTAGCCATCAACACCCCAGGCTCCCGCCACTCATCGCTCCTGGCAATCATGAGCGCAGGCGCATCGAGAGTGATGGCCGAAGAGGAACTGAAGGCGGTGGTGGCGCAGAAGATGCCTGCCTTCTCGCAGGAGCGTGACTGCCAGCAGCTCATCCACGACTTCTATGCGAAATATGGCGACAGTTCGAAGCCGATGTCACAAGCCGTGATCCGCATCAATGCCCAGGCAGAGAAGTGCTCCCAGAAGGATGCCGAGCCCTTCAAGACCATGAGCTCCGAGGGCGGCACGGATTCCAATGCGGAAGATGATAAAATCGCTCCGCCTCCGATGCCCGAACATCTCCCAAAACTCGTGGAGCTGCTGCTATCGAAGACCCCGGATGTCTATAAGCCTGCCGTGGCACATGCCATCTTCCCGCCACTTGCCACACACCTCTGCAAGACCACCTTCAAGTATATTGACAACGTGGAGCACGAGGCTACCCTGATGTGCTGTCTGCTGGCGGGCACGGGCGCAGGCAAGAACTGTGTACAGATGCCTATCAACATGATTATGGAGGATATCAGAAAGCGCGACCGTGAGAACCTGAAACGTGAAAAGGAATGGAAAGACGAGGTGACACGCAAGGGTGCCAACAAGGATAAGCGCAAGCGCCCGGAAAACCTCATCATCCAGGAGATAGACGCCGATATGACCAACCCGGCATTCGTGATGCGTACGGCTGAGGCTCAGGGACATTTCCTCTATACATCGCTCAACGAGATAGACCAGTTCGACGCCCTCAAGGGGCAGGGCAACCAGCAGTTCAAGATCATCTGCCTTGCCTTTGACCCGGGCAACCAGTATGGTCAGACGCGCGTGGGTACATCGAGCGTCACCGAGCGCATCACCATCCGGTTCAACTGGAATGCATCGACCACCATCCAGCTGGGGCAGCGATATTTCTCGAAGGTGCTCACCGACGGACCTATCAGCCGCATCAACTTCTGTACCATCCCGGAGCGGGAAATCGGTGCCGAAATGCCTGTATATGGCGAATACGACGATGCCTTCAGAGAAGCACTCAGACCGTACATAGAGAATCTGTGCAAGGCATCGGGTAGAATTGACTGCGCTGAGGCTTTCGCCCTGGCAGAAAAGTTGAAGGAAGAGAATGCCGACTTTTCCCGCATGTCGCAAAACAGGGTGTTCGAGAATCTCTCCTTCCGTGGCAACGTTATTGCCTTCCTCAAGGCTTGCGTGCTATACGTGGCAAATGGCTGCAAATGGGAACCCGAAATAGAAGAGTTCATCAGATGGAGCGAGAGCTATGATCTGTGGTGCAAGATGATTTTCTTTGGCGCAGGCATAGCCAAGGCTAATGAGGTGGGAGAGAAATCGAACAAGCGAGGACCTGCCAACCTGCTCCAGCAATTGCCCGACAACTTCACCTACACGCAGGCTGAGATGGTGCGCCTACAGAACGACTTCGGCAAGAATGGTACGGCGAGGATGCTGAGAAACTGGGTGAACCGCCATTACATCGAGAAAATTCCTCCGAAGGGAGCAAATGCCGGCGGAGCTGACGGAAAGCAGGGTGAAAAGGTACTCAGTATTCAGTTATTCAGTTTTAAGAAGCTATTGTTTCGTTCCGACGGACTCGACCTGAGAGGTTTCAACGTTTAACAGTTTTGAAAACTTATAACATTTAACATTCAGACAAATGGAAATAGTATTAAAGCGAATTGCTAAAAAAAGAAATTATACCATCGGCAGACTCTATCTGCTGACCGATGATAGTGTAAAGCGCATCTCGCTGCCTGGCAAGAAGATAGACGACAAGAGTACATTGGTTCATACCTTTGACGGCCAGTTGCTGTCCAAGGATACATATCTCTGCGATACCTTGGAGCCTACATGGCGCAATCTGTTGGGTATCAAACTAAAACCAGCGGAAGTAGATGCCCGCTATAGCCGCAAGAGCGGCAAGAAGGCTCGTAAGATACCTGGCCATACAGCCATTCCAGAAGGCTCATATCCAGTGGTCTTAACGTATTCGCCAAGATTCAAACGTTGGCTGCCGTTGCTGCTGAGCGTGCCGAATTTCGAGGGCATCCGCATCCATGCAGGCAATTATCCTGACGACACGCAAGGCTGTATCCTCGTTGGGGAGAACAAGTTCGAGGGCATGGTGGTAAACTCTCGCATCTGGCTACAGCGACTCATCAACGCCATGGAAGCGGCTCGCGACAGAGGCGAAAGCATCTGGATTACCATCCAGTAGACAAGCAGCATCCCGGCATAAGGGATGCTGCTAATAAAGCAAATCCGCCCTTTACTTTTTCATCACTTTCCCGATAATCTCCTCGAAATCTTCCTTCTGCATGGCGCCCATCTGCATGGTGGGATTGCCCTTCAGCGGGATGAAGAGGAAGGTAGGAATGCTGCGGATGCCGAAGACGGAAGCCAACTCGGGTTCCTGGTCGATATCCACCTTATAGAAATCTATCTTGCCGGCATATTTCCCGGCAAGAGATTCTACCATGGGAGCCATCATCTTGCAAGGTCCACACCAGGTGGTATAGAAATCGATAATGGCAGGACGGGAGCCTGCAAACACCCACTCTTCGGGATGAGACTCGTAATCCATAATCTTCTTCCTGAAATCGGAAGCCGTAAGCACCTGCACCTTTCCAGCAGAAGCAGACTGATTATTACTGCCAGCTACAGACTGATCTGCCTTCTCTGCCCCAGCCTTACTCTCTGATTCAACACGAGAAGGCAGTCCCGTTGAGCTGCCTTCCTGTTTCTTGTTATTTTGAGAACATCCCATAACGGCTAAAGCCATCATGGCATATAAACAAACATTTTTCTTCATCTAATCATTCTTTAAAATCAATAAGCCAAATCGATTGCAACAGGATATACTCGACATGGGTCGAAGTATTCCGCACAACTGTTTACCATTGCCTGCAAATCAGCCTTGGCAATACCGTGGAATACCTGCTTGCCGTTTACCATGATGGTTACAGGCTCATTGAGGTTGACCAACTGGTCATTGAGATAAACTCTCAACTTACCACCAGTGGCAGGAGAATAGCTGCGGTTGAACTTCAGATCGATTCCCCACTGCTTATCCTTCAAGATAGTGGTGTAATCCACATTGCTCACCTTGATGGAAACCACGTTCTTGTCGATATCCATCTCGTAGTAGGTTCTAGACTCTGATGGGCGAGTCAGCACCTGCAGGTTGTAGAAACCGGAACGATGTCTGCCATCCATCTCGAAATCCTCCCAGAGCACGGTCTTAGGATATGGATTGCGCACAAACTGCTTGAGCCAAGGAGTAGTCAGACCATAGGTGATATGATGCTGCATACCCGGCAAGAGCTGGATGCGATGACGGAAGATAGGAGTCTTATCTACAGACAATGGGCGAGCCAACTGCGCAGAATCGAAAGCCACCTGGGTGTACCAGGTCAGGTCGTTGCGATAGAAACCGGTATCATCAGCACCCGTGAGGAACGAGAAGCCGATATTGGCACAGTTTTCCACAGGCGCATTCTTCAAAGGTTCACCACCAGCCATCGGACCCGCTGCAGCCCAATAGTCGGCATAGAAGGAAGCGAGACGCTGACTGCCATATCCACCTTCACTGATGCCGAATACATAGAGACGGTTGGCATCCACCTCACCCTTCACCAGGTTCTGGCGAATCAGTTTTTCGAAAGCATACTGCTTAGACAGATGCCACCAGCGATAGTATTCACCCTCGTTAGGAATCTGAGGGATGAAATAGATGGAAGGCGAATCCTGGAAGCTCAAACCGAGCTTGATGCCATTAGACCACTCCCTGTCTTTAGGACCCGAGCCGTGGATATACAGGAAGAGCGGGAACTTTCCGTCGGCAGCCACGCCCTTCTTGCCATAATAATAAGGCATCACGGCATTTGGCTCCAGGCATTTAGGCAGGTTCCACGAGCTGTTCTTAGCCAGTTTCAAGTCTTCCGGCTGGATGAGTTTCTCCTCCTGCAAATTCCTGTTGGCATCGCACCACGCACTCCACACCATCTTCTGATAGCTGGCTATGTCCTTGCCGTCTATCGCTTGCTGCAACCTGGTTTCAAGCGGAGCGTTCTGGGCAAATTCAGCCTTGCCCTCCTTCTCCAAAGCTTTCTGCTGCGCTTTCAGCGACTGCAGAAAGTAAGTATTCACCTTCTTCTGCAAGCCCGGCGACTGCGCCATTGTCTGGGTTGTGTAGGTTAGTGATGCAACAGTCATCACCATGCAAATCATTTTTTTCATTTCGTACATTGATATTTATTTAATTACTAGTCTTTCAGGGAATAGGTAACCGTGGTCACCACCCTCACCTTTTTAATATAAGGTGTATTCGAATCCCTATCCTCTATCGAGAACTGTCCCTGGTCGGCATTCATGATCTTGTCAATCTTGCTCTTGCTGTTTTCGGCAAACTGTGTGGCAGTCTGCTCGGCATTCTCTATCGCCTCCTGCATCATCTTCGGCTTCATCTTGCGGAATGCCACATACTCATACTTCACCGGATTCTCATAGCCACCATCCACAATGGCAACGCCCTTCTGGAGCAGGTCACCCTGACGGGCGATGATGCTGCGAACCAGTTTCACATTGTGCGAAGTAACGGTGATAATCGACGTGATGTTATAACGATAGCCCTGGCGGTTTTCGCCATATCGCTCAGCATTGAGGTCGATGACCACAGGTGCATTGACATTGATTTCGCTCGCCTTCACGCCATTCTCCACCAGGAAGTTTCTGATGGTTCTCGTGGTGGCATTGATTTTTTGATAGAGTTCAGGCAGGTCGTTGCCTATTTCCTTGGAAACGATAGGCCACGTCACCTTGTCCGCCTCTACTTCCTTTTCGGCAAGACCTTTCACTACAACCTTACGGTCTTTACTAATCACACTCTCAAGTCCCGACTTGATACAGAATCCAAGCATGATAATGCCGATGGCTAAAATCACGGCTTGCTTAATACCAGAATTGATGTTCATAATTAGTCCTCCATTATTAAGTTGTTAAAATTGAGTTTCCAAAGATACAACAAAAATACAGAAAAGCAATACATTATAATGATAAAATATGCTAAAACACACCATATCAACCCATAATCACCATTTTTCCTGCCTAAAAACTTGCATATATTACCAAAAACCCTTATCTTTGCATAAGATAGGCTGCACTCGGCCATCCGAAAGCAAGCTTTCATGGCGCTCGTTTGCACTATCTTTGCCCATTGAATAATTCTAACCAAAAACAAGAAAATGGATTATAACATGATTGGGACCGCATGGTCGTTACTGCCTCCCATCGTCGCCATCGCCCTGGCGCTGAAGACGAAAGAGGTGTATTCTTCTCTCTTTATCGGCATCATTCTGGGTGCCGTACAATATTGTATTTCGATGGGAACGGGATTCGATGGATTCCTGGTTCACCTGACCAACCACACCGTGGGCGAAGGCGACGACGCCAAGGCCTACGGATTGATTCACTGCCTCTCCGACCCTTGGAATGTAGGCATTCTGGTATTCCTGGTGGTTTTGGGCAGCATCGTTTCGCTGATGAACAAGGCGGGTGGTTCGGCGGCTTTCGGCCGCTGGGCTTCCAAGCACGTGAAGTCGAAGATGGGAGTGCAGATAGCCACCATCCTGCTCGGCATCCTGATATTCATCGACGATTACTTCAACTGTCTTACCGTGGGTTCGGTGATGCGCCCCATCGCCGTACGCAACGGCGTGACCAAGGAAAAGCTCGCCTATCTCATCGACTCCACAGCAGCACCGGTCTGCATCATCTCGCCTATCTCCAGTTGGGCAGCAGCCGTATCAGGCTTCGTGTCGGGAGGCGAGAACGGACTGGCGCTCTTCTGCAAAGCGATACCTTTCAATTTCTACGCCTTCTTTACCATCCTCTTCATGCTGGGCATCGTGGTACTGGACTTCGATTTCAAGGCGATGAGCAAGTATGACGTCCGACTGAAAGACTGGTACGAGCGTACCAACGGCGGAAAGCTCGACGAGGTGAGCGATACCAAGCTGCAAATCGTGGAGCACGGCGTGGGAGCCAAGCAGCAAGAGAGTTCAAAGAGTAGAGGTTCGGTAAGCGACCTCGTGATTCCAATCATCATGCTCATTGTGTTCTGCATGGCGGGCATGGTTTATTCGGGCGGATTCTTCGATGCCACCAATGCCAACTATCTGAATTTCGTTGATGCCTTTGCGGGCAGCAATGCTTCGGTGGGCCTTGTACTCGGTTCGCTGGCAGCCCTGATTCTCACCATCGTGATGTTCACGGTGCGCAAGACTCTGCCATTCGATGAGGCGATGAGTAGTCTCATCAAGGGATTCGAGGCGATGGTGCCAGCCATCCTGATTCTTACCCTGGCATGGACCCTGAAGAGCATGACCGACTCGCTGGGAGCAGCAGAATATGTATCTGGCGTCGTGGCAAGCAGTGCTTCAGAGTTGCAGATGCTCCTGCCGGGCATCATCTTCCTGGTAGCCGGTTTCCTGGCTTTCGCCACCGGAACTTCCTGGGGAACCTTCGGTATTCTGATTCCTATCTGCATTGCCGTATTCCCTGCTGCCGACCCGCTGCGCATCATTTCTATCTCAGCCTGCATGGCAGGAGCCGTTTGCGGCGACCATATCTCGCCTATCAGCGATACCACCATCATGGCGAGTGCAGGAGCCGAGTGCAAGCATGTGCATCATGTGTCATCGCAGTTGCCATACGCCCTGACAGTGGCTGGCGTAAGCTTCCTCACCTTCATCGTGGCTGGCTTCACCCATACCTGGGGTATGGCTACGAGTGCCATCGTATCATGGATATTCGGTATGTTGATGCTCGGATTGGCTTTATTTTATTTAAATAAGCGTCAGAAATCGTAATAGTTCTTAATTTTCTTGCATTATTGGAATATTTTCAATATCTTTGCAAAAGAAAACAGATAAAGAATATATTAACATTTAATACAGAATACATTATGAAGGAATTGAAAGGAACAAAGACAGAGAAGAACCTCCAGGAGGCTTTCGCTGGTGAGTCACAGGCTCGTAACAAATATACATACTTCGCAAGCAAGGCTAAGAAAGATGGTTATGTTCAGATAGCTAACATCTTTGAGGAGACAGCTGCCAACGAGAAGGAGCACGCCAAGTTGTGGTTCAAGTACTTGGAGGGCGGTGCCATCAAGAGTACAGAAGAGAACCTTCTGGCTGCTGCCGAGGGTGAGAATGGCGAGTGGACAGAGATGTACAAGCGCATGGCTGAGGAGGCTCGTGAGGAGGGCTTCGATGAGATTGCCGCTAAGTTCGAGATGGTGGCTGAGATTGAGAAGCACCACGAGGAGCGTTATCGCAAGCTCCTGAAGAACGTTCAGGACAAGGTAGTTTTCTCTCGTGATGGCGACTGCATCTGGCAGTGCTCTAACTGCGGTCACATCGTAGTAGGCAAGGAGGCTCCAGAGGTTTGCCCAGTTTGCAACCACCCACAGAGCTACTTCCAGATTGAGGCTAAGAATTACTAAGCAATTTGCAAATAGAATAACAAAGAGGGTGTGTCATAAGCTCATGACACACCCTCTTTTCTTATCTTCATCTCTTTTCTTATCTTCATCTCTTTTCTTATCTTCATCTTTATCTCTTTTCTTCATCTTTATCTCTTTTCTTCATCGGATTACGCTGAGTTTACGGAACATTCTTGCTTCACGGATTACGCACGGAATTAAAACGGATTTGGCCTTGCGGCCATTGGGCTAGCGCCGTATAGGCCGGCTTGCGATTGCACAGTAATGGCAGACTTTTTCCAGCTATAGGGGGTATCGCCACGACCGTCAGGTCGAGTTTCCGTTTAAAATCCGTGAGTAATCCGAGAAAGGCGGCTAAGGTTCCGTTTATTCTGCGTAATCCGATGAATAATGACACACCCTCTTTTTTAACGTACTATAAAACGGAAGCCACAACTTTATTATTGATGAATCTTCTCCAGCATGATTTCTATCAATCTTGGCACACCATAGTTTTCTATCTCGCTTTCCTTAATCCAGATGTAATCATCAGGAAGAGAAGGACGCTCCTCAACCTCTAGCAGATAGAAATCGGCCAAAAGAATGCGATGGGTCAATACATGCTTCACATCCTTTGCCAGCAATATCGGATCCTTCACGAAAGAAGGCAATTCCTTCATATCCGATATATTATACGGCTCCCACAATCCCTGCCAAATATCCCCCTCACCACGACGATGAATCGCAATCCACGATTCAGCCTCAGCATGTTTTTCAGCCTCAGCATGATTTTCAGCCTCAGCTTGAGATTCCAGAGCTGGCGCCTTATATCTGATATACACATAAGAGAGATGACGGGTCTTCACCTTCACCGTTTTGTTCTTCACTGGCAGTTCCTCTACCCTGCCGTTTCGCAAAGCCTCGCAGGTTTCGGCAAGCGGACAAAGAAGGCATTTCGGCGATTGAGGGGTACACTGAATGGCACCGAAATCCATTATTCCCTGGTTATAGGCTGCCGCCTCTGAAGCAGGCAACAACGATTGCGCCAAAGCCGCAAACTCCTTCTTTCCCTGGGTGGAATTGATGGGTGTATCGATTCCGAAATATCGGGAAAGCACACGATATACATTGCCATCTACCACAGCGGCTGGAAGATTGAAGGCAAAGGAGCCGATGGCAGCGGCTGTATAATCACCCACTCCCTTTAACGACTTTATACCATCCAGGGTATTCGGAAACTCGCCCAAAGCCACGATTTGCCTGGCAGCGGCATGAAGATTGCGGGCACGGGAATAATAGCCCAAGCCCTGCCAGAGCTTCAAAACATCATCTTCGCTGGCAGCCGCCAGGTCTTCGACCTGGGGATAGGTTTGCATAAAGCGTTCCCAATATTCCCATCCCTGGGCAATGCGGGTTTGCTGCAGGATGATTTCGCTGAGCCAGATGGCATAAGGGTCACGGGTTTCGCGCCAAGGCAAATCCCTGCCGTTTTCACGAAACCAACGGAGTATTTCAGTTGAAAAAAAAGAGTTATTAATCATTAATTAAGCTTTTGCCCTTTCAGGGCGTATTTCTATAAACAACTATAACCCAGGGCGATGCCCTGGGCTAGGAGCTTCTGCCCTTTCAGGGCGTTACATTCTTGCTTCGGTCCTTTCAGGGCGTTACATTCTTGCTTCGGTCCTTTTAGGGCGTTACATTCTTGCTTCGGTCCTTTTAGCGGATTGCAAATCCGCAATAGTTACTCATACGGCGGCGGATTGCAAATCCGCCGAAACTGCAAATCCGCCGAAACTGTTCAAAGTAATCACTGCTCCGGATATTGCTCGTAAATCTTCAAACCGAATTCATTGGCAAGCGCATAGGCATGCTCCATGATATCGGCAAGGATATGCTCGTAATTAACCCATACCTTATCCTTGATGAAGAAATAGAACTCGATAGGAAGACCACACTGGGTGGCTTCCATGTGGCGAACCATCAAGGTGAGTTCCGTATTTACCTCAGGGCGCTGACGCAGATATTTCTCCATGAATTTACGATAAAGCTGAAGATTGGTTGGAGCCAGAGCAGCAGGATTCAGCAGGTCTGCCCCTTCCTTAATACCCTCTTTCTCCAATTCCGCATCAGATGGAACTGCCGATTCTGCAGAAATTTCAGTAACATGAATACCATCCTTTGCCAATACCTTCTGAAGAGTTTCCTTCAACTTAAAGGAATCCTCCGTGGCGAAATGCTTGGCAAGTAAGGTCTGCTTCAAAGCCTCATCCACCAATCGCACACTGCGGAAATCGAAGTAAACCACTCGCTTCACTCTTCTTCCCCCACTCTTCTGCATACCAATCCAGTTCTGGAACGAACCGTTCACCAGCGTGGCTGGCGAAATGGTAACGATGGTGTTATCGAAATTGCGAACCTTCACCGTGGTGAGCGACATCTCTTCTACAATACCATTGGCATCCACCGACTTCACCGTAATCCAGTCGCCCTTGTGGAGCATATCATTACTCGTCAGTCTGACACCGGCAGCCAATCCGAGGATGGTATCCTTGAACACCAACATCAGCACAGCCGAGGTGGCACCCAAACCGGCAAACAGAGTCATCGGATTCTTACCCAGCAGGATGGCTACCACCACCACTCCAGCCACGAAGAGCATCAATATTCTGAGCACACCGCAGAAGGTGTGGAAATACTGCTGGGCCGAAGAGCGGCGCTCCTCGCTGTTCTCCAATCCCTTGAACGAACCGATGAACACCAATGCCGTACGCACCGACATCACCACGATATAGATGCCCGTGGCACGCTCCAGAATCTCCTTGAATATAGGATATTCCAGATAGATGAGCGGCATGAGCGACCATATCACCACAGCCGGAACGATGTGGCAAGCCGAGGTGAGCACCTTCCTGTTCAGCAACACATCATCCCAAGAAAACTCCGTCTTCTCCGTAATCTTCGAAATCAGCGGAACCAATATCTTGCGACAAAGGAAATCGCTCAGCATCGCCAGCAACACGGCGATGATGGTGAGCAATATATGACGAAGCATAGGCACGTAATCACCCGTGATACCCGCCCATGTTATCATTGAATCTACAAATTTTCTAATTTCCTCCATAACCTATCAACAGTAAACTATAAACTATTAACTGTAAACTCTCAACTATAAACTATCAACTATAAACTATCAACTAAAGTCACGGTTGGCACAGCAGCTTGCAAACCTTGTCTGCAAAGTTTCTGGCATTGCTTCCATGCATGATACCATTATTAATAATAGAGAAGCAAAGCTCATGTCCATTGGCTGCAGTGCAATAACCAGCCAGCGAGATGATGCCCGTCAGGGTGCCCGTCTTAGCCTTCACGTTGCCGTGGGCACTGCCGCTCCTCATACGCTTCTTCAGGGTGCCATCCACGCCCGCTATAGGCAGTGAATGAATCAGATGCTGCTTGATGTTGTCGTTGCGGAAGGCATAGCGAAGCATTGCCACCTCCAGTTCGGCACTCAGATAGTTATAGAGCGAAAGTCCCGAACCATCAGCCAACTTATAGCGTGATGCATCCAAGCCCAGTTTCTGGTTGATAAACTGGCGCTCCACGCTGCGGGCACTCTTGGCACTCGCCGGACGGTTGCCCGTGGAAGCCGCTATCTGATAATACATGCTCTCGGCATAGAGATTGTCACTCTCCTTCATCATCTTGTGCAGCACCTGGTCCATGGTGTGGAAACGGGTACAGATGGTGAAGGCATTAGTAGGACAGGTCTTGGTAGAGGCATACATCTCCTCATACTCGATGCCCGCATCCTTCAGTTTAGCTAGGAATCTATCCATGAAGATATCCTTTCGGGAAAACACCAATGGCGAAAGCACCGGGTTGTCATCATCCCAGCACCAGCCTTCGCCCAACAAATCAGAATCCTTCATCGAGCGGTCGGCATACACCTTGCCACGGATGGTATCTACACCCATCTCCTTCAGGCTGTTGACAAATGCCGAGAGGTCATCACTGTTGAAACGGGGATCCATGCCGCCCACACAATATACATCGCCATGGAGCACACCCTCCTCGATGGTTCCCGTATATTTCAGTTGGGTTTTAAACTGATAGGACCCGCCCAACTTATCCAGCGCCGTGATGGCGGTAAGGAGCTTCATCGTACTAGCCGGGCGCATCAGCTGGCGCTCGTTGTGCTTGTAGATGCAGGAGTCAGCCTCCAGGTCCCAAACCATGATACCCACCTGCGAAGTTTCAAACATCTTGCTTTTCAGCAGATTGTCGATACCCACCTTCACCGATTCCGGCCAAGGCAATCTCAGCGTATCGGCAGCCAGCGAGTCTAACATCGTGGAGTCAGCCACTTCCGTGTCGTCCTGCATCTCCACCACTTCATCATTCGTCACATTCTGAGCCTGCATAGGCATTGCCATCAGCATTGCCGCCATCAGGCCCAACATCATATATCTTATCTTTTTCATTGTCGTTTTTTAATTTCTTTCTCGAAAGCCTCTTCGTTGTCCGGCTGAATGGCCACCATGTTCTTGGCTCCGTATTCTATCACCACACAATGGTCCAGCCCCATAAAGGTCTTAGCCTGATGCACACTGATGATATCGCACACGGGTACATTCCTGTTCGATGAGAACCTGCCCTCGTTGATGATGAGATACTCCATCTCGTCGTCCCTGTCGATAGGTTTCACCTTCTTAAATGTATAGGTGGTGTTCAAAATGCGCTCTATCATGCCCACGATGATGATGGCCAGGAAGATGCCGATAATCGCCATCTTTACCCAGAAGAAATATCCGGCAAGAAGGGCGAACACTGCCACCCCGATGCGAGCCGTCACCGAGAAGCGCTTATGAAAAGTTCTATCTGCCATACCTATTCTATTCTATCCTATTCTGTTAAAAAGTCATTTTCAATTCAATTATATCCGCAAAAAAGTCATTTTTTACTACCTTTTGATAGTCTAAAAGACTATATTACCTTAAATTTCGCTGCAAAATTACAAAAATTCCCTCTCTTATTACTCATTTTAAAGAGAAATTAGTAATTTTGCAACGAATTAAGAATTAATTCCTAGAGAAAGCGGCTTTTTATGCAAAGAAAAGGCCTCTTCTTATAGATAGAAATTAGATAAGAATAAACTCAAATGGTTTATAAGTATGATTTTCTGATTATCGGCTCAGGAGTTGCCGGTATGAGTTACGCCCTGAAAGTAGCCAGAGCGCATAAAGGTAAAGTGTGCATGATTTGCAAAACCTCTCTCGACGAGGCGAACACGTCATTTGCACAGGGTGGTGTTGCGTCAGTTACCAACTTGGAAGTGGATAACTTCGACAAGCACATTCAAGACACGATGATTGCTGGTGATTACATCAGCGATTACAATGCTGTAAAGCAGGTTGTCACCATGGCACCGAAGCAGATTGAAGAGCTCGTGCAGTGGGGTGTTAACTTCGACAAGCAGCAGGACGGCAAGTTCGACCTCCACCGTGAGGGCGGACACAGCGAGTTCCGCATCCTTCATCATGCAGATGATACGGGTGCTGAAATACAGCGCGGACTGATGGAGGCGGTGCGCAACTGCCCTGATATCGATATCAAGGAAAATCATTTCGCCGTGGAGATTATCACCCAGCACCACTTGGGTGCACGTGTTACCCGACGCACTCCTTATATCAATTGTTACGGAGCTTACGTGCTGAACCCTGAAACCCAGAAGGTGGATACCTATCTGAGCAAGGTTACCGTGATGTGTACCGGCGGATGTGGTGCTGTTTATCAGACTACCACCAACCCTGTCATCGCCACAGGTGATGGCGAGGCAATGGTTTATCGTGCCAAGGGTACCGTGGCCGATATGGAGTTCGTTCAGTTCCACCCTACAGCCCTCTATCATCCGGGCGAGACTCATCCTGCCTTCCTCATCACCGAGGCGATGCGTGGATACGGTGGCATCTTGCGTCTGCCTAACGGCGAAAGTTTCATGGAGAAATATGATAAGCGATTGAGTCTGGCTCCTCGCGACATCGTGGCTCGTGCCATCGATAAGGAGATGAAGATTCACGGTCTTGACCATGTATGCCTGGATGTTACCCACAAGAATCCAGAGGAGACCAAGCGTCACTTCCCTAACATCTACGCCAAGTGTCTGAGCATCGGCATCGACATCACCAAGGATTACATCCCAGTGCGTCCTGCCGCTCACTACATGTGTGGTGGTATCAAGGTAGATTTGAACGGCTGTTCAAGCATCAACCGCCTCTATGCCCTGGGCGAGTGCTCTTGCACTGGTCTGCATGGTGGCAACCGCCTTGCCAGCAACTCGCTTATCGAGGCTGTGGTTTATGCCGAGACGGCTGCCAAGCACAGTCTGGAGCATGTGGATGAATATGATTTCAACGAGAAGGTTCCTGCCTGGAACGACGAGGGTACTCTGACCAACGAGGAGAAGGTATTGATTACCCAGAGCGTCAAGGAGGTGGGCGAATGCATGAGCAACTACGTGGGCATCGTGCGCAGCGACCTCCGCCTGAAGCGTGCCTGGGACCGCCTCGACCTTCTTTATGAAGAGACCGAGAATCTCTTCAAGCGTGTCAAGGTGAGCAAGGAGCTCTGCGAGCTCCGCAACATGATCAACGTGGGTTATCTCATCACCCGCATGGCAATAGAGCGCAAGGAGAGCCGTGGTCTCCACTATACCATCGACTACCCTGTTCACGCTTACGACAAGAAAGATAAATAAAGAATAGAAGAAACATAAAAAAAGCTCGGATGCGATTTGCATCCGAGCTTTTTTCGTTTATCAGATTTGCATCCGAGCTTTTTTCGTTTATCTCGTCAGCGAGAACTTGATGCTCAAGCCGAAGTCCTGAGTGGTCGTCGGATAACTGCTGCTCGAAAGCAGCGGGGTGTTGGTCTGACGATCGTAGTAGAAACTCATGGTGAGCAACTTGCTCAGGGTGTAATCGGCAGTGAAGCTGAACTTCAAGGCGTTGTTGCCGCTGCTGGCACTGCTCGTCATCGAAGCAATGTCGCGGACGATGGCTGCCTGCTTGCGGAAACTGAAGTCGGCACGGAGGTTGAGGTCGTGGTTGGCACCCTTCGACTTCTGCGTGCTCTTGCTGTCCTGCTGATTCTGCTTGCTGCCCGTTCTCTTCACCTTCTTGGCCCTAGGACCAAAGAGGTCGAAGTCGTTGATGCGGTAGCCCATACCTATCACCCAATCCTTGCTCAAGGCCTCGTTCACCTGGATACTCGTCATACTGAGGTTCAATACGCGGGTCTGGCGATACTCAGCCTTCAGGGTCATGTTGTTGTTAAACGTCATGTCCATTCCGAGCAATGGCGAGAATGCCTCGTTGATGCTCACCTGCGACACGTTGAACATGCTGCTTGGCGATGGATTGCCCGTAGAGGCATCGCTGATGAAGCCCAGACCGTTCATGAACTCCTGATAGGTGCTGAAACTGTTGTAACTGCCCACCGCATATACACTCTTGTAACCATGGTTGATGTTCACACTCTTGAAGTGGTCGCAGAACCAAGGCAACTTGCCGAGTCCACTGTAGCGGACAGTCCAGTTTGGCAACAAGCGGCTCAACGTTGGGAATATCGAGAGCGAACCGCCGCCCATCGATGTATAGGCATTGAGGAAGGCAGGAATCATCACATCACCACTGTACTTGTTAACCGGGGTGCGGGATGCATCAAACTTGCCTCCGCTCAGTTCAGAACCTGCCGGATAAACCGCTCCGGCATACTGCGCCTCTACCCTCTGGCGGAAGCCTTCGAGCGAGTTGACAAACTTCTCGAAGGTCTTGCTCTTATAACCACTGTTGGCATTGCCCATTCCCTCGAAGGCAGAACCCAATGAGATGGTGGTCATCTGGAAGGTTCCGCTCTGGGTAGTCGGCGTGCCCTCATACATATACTGTATGCTCTTCTGCGTGGTCTTCGAGTGGGTGGCAGTAAGGTCAATCTTGAAATCCTTTACAGGTTCCAGGGTGGCACGGAACTGCCAGTTATCGGTCTTGCTCGTCGCTGCCGGAGTAGCGATGGAATCGTTGAAAAGCAGCCAGTCGTTCTCCCTAGCCTTCTGGATATAATCATCGTCAATCATACCGAAAGCAAAGTCAAGTCCCGGTGCCATCTGTCCCACCTTCTTCTGTCCGAAGGCATCGCCCACGCTAGGGGTAAAGCCAGGCAGGGTCATCTGGTAGCTGTTGCGATAGGTGAAGCTCACCTTGCGCACCATCATCGCCAGACGCGATGCAAACTGGGCTGCCTTGTACCACTTCTTGTTGTCAAGCGGCTCCTTCGGCAAAACGGTCAGTTTCAGCTTCAAGGCACTGTCCACCTTCGAGAGAAGCTTAATCTGGTTGTTATCCACCTTTTTATATTTTAGGTGGAACATCTTGCCATCTGCCGTCTTTGCCGAGATGATGAGGCGCTTGCTGTTCTTGCCATGCTTCACCAGCAGGGTGGTATCAGGCATGAGGGTCACCTCCTTCTCGAAAGCCTTCTTGTTTTTCGGAAGCTTCTTAGCCAGGTCGTTTCTGCCCTTATCCTTGGCGTTGGTCTTGGCATTCTTGCCATCCTTCACGTCCTTGCCGTCAGTCTTGGCAAGTTCCTTGTCGCCATTCTTCTCAGCCTCTTCCTTCGCCTTCAGCTCTTCTTCCTTGGCTTTCGCCTTGGCCTTCTTCCTGTCTTCCTTCTCCTTCTTCTTCCTAGCCAGCTCACTTCTGCTCTTGGAGCGCTCATACTTCTCGTTCACCTTCTTGAGGAATGGAACGTGGTTGTAGAGACGAACCAAGTCGATGTTGCCGTTGATGGTCACCTCGCGCTGGCTGTTGATGGTATTGCCATACGAGTGACCTTCTTCATCTTCCATGCCTCGCTCCCACGAATAGTTGGCGCTGTAGTTGGCATCGGTGTTCAGCCAGTCGAAGATAGGAAGCAGATTGAGCGGCACCTTATACGATGCCGTGAAGTTCTGACTGTAGTCGAGCGGCGTACCCCAGCTCTTCACGCTGTTCCATACCGAACTTCTGTAAACCGAATCTTTCCAGGCATGATACTGGTCGGCATAGAGGTCGGTGTTCACTTCCGGATAAGGCACATCCACCTGTGCATGGGTAGCACTCTGGAAGTTCATGTGCAGGTTCTTGGTCAAGTCCCAGCGCATGGAGAACTCTCGGTTCCAGAGGAACTGGTCGCTATAGGTGAGCGGCAGCTGCGAATTGAGCGTACTCTCCATATCGCGCTCCTCCAGCTCGTAGGTCTCGTGCGTCATCTCCGTATTGAAGGCGATGTTCTGAGGCAGCCAGTTCAGGCCGAACCGCTTCAGGATGTCGAGCCACTTGCTCTTGTTCTTGATCTTCTTGAATGGCTCCCACGATTTATACACAGGAGTCCAGGAATAATCCAGGGCACCTCGCCAGTTGTCACGATTCTCATAAACCGTGGTCTCGCCGGTGGTACGCTGATGCGCATGACTGTAGGTCAACGAGAAGTTGGCTGGGTCGTACGGCATAGGATGGCCCTTGGTGGCAATACCCACACGGGCATTGGAAACAGAGAAGTTGGTCTGCGTCACCTTGGTCACAGCGATGTTCTCGATGGAGTCTCGCTCTGCCTTCGATCCGGTGGCATCCAGGGCATCCTTCAGTTCCATATCGGTATCCAGCGGATTATACTTCGGCGAAGTCTTCTCCTTGGTCACACTATAATATAAAGGTATGCTCACCTTCGCCTTGTCAGGGAAGAACTTACCCATCTCCAGCGATGTGGTCACACTGTAGGTGCCGTAGTTGTCGGTGCTTCGGCTTGCCACGCCGTCTTCCAGTCCGCCAAAGCCCTCGCTCATATATCTTCCGGTGGCATTCACGCTACCGAAGTCAGAGAGCTGCACATTGAGGTTGGCATTGGCTGCCCAACCGCCCTTGTTGTTGTGCTCCAGCAGTCGGAGCTCGTTGATCCAAACTTCTCCGCTCTTCTCCTCGCCCGAGTTGTTGCGCACACCGATCATCATGGTCTTCACCTCGCCCAGGGTAGGATTACCCACGATGGTGAGCTTGTTGTTCGGATGGTCGGCATCATACATGGTATAAGGTGCCATATAGGAAGCCAGCCCCTGTGCCTTCGCCTTGTTGCGCTCCTTCTTCAGGTTGGTGAAGACGCTGAGCGCCACGTTCAGCATGTTCTCCTCAGGCCATACCTTCTTCTTGTCGGCAGTGCTGTTCCTTACATATTTGCCAGGTTCAGTCACCTGCAACGGAATCTCATACTCATAGTAGTTGTTCTTGTAGTCACTACCCAAGCGCAGGAACACAGACAGCTGATTATCCTTCAGGTTGGTGGTGTTCTGCTCCAGGGCATTGGCATGGGTGAACATCTGGATGCGCTTATACTGGCGCAAATCGATGGTAGAGTTCTTGTAAACCGCCTTTGCCTCGCCATTACTCAGGTTCTTGACCACCATGCTCAGCGCCTGCTCGTTGGCCTCAACCAGCTGTGGCTGGCTAGGGTCTTTCTCTCGCTCAATACCAGGAGGCAGCACATAGTTCACCGGTGTCTTCTCGGCATTCTCCTCCAGACTCACGGTGCTCGCCTCCAGGGTTCCGCCTGTGGCTGAGCCCAATGGCTGGTCGTAGGTGCGCCATTTGCTCATCACCAGGTCGAGGGTTCCGAATCGGAGCACCACCGGCTTCTTGAAGTTGGTGAGGAACATGCGCATGAAGCGGATGCTGGAGAAATCGTTGATGTTGCCCTGACGCTTCTCAAACTCATTCACAGGGATGCGGAACTGATACCAGGTTACTGACGACTTCGTATTGTCGCGCCAGGTCTGGCTGTACTCTCGCTTATCCACGATGAAGTTGCTGCCCACCACGAGATCTTCCGGACGGATGCTCACGTGATACTGGTAGTACTTCTCATACTCGTTGAGCGTATAGTCCTGGTTGATATCTTCCACATCAGGGGTGGTTTTATAAGATGTATCATAACTCTCGGTACGACTGTCGCTATCAGGCGAGTTGCCCTGAGGGTTGTTGATATACTTGTATCTGTCCAGGATGGATGTCTTCTGCTGATCCCAGTCGGAACCGCGGAAATAGTGGTAGTCATCACGTGCCGGATCGGCAAAGATGCTGTCGAACACCGCCTGGTTCACCTTGCCCTGAATCTGGTCGAGATAGGCACTCTTGTAGAATTCCTGCTCCTCGCCATCGGTGAGTCCGTTGAAGCCCACATCCTGCAGGGCACGGCTGCCGCTGGTGGTGGCGAATGCGTATGTCACGGTGCTCTGGGTAGGAATCTTACCCCACTGTGTATAGGTGAAGCTGTCGCTGCCATCCACCGGCATTCCACTCTCGTAGAATTTCTTTCCGTCTCGCAGAATATCCTCGCTCACCTCTCCCAGGTTGATGTAGAAGTCGCCACCATAGTCGGCGGCATCAGCCTGGTCCTTGGAGTAGATGAATGGGTCGAGCATCCAGAACTCGATGTATTCCACGTTGGCCTGCTCAAAATTGTTGGTATCCAGCTTTCTCATCATACCACCCCAGTTGCGCTGAGGGTTCTGAAGCTTTCCGTCGGGGAGCAGGTCGTTCACATTGAAGTTATACGGACCCGGCTCCGATGGATAGTAAGCCAGGTTGAGCACGCTCAGGGTGTTGGTGGCTCCCTGATAGGTGCTCTGCTGGCGCAATGGGAAGAGCTCCTTTACATACACCTCTCTTACATAGTGATTACTCAACTGCTTCAGGTCGCTCTTGATGTGACCAGGGGTCAGCGAACTGCCTCGGCGGGTGAAGAGAGGGTCGATGCAATACCAGGCAAGACGGGAACGATGGAAGCCGCTGGTCAAGCCCGACTTGTCGTTGTAATCTTCCTTGAAGTTGAGGGATGGCACACTCGAAATAATCCATGAAGAAGGAGTCATCACGTCGATGGTTTCCTTGGTTCCCTCGAAGTCGTCGAGATAAGAGGCGTTGTCTTGCGTGCCTCCTGCTTCGCCCGCAATGAGCTGGGCAAACTCGCCCTGGAAGGTGATATAGGATGGCTGGGTGAGATGCAGGAACGGAATCTTGTCGAGCACATTGGTCAGCCACTGGCTCTCCTTCTTCCAGTTCAGGTTCACACCCCAGATGGTATTCTTCAATGGTTCCGAACCCATCGCCACCTTGTTGGTGAGTGCCTGCTCGGAAAGATGCTGCAGCGTACCGCTTATCTGGAAATTCTTGGAGAAATCATATTCCCAGTTCAAGCCCACCATGGTCTTTCTCATCTGTCCGTAGTCGGTGTTGCTTTCCAGAGATACGTTCACTGCTGTTCCGGCATCAATGATGCTCTGGTTGAGGATGGTCACCTCGCCGGCATTGTAATCTACGGAATAGTCGGAACCCTCGGTAAGGGTTACGCCACCTGCCGTTACCACCACCGAACCCTGTGGCACATTGTAGGCACCCAGGGAGATGACATTGGCTGCCGAACCCTTGAACTGACCCGTGATGAGATACTTGTTCTTCTCGGCCAACTGCTTGGCGATGGTCTTCGTACTATCGTAAAGTTCGGTGAAGGCATACTTGTCTGCCTGCTCCTTCGCAACACCGTTCTTCACCAGATAATCACGCATATAGCTTCCGAATGGCTCTACCTTCGGGATGAACACACGACCGTTGGATACGGTGTAGCCCTCCACATAGTCGTAGTAACCATTGCTGCGCGCCTTGTTGTTGTTGTCGAGTCGGTCGGCTCCTACCACGCGGATGATAGGCTGGCTCTTGACCTGCGCCTCGGGAATATAACTGAGATAGACACCCGTGGTATCGCTCTGGTACTTGATGTCGAGACGGAACTTCTCCTTCTCCACCTGAGAAGCGAGATAATATACGTTCTTCATCATCAGGTCCCAGTTGCCCTGCTGCGGACTGCAGCTGGTATTCTTCAGCGACTTCACGAAGAGTCCCTGCTTGGTATCGGTGATATCCGAAGCAAACTCACCCACCTGATAGGTTACGCCGCCGTAGGTATATTCGTAAGCCACGGCAAGCACCTGGTCGGTCTGTAATCCGGTTTTCAGGGATACGTATCCCATTGCCGAATTCACGGAGTATTCTGAAGAAGAGAGCAGTCGGGCACTCTCCAGCTTTTCGTAATCATTGCCGCCCACCAGTCCGCCGCCTTCCAGTACGGAAGAAGCCTGGTCGTTGTCACGGGCTGCCGCAAACTGCCCCGTCATCGCCGCATACTCGGTGTTTGCCTGGTTGGATGGCACCTTGGTTCCTCCCGCAGTCCACATGGGGTTGCTCAGCTTTTCGGTTTCACCCAGGTCGGTCAGAGCGATGATGTTTCGGGTATTCGTGGTGGTTCCCGTCTTGTTGGTTACCCAGATTTCCACACGATTGATGGTGACACCCGTTACCAGGTTAGGCAACTTCTTCATCCAGTCATCGTAATGGTTTCTGAAGAATCGGGAGAGGAAGAAGTGTCGGTTCTCCTCGTAATCGGCTACATTCAACTCGAAAGGTGTCAGCTGCACGCCACCCTTGCTCGATACACTCTTAGAGGCAGACTTCTTCTGCGAGAACACAGTCTGCAACTTGAGTTTTCCAAACTGCATATCGGTTCTCAAACCGAAGAGGCTGCTGGCACCCTTGATAAGCGACGAGTTGCTAGGGAAGGAAACATTGCCCGCCTCAACCAGCTTGATGATTTCATCCTCCTTGCCGTCATACTTCAGCTTCATGTTCTGCGCATCATAGTCGAAGGTGGCATCGGTGTTGTAATTCAGGTTGAGATTCATCTTGTCGCCAATCTTACCGTTCAGATTCAGATTGATTTTCTCATCGAAGTTCATCATCGTGGTCTTTCGGTTGCGGATAGGCAGCGAAGGGTTGTCGATATTCTTCTTGTTGATACCAAACTTCAGTTCGGCAGAACCCTGCGTCTTCACCCTGATGCCGCCAGGACCGAAGATTTTCTCAGCCGGTCCCAGGTCGAAGTGCATATCGGTGAAATCGAATTTCTCCTTGCCCTTAGCCTGGTATATCTCGTCGTTCTTCTTCCGGTAGAAGGCATTTCGCTCGTTCAGTTCAGTCCATGCGAGATATTCCGCCGGAGTGAGCATGATAGGAGCCGAGAGCCAGGTGTTGCCCATCTTGTTGCCGATGATGTATCGGTTGATGGTATCGTTGTAGATAACATCATACTTCAGGGCATCCGGACGCTTCAGGTCGAGCGGACTCTGGTAGAGGTCGCTCAGCGAGAACGGCTGGGTGCGCTGAATCTGCCAGCGTGGATGCAGCAGGGAATCTGGGATGGTATCTTCAGAAATGAGAAGCGGCTGGGCATTGACGCCCGACTTCTTATCCCCATCCTTTGCGGCATTGTTGCCATTGCGGGGCTGATTCCTGACTTGATTCCCATTCTGTGCCGATGGTCTCGAAGCCGGAGCAGCCTGTCTGTTTTGTGCCCCCTGGTTTCTTTGCCTGGTTCTATCATCCTGCAGAAAAGGCAAAGCGAGGGCGTAGCCGAAGGTAGAAACCATCAGCCACGCCATCGCCAGATATATGATTCTTTGTCTTATCTTCATTTACTTAATTTGTTTCAATGCGAGTTTCACCACTTGCTCCACAGGCAGGTCGGGTTGAGCCTTCAGGATATCCACCACTACCTTTGCCGAAGGTGCCGGCGAGAAGCCGAGCATGGTAAGGGCACTGACAGCCTCATCCTTGATGTCGCTGTTCACCATCGCCACATTGCCGCCGTTGGCAGGTAATTCGTCTGCGATGCCGAGGCTCACGATCTTATCCTTTAGGTCGAGGATGATGCGCTGTGCCGTCTTGAGTCCGATACCCTTCACGGTTTTCAGCATCTTGTCGTTGCCTGTGGAAATCACGTTGCAGAGTTCGGCAGGCGACATAGACGAGAGAATCATTCTCGCCGTGTTGCCACCCACGCCCGATACGGTGATGAGCAGACGATAGAGTTCGCGTTCCTGCTTGGTAGCAAAACCGAAAAGGGTGAAAGAGTCGTCTCTTCCACCAGCCACGAGCACCTCGTGAACATAGAGTTTTACTTCCTGCTTGCCCTGAATGGCGGTATAGGTATTGAGCGAAATATTGAGTCCATATCCCACTCCAGCCGTTTCTACCACAGCCATCGCTGGGGTCAGCTCGGTTAAATCGCCATGAATATATTCTATCATATCTTGATTTCTCCTTTTTATTATGTGATGAAGCTAAGTTACACCTCTTTAATAAATTAATATAAATTATAAACGACGGGTGGCGAGAAATATTGTACGAAAGCCAGGATATATTATCGGGTGTTTTAAATTAATATATCGGGTAGCTTAAATTAAGAAATCTCATTTCACGATGAAATCACGAAATTATAAGGAATCTGTTCAATCAGCCTTACAATTCGGCCTTCTCCCTACCTAAAAACCATGATTTTATTACCTTTTGCAACTTTTATGAGTTAAAAATCTATTAAAACGTCACGTATTTCAAGAAAAAGCTATACTTTTGCACACGAAAACAGAAACAACAATAAAAATAAAAGAAATAAAAGATTAACAGATGAAAAAGTTTAGAGCAGCCGTAGTAGGTTACGGCAACATCGGTAAGTTTACAGTAGAGGCTCTCGAAGCAGCTCCAGATTTCGAGATTGCAGGTATCGTACGTCGCCAGGGTGCTAAGGATAAACCAGCAGAATTGGCAGATTATGAGGTGGTAGATGACATCACAAAGTTGAAAGACGTTGATGTTGCCATCCTTGCAACTCCTACCCGTTCTTGCCCAGAATATGCAGAGAAGATTGTTGCCCTCGGCATCAACACCGTAGACAGCTTCGATATCCACACCAGCATCCTCGACTACCGTACCAAGCAGATGGAGAACTGCAAGAAGGCTGGCAAGGTGAGTGTAATCTCTGCCGGTTGGGACCCAGGTTCTGATTCTATCGTACGTGTATTGATGGAAAGCTTGGCTCCAAAGGGCTTGACATACACCAACTTCGGTCCTGGTATGAGCATGGGTCACTCAGTTTGCGTTCGTAGCAAGCAGGGTGTGAAGGAAGCGCTTTCTGTTACCATCCCATTGGGCGAGGGTATCCACCGCCGCATGGTTTATGTAGAGTTGGAGGAAGGTGCTAAGCTTGAGGATGTTACAGCAGAGATCAAGGCTGACCCATACTTCGCTCATGATGAGACTCACGTATTTGCTGTTGCATCAGTAGATGATGTAAAGGATATGGGTCATGGTGTGAACCTCGTTCGCAAGGGTGTATCTGGCAAGACTCAGAACCAGCGCTTCGAGTTCAACATGAGCATCAACAACCCAGCCCTCACAGCTCAGGTATTGGTTAACGTGGCTCGCGCTTCATTCCGTCTCCAGCCAGGTTGCTACACCATGCCAGAGATTCCAGTAATCGACATGTTGCCAGGAACCCGTGAGGAAATCGTAGCTACACTCGTGTAAATATAAATCAAATATATCCCAAACTCGCCGGATGATTTTTCATCATCCAGCGAGTTTATTTTAAAAGTTCAAGATTATGAAAGTACAATTTAGAAAGACATTCATAACTTGTTGCTTACTCTTTACTACAACAGAGAAAATACGCAAATCTTTTTAGTGAAAATATTAGAAAATACGCAAATCTTTTTGGTGGAAATATTAGAAAATACGCAATTTCTCAATAATATTATAATAGTTTTCTTCTCATAATTTACACCTATCCTAGATTAATAATATCGGATAAATACACCTATCTGCGATTATCGGATGGTGCAAATACACACCTATCCGCGATTATCTCCAAGAAAAAGGCATTTTTTTAATTTCTTTTAATCTTAAGAAGAAGGTGTGATGTGAACCCTAGGCTCCAAGACTTTTGTATATACAGCGTGTTATAAAGGTAAACGAAATGAATATCAAGGTTTTATATATAGGTTTTTAGTAGTAGAAAACTAGTTTTTTGAGACCATGCCTTCACATCACAGCCCTGCCTTCACAAAAACAGGGGGCGTATCTTAGTCACTGAGGATTCTAGCTTAGTCACTGAGAGATTTATCTTAGTCACTGGGAGATTTATCTTAGTCACTGGGAGATTTATCTTAGTCATTTCTGAGCTCAAAACAATTTTTTTTCGATTATCTTCGCGAATCTTCGCGAAAGTTCAGAGTGAGTCGAAAAAAAGCCGTATCTTTGCACCGTAATTCAGAAGGAGATGCATCAACAAGAGTTACAAGAACTAAATAAAATAACAATTTTAAAGCGAAAGGAAAAAATATGATCCAGATAGTTTTGAAACAGAACAAAGACAAGAACAAGGACAAGAACAAGGACAAGAAGGGTACTGAAGGCGAATATATTTTTGCCAAATCATCTATCACCCATCACGATTTCCAAGAAGAAACCGGATAAGTTATTGATAGACAAGAAGCAACATGAGTGACAGATACGAAATAGGCTTCATCTGCACTTGAAATAGGCTTCGTTTGCCATTGAAGTAAGCTTCATTTGCCATTGAAGTAAGCCTCAGTTCAAACTGGTTTAAGGCTTAAACAAAGTTTACGTGTAGCTCTATTAAAGTTTACTTGAGCCTCGTTCCAAATTCAAATGAAGCCCAGTTCGATTTCTTTCTGATGATTCAATGAATCGGAAGAAGGTGCGCCAGGGTACCACCTTGCATAAGATTATCATGCAGTTTGAAGGATGGAACCTGAAACGAATGGAAGAGATTAATTGATGAATTTGGCTTGAAAAGTTCTATCTGAAATATTCAATGTAAACAAGAAAGGCTCGCAAGAAACAAAAACTTCCTGCGAGCCTTTTCTATCAAATACCAATTCTCTTTTCAAACAATATTCTTCCTTATACTTCATCCATCCGCTTCAACTTCCAGCCATCAAACTGCATGATGATTTTATGCAACTGTGTGCCTTGGCGAAAAGCCTCCACTCTTGGAGCCTCGGCATAGCTATAGATCTGAGTCTTGGCATCCTGCCATTGTTTCTCTATCCTAGACTCATAATGCTTTTCGTCTTCGCCCTTATCTCTTTTCGGAACAAGCTTCAACTCTATGATGTAGCTATGCTTCGTTGGATAGTGTGTGAGGTCGGGCAAAAGGAAGAAGTCGCAATAGCCATGGTTCAACTCCAGTTCTGGCGCAGTATAATAGTAAGGATTTAAACTGAGATAAGCCATGAAGAAACCTTGCAGATTGCGCTCAGCCTCAATACCATCACGAATAGACGATACCTTGCCATAAGCATCAGCCATATATTCCAACGCCTCACGCCACTTACCATAAAAAGCCATATAGGTGTACATTGTGACAAGATTACTTGTGTTAATGTGTCGCACATCCTGATACTCATCCAACAAGAAGCCATAATATTGCTTGCGCACATTATTGTTTGGAATACCAAGAATGAGCTGACTACCCAAGACGCCCTTGACGGTTAGCATGCCATAATAGAACAACAGACTAGGAAAATATTCTGGGTCTGTAATCTTATGAGCCGGAAATGTCTCGTAAAGCGAAGCTATGAGTTCTCCAGCCTCAGCCACCGTGCGGATTACTCCCTTGCGGTCGCCATCCATCTTGTCTAGCTGAAGGAGCTTCTTCATCTTGTTATAGTCGGTCTTGGTATTCGGGTCTATCATCTCCTCAGGTGCCTCCCCTCTGCTCATATAATTGCGCAGATAGTAAATCACCATATCACAATTGAATACCTTGCTTTGGGTTTCCAAGGCATTCTTAGAGAAGCAATAGTTATCATACCATGGCTTCATTTCCTTGACCACGGCATCCACATCGCAATCTTGGCGAATCTCCCCTGTGCTCTTATAATAATTGAAGAAGCTGCACACATCTTCGGTGGAGAAACCTAGCATCTGGTTAAACTCAGGCTTGGTGGAGATGTGCCAGCCGATGTTGAAACCACTCGTCACATCGTCCAATGTCACTGGACTGACACCCGTAATGAAAATTCTTTCAAACGAGCCCTTGAACTTTTTGAAAATATCTCGATAGAACCCCTCGGCATGCGTCATCGCCCAATATACTTTCTCGCCCTGCTCATTGAGCACAGTATTGGTGAAGTTGTCGTATTCATCGATGATAAGATAAAGGGGATACTCCTTGACTTTTGCCTCACTCTGTATCAAAGCTAACTTGCCTCCAGCATCCTGGGTGGCATTTACTTTCCGCCTCAGTTCATCAGAATAAAACTCTGCATAGTCACGCACGAAACCATCCAATTGTACACCCATATAGAAATTGAACTTCTCCTCTAGGTTGTCGATATTACCGCCCACCTGAGAGAAGTCGAGGTGCATCACCTGATAACGACCTTGCAAAGGCGTAGGATGCTTGCCTATCCAAAGATTGCCAAACCATTGCTGGAACTTATGCTTGGTACGAATATCGTAATAGGCATGGAGCATGCCCAGAAAGATGCTCTTTCCAAAACGACGAGGTCGGATGAAGATGAGGTAACGTGCCTGCTTCTCCAACTCTGGGATATACATGGTCTTATCCACGTAGTATATGTTTTGTTCCACCATCGTCTGGAAATCAGACACGCCGTATGGAACCTCCTTTATATTCTGTACCATAGCTAAATTCTATTGATTTCTTCACTGACTTTATTTATGCGTCATAATGTCGAGCACCATATCATCGGTGGTTCTCATCGCATCGGCACCGATGGAGGTGAGGTTGCGGATGCACTTATCCACATCATCATCCACGATACCCTCGGCTGAGGTCACGCACTTGCCTTCCATCGAAAGAAGAGAAGAAAGCAGGGCGGTGCTCACACCCGAAGAAATCTTCAGGGCACAGCTTGGCTTGGCACCGTCGCAAATCATGCCGGTGAGGTTTGCCACCATGTTCTTCACCGAATTGCAGATGCGGGTATAATCGCCACCCATCAGATAGGTGATACCGCAACTGCTGCCCGTACTGGCTACCACACAACCGCAAAGTGCTGAAAGCTTGCCCAGGCTCTGCTTGATATAAATAGCCGTTAAGTGACTGAGCATCAGTGCACGAATCATCTCTTCCTCGGTATTCTCATTCTCCATGGCATAAACTACCACAGGGTTGGTGGCACAGATGCCCTGGTTGCCACTGCCACTGTTGCTCATCACCGGAATCATGGCGCCCCCCATACGGGCATCGCAGGCTGAAGCGGTGCGGGAGATGATGTGCGAGAAGATGTTGTTGCCAAAGATGCCATGACTCAAAGGACGGTCCATCGTCTTGCCCAAACAATGACCATAGTTGCCCTTGATAGACTCCTCGGCAGCCTTCATATTATATTCCTTGGTCTTGAGGATGAAAGAGATTTCATCAAGCGGAGCGGTGGTAGCAAACTCATAGACCATCGGGAAATTGAGCTGGATATCATCATCAGCCTCATCGCCCTTTGCTCCATCACGCTTATCGAAGACCACATCACCATTGCGCTCCACATACACGAAGTTGGTATGAGAACCGGAGATGATGGCTGTGGCCTGTGCATCATCTGCATAGCAGCTCACCTCGATATAGAGTTTATCCACATCTCCCTGCTTCAGTTTGATGTTGATGTCGGCATTCTTGATGAATTGCTTACCCTTCTCCAGACTGTCGGGAGTCAAATCCTTGAGCACCTCGAGTTCATACTCAGGCTTTCCGATGAGAGCACCCAGCGATACGGCGATAGGCAAGCCTATCATACCCGTGCCAGGAATACCCACACCCATGGCATTCTTGAGCATGTTAGGACTCAGGAGCACCTGGATTCGCTCAGGACGCTTGCCCAGAGTGGTGGCTGCCTGGGCTGTACAGAGAGCCACCGCCATCGGTTCGGTACAACCGATGGCAGGCACTACTTCCTTGTTGACGAGCGCGATGATGCGCTCCCGCTTATTTTTCTCTAACATAATAAGAATAGGTATTAATCCTCCAACTGGAACAAAGGATCGTCTGGAGTCAACATGGTTGGCTTCTGGTCGAATTCCTTCAGAAGCTGCTCAGAAGCATACTTCTTGTTTACTACCAGGCGGAACATGTACTCGTTGAACCAATCGTTGGTCATGATGAAGCATCCACCAAAACCATTGTCAGCACCCCAGCTGTTCTCCACCTTCCACTTCACAGGCTTGCCGGCAGCATCAAGATCTACCGCAGTCAGAGTCATGGCATGGGTAGAACCGCTCTCGAAAGTAGCGATGCGGTCAGCCTTGTTCATAGGGAATGAAGTGTTGAAGAGGCTGGCATAATCGAAGTTGTCGAGTGCCAGATAGCCACGCTTTCTGTCGAGCTGCTTGCCCACATCGTAGCTTGAATACATCTTATGACCATCCTTCAGAGAGGCAATGGCGAGCTGGGCAATCTCCTCCATAGGCAGATTCAGATACTTCCAGTTGTGACCATCGTAAGTGTGGCGGTCATACTCCACCTCGTATGTCTTGTGGTATGGGCGACGTGGATCGTTCATCACCATCAAGAAGGTGCCGTTCAGGTCCTTACCCACGGTTTCCTCATAGAAACTCTTAGGAGTATATTTCTTAGCCTCGCCAATCTGCTTGCCATCCTTGTCGCGGAAAGCATAAGTGAACTCCTTCACCGGCTCACCCAGGGTAAGGCAGAGCATGTGATAAACCTGAGCAAGCATTTCACCCTTACGAGCCTGAATAGCAGCAGGTTTCTTGCCCTGTGAAACCATTTTGCGAAGTTCCAATCCATATTCACGCAGCTTGCTGCTGATGAGGCGGCTCATCTTTGATGTATTGTTGCTAGAGAATGTCTCTGGCTGGGCGCTCATTGGTACGAGACCATACTTGCTAGCCAAGTCGGCAACACCGCAGAAGGTACCACCATCGTTAAGAGGGTTCTTGAAGAAGAACTGCACCTGAGGGTCTTCGATGCTCTTCTTGCCCAGGTCGATGACGCCCTGCAGCATGAGGTTAGCCTTCTCCAACTGGTCGTAGAAGAAGAGATAATCCTGCGAATACTCCACCACTCTGCCCTGCTTGTCGTTGAGGGCGAAGTTAGAACGGAGCACATTGAAACCGCTGAACATCCAGCAGCGACCGGAGCTCTTCTGGTTGTGGATGCTCTGTGCAGGAGTCTCGATGCTGAAATGCGTGTCAACAGGAGCCTCGTTGGCATGGTTCTTTACCAAATCATCGATGTTATTAGCAGCAATGGCATTGAAGAGTGCCTTGTTGGCAGCACCGCCAGTCTGGCTCTTCGCCATCTGCTGAATCATAGATTCACTGATGCCGCCAACCTTGGTCTGCGCCATCATAGACATGGAAGCCATCATCAAGGCTCCCGCAAATAATAGGTTCTTTTTCATTGTCATATCTCAATTTTTGGGGCAAAATTACGAAGAAAAAACGGAAAAAGCGAAAATATCACAATAAAAATGTTATTTATTAAAAAAAAGCATTACCTTTGCATGTACAAATAACAAGGAAATATGGACAAAAGCAAGTTTAGTCTATTAAGTAACATCAAATACCCTGAGGATTTGCGCAAACTGAGCATCGACCAGTTGCCACAAGTATGCAAAGAATTGAGAGAAGACATCATCGACGAGGTTTCCGTCAACCCTGGTCATTTTGCCTCCTCACTTGGCGTGGTTGAAATCACAGTGGCACTCCACTACGTATATAACACCCCGAACGACCGAATCGTTTGGGATGTGGGCCATCAGGCATACGGACATAAGATACTGACAGGAAGACGTGAGGTGTTCTGTACCAACAGAAAGCTTCACGGCATCCGTCCGTTCCCTACTCCACTGGAGAGTGAATACGACACCTTTGCCTGCGGACATGCCAGCAACTCTATTTCTGCGGCACTCGGCATGGCTGTGGCGGCACGCAAACTAGGACAGTCTGATCGCAGCGTGGTGGCTGTAATCGGCGATGGCGCCATGAGTGGCGGCCTGGCTTTCGAGGGCCTGAACAATGTATCAAGCACTCCTAACGACATGCTCATCATCCTCAACGACAACGATATGAGTATCGACCGTGCCGTGGGAGGCATGGAGAAGTATCTTCTGAACCTCGACACCAATGAAACTTACAACAAGCTTCGTTTCAAGGCTTCGCAGTGGCTCCACTCCAAAGGCTACCTCAACGACGACCGCAAGAAGGGCATCATCCGCCTGAACAATGCGCTGAAATCGGCACTGAGCCATCAGCAGAACATCTTTGAGGGAATGAACATCCGATACTTCGGTCCGTTCGACGGGCATGATGTCAAGGAAGTGGTAAGATTGCTGCAACAGCTCAAGAAGATGAAGGGTCCGAAGCTGCTCCACCTGCATACCACCAAGGGCAAGGGTTACGAACCTGCCGAGAAGAGTGCTACCATCTGGCATGCACCGGGCAAGTTTGACCCGGAAACGGGTGAGCGCCTCATCGCAGACACCAGCAACAAACCGCCTAAATACCAGGATGTATTCGGCAACACGCTTCTGGAACTCGCACAGCAGAACCCGAAGATAGTAGGTGTGACACCAGCCATGCCTACGGGATGCTCCATGAACATCATGATGAAGGCGATGCCCGACCGTACCTTCGACGTGGGAATCGCCGAGGGACATGCCGTCACCTTCTCGGGAGGTATGGCGAAAGACGGTCTCATTCCGTTCTGCAACATCTACAGTTCGTTTGCACAGCGTGCCTACGATAACATCATCCATGATATGGCACTGCTCAATCTGCCGGTGGTACTCTGCCTGGACCGTGCCGGACTGGTGGGAGAAGATGGTCCTACCCATCATGGTGCTTTCGACATGGCAGCCCTGCGCCCTATCCCTCACCTCACCATCGCTTCGCCGATGAACGAGCATGAGCTGCGCAACCTGATGTATTCGGCACAGTTGCCTAACCAGGGCAGCTACGTAATCCGCTATCCTCGCGGCAACGGCGTGCTGGTGGACTGGAAGAACCCGATGGAGGAAATCAAGACGGGAACCGGAAGAAAACTGAAGGATGGCGACGACATCGCCGTGATTACCATCGGTCCTATCGGAAACGATGCAGCCAAGGCCATCGCCGAACTGGAGGCGGAAGGCAAGGAGCAGTGCGAAGCCAGCGATGAAAGCAAGGAACAATGCGAAGGCAAGCCTCTGAGCATCGCCCACTACGACCTGCGATTCCTGAAGCCGCTCGACAATAGCCTCCTCGAAGAGGTGGGCAAGAAGTTCAAGCACATCGTCACCATAGAGGATGGAGTAAGAAACGGAGGCATGGGATCTGCCGTTCTGGAATGGATGAGCGACCATGGCTACCAGCCAACCATCACAAGAATGGGACTGCCAGACGACTTTGTGGAGCATGGCACCGTGAACCAGCTCAGAGAAATCGTGCATCTTGACAACAACAGCATCAAAGAAACGCTGAAGGCTGTAAGCAGAAGCTAGAAGGCTGTAAGCAAAACGTTAAGATTTGCATGATCGATATACATTATTATATATATTAAATAGGAAATGAAAATAATCATAGCTGGCGCTCACGCCATCGGAACCCACCTGGCACGACTCCTGTCGCGCAGCAAGGAAGAGATTACGCTCATTGATGAAAGCGAGGAGCGATTGGCCAGCATAGGATCAGACTGCGACCTGCTCACCATGCTGGGCAAGCCTACCAGCCTGAGTACGCTTCGAGATGCCGGAGTTGCCGACGCCGACCTGTTCATCGCCGTCACTCCCATCGAAAGCATGAACATCACGGCAAGCATCCTTGCCAAGAACCTGGGGGCCAAGCGCACCGTGGCACGTGTGGATAACCCCGAGTACATGGAACCGCAGGCACAGGAGTTCTTCAGGGAACTGGGCATCAGCAAACTGATTTACCCGGAAATGCTGGCTGCCGTGGATATCAACAACGGATTGAAGATGAGTTGGGTGCGCCAGCGCTGGGATGTGCACGACGGAGCACTCGTGATGCTCGGCATCAAACTACGTGAGGGCTGCGAGATTCTCAACGAACCACTCAAGAACATCAGCGGTCCTAACGACCCCTACCATGTAGTAGCCATCAAGCGAGGCAGCGATACCATCATCCCTGGCGGTAACGACGAGCTGAAACTCTACGACCTCGCCTACTTCATGACCACCCGCAACTACATTCCCTACATCCGCAAGATTGTAGGTAAGGAACATTATGTAGATGTGAAGAACGTGATGATTATGGGTGGCGGCCGCACAGCCGTGAGAGCCGTGAAGAAGATGCCGGAATACATGGAGTGCAAGATTATAGAGATGAGCGAGGAGCGCTGCGAATATCTCAACGATATCCTCGACGATACCCACACCCTCATCATCCATGGCGACGGCCGCGACATTCCGTTGCTTACGGAAGAGGGAATCAGAAGCACCCAGGCTTTCGTGGCACTGACCGGAAATGCCGAGACCAACATCCTGGCCTGTCTCACAGCCAAGCGAATGGGTGTGCGCAAAACCGTGGCGGCAGTAGAGAACGTGGATTATGTAAGCATGGCAGAGAGCCTGGATATCGGTACCATCATCAACAAGAAGATGATTGCCGCCAGCTACATCTACCAGATGATGCTCGATGCCGACGTGATGAACGTGAGATTCCTGATGAGCGCCAACGCCGATGTGGCAGAATTCATAGCCAAAGAAGGTTCGACGGTAACCAAGAAACCGGTGAAGGAACTCGGCATGCCTATCGGTGTAACCATCGGTGGACTGGTTCGCGGTGAAGAAGGAATGCTCGTTTCGGGTAATACCCAGATAGAACCGGGCGACTCGGTGATGGTGTTCTGCCACAACATCAACATGAAGAAGATAGAGAAGTATTTTATATGATAAAGAGAAGCATTTTATATGATAAATAGCAAACTGATATATAAGATATTGGGGCAACTGCTTTTCATAGAGGCTTTCCTGCTCTTTATCTCTCTGCTGGTAGCCTATTACTACCAGCAGGAAGATGTTTTCGCCTTCGTGATATCAACACTCGCTACCATCGGAGGCGGACTCATTCTGAAATGGAGGGGCCATGGAGCCGACAACTCGATGTCGCGCCGCGATGCCTATCTCGTGGTGTCGCTATCCTGGATCATCTTCAGTCTCTTCGGAACCCTGCCCTTCATGATAAGCGGCTACATCAGCAACTTTACGGATGCCTACTTCGAGACGATGTCGGGATTCACCACCACGGGAGCCACTATCCTGGATGATGTGGAGTGCTTCCCGCACGGATTGCTGTTCTGGCGATCGCTCACCCAGTGGATAGGCGGTTTGGGAATCGTGTTCTTCACCATCGCCCTGCTGCCATCACTTGTAGGAGGACAGACCAAGGTGTTTGCCGCCGAGGCTACGGGTCCTATCAAGACCAAGCTGCATCCCCGACTCTCCACTTCGGCAAAATGGATATGGAGTATCTATCTGGTGCTCACCATCGCCTGCATCGCCTCCTATTACGTGGCAGGAATGAATCTCTTCGACAGTTTCAACTATGCGATGACCACTACGGCTACGGGTGGTTTCTCTACTCATAATAGCAGTACCTCGTTCTTCCATTCGCCGGCGCTGGAATACATCTGTACCTTCTTCTGCTTCCTCTCGGGAGTGAACTTCACCCTGCTTTATGCGGCAGTTATCAAGTTCAAGATCAAGGACCTGTTCAAGAACTCGGAGTTCAAGTTCTATATGCTCCTCGTCACCGCCTTTACGGCTTTCATTATGGTAGAGCTGATGGTGATGCGCAACTACGATGTGGAGCATGCCTTCCGCAGTGCCGTCTTCCAGGTGGTATCATTTATCACCACCACGGGATTGTTTAACGACGATGCAGCCCTCTGGCCTCATGTCACCTGGGTGATATTGGCAGCCTGCATGTTCTTCGGAGCCTGCTCGGGCAGTACGAGTGGAGGTTTGAAATGTATCCGCGCCGTGATGCTGGTAAGAATGGTGAAGAATGAATTCCGCCAGATTCTGCATCCTAATGCGGTACTGCCTCTGAAGATTGACGGTGTGAACGTGCCGATGCAGAAACGGGTTACGCTACTCGCCTTCCTCACCACGTATCTCATCATCTGCCTGGTCATCTCCTTCACGATGATAGCCATGGGCATCGACAACACCAATGCCATCACCATCACCCTGAGCTGTGTGGGCAATGTGGGACCTACCTTGGGTACAGAGATAGGACCTACGATGTCGTGGAGCGAACTGCCTGATGTGGCAAAATGGTTCTGCTCGCTGATGATGCTCATCGGACGTCTGGAGATATTCAGCGTACTGGTGATCTTCACCCCTGCCTTCTGGAGGGAGAACTAGAGTTTAAGTGAAGAGTGAAGAATGAAGAGTTCTATAACTAGAAACATTTTATCAACTAATTCAATAAAGTTATGAAACCATTAAAATTTGAACCACTATTGAAGTCCACCATCTGGGGTGGAAACAAGATCATCGCCTTCAAGCATCTTGACATCAAGCAGGAAAAAGTTGGCGAGAGTTGGGAAATCTCAGGTGTTCCTGGCAACGAGAGCATCGTAGCCGACGGCGAGATGAAGGGCAAGAAGCTCAATGAGGTTGTTGCTGAATTGAAGGAGAATTTCCTCGGTACAGATAACTATAAGCGTTTCGGAAACGAGTTTCCACTGCTCATCAAGTTTATCGATGCCAATACCGACCTTTCTATCCAGGTACATCCTAATGACGAAATTGCCAAGAAGCAGGGTAAGGAGCGCGGCAAGACCGAGATGTGGTATGCGCTGCCAAGCGAGCCGGATGCCAAGCTCTACAACGGCTTGAAGATGCAGATTACTCCTGAGCAGTACAAGGAGATGGTGGAGAATGATACCATCACCGATGCCCTGGCTCAGTATAACGTGAAGGAGGACGACTGCTTCTTTATCCCTGCCGGCAGAATCCACGCCATCGGAACAGGCTGTTTCGTTGCCGAGATTCAGCAGACCAGCGATGTTACCTATCGCATCTACGACTTCAAGCGCAAGGACAAGGATGGCAACTATCGCCAGCTCCACACCAAGGAGGCTGCCGAGTGCATCGACTACACCGTATTGCCAGACTATCGCCAGAACTACACTCCTGCCAAGAACCAGGGTGTTAGCATGGTACAGTGCCCTTACTTCACCACAGCCGTTTATGATCTCGATGAGCCAATGACCCTGGATTATTCAGAGTTGGACAGCTTCGTGATTCTGATTGGCTTGAAGGGTGAGGCTAAGATTACCGACAACGAGGGTAACGAGATTACCCTGCAGGGCGGCGAGAGCATCGTAGTTCCTGCCTCTACCCAGACATTGAAGGTAGAAGGAACCTTGAAGTTCCTGGAGACATACGTATAAGAATAAGATATCAAAATAAAAAAATGCGGGCCATTTCCGGCTCGCATTTTTTATTTCGATATAAAGAGTTTATTTCTGCAATTTCATTTCAGGATGATTGTTCCAGATACTTCGCCACATCCGCCTGAATCTTCTGGAATTCCGGAGAGAACTGGTAAAAGGTGTTCTTCTTCATCATCATTTTCACCTTGCCCAGACTATTCTCATAGCATGCCATCTCTGTTCGTGCCTGCTCGGAATGAACCGCCCTGTCACGGATTTCATTCTCCCTTACATTGCGCAGGGTATCGCAGACACTCTGAACCAGCGGACTCACCACCAGGTCGAAAAGATGATGACCCTGTATATATAAATAGGTGTTATGCTCGTTCACCCCCAAGGCATTCAGATACTGGATCATATCCGGCAGTTCATCCTTGAACGTCTTGAAGCGGCGCTCCAGCTGGAAAAGCTTCGCCCTCACCTTCTTGGCAAGATAATTGATAGCCTGCTGAGGGTCCTGGATTCTGACTGATGGCAATACGATGACCTTGTCGAACTCTGCCATATCAAAATGCATCGACATCTTGCGATGACGGATATAGAAGAGAAGATGCCACACGAAGAGCGGCCATATCGTACGGGAATACGCCTCCATGAATCTTTCGAAATCGAAGATATGGGTATCGTTCAACGTCACCATCACGCAGGTTTCGTGCAAACCCTTGGAATAACACTGGAAATTCTCGATGGCATAAGCGTAGGTATGGAAGATATAAGGATTCTCCAGCATCAGCTGGGAAGCCTCGGTGGTACCCTGGCGCAGATAGTCATAGTCGGCATCCACACAGGCTATCATATCCTTGCCCACCCCCTTGAGCATATTTCCGATAGCCGCCTTCTTGCCGCGGTCAAGATGGTTGTTGCGGGTAGGAAGCAGAATTTCGAAATAGCGCGTCTCATCCTCAAACTTTCCCAGCACCGACCGCCAGAAGAAGACATCATCGTAGCTCTCGACGTAAGCCACAATCTTGCGCCGAGCCTTCTTCGAGGTCATCTTGTTGGCAGCCTCGAAGTAAAGCGAGTTGATGTTATCGGTTAAACGTTTAGCCATAAGCCGTTATTTTACTTGATAGTAATATCATCCACTTCCGTTACATGGTCCATCCAGCCATCCATGACCACGGCAGGACTATGGGTGGTCATGATAATCTGGATATTCGGATTCAGTTTCAGCACCAGACCGATGAGCTGCTTCTGCCACTCCAGGTGAAGACTGATTTCCGGTTCATCCATAAAGAGGATATAAGACTGGTTGTCCTCTACCAGCACGGTGAGCAGGATGGCAAGAATCTGCTTTTCGCCAGCCGAAAGCTGATAAGGCAGAAGCTGCTCGCCCATCTGGTTGAATCGGATTTCATTGGCTGTTCGGATGATGGTCTTTCCGGTATCCTTGAAAAGATCATCTATCATATTCTGGAACATCCTCTTCGGTTCGCTCAGCTGCTGAGCCTTGAAGGCGGCATCCGGT
>ERZ1026866.171-NODE-171-length-44607-cov-10.389029_pt1 | contig 44607 bp, 33 predicted proteins | sample MGYA00380163_ERZ1026866 | MGnify/ENA primary metagenome ERZ1026866 (study PRJEB33269, sample SAMEA4719799) | human gut metagenome | biome: human-associated habitat; feature: organic feature; material: feces | place: Cameroon | collected 2013-10 ...
GGTTGGTACGAAAAAAGGGTCGCCGAAGGAACCGTACCCTATGAGGTGGTGCGCCCCTCCGTGACCCTAATCACGCGATATTCGGTTATCGCGAACGGAAGATGAGATACGCCTTGCGGCGTGAACAACCCGTCTCCTTACGGCGGCATTACCCGCATCAAGTCCTCGGTCGAAGCTCCGTGAGCTCCCTCTCAGCCTTTCGGCTCCCGTTCGGTTGTGCCTTCATCTTCGCGCACGCGCCCGACAAGCTTGCGCCGGTTCACGTTGGGTTAGTCTTGAGATGAACGTGTACGAATCGGCTATGTTCTTGGAAGGAAGGGGAAGATGATGATGAACGGTGAGTTGGCAGGATTTACGATTCCTCGGCTTGGTATGGGAACGATGGCTTTGGCGATTGAGGGGCGTCCGGATCGCGATACCGCGATTCGTACGATTCATGCCGGTTTGGACGCGGGTGTCCGCTATTTGGACACGGCTTGGTCATATTATCTGCCGAGCGAGCCCGGCACCGGCACTGCGGAAGACCTTGGCTACGGCGAAAAGCTGGTGCGTGATGCGCTCGCTTTGTGGGATGGCCCCCGAGATGAAGTGCTCGTCGCTACCAAAACCGGCTATCGCCGTACTTGCGAAGCGGTCGCGGCCACTGACGGTACGCATGCGGTGGGCGCTGATGAGAGCCGTCCGCAAAGCCAGCGTTTGCAGGCCGAAGGCAGCCGCTACGGTTGGATTGCCGACTCCCGCCCCGAAACCATGATTCGTGACGCCAAGGAATCCGCGCTGCACTTGGGCGTCGATACGCTCGACCTGCTGTATTCGCATGGCCCCGATCCCGCGGTTCCTTACGAAGACCAATGCGGCGCGTTGAAACAGCTGCTCGACGAAGGCGTGATCAAATATGCGGGCATCTCCCGTGTGAATAACGAGCAGATCGACCTTGCACGCAGCATTATTGGCAGCGGATTGGTTGCCGTGCAAAACCAGTTCTCGCCGTCGCATCCCGATCCGGAACATACGATGGAACATTGCGCCGAATTGGGGCTCGCATTCGTCTGTTGGTCGCCGCTCGGCGGATTCCTCGATACGTTCGATCAGAGCGCGTACGATCCGTTCCGCACGGTTGCTGCGCAACGTGGTTGCTCCTACCAGCGTGTGGTGCTGGCGTGGGAATTGACTCGTTACGAACGTCTGTTCACCATTCCCAGCGCTCGCAATCCGCAGGAAATCAACGATTCCTTCGCTGCGACGCAACTTCAGCTCACTCAAGAAGAACTCGCGATTCTTCCTCGTTGATTGTTGTTTGCTTTCTGTCGTCTGTGTTGCGCGATACGAAAAATGTTTACAGTAAAAGATATTATCGAGACATAACTGATGGGCATCGAATAAGGCGAGGTGAAGCGTGGGCTTCGAGCGGGAGTCGTTTGATAAGCTGATGAAAGTGGTCTGGGGTAAGAAGTCTCAGATGCAGCAGGCGATGTCGCGTGATTCCAAGGGCGAGCCATTCATTATTCGCGAGCTTGAGTTCAAGGGCGCGCAAACGCCCTCGCAGTTGGCTACCGCGTTGAAGGTCACGTCGGGCAGGATCTCCACACTGCTGGCTGCGCTGGAAAAAAAGGGTCTGATTGAGCGTGAGGTCGATCCCAACGACCGACGCATTGTGCATGTGAATCTTACCGAGCAGGGGCGGGCGAAGGCCAAGCAGCAGCGCGAGGATATGCGCGACGCCGTCTGCTGGGTCTTTTCGCAGATGGGGGAGCGTCGCACGCGCGAATTCGTGGATCTTACCGAGGAATTTGCCACATACATGACCATCTGCATCCCTGGCCAGCCCCGCCCCACCGCCGAAGAAGTAAAGCAAGCCTTCGCAAAAGCCGAATCTGAAGATCCTGCGTAGGGACTGCCCACCACGTAAGCGTGCGCCTCACATGTGCCGTTCGCGACTGTAAGCTTGGCCAAACGGCCTTGAGTGTGTCGCGAATGGTATATGTTGGCCGCGCGCGACCGAGCTGAGAAGAATCGCTCTCAGCAAATACACAGAAATATGAGATTGTCTTACACTGTAAGTAATTAAATATCGTAAGACAATTCAATAGGACTTATGTAAATCATTAATCGCAATTCGATCAACTCATGTAGTGATCCAACCAATCCATCAATCGCAAAAACTTCAAACGCAACACAAGAGAAGGAATCCAAGCATGTTCCGCATTATGCGATACCTCTCCAAAGCGGAGATAGGCCAGATGCTCATTGCACTGGTCAGCATCGTCGGGCAGATCTGGCTTGACCTGACCCTGCCGGACTACATGTCCGACATCACCACCCTCGTGGAAACCCCCGGCAGCGAGATGCACGATATTTGGATCGCCGGCGGCAAAATGCTGCTTATTTCGCTTGGATCGGCAGCATGCGCCATCATCACCGGCTATTTCGCGGCACGCATCGGCGCATCGTTCAGCCAGCGTCTGCGTTCCATGGAATTCCGCAAGGTAGAATCGTTCGGACCGGCTGAAATGAGCCGATTCTCCACAGCCTCGCTGATTACGCGTTCCACGAACGATATTACGCAGATTCAGATGTTCATCACCATGGGATTGATGATGATTGTGAAATCGCCGATTATGGCGGTTTGGGCCGTCTGCAAGATTGCGGGAGACGGTCTCGAATGGACGCTCGCCACCGGCATCGCGGTAGTGGTGCTGCTGGTCTCCATTACGATCCTCATGGTTCTCGTCATGCCGAAGTTCAAGTCCATGCAGCGACTGACCGATAACATCAACCTTGTGGCGCGCGAGAACCTCACCGGCCTGCGCGTGGTGCGCGCCTACAATGCCGAGGATTACCAGGAAGCCAAGTTCACCAAGGCCAACAAGGAACTCACCGACACCCAGCTGTTCACCAACCGTGCCATGGCCTTCATGATGCCGTTGATGAACACCATCATGAACGGTCTTATGCTTGCCGTGTACTGGATCGGCGCCTACCTGATCGACGCCGCCGACGCGGCCGACAAGCTCACCACCTTCTCCAACATGGTGGTGTTCTCCAGCTACTCCGTGCAGGTGATCATGAGCTTCCTGCTGATGAGCATGGTGTTCGTGCTGTGGCCGCGAGCGGACGTGTCCGCACAGCGCGTGCTCGAAGTGCTCGACACCGAACCGCTGATCACCGACGGCACCCGCAGCGACGCCGGCGAAGCGGGCAAGCAGGGCGAAATCGAATTCCGCAACGTGTGCTTCACTTACCCGGATTCGCGCGAAGCCATGCTCGAAGGCATCAACTTTACCGCCAAGAAGGGCGAAACCGTGGCGTTCATCGGTTCCACCGGCTCCGGCAAATCCTCGCTCATCAACCTCGTGCCGCGTTTCTATGACGCGACGCAAGGCGAGGTGCTCGTCGACGGCGTTAACGTGCGCGACTACACGCTCAAGGCATTACGAGACAGAATCGGATATGTGCCGCAACAATCCTTCCTGTTCAAAGGAACGATCGCATCCAATGTCAGCTATGGCGACAATCCGCTCGATACCACCGATGCCGGCATCGTCGACATGGCCGATACCTCGACCGCAGCCGGCAGAAAGCGCGAAAAAGAGCTGATCGCAACGCAAAACGAGCATCGCACACTCACTTCGGAACAGCGCGCCGACGTGCGCAACGCATGTGAAGTCGCGCAGGCGACCGAATTCATCGCAACCAAGGAAAAGCAGTACGATTCCGCGATTTCGCAGGGTGGATCGAACGTGTCGGGCGGGCAGAAACAGCGTCTGTCGATTGCACGTGCCGTCTATCGTCATCCGGAAATCCTGATTTTCGACGATTCCTTCTCCGCACTTGATTTCAAAACCGATCGTGCCGTACGCGACGCGCTCGCCAAGGAAGCGAAGGATTCCACCAAACTAATCGTCGCGCAGCGCATCGGCACCATCATGGATGCCGACCGCATCGTGGTGCTCGACGACGGCAAGGTGGTCGGCCAGGGCACGCACAGCGAACTGCTGGAAAACTGCGATGTGTACCGTCAGATCGCGCAGTCTCAGCTGAGCGAAGACGAATTGAACGGCGGCAAGTCGGGCGAAAGCAAGCTGCCGGGCGAAACCGGCAAACCGATTGAAACCGGCAAGCCGTCCGTCGAAAGCGAATTGAACGAAAGCGAGGGTCGCTGATATGCCAGGAGGACCTATGGGACGCGGCCGCGGAGCCGTTGAAAAACCGCAGGATTTCGGTGGTGTGATGAAGAAACTGGTGCATTTCTGCCGCCACTACATTCCCGCCATCATTGTGGCGCTCGTATTGGGCGCGATCGGCACGGTATGCCAGATCGTCGGTCCGGACAAGCTCAAGGACATGACCAACGAGATCGCCAAAGGCCTGCCTGCGCTAGTCAACGGCAAGCCGGTGCTCGGTGCGATCGATATGGACGCGGTCACGCACATCGCATGGCTGCTGGTGGCGCTGTATGTGGGGTACGCGGTGCTGTGCTACGTGCAAAGCTGGATGATGGCGAACGTCACGCAGCGCACCGCACAGGAGCTGCGCGAAGCCATCAGCGTGAAGATCAACAAGCTGCCGCTCAAGTATTTCGACAAGGTCAGCTACGGCGATGTGCTCAGCCGCATCACCAACGATGTGGACGCCATCGGCCAGACGCTCGGCCAGTCGGTCGGCTCGCTGATCACGTCGGTCACGCTGTTCGTGGGCGCGCTCATCATGATGTTCTACAACAATGTGATTATGACGGTGTGCGCCATCGTTTCCAGCATGGTTGGCCTGCTCATCATGGGTGTGATCATGAAGGTTTCGCAGAAGTACTTCTCGCGCCAGCAGATCGCGTTGGGTGATGTCAACGGTCACGTCGAAGAGATGTATGCCGGACACACCGTGGTCAAGGCGTATTGCGGCGAGGCTGATTCGATTCGCGCGTTCGAAAAGTACAACGGCGATTTGTACGATTCGGGATGGAAGAGCCAGTTCCTTTCCGGCCTGATGATGCCGTTGATGAATTTCGTCGGCAATTTCGGCTACGTGGTTGTGTGCGTGGTTGGCGCTGTGCTTGCGATGGATGGCAAGATCGAGTTTGGTGTGATCGTTGCGTTCATGATGTACATTCGACTGTTCACCCAGCCGCTTTCCCAGTTCGCGCAGGCATTCCAGAACCTGCAGCGTTGCGCGGCCGCTTCCGAGCGCGTGTTTGGCTTCCTTGAAGAGCCGGAGATGGCCGACGAATCTGACAAGCAGGCGCTGCTCGGCGTGAACGGCAAACCGGTGCGCGGTGACGTTGAGTTCAGTCATGTGAAGTTCGGTTACGATCCGAGCAAGACGATCATCAACGATTTCTCCGCTTCGGTGAAGTCCGGTCAGAAGGTTGCGATTGTTGGTCCGACCGGTGCCGGCAAGACCACGATGGTGAATCTGCTGATGCGTTTCTATGAGATTTCGGGCGGTTCGATTGCGATTGATGGTGTGGATACGAAGTCCGTGCCACGCTGGAACGTGCATGACCAGTTCTCCATGGTGTTGCAGGATACGTGGGTGTTCCGTGGAACGGTGCGTGAAAACATCGCGTATTCGAAGCCGGGCGTCACCGACAAGCAGATCGAGGACGCATGCAAGGCCGTGGGTCTGCATCACTACATCATGTCGCTGCCGAACGGCTATGACACGGTGCTTGACGACAAGGCCACGCTTTCGCAGGGTCAGAAGCAGTTGCTCACCATTGCGCGAGCCATGGTTGAGGATGCGCCGATTCTGATTCTCGACGAAGCTACTTCTTCGGTCGATACGCGTACGGAAGAGCTGATTCAGAAGGCCATGGACGCGCTGACCGTGGACCGTACGTCGTTCGTGATCGCGCATCGCCTGTCCACCATCCGCGATGCGGACATGATTTTGGTCATGAACCATGGCGACATTGTGGAAAGCGGCACGCATGAGGAGCTGCTCGCCAAGGGCGGTTTCTACGCCGACATTTACAACAGCCAGTTCGCCCTCACCGACTGATTCGCCGTTTTGGCTGGCTGATTCACAGGAGCCGCACGTCCCCAAAGGCGTGCGGTCTTTGTTTATTTCGGCTGTTATTCGGCTGTTATGCGGATCGCAGGAAGAGTTCGGCCGGGAAGTCGCGGCTGACTGCGATTTGGCGGAATTCGTCCAATGTTGCGTATGTGAAATCGAACGTGCGTTGCAGTTGTGCTACGTCGGAAACGAACAGGGCCGTGGCCAGGCCGTCCGCGACGGCGGTGGGGTAGTCGCGTGCAAGATTGAGCGTTGCGTTTGCTGGAACGTATGCCCAGCTGGCTTCGGTTTGTTGCGCGGGCAGTCCGTCGATGGCATTGAGCAGATGATGAATGGCGATTTGGGTGCGCTCGTTGACTGCCACGTTCCAATGGCGTCGGCTGGGTGCGCTTGCGCACAACGCTCCGTTCGCAATATGTGCGATTCCGATTGCGTGGGACTGATCTTCCGGATCCTCAAGTGCGACGGAAATAGGCTGTTCCGCATGAATCAGCAAATCACCTCCCGCATCAATCACGAATTGTGACGACTGCAGCATGCGCCCGAGCAGATCGACGAGATAGCCTTTGCCGCAGGCGCCGAAATCCAACTGCACCGGCTCATGCGTTACCAATGTGGTTCCGTGGCGGGTCACATCGCGTCCCCAAACGGCGCGTCCACGCAATGCCCCCAAATGTTCGGGCGCATCTTGTGTAACCGTGAAACTCATCGACGCATCGTATCCAAGTCGGATCAAATCCTCGCCGACGCATGGATCAATCGCACCGGAAGTGGCGGAAAATAGCGCATCATACAGGTCGAACAGCGGCGCGCACCAATCCGGAAAATCGAAACTTCCGCCATGCTCGGCCTTGCCAATCGTTGCGATCAGCGAATCATTGCGGAATCGAGACAGCACGCGTTCGTAATTCTCAATGAGCGATTCCATTGCGGAACGCGACTCGTCACCGATCGGCGAATCCGCGGAAATCATCATACCGGTGCCGAGTGCTTTGGAAAACGCCGTAACATACGGCATGCGCTGCCCCAAAAAATCCATGCTTCCGATGCTAGCGTGTGTGCAATGAGAAATCAGCTGATTCTGACCGCACGATTCAGGGTTTCGCTCTTTCTGATCGCATGATTTCGATTATTTGACCGCATGATTTTAAAAAAGCGGCGAAAAACAAAATCGCGAGGTCGGCAGTGTCGAGAAAGAGACGAAGCTGTAAGTCAGGTGGTACAGTGGTTGACAGGGTGTCAACATGGAGGTTGGTATGGGGCACGTCGATAACGCAGGTACGGTCATGAACGCAAACACAACCACGCGCACAACAAAAGCAGTGAAGAACCTGCCGATGCCCAAAGTCTGGGCTTTCGCCGTCGGCCAATTCGGCTGGGCGCTACTTTCCGGCATTATTTCGAATTGGCTCGTCTACTTCTACCAGCCTGACAACGAAACCATCTCGCAAGGGCAAACCGTGTTCGTACCGCAGGGTCTTGCCGTACTCGGCGTGGTGACCGTAGTCGGCGGCATCACCGCGTTCGCCCGCTTCTTCGACGCATTCGTGGATCCGGCCGTGGCAAGTCTTTCCGACCGTTGCACATCAAAATACGGTCGTCGCATGCCGTTCCTCAAATTTGCGGCCCTTCCGCTCGCCCTCGTCACCGTGCTGGTGTTTTGGAGTCCAATCAACGATACGAGCTGGATCAACGGCGCGTTCCTGTTCGTCACGGTGATCGGCTACTACATTGCGCTCACGTTCTACTGCACGCCCTACAACGCGCTGATCGCCGAGCTTGGTCACGATTCCAAACAGCAGCTCACCATCTCCACCGCCATTTCGTTCACGTGGGTGGCCGGCACCGCCATTGCGTACGTGGCACCGGTGATTTGGTCTGGTTTCGTGCCGGGCTTGGGGCGTGTGAACGCCATTCGTTTGACGTTCACCATCATGGCGGCCATCGCATTCTTGTGCATGCTGGTTCCGCCGCTCACCATCAAGGAACGCGATTACGTCAACTCGCAGCCCACGTCCGAATCGGCCATTGAATCGTTGAAGCAGACGTTCGGCGACGGCGAATTCCGCAAGTTCGTCTGCTCCGACGTGGTCTATTGGGTTGCGATCACTACATTCCAGACTGGTTTGCCGTTCTTCGTGACAAGCCTGCTCAAACTTCCCGAGACCACGACCACCATCTATTTCGTGCTCATGACCGCAGTGTCGGTGCTGTTCTACATGCCGGTGAATGTATTGGCGAATCGTGTTGGCAAGAAGCGGATTCTGCTGGTCGCTTTCGTGATTTTCACATGTGCGTTCGCGTTTGCGGGCGCGCTTGGCTCCGGTCTGCTCGCTGGGATTCCGCCGATGGCGCAGGGCTTGATTCTCTCGATTGTCGGCGCGATTCCGATGGCCGCGTTCGGCATTCTTCCGCAGGCGATTGTCGCGAATATTGCCGACGCGAGCTCGAAAACGACCGGTCAGGATCGTCAGGGCATGTTCTATGCGGCTCGCACGTTTGCGATGAAGATGGGTCAGTCGGTGGCGATGCTGCTGTTTACCGGCGTGAGCACGATTGGCATGGCGTCGGGCGCCGGCTATCGTATTGCGGCTGTTTGCGCCGCGGTATTGTGCGGCATCGGCGGTGTGGTGTTCGCGTTCTACAACGAACGCAAGGTGCTTGACGTGCTCGAATCCTGATTCCGTCCATGCGCCCGCTGACCTCACGATTTTGTTTTTCGTTGCTTTTTCGGAATCGTGAGGTCACCAGGGCGGAATCGTGAGGTCAGAAAGTCCAGCTCCATCCCAAATCTCCCAATTCCCGAATCTTCCAATCGCACGAATATGCATGGAGAGGAACGGCGAAAGCGCCTCAAAAAATCACTATGTGAGACGACGCGCGCGGATCGCAGAAAATAAGAATGGCGGAATTCCACCGTTTTATGGGTGTTTACAACAAAACTGCCAAAAAATCAAGACTGTTATTTCAATTTTTTTCGTTCTATCTTGTGAAGTCGGTGCGCACTGTGCGTACGGCAAAGATGGCGCACATGCGAATCGGATTATGAACGGCTGAGAGAGGAAGCGGTCTTATGTCATCCTGCGATACGCAGCGGGCTACAGGTGCGTTCGGTCGCCTTGTCGCGTTCATCGCGGCATTGCTGATCGCATTGACCACGCTTTTCGCGACTACCGTGGTCCCGCAGTCGGCAATCGCCGCCGATGACAGTCAAACGAATTTTGATTCCTGGGCTGCCGCTGCGAAGAACATCGAAGACCAGCTTGCGACCGCCGAAAAAGACTACAATGACGGCAATTACGGTCAGGCTGGCACTGATTTTCAGACCGCGCATTGGATTGGCTACGACGCGTCCAATTTTTCGAAGGTCGTCAATGACACAATCAGCGCTGACAAGCAGAAGGAACTGCTGCAGCAATTCACCGATCTTGAAGGTCTTGCCTACCAGCAGGACCAAGGCGACGCCATTGCAGCCAAAATCGACGCGCTGACCGCCGAAATCAACGTAACCGCGCAAACGCTCGACACGAACGCAGACCTCGCCAATCCTAAGGAATACGCGAAGCAGCGTGCCGCGCAAACCGCGGAAGAGCGCAAGAAGCTCGACGCGGCCAAGAAGAATTCTTCCAAAGGCAAAGGCGACCGCACGTGGAGTGACGTTGCCGGCGAAATGACCGTCATTCTCGATCAGGCGTACGAAGCCGCCGCTTCCGGCAAGGGCAACGAAGGCTCCACGCTGGTCAACAACGCCTACTACCAGTACTACGAGAAACTCGGCTTCGAAAAGAACGTGATGAACGTGATTTCCGGCGACCGTGTTTCGCAGGTCGAATACCAGTTCAAGATGACTCGTAAGATCATGCGCGATGGCGGTTCCGACAAGGAAATCAAGCAGCATGTCGACGATTTGAAGAGCTGGATCGTGGAAGACGCGGCCACCCTTGACGGTGGCGCGTCCGGCAATGTCAACGGCTTCACCAAGCTCGTCACCAGCTCCGCCGGCCAGGCGTTCCTCATTCTAATCCGTGAGGGCCTCGAAGCGCTGCTGGTGGTGGCCGCAGTGATCGCCTATCTGGTGAAGTCCGGCAACGAGCGTTTCACCAAGTGGATCTACCTTGGCGTGGTCGCAGGTTTGGCCGGTTCCGGTTTGGTCGCCGTACTCTTTACGTTCCTGTTCGGCGGTTCCGGCCCGGTTCAGGAGATTTCCGAAGGCGTGTGCGCGCTTATCGCCACTCTCATGCTGCTGTGGACCAGTAACTGGATGCTCAACAAGAGCTCCGTGGAAGCGTGGAACAACTACATCAGGAATAAGACCGAAGTGGCTGTGGCCGGCGCGCAAAGCAAGGTCGAATCCGGTCAGAGACTGGGCGTGGGCATGATCACCTCGCTTGCCATGCTGAGCTTCCTCGCCGTGTTCCGTGAGGGCGCCGAAACGGTGATCTTCTACGAGTCCATCTACTCCATGAGCCAGGATGCGCACGGCATGTGGGTTGGCGGTCTGGCCGCCGCCGCGGTGCTGATCGTCATCTTCCTGATTCTGCGATTCACTTCGGTGAAGATTCCAATCGGCCCGTTCTTCCTCGTCACTTCGATTTTGATGGCCGTATTGGTTGTCATTTTCGCGGGTGGCGGCATCCATGCGCTCATCGAGGGTGATCTTATTGAAGGCACCTACTTGAGCACTGTGCCAACTAACGATTGGATCGGCCTGTATCCGTACGTCGAAACGATTACGGCACAGGTGATTGCCGCGATCGCGGTGGTTGTGCTGTTCGTGGTCGGTTTCATCAAGAAACACAGGATGAAGTTGGCCGCGCAGGCGGAACAGGCTAAGTAAGCGCCAATCAATAATCACAAGTAAAGATTTAGAGATTTCCATAAGTTTCCAACGTTCCTCAAGGAACCAAAGAAAAGGAAGAGAAAACAATGAAGAATAAGAAGATCGCCGCCCTGCTCGGCATCCTGCTGGCCGGCTCCATGGCCTTCTCCCTGTCCGCATGCGGCAACTCCAACGATTCCGCATCCGATGCCAAGTCCGACACCTCCACTTCGGACACCACCGACAAATCCAGCGATTCCAGCGCTGATGACAGCAACGGCGCCGGCTTCGAAGAGATTCAGGTCGACGAGAAGCACTCCGATCAGGATGTTGACGCTCTGACCGTCAACGCCGTGTACTTCCAGCCGATCGATATGGAACCGTCCGGCATGGGCCTGAAGGCTGCCGACGCTTCCTTCCACCTGGAAGCCGACATCCATGCCAACGAGAAGGGCACCGAGCTCGGCTACGGCAAGGGCGACTTCGTGCCGGATCTGACCGTGAACTACGAGATCATCAACAACGCGAACAACGAGACCGTTGGTTCCGGTACCTTCATGCAGATGAACGCTTCCGACGGCCCGCACTACGGCGCCAACGTCAAGCTCGACGAGGCTGGCTCCTACAAGCTCGTGCTGAAGATCGAATCTCCGGAGAAGAAGGGTTGGATGCTGCATGTTGATCCGGAAACCGGCGTTAAGGGCCGCTTCTGGACCGAGCCGCTCGAGGTCACTTTCCCGGAGTGGAACTACACCCCGCAGGAGTGGTGATCTGAAACGTGAGTTCCGGCACATGCCAAGCGAAATGGTTTGGATGTAAGCCTGAATTCATGTTGAGATTCAACTCGTGGTTAACGCCGTTCACGTATCGCGAAACGTATGCAAGTAGCGCGAATATGGGTACGGCGTTCGCGGTTGCCTGGATAGTCGTTCGACGCACTCAAGGCCGTTTGGCCGAGCCTACGGTCGAACAACCATCCAAGCAACCGCTCTCTTGCGTTTTAGGGGATACGCTTTTGGGGGATAACGCGCTTTTGGAGGAATCTTGGTAAGGGGGTTCCTTTTGTGTGCCGAATTCACTAGGCTTTGACAGGGATATACGACGAAAGGTGTGAGATGCTGACGCAGTACGTCACGGTGTTGCAGGGAACGCTGGCACCGGCTTTGCTGATTATGGCGCTGAACGTGATGCTCACGGTCGGTGAGGGGCGTGACAAGCCGTTGAGCGCGTACTGGCGTCTTGCGGGCTTCATTATCGGATTCGCGGGTGCCATTGTGTTCGCCGCGTTGCGTGCGTCCGCGGTGATCAATCAGCGTACGTTCGTCAATTACCCCACATTGTGGTGTTGCGTGATTTTCGATATCGCGGTGTTCGTTATTGTGCTGTTCGCACGTCGCATTACTACGAATTGGCATGATCATCGCGCGTTGCTTGATATTGCGAATACGATTGGAGCTCTTGCAATCGCCGCCACCACCTTCCGTGCATTGCCTGATGTTATTTTGCGTTTGACGATTTTCGTGGAGCCGGGAGATCCGATCTTCACTTCGGATATGCTCCTTCGTGCGCTTGGTTTCGCGTTGGGTGTGGTCACTGCGATTGTTGCGGCGTTGATTTTCCGTACGATGCGTTCCACTGCGATTCGTTGGTCGTTCACTACGGCTGTGCTGCTGTTGATTGCGCTGCTGTTTGTTTCGCATTTCACTGATCTTGCGCAGATTCTGCAGTCCAAGCGCATCGTTCATTTCCCTCTGGAAGCGTTCCTGGCGTTGGTGTGGTGCATTAATCATCAGCGCCATATGGTCATTGCCATGGTGCTGGTGTTCATCATTCCGGTGGTCGCCAGCATTGTGATGGGCTTCAAAATCAAGCCGGAAGGCGCAAACGAGGCCATTGTGCGATCGCATATCGCGTTCCGTCGCCGTGCGAAGGCGGCCGGCGCATGGAGCCTTGTTGCGATGATCGGCATCACGTTCGCGCTCACGTATGGTGTGGCGCAAACGAAGAAGGTCATTACGCTGTCTCCGCCTGAGGATTATTCGCTGAGCGACGGCGTGGCCACCATCAAATTCAGTCAGATCAACGACGGTCACCTGCATCGCTTCCAATATAAGGCGAAAGATGGCACGGTGATGCGTTTCATCATCATCAAAAAGAATGGTGGAGCGTACGGTGTCGGTCTTGACGCATGCGATAACTGCGGTGATGCCGGCTACTACGAGAAGGATGGCAAGATCATCTGCAAGAAGTGCGATGTCGCCATCAACCTCGCCACTATCGGATTCAAGGGCGGATGCAATCCGGTACCGTTCGATTATCAGGTTGAATCCGGCAAAATCGTAATCCAAACTTCAACGCTCGACGCATTGTCGACGCATTTCCAGTGAGCGGAAAGAGGTAGCCATGTTCTTTCTTCGAATGATTTTCCGCTCGTTCAGCAGGCAGTTCAAACGCAGACTGCTGATCGCGGTCACCGTGTGCCTGTCGGCCACGGTCAGCGTGGCCATGCTGGGCGTGGTGTTCGACGTTGGAGACAAGCTGAACGCCGAACTGTCGACGTATGGTTCCAACATTATCGTGCAGCCCAAGGCTGATGCCGTGGTCAACGACCTGTACAACACGGATGGTGACGCTGACAGCAGCGCTTCCGGCACTTCCCAATCCGATCCGACCACATTTTTGAAGGAATCGGATACACCGAAGATCAAAACCATCTTCTGGGCGTTCAACATCACGAATTTTGCCCCTGAACTTAATATCCATGTTGACGTGAACTGCGCGTCCCAATCGGCGGAATCCAGCTCTTGCAAGGCTTCCAGCGTGCCGATCGTGGGCACATGGTTCGCCAAAACCCTGCATATGGATTCCGGCGAATCCACCGTGGCAGGCATGAACGGCATGCGTTCGTGGTGGAAGCTTGACGGTTCCTGGCCGAAAGACGATAGCGCGCAAGGCCTGATTGGCACCACGCTCGCATCCAAACTCGGCGTAGGCAAGGGAGATGCCGTAACCCTCTACAAAACCACGGCCGATGGCAGCCGTAACAAGCAGCAGATCACCATCACCGGCATTTACGATTCCGGCGATAGCGACAACAATGCGATGTACATTCCGTCATCCACCGCGCAGGTGCTTGCGAATCTGCCTGATTCCATCGACAAGATCGAAGTCAAGGCTCTGACCACGCCAGACAATGATTTGGCACGTAAGGCGTCGAAGAATCCGAACGCGCTTACGCAAGACGAGTGGGAAACCTGGTATTGCACCGCGTACCCTTCGTCCATCGCCTACCAGATCGAAGAGGTTATTCCCGGTTCCGTAGCCAAGCAGGTGCGTCAGGTGGCCGCATTGCAGGGCGATGTACTGCAGAAAACGCAGGCGGTGATGGTGCTGATGACCGTGCTTTCGTTGGTTGCGGCCGCTATCGCGGTGGCGAATCTGATGGCCGCCTCGATTGGCGAACGCGGTTCCGAATTGGCGTTGCTGAAGGCGATTGGTGCCACCGATGGCGCGGTTTCTCGCCTGATGCTCGCTGAGACGGCTGTGATTTCGTTGGTTGGTGCGATTGTCGGTGCGCTGTTGGGTTCCGGTGTTGCGCAGATTGTGGGACACGTGGTATTCGGTTCCGGCATTACGATGCGTCCGATGGTGTTTGTGCTGGTGTTTGTGCTGCTGACGCTTACCGTGCTGATCGCCTCGTTCTCGTCGATCCGTTCGATTCTGGGACTCAAACCTGCGGAGGTGTTGCATGGCCGCTGATGTCAACTTGGGTTCCGTAAACTCGGCCGCGGCTGCGGCTTCGGTCACGAACGGCACACTGTGCTGTTCGTCTGCGGAGGTGTTGCATGGTAGGTGAGTTCAAGACAGTCCGTAAGGGGCATGAGATGACTAATCGCAAGATGTTCTTCACCATGCTGTGGGGCGCGGTGTTCCGCCGCCGTTCACGAGCCGTTATGGCCGTGATCGCATCCATGGTGGGCGCTGCCACGCTGTTCTGCCTTGCGGCGACATGTATTGCGGTACCGCAGCAAATGAACGAGGAAATGCGCGCGTACGGCGCAAACCTGATCGTCACGCCGTCCGAATCGAGTGAAAAGTCCAGCGGAATCGACACCGATACCGCCAAAGCGTTGAACCAGATGGTGAAAGGCTCGTACAGCGCCCGTTCCGCAGCCTACCGGTATGAAAGCGTGCGCATCAACTCGGCGCCATACACGATGGCCGGCATCATAACCAAAGACGTGAAAGCGCTCAACCATCATTGGAATGTAACTGGCGATTGGCCCAGCGAAGGTAATGTGATGCTCGGCCGTGACGTGGCCGACGCGCTCGGTGTCTCCATCGGTTCGACCGTAACCATCGGCTACCGCGCATCCGACGATGCGCAGGATTCCGGCTCTCTCGGCCAAACCGAAGCGCAAGTCAAAGAAAATGGCCGCGTTTCGTCCGACATTATGGAGAACACCGGCACTGAATTTCGTGTCGGAGGCATCGTCGATACGGGCGGTAGCGAAGACGAAATCGTCTACGCAGTCAACGCTGACGTGGCCAAACTGGCCGGATCCAAACGCGGTGCGGACGTGATCGAATATTCCGTCAATGCGGTAGGTAGCGAACTCAACGACGTCGTCAAATCGATCAACGCGAATCCGTCAACCGGCGTGAAAGCGCAGACCGTCACCAAAATCACCTCATCCGACACTCGCATCATCGCCATGCTGCAAACCCTGTTCTGGATCGTGTCGCTGGTCGTGCTCGTGCTGACGTTTGTGGGCGTGGGCACCACCATTAGTTCCATCGTGTCTCAGCGACGCAACGAAATCGGCTTGCGCAAAGCGTTGGGCGCATCGTCGCAGGCCATCGGCATTGAATTCTATGTGGAATCCGCCATCTACGGACTGATTGGCGGCCTGATCGGCACTGCCATCGGCTACCTGCTGGCCCGCGTGCTGTGCGTGTCCGTATTCGAGCGTGCCATCGGCTTCAACTGGCTGTTGGGCGTCGCTTCGCTGCTGTTGAGCGTGCTCATCGCCGTCATCGCATCCATTCCGCCGGTTCGCCGCGCAACCCGTATCGACCCCGCCATCGTTTTGAGGGAGGAATAATCATGAGTTCCGAAAATACGTTGAATACGTTGCTTGAATTGGATCATATTTCCAAGATTTACGGCGATTTACGTGCCGTCGACGATTTGACTTTGACGGTTCCGCAAGGTGAATGGCTTGCGATTGTCGGTTCGTCGGGTTCCGGCAAAACCACGCTGATGAACATGATTGGCTGCATGGATACTCCTTCGAAGGGTTCCGTCATGCTGGAAGGCCGCAAGTTGGAGGATTTGAACGCCAAGCAGCTTGCCGACGTGCGCAAGAACATGATTGGCTTGGTGTTCCAGAAGTTCTATTTGGTACCGCATCTGACGGCTGTGGAAAACGTGATGGTGGCACAGTACTACCATTCCGTAGTCAACGAGCAACAGGCGTTGGAAGCATTGGAACGCGTCGGTCTGAAGGAGCGTGCCCACCATCTGCCCGGCCAGCTTTCTGGTGGCGAACAGCAGCGTGTGTGCATCGCACGTGCGCTCATCAACTGTCCGAAACTGATTCTTGCGGACGAGCCGACCGGCAATTTGGATGAGAAGAACGAGAAAATCGTGCTTGACCTGTTCCGTCAGTTGCACGAGCAGGGCACTACCATCATCGTTGTGACCCATGATGCGCTCGTCGCATCTTGTGCCCAGCGCGAGATTATGCTCAACCATGGCGTGCTCGTCGGCGAGAAGTGGAATGATGAAGCCGCACGGAAGGCCTATGAACAGGCGGGGGGCAAGCCGGCATACACCGGTTCCACTGCGGAAGGCGCGCAGAACGGCGAGACGGCCATCAGTTTCGCCGACCCGACCAAAGCCGCGAAAACCGGTGGTGAGGAATAAGCTGAAATCAGCCGAAATCGCGTTGAAATTGCGTTGAAATCAGCCGGACAATCCAAGCCATAGCACTGACGAATCGTACGGAGCGAACATGAGCAACGAATCATCGAATGCGATCAAAGTAATCGCACTGTCTGCGGCAAGCCTTGCATTGCTGTCGGCATGCGGCGAACCCAAGGCGACGCCAATGGACGACGAATATGCCGGAAATTCCGGCGAAAGCGTGCAATCGCAGGAAAAAAATTCGAAGAACAGCGGTAGCGCCACCGACTCCGGCGATTCTGCGGATACGGACGTCAAAAACCATGCCGACGATCCGAACAGCACTACATCCGACAAGCAAGACACCGGCAACTATGCCGACGGTACCTATTCGATCAACGGCCAGTACGGGCCTGTGGGCGAAGACACCATCGACGTGCATGTGACGGTCAAAGATCAGACCGTCACCAATGTGGAGGTTATCGGGCATCCGTTCACGTCCATCTCCAAAAAGCACCAGAATGCGTTCGCCGAAGCCATCAACGGCGTGGTGGACGGCAAGCCGCTCAAAGATCTCAAGGTAGACAAGGTGGCCGGTGCCAGCTGGACGTCGGAAGCGTTCAACAAGGCGTTGGACGTGGCCCGTCAGGAAGCGTCGATCCAGTAGGCCCAGTAGCGGCGAAAAGTCTGCAAACGTACAATGAGCGCCCCGGCTACAGCCTCACCCAAAGAGTGATTAAAGGCCGTAGCGGGGGCGCTCATTAGTTTCAGATACTACTACGTGCGACTCTGCTCTGCAATGCCTTTCAGACGGCCATAACGGGCCACAGAACAGCCGCCATGTTCTCAGGCCAAGGAATACTCGCGTCGCCATGCAACGCCTTACAGGCGAGCATGGAGCCGAGTATCGTGCTGAACAGGAACTGCAGATCCAATCCATGGCGGAACACACCGGCCCTCACACCGCGATCGACAAACTCAGAAAAACGCTTTTCCGCAGGAACAAGCACTTGATCGGCAATCGCATTCAACGAAGTGTTATCGGACGAAAGCACCACGCCAACGGCCTTCAAACCAAGCTCACTGTCGAAAAAACAGCCCTGAATGCGTTGCAGCATCGTCAGCAGACCGTTTTTCGACAACTCGACATCGCTGAAATCCGGCAATCCCGCAACTTCCAACTGAACGCGGCGCAACAGATCATCCGCATTCTTATAGCGGCGATAAATCGTGGTTTTCGCAACACCGGAACGACGAGCGACCTCTTCGATGGTCACCGCACCGACACCATCGGAAATCACAATCGCAAGCGTGGCCTTCATAATCTTATGATCGGTTTGCTCTCGAAGCTGTTCGCGGCGGCTCTGCGCCTTGCGAACAGCCGCATGCACGTCACTGACCGCGTCGGAAACCACATCGGAAACGGCTCCGGAAACCGCCTCATGCACTCCGGTAATCATGAGATCACCTTGGTGCCTTCCACCTTCGCCACATACCACTTATTGAACTTGACCAGCGGAATACGCAGCAGCAAGCCAATCAGCAGCAGCGGAATCAGGAACAGCAACAGCGAACCGATCGCATGCCAATAATCATTGTTGTAAATACCGGCAATGGCCGCACGCAATGCCGTAATCGCATGCGTGGCCGGCAGGAACGGGCTGATATCGCCGATGATCTTCGGCAGCACGGCAAGCGGATACGCGCCGTTCGCGCCGGAAATCTGCAACACCAGCGTCAGCACGCCAATGGCCTTGCCCACGTTGCCGAAGCTCGCCACCATCGTGTAGGTGAAGAACGAGAACACGAGGGAGGCCACCCAGCCGGTCAACATGAACAGCCACGGGTGCACCGCCTGAATGTGCAGGAACAGCAGGCCGCCGCCCAGCGAGAACGTGCTCTGCAGCAGCGCGATCACACCGAACACGCCATAATGGCCGAGGAACAGCTGATGCGGCTTCGGATTGTCAAGACCCTCACGGTTCCTGCGTGAAACACCGGGTTTCAGCGTCACAGCCATAAGCAGCGAACCTACGAACAGCGGAAGAATCGTGTAGAACGGTGCCAACTGCGAACCGAAATTCTTAACGGGGAACACAGCCGTGCGCTTCACCTGGACGGGTGCCGCAAGAGCCGCCGCCAACGAATCCGTGTTGTTGCCGAGCACTTCCTTGACGGTGCCCATATTGCCGCTGTTCAGCGCGTCGGAAAGCGTGCCATTGAACGAAGACAGCGCGGTGCTCGCCTTAGTGAGGCTTTCGGCGGTGGAATCAAGCACCGTGCGAATATTGGTCAGCTGCTTGCCTGCCGACTTCGTGGTGCTGTTGAGATCTCCCAACGCGCCCTTCAGATCGGCGGCCGTACTGCTCAATGCGGTGGCCGTGCTGCTGATCGAATCGGAAATATCGTTGAGCTGCGGCTTGAGCTGGCTGTCGAAATCGGTTTTGATGCCGTCGATGGAGGCCTTCGCCTGCTGGGCAAGCTGGCTCACGCGCTCGCGGTCGGCTGTGGTGTCGCTCACTTTCGCGTCGATATTGTCGGCGCTGGTGTTGAGTGAGTTCGCTAGATCGTTGAGTTGCGTGATGGTCGCGCCCACGTTGGTTTTGAGATGATTGATGGCGATTTTCGCGACTTCCGGTACCAGATTGTTGTTGCTGAGCTCGTCGAGGGCATCGTAGATGTTCTGATAGCCTTGCGCCTGCTTGGATACGTTCGCAGCCTGATTGCGCAGGGCAGTGGCCGTATTGCCGGCTTGGGTGCCCGCATTGTTGAATACGCTGTCAATATCGGTGGAGACCGCGCCGAAGCTGTTCGACGAGCTGCTCAACGCGGTACTCAACGCATTCGTGCTGGTTTTGACGGCTCCGGTCAGATCGTTGATACCGTTCTTCGACTGTTTGAGCCCGTTGACGGCGCTCTTCGCGCTGCCGCTCACGTTGGAAAGCAGGCTGTTGGAACTGTCGAGCAGGTTCTGCGCGCTCAACGTCAGCGAGCTGAACGTGGTCAATGCGGACGACGTGTCTGTGAGCGTGTTCGCGAAATTGCCCATGTTGTTGCTGAAGTTGGTGAGCGTGGCCTGCGATTCCGGTTTGTCAAGCTCATCGGCCAGCTGCGAGGCGATGTTGAGCGCGGTGCTCGTCAACGTTTCGGAGAACATTTCGTTGATCTGTGCTGCCACGGTGTCGGCTCCCTGGCCGGTGATCTTCGGAGCGAGTGCGTTCTTCTTCTCGTTGTTGTAGTATGTGAGCGCGGCATGGTCGCCGTCCGCGGTGAAGAACGTCATCATGCGGGTGCTGAAATCCCTCGGAATCACCACTGCCGCATAGTATTTGCCGGATTTGGTGCCGTCGATGGCCTCTTTTTTGGTGGTGAAGGTCCAGTCCATCTGGTCGTTGGCGCGCAAGGTGTTGACCACCTGGTCGCCGATGCTGATCTTCACTGGAATGAGGTCGGACTTGTAGCCTTCATCGTCGTTGGCGACGGCGAATTTCAGATTGCCGGTGTTGGCGAACGGATCCCAGCTTGCGCTGATGTTGAACCAAGAGAACAGACCCGGAATCACCACCAGTCCGATAACGATGATGATGGAGACGATGTTGCTGGTCAGGCGTCGAACGTCGCCGACGAACAGTTTCCAGATGTTTTTCATGCGTTGCTCCTTTCATTGTTACCGGTGGGATTGGTGTTGCTTGCCGTGCCGGTGTTGCCGGTCGCGTTCATGGCCTGCACCAGTGTTGCGATGCCGTCGGCATCGGCTTGGCTGGTGTCTGCGACGTTGGCGATCGCCTGTTTGGTTTCGTGTTTTCTTCGTTGTGCCTTGCGCATCAGCTTGTCTCGCCTGATTTGTTGCGCGCGCTTCTTGCGGCGCAGCCTTGCAGCTTGGCGTTCCACCAGCTGTTCGCGAATCGCTTCGTCGCTGAGGCTGCCGAGTTCCACCTGGCGTTGCAGGCTGAAACGCATGTATTCGATGACCATCAGGAATCCGATGATGAGCAGCACCCAGATGATCCAGGTGGCAAGCACTACGCTTTTCTCGCCGTTGGTGAAGGAGAAGATCAGCACCAGAATCACCGGCACAATGAAACCAGCGATGAGCGCGCCACGCTTGAACTTCGGATACAGTTCAGCGAAACGGCTTGCGCGTTCCTCGATCGCCTCACGGTAGCCGCCCTTGTCGGCAAGCACCTGAATGGCTTGGGATACGTTGTATCCGCGTTCCGGAAGCTGCACTTCCTCGCCGATGATCATGTCGCTTTCCTTGATCTGACGGGCGAACAGACGGTTGAGATTGACCAGCAGCGGGCGAATCGCAAGTCCAATGAAGAACGCGGCCACGGCGAACAGCAGCAGCGTGCCAATCGACTTGAGCCAATGCCCATCGTAGAAGCCGGCAATCGTCTCGCGGAACGCGTCAATCGAATAACTGAATGGCACGAACGGGTAGACCATACGGAAGAATTTCGGCATCATCTCAATCGGATACAGGCCGGAAGCGCCCGGAATCTGCACGATAATCAACGCGACGCACAATCCCTTGCCGATATGCATGAACGTGGTCGATAGGGCGAATGTGATGCTCAGATATACCAGTGATGTGATGATGCCGGTAAGCACGAACAACGGTGCATTCACGGTCTGCACGCCAAGCAGCAGGTCGCCGATGGTGGTGATCGTGCCTTGAGCCGCGCCCATGATGCCGAGCAGCATGTAGCGGGCGAAATACTTTTCGGAAGCGGTCAGGTCGAGGTCTTCGAGGCCTTCATCGTCGACCTCCACCTTGAAGATCACCACGAAGGCGAATGCGCCCACCCACAGGGCCAGATTGGTCATGAGCGGGGCCATGCCGGAACCGTAGGAGTTTATCGGGTACACGTTCTTCGTGTCGATCACGGTGGGAGACTGCATGAACGAGGCGATTTTCTCTGTATCGAGGGAGCTGTCGCCGGTCAGGCTTCTCAGCATGTCGACGCTGCCGAGCGTTTTCAGGTCGGTGCTGACGGTGATGAGTTTGTTCTCCACCTGCTCGAGCTGCTTGTCGGTGTTCTGCAGCGTGATGCGGGTGTCGTTCGCCACTTGGTCGAGTTGGTCGAGCACGGCGGAGGTCTGGTTGACCACGGTGGTCTGGCTGGTTACGGTGCCGGACAGTGTGCCGGCGGTCATGGCGAGCGAGCTCAGACCGGAGTTGAGCTGGGGAAGCGCACCGGAATTCAACGTGTTGCGGGCATCTCCCATGCTTTTCAGCGAATTTTGCGTGCTGTTGTTGAAGTCGGTGGCGAGTTTGGACACGCTGTCGGACGTGGATTGTGTGTTCTCGCTCAACGTTTTGAGGTCGTTGAGCGTGCCAGCGGCCGTGTTGTTAGTGTCTTCGAGCTTCTTGATGATGTCTTGGTACTGCGCGTTGTCGCTGACGTTCTTGAGCTTCTCGATGAGCTGGGCGTTGCTGTCGGTCACGCTTTGCATGTTGCTAACGGCCTGCTGTGCGGTGCCGCTTGCGGAAGAGACGGCCGTGGTCACCTTGTTGATGCTGGTGGTGGTGTCGCTGGCGGCCTGCGAAATCAGACCGGAACCGTTCTCCAAAGCGGTGTTGGCGTTGGAAGTGAAGGTATTGAGGCCGTTTTGTGCGGTGCTGATGGCGGTGGCGGTGTTCGCCAGGCCCTTGCCTGCGCTTGCTGCGGCCAGCTGCACGTCGTTCATTGCCTGACGGGCGGATTGCGTTTGTTGCGGCACGTTGGCGAGCTGCGCGTCAAGATCTTCGATGGTGGAGCGGATGAGGCTTACGTTCTTCTGGGTTTTGTCGAGTTCTGCTGTGGTTTCGTTGACGAAGGAGTTGGTTTTGCCGTTGATGGTGTCATTCGCGGAGTTCACGGCTTTAGTGAGTACTTCGCTGACGGTGGAGACGAAGGTGTTGTTGACGGTACGGTCGACGGTGGTCGCGCCTTGATCGGTGATTTTCGGGGAGATCGGGCTCGATTTTTCGTTGACATAGTATTCCAGCGTCGGCCGGTTCTTGCTGTCGGTCACGACGTTGGCGAGATCCTCGCTGAAATCGGAGGGGATGATGATCGCCGCATAGCAGTCGCCGGACTGTACCGCTTCCATCGCTTCGGCCTTGCCCATGAATTCCCAGCCAAGCTGGTCGTTGTCTTTCAGTGTGTCTTCGATCTGGTCGCCGAGGTTCATTTTGCCGAGCAGGGCGTTGTCGGTGCCTTTGTCGACGTTGGCTACGGCAACTTTGATGCCTTGGGTATTGCCATACGGATTCCAGAATCCGTAGATGTTGAACCATGCGTACAGCGGCGGAATGATGGTTATGCCGATCATGATGACCCAAGCGGCAGGTACGGTGACGAGTCGTTTGAGGTCACGACGCAGAATCTGCAGTACGTTGCGCATTGTCTCCCCAGTCCAATGGATGTTCGACCGTGTTGGCACGTAGCGATACGTTATTCGTAGCGCTACGCCTCCCGTATCGTAATACCCGCTCTCGGACAAATTTGGGCACAGGCGTAAATGCGCTCCGTCCATGACTGAAATAAACACGACAAACCGCGGCAGGACTGTGAATCTTGCTGTTGGCGACCGCGTAACTTGCATTCTGTGTATGTGCACGTCGAGTCTGCTATCTGCACATCTTGTGATTGCGGGATGACATGTGACTTGCGCAGACAGAAATCGCAGGTTGTGCGCGTTGCGCGCAAACAATCATCTCGTGTAGCGCACTGCGATTGGGTTTTGGTAGCGTTGTTCTAGGGAGGACGAACAAGCATGAGCAAGATTGAAGATGTGAGCGAGGCCATCGCCGACGAAACCAAAATCGCAGCCATCGAAGAAGCGGGCATTATTACGCAATCGCAATCAGCGGAAGATGATGACAATCCGGCTGATCGCAGACTGCCGCTGATTGCACGCATCTACGGCATCGTCATGCTGGTCGAAGGCGTGGTGACGTTGCCGATCATCGTGATTTCCTGCCTGTACGCAGTCCACGCCGCGCTTTCCGGCAAACTGGCGTTTGGCGCGCTGAATCTCACCACTATTCTGTCGATTATTCATGCTGCAGTGCTGCTGGTCTCCACCGCATGCCTTGCGATTTTCGGCGTGCTGCTGATTCTCAACAAGCGTCGGCATATCGCGCAATGGACGTATTTGATGATTCCGCTCACGCTTGTGGAAGGCCTATTGTCGTTGGCGTTGCAGGGTTTGGGCGTGAATCTGATCAGTCCGACCGTGCAGCTGCTCGTATTGGTTGCGTTGCATATCACGGCTGATCCGTCGCTGCGCGAGGAACGACGTTTGCGGTTCGCGCTTCGTCGTTTGGATGCGCGCAGCGAGTATGAGACGGCTGTTTCGAAGGGTATGGCCGGCCGTGATCTGACTGGCAAGGGCTACATTTCGTTGGATTTCTTCAACTTGTTCTGGCTGTTTGTGGTCGGTTGCGTGTTTGGTCTGGTAGTGGAGACGCTGTACCACTATGTGCTGTTCGGCGAATGGCAGGATCGCGCCGGTTTTTTGTGGGGGCCGTTCTCGCCTATCTACGGTTTTGGCGCGGTGATTCTGACGGTGTTGCTCAACCACTTGTGGCGGTCGAATTGGATGCTGATTTTCTGCGCGAGCGCGGTGATTGGCGGCGCGTTCGAATATTTCACCAGCTGGTTCATGGAGGTTGCGTTCGGTATTCGCGCGTGGGATTACACGGGTCAATGGCTGTCAATTGATGGGCGCACATCCGGCAAATACATGTTTTTCTGGGGAGTGCTCGGCTTGGTGTGGGTGAAGCTGATTCTGCCGCATTTGCTTGCGATGATTCAGCGTATTCCGTGGAAGATTCGCTATACGTTGACGGCGGTGTGTTTCGCTCTGATTTTCGTTGACGGTGTGATGACGTTGATGGCGCTGGATTCCTGGTATTCGCGTATGGCGGGTATTGCGCAGAATTCGCCTGTTTCGCAATTCTTCGCCACGTATTTCGACGACGACTTCATGGCCAATCGGTTCCAGACCATGACGCTCGACCCGTCCACGGCCAGCCGCATGTAGTGTCTGACTGTTTTATGGATGACTGCTTTATGGACTAGATGGCGAAGCTTTGTGGAAGAACGTGTATGGTGCGTCCGCTATTGGTTGCGCCGTACACGGCTGCATGTGACCTGTGCCCGCACTGCCTTTGTGGGCTCGGTGCTCTGCGACTTCTACGCGCTTAGGCGGCGAAGCTTTGCGCGAGCTGGCGGATGAGATCCGGCCTATGTCCACTCCATGAGGAGTTCGGTGAGATGACGACCGGAATCTGCTTGAAGCCAGCGTTTTTGATCTGTTCGAAGGTGGACGGGTTCTTCGTCAGGTCAACGGTGTCGTAACGCACGCCCAGCTTTGCAAGCTCTTGTTCGGTGGCTTCGCATTGCGGGTTGCTCGGATTGGTGAAGACGGTCACGGTCATTCGATTTCCTCCCTATGCAAGTGGCTTTCGTCGTTTGCGAAAGCCGTGTCGGCCACGTTCTTCGGTTATGCTCGCTTACGCAAGCCACTATCTAGCATACACACTACCGGTAGTGGTGTGTCGTGAGTTTCCTCACTGTATATAGTGGGGAATTCCCCAGAATTCCCGAAAATACGAACGTTTGTTCGAATATGTCTAGTGTACCCCAAACCACGGAATTCGCGTCCAAGCGCATGTCGTGCGTGTTTTTATGGAGAGGGGTGTATATAGGGGTGATGCGGTGACGTCAATGCCTGTCTGATAGCACCGCGAAAGCTGTTTATTCATATGTAAAACGCCGGTAATATACCGCAAATGACCTCAGTTGTCACCCCCCCTAAAATGATAAGTATGCGTAGCGCGAATTTGCGTGGGCGTGTTGAAAAACCTTGACGATTCCGATTTGCCTACTGTTTTAAGGACTGCTGGGCTGACAGGAAATTCTGAGGGGGCTGTGAGCATATTCGCGGGAATTTGCTCTACGGTATGCTGAGGTTCGGCGGTTTTCCGCTGAATACAGGAAACCCTTGGAAATCGTACGATTCCCAGGGGTGGATGGTTGGTCGCTGGCTAGGGCAGCGCATCAGGGTGAAGAAGTGTTTTCGAAGGCTCTTCCTCACCTATCAACTGCGTTTGAGGTATAGCCCTCGCCGGCAGCCAGCCAAGTCTTATCTTATACACCCTTAGCTATGTCGGCGACCTTATTGCGGGGTGTGTTCAATAAAGCCATAACGTGCTATTAAATACGGCAATTTGGCTCCGCGCAAGTACTCCAGGGGAAGTCGTTGCACGGAGCCAAATTAATCGCTTTCAGGCGAATGCCACCTTGACTGAGTTAGACTCAGGCGCGCTTGCGCAGCACGGTGATGCCAGCGAAGCCGAGCAGGGCAAGCACGGCGAACACCGCAACGCCACCAACGGTAGCGCCGGTGTTGCCGAGAACGGCCTTCTTGATCTTCTGGGCAACGGTCTTCTTGGTGTTGCCCTTGGTGTCGTTCTTCTTGGTGGTGTCGGCCGGCTTGGTGTCGTCCTTCTTGGAGTCGTCAGTCGGTGCGTCCTTGTACATGGCGTACACGGCCCAGTTACCGGTCACGACCGTGTCCGGATCGACCGGAACGTCGCCGTCGTTGGAGGCGAAGCCCCAGCCGGTGAAGATCTTGCCCTCGACGGCCGGTGCCTGAATGCCCAGTGCGTACTGGGAGAACTTGACCTTGTCCTTGGCGTAGTAGCCGACGGTCTGGATGAGCTTGTCGGTGCCTGCGTAGAAGGAGACCACGTTCTGGGTGGTGTCATCCTCGGTCGGTGCGTCCTTGTACATGGCGTACACTGCCCAGTTGCCGGTCACTTCTGCGTCCGGGTCGACTGCGACGTCGCCGTCGTTGGAGGCGAAGCCCCAGCCGGTGAAGGTCTTGCCTTCGACGGCGGGTGCCTGGATGCCGAGTGCGTACTGGGAGAACTTTGCCTTGTCCTTGGCGTAGTAGCTGACGGTCTGGATGAGCTTGTCGGTGCCTGCGTAGAAGGAGACGGTGTACTGGGTGTTGTCATCCTGTGCCGGGGTATCCGCGTACGTTGCGTACACGGCGATGTTCGTGAACACCGGTTCGGTGTCCTTGAGCATGGTGCCCTCGGAGTAAGCCCAGCCGGTGAAGGTCTTGCCTTCGATGGTCGGTGCTTGGATGCCCAGCGCGTACTGGGAGAAGGCGGTGCCTTTCTGCCAGGTGGTTCCCTGGATGACGTGTCCGTCAGCGGTGTAGAACGTCACCGTGGCGAATTCTTCTTCAGCTTGAGTGGAAGTTACAGAATTCTGATTCTGGGCAGTATTAGCCATTGCGACTGCCGGTGCCAAGGCAGCCAGAGTCGCTACAGCTGCAACGCCCGCAATAATCTTTTTGCCAAAAGACATTTGGGGAAACCCTTTCTTAGTTACGTAACTAGTTGCCCCAAAGCGATGCCTTCGAAATACCGCCCTGAATGCGTGGAGTTCCCCCTCATAAGAATTCCAGAAAGCCATGATAGCCGCCCCCTAGCGACCTTTTTAAGAATCTAGGGCGTGTTCGTTGGAATTGCAATCTTTTCTCGATTCCCCACTTTCCGATTGTGGCCGTATTGGCGGGAGTCCTTTGAAACCGGCAAGGGCATATCTGGAGTGCGTTATGTCGGTGGTGGAGCCTCGGCCGGCGTTGAAGGACGTCGTGTCACGCAGCGCGCTTGACGCATACTGTGCGGAGCATGACGTCAGTTACAGAAGTTTGGTCGAAAACAGTTTTGTGGCTACTTGGGAGGAAAACGGTACCATTATGTACGTGCGCGAGCTGGTAAGCGACAGCGTGGTGCACGCGGTATGGATCGAGTATCCGTCGTCCACGTCAGATCGGGGCAATGCGATTGTGGAACAGGCGGTTCCCACGCGTAAGGCGCTCGGCTGAATGGACATATGTGCTCTGGATTTCGGGCTTTGAGCCGTGGGTGCAATTGTGGGCTATGAGGATCGCTTGAGCGTCTTGGATCGTGTGGGTCGCTTGGTCTGCAAGCTGTGGAATGCGAGTCGTGTTGCGGTGAGTATGACTAATTGCGTCTGGAGCCAAAAATCGCGGAAATTGGAAAACCCTTGGAAGCTAATGTCTCCAAGGGTTTCGATGTGCCCCCCGTGGGATTCGAACCCACAACCCACGACTTAAAAGGACGCTGCTCTAACCGTTGAGCTAGAGGGGCAACAGAGAGCTAGTATACAGCATATTTACGCAAAACGCCACACGAATAAGTCGGAAGTGACGAAAAACGCGAATCATCGTCGAAATATCATCAAATTCCCGCGAATCGCAACATCATTTCTGCATATCTGCTCGTACAGTGGAACGCATGTCATGTACCACGATTCTTGTAGGAAAGAAAGCCAGCTACGACGGCTCCACCATCATCGCACGCGACGATGATTCCGGTTCCGGACGTTACGACCCCAAGAAATTCATTGCGGTCGCACCGCAAGACCAACCGCGGCATTACCGCAGTGTGCTCAGTCATGTCGAAATCGACCTTCCCGACAATCCATGCCGATACAGCATTGTGCCGAACGTGCTGCCGAACCGCGGAATTCTCGCGGAAGCGGGCGTCAACGAGCACAATGTGGCGATGAGCGCCACTGAAACCATCGCAGTCAACGAACGTGTGCTAGCCGCTGATCCGCTCGTTGAACTGCAACCTGCGAACGAAGTCGCTAATACCCCCGAAGTCCCGGGCGGAATCGGAGAGGAAGACATCATCACCCTCGTGCTGCCTTACGTCACCACGGCACGCGAAGGCGTTGCACGTCTTGCCGAACTGCTTGAAACATACGGCACCTACGAATCGAACGGCATCATCATTTCCGACGTAAACGAAATCTGGTATGTCGAAACGATCGGCGGGCACCATTGGATCGCCCGCCGCGTGCCGGACGACTGCTATGCGACCATCCCCAACCAGCTCGGCATCGACGATTTCGACCTCGACGACGCCTTCAACGCCCAACGCGAGTTCATGTGCAGTGCCGATCTGCGCGAATTCATGGACACGCACCACCTTGACCGCACTATGAGCGCGGCTGCAAGTAGCGGCTTCGGATTCCAGTCGACGAGCGCTTTCGGAAACGGCGGCATGAACGGTGGCGGCAATAGCAGTAGCGGCGCGGCGCTGGGCCACAACCATTTCAATCCGCGCACAGCCTTCGGCACCGCCACCACCAAAGACCATATCTACAACACACCGCGTGCCTGGTACATGCAGCGCTACCTCAATCCAAGCGAGGACTGGGATTCGCCGGCCGCCCGCTACACGCCCGCATCCGACGATATTCCGTGGTGCCGCGTGCCGGAGAACGCTGTGACGCTCGAAGACGTCGACTTCCTGATGAGTGCACACTTCGAGGGCACTCCTTACGATCCGTACGGCACGCTCGGGACGCCGGAAAGCCGCCATCGTTACCGTCCGATCGGTATCAACCGCACCGGGCATATGGTGGCCATGCAGATCCGCCCGTACGCGCCGGAAGCAAGCCGTTCGATCATGTGGATTTCGTACGGTTCCGGCCCCTTCACCGCGGCCACGCCGTTCTATGCGAACGTCAACGATACGCCCGCCTACCTGCGCGACACCACGCCGGAAGTCTCGACCAACAACCTGTACTGGGCGAACCGTTTGATCGCCGCGCTCGCCGACGCGCATTTCTACGAAACCAGCAATGCGATCGAAGAATTTGCGGAATCGGCCCGCGCTTACGGCCATCGTCTGGTGGAACGTACTGATGCCGAATTGCGTGAGATGACCGCGCAAACGAGCGTGTCCGAATCGCAAGAGAGTACAGAAACCGCGGAGATTACGGAAGCCGCAAGTATCGCAAGTATTGCCAGATTGCAGCAGTCCAACGAAGAAATGGCGGAATACTTGCGCACTCACGTTACGAAACTGCTTAACGACGTGCTCTACACGTCCAGCAATCTCATGCACAACAGTTTCGCCATGTCCGACCGCTGGAACTGAGCATAAAGCCCCGAAATCCGGCAAAACCCGTCCCAATGAGCCAGGTTTCCGCGCTCGGGGCGGTTCCGCATGAACGTAGGCTGTTGGAAGCGTCAGTGCTGCTCCCAACAGCCCCACGACTGCATCCTCACCCCCGTACGTCAGTTCTGCCATATATAAGGCAGATAGTGTCATCCAGACCGTCGATTGACCATCAAATAGTCGGAAATCGCGATCAGTTGAACCCGACGACGTGTTCCGCCACGAAATACCCCTTGCGAATCACGAAACGACCGATCGACCCGCGCAAATTCAACGCACGAGACATGGCCTTCTTGCGCACATCCTTGTAAATAGTGGGGGAGTGCACCTTAATGTCGTCCCACATATCCTTTTTCTTCTCATAATTTTCCGGATCGCGAGACAAAATCATGAACACACTTGCCACGGAACTTTCAATCGCCAGGAAGTGGATCATATAACGGTATAGGCCGTCTGGCACCGTGTCGCGTTCCGGAGTGGCACGCACCATGCACTGGTTGACGAGGCGCAGCTGGTCGACGCGGCGGATCATCACATCGGTCTGCACGCTTTGCCCGTCGCGCCCGATGAAATAGTGGTAGAACGGCGTATCCAAATACTTCATGGTCTTCACCCACGGGAACGGCTGGTACGCGTAAATGAAGTCCACGTAGAACGTGTGCTCCGGCAGCTGCATGCCGGACTCTCGCACTACGGCGGTGCGGTATGTCAGCGCGTGCATGAGAATGTATTCAGCCAAGCCGAAATGCCCAAGATCGTTCCAGGTCAGGCGCTCGCCGGCCTTCATGGCATGGCGGAAGTTCACCACATGCTTGTTGCGTTTGCCAACCTTGTCATACACATAATTGGTGACGAGCATGTCGATCGGCTCGGTGGAATCGGCCTCTTCGCGCAGCACGGCCATGACCTGTTCGAGCGATTCGGGACCAACCCAATCGTCGGCGTCCACAACCTTCACATACATGCCGCTTGCCGCCGCGATGCCGGTGTTGACGGCCCCGCCGTGACCCTTGTTCTCCTGGTGGATGGCGCGCACAATGCCCGGATAGCGGGTCTCGAATTTCTGCGCCATCTCCAGCGTGCCGTCGGACGAACCGTCATCCACGATCAGTACTTCGATGTCGTCGTTGCGCTTCGCTGCGATTAACGACATGACGCATCGTTCCAAATATTCGGTCATGTTGTACGCGGGCACCACAAAGGTGAGCGTCTTCTTCTCCTGCATAGTCTTCCTTGGTTGGCCGAGGTGACCTTCCGCGCGCGGCGCGTGGTCACTGCGTAACGAAACTAACGTAGCACCTTGTTCGCTTCAGAGGAACGGTTTGTACGCAATAGGCACCCTGAATAGCGCAATCTGCACCTGAAATTTCCCTTAAGGGTACCGTTGTTGACGATTCGTCAGTTTTCGTCGATGCTTGTTGGCTTGTGCGATGCTTGCGATTCCCCTGTTGCTGGTACTGTTCGATTCTTGCGTCTGGCGCCTGTTGGCGTGGGCTGCGATGCTTACGATGACTGGGTGCGGCTGGGTTTTACGACTGCTGTTCGGCTTGCGTGCCTTGGCTTCCGGCTGCGCCTTGTTCGGTATTCTGTTCAGCGTTCTGCTCGGCTGGGCTTTCCGTATTGTTTTGTGATTGTGCCTCTTTTGCGGCCTTGCGCTCGCGTTTCGCGATTTCCTTGATTTCGCGCCTTTCCTGCTTTTCCGCCTCTTTTGTGGCTTTGTCGCTTTCGAAACGCAGTTCCGGCTTGGCTTCCATGCGGCTCAAGCCATGCCAGGCCAGATTCACGATGTGCGCGGCAAGCTGTTCTTTGCTGAGTCTGCGCTGGTCCGCCCAATACTGGCAGGTGTATACGGTCATGCCGATGAGCATCTGCGCGTAGTATGGCACGCCCTTGGCCGGCAGATGCTGGCGTTTGAACGCTTCGGCGAGAATGTCTTCCACGCGCAGGGCGATGTCTCCCAAAAGCGAATTGAACGAGCTGGCCGGATCGGTTTTCGGTGAATCGCGGGTGAGCACGCGGAAACCTTCGGCGTTCTCCTCCACGTAGGTGAGCAGCGCCAGAGCCGTACGTTCCACGATTTGACGGGGGTGCGCTTGCGGGTCGGAGAGCGCGTTGACGAGCGTGTCGGTAAGCGCGCGCATCTCACGGTCCACCACCACAGCATACAGGCCCTCTTTGCCTCCGAAATGCTCGTACACAATGGGTTTCGACACTTTTGCGGTGGCGGCGATCTCTTCCACGCTTACTGCTTCAAAACCCTTCGACGCGAACAGCGAACGACCGATTTCGATGAGCTGCTCGCGCCGTTGATACGACGTCATTCTGGATGTATTGGCCATGCCGTCCAGTTTTTCACGCCCCGTGGATAGTCGTCCGATTCTGGTGAATCGGGCAACTGTGGTGCGTATGGCGTTGTCTACTTGTCCGTTTCTCCCGAATCGGTCATCTGAACGCCGGATTTGGACGGTTCATTGCCCGTTTCTGCAGAAACGGTCAACCGTGATACGTATATGGGCTTGTGTTTGTCCGATTCTGCAGAATCGGACATTCTGAACGGTAGGTGAAGAGTGTCCGTTGCGCTTTTTAGGCTGGAGTCATGGATACGAATGTGATTATTGCGATTGTCGCCGTTGTCGTTATCGCGGCAATTCTGGTGATTGGCGGTTGGTGGCTCGGTAAGACCCGCAAGAACGCCGTCGATAAGTCCACGGAGGATGCGAAAGCCAAGGCTGACGCCCGTCTTGCTGCGGAAGCAAAGTCGGCTGCGGCTGATTCTTCCACGGTGAAGCCGTCCGTTGATTCCAATGTTGATGCAGTTGAAAAAGCTCCGGCTGAAAGTCAGCAGAAGTCCTCGGCTCAAGCTTCCTCTTCCGAAACGGCGGCTCCTGCACCAGCCACCGAAGCCAAGCCCGAACCGGCTCATGAAACCCCCGAATCCGCCGGCTCCCGCATGCAGCGCCTTAAGGCCAAGCTCGCCAAGTCCGGCAATCCGTTCGGCAAGGCTCTGTTCAACATTCTTGCGAAGGATCAGCTTTCCGAAGCTGACTGGGAAGACGTCGAAGACACCCTTCTGCTTGCCGATGTTGGCGCGGAGGCCAGTGAACAGCTAGTTGAAGAACTGCGTAACGATGCCCGAATCGCAGGCCAGTCCGACCCGGCCGAAGTGCGTGCCGCGCTGAAGGACAAGCTGTTGAAGCTCGTAGGCACTGACACGGATCGTCGCCTCAATGCCAATAAGGAGGGTGCCAACAAGCCAAGCGTCATCATCATGGTCGGCGTGAACGGCACGGGCAAAACCACCACTGCGGGCAAGCTTTCTCGTCTGCTTGTTTCCGAAGGCAAGCAGGTCATGTTGGGGGCTGCCGATACCTTCCGCGCGGCGGCTGCCGACCAGTTGGAAACCTGGGGCGCCAAGGTCGGCGTTCCGGTCGTGCGTTCCGACAAGGACGGCGCCGATCCGGCGTCCGTCGCATTCGAGGCCAGTGCCAAGGCCAAGGAAGAGAACGCCGACGTGCTCATCATCGACACTGCGGGCCGCCTGCAGAACAAGGCGAACCTCATGGACGAGCTCGGCAAGATCCGCCGCGTTACCGAAAAGAACCTTCCGGTCGACGAGGTGCTGCTCGTGCTCGACGCCACCACCGGCCAGAATGGCATGACCCAGGCCAAGGTGTTCGCCGAAGCCATCGGCATTACCGGCGTGGTGCTCTCCAAGCTCGACGGCTCCGCAAAGGGCGGCATTGTGATTTCCGTGCAGAAGGAGCTTGGCGTGCCCGTCAAGCTCGTCGGTCTCGGCGAAGGTCCGGACGATCTCGCCCCGTTCGATCCGAAAGGCTTCGTCGACGGTATCCTCGCCTGAGCTGATTGCGCTCCCGAGAAAGCCTCCCCGTGTGGGAGGCTTTCTTTTTACCCCCGACCAGTTCTATCTCGCCTATATATGGCAGATTTGCCGGTTCGTCCGCTGGTTTCTCGCTTATATATGGCAGATGCTTTTGGAGAAAGTCGACTTAGAGGGTATATTTTTACCCTCGAAAGCACCTTTCTTGCGAGTGAGAGTGCCATATATAGACGAAATGTCTCGTGTCAGTCCTTCAAATCTGCCATACATAAGGCAGATACGCTGAAAAATGGGCTGATATTGGTTTGGCCTGGGAGTGGTGCGCAATCTGAAACAAAACGTGCCAGCCGCTTTATTCCGCCGTTTTCGGTTGATGTAATGGCGAGATGGTGTTACCTTGCTGTAACACGTCGTAACGTTTTCAAAACGCGGGCGGCGTTCCATACCGTTTTGTCAGCCCCATACGATGGGGCCGGAAATGTGAACTCAAAAAGAAAGAAAGAGGAGGGTGACATGGGTCAGCTTGATTCTGGAAATGCCGCGTGGATTTTGACTTCCGCGTCCCTTGTGTTCCTCATGACGCCGGGTGTGGCGTTCTTCTACGGTGGCATGGTCCGCGCAAAGGCCGTGCTGAACATGATGATCATGGAGGCGGCCGCTCTGTCCGTCACAATGGTGATCTGGGTGCTGTGGGGCTGGTCCATCGCCTACGCAGGCACTTCGGTCGGCGGTATCTTCGGTGATCCGGCCACAGGCTTCCTGCTGAAGGATTCCATGGTTTCCGACGGCGGTGTCTTCACGTCGGCCTCGCTGAACTCCAACAACTACCCGGTCAGCGTCGATGTGGCGTTCCAGTCCGCATTCGCCATGATTACCGTCGCTCTGATTTGCGGCGCTATCGCTGAACGTGTCAAGTACTCCACTTGGATGATTTTCGTCGCGCTGTGGATTACCTTCGATTACGCTCCGCTCGCCCACATGGTGTGGAATGGCGGTCTGCTGAGCGCTGACGGCGCGATCTCCCAGGCCATCGGCGCTGCCGCCCACGATTTCGCAGGTGGTACGGTCGTGCACATCAACGCTGCAGTCGCCGCTCTGGTGATCGTGTTGATCATCGGCAAGCGCAAGGGCTTCGGCACCCAGCCGTTCCGTCCGCACAATGTTCCGTTCGTGATGCTTGGCGCCTTCCTGCTGTGGTTCGGATGGTTCGGCTTCAACGCTGGTTCCGCGTTCGCAGCCAATGGCACCGCAGGCTACGCTTGGGTTTCCACTTCCGCCGCAACCGCCGCCGCAATGCTCTCTTGGGGCTTCACTGAGAAGATCCGCACCGGCCACTACACCGCCATGGGTGCCGCTTCCGGCATCGTCGCAGGTCTGGTCGCCATCACTCCGGCCGCCGATGTGGTTTCCCCGCTGTGGGCCATCGTGCTCGGCGCCATTGCCGGCGTGCTTACCTGCCTCGCTTGCGGCCTGAAGTTCAAGCTCGGCTACGATGATTCTCTCGACGTTGTCGGCGTCCACGGCGTCGGCGGCTTCACCGGCACTGTGCTCATCGGCTTCTTCGGCGAAGGTACCGGTCTGTTCGCAGGCGGCGACTGGAAGCAGCTGGTTGTGCAGCTCATCGTTGCCCTCGTTGCCATCATCTGGTCCGCTGTTGTCACCGGCATCATCGCCTTCGCTCTGGAGAAGACGATTGGTTGGCGTGTCACCGAAGCTCAGGAAGTCGGCGGTATCGATCTTGCCGATCAAGGCGAACGTGCTTACGATTTTGCTGGTACCGCCAGCTCTGTTCTCAAGGAGGTGAAGTGAGATGAAGCTCATTACCGCTATCATTCAGCCGCATAAGCTTGACGATGTCAAGGAAGCCCTCGCTGCCGCAGGTGTTCACGGTCTGACCGTGTCTGAGGCTAACGGTTACGGCCGCCAGCGTGGCCACACCGAGGTTTACCGTGGCGCCGAATACACCGTGGATCTCATTCCGAAGATTCGCGTCGAGGTGCTGTCCGATGACGCCGATGCCGAGACTCTGGTCGGTGTGATCGTCAAGTCCGCCGGCTCCGGCACCATCGGCGACGGCAAGGTCTGGGTTGCCCCGCTTGATTCGGTGACCCGCGTGCGCACCGGCGAGACCGGCTCTGCCGCTATCTGATAATTCATTCGGATAGATATTAAGGACCCCGGGCTTGGGTTCGGGTTATCAATAGACAGATCCCCGTACGTGCTTCGCGCCGTGCGGGGATTTTCATACGATTTTCGCGTCAGATTGTCTGCTTCGGATTTCCCCGCTTTCGCTTTATCTGCTCAGATTTGCTTGCTTTTGCGAAGATTCATAAGGATTTGCTATGACTTCAGCGGTTGATGGTCTTAAACAACGTTTCATGGATATGAGTCAGCCGGATGCCGACGGCGTGTACCGCGATGGTGCGGTGAAGCGCAAGGCTCGTACGGATCTGGCCATGGATTGCCTCAAACAATTGTGGCAGGAGGCTTGCCAGACGGTGTCTTTTGACGTTCCGCAGTCCGGCATTGGTCTTGGCGCGGTGGGTTCGTTGGCCCGCGGCCAAGTGGGACCGAGTTCCGATCTTGACTTGGTGGTCATTTATGAGCCTCACGCGCTCACCGACCAGCAGCTCAATGAGCTTGCCAACAAATTGTGGTATCCGATTTGGGATTCGGGTCTTGATCTTGACCAGTCGGTGCGTACCCGCGCGCAGTGCGAGGCGGTGACCGACCATGATTTGCCCGCCGCGATGGGTTGGCTGGACGTGGTGCCGATCGCGGGCGATACGCAGCTGATCGAATCCACGGCTGTCTCCATTTTGGAGCGTTGGCGTAGGGCCGCCCGTAAGCGCTTGCCCGAATTGTTGGGCTCCGCCAAGTCTCGTTTGGACGAGTTCGGCCGTATGGCGTATAGCAATCAGCCTGATATTAAGGAGTCTCGCGGCGGTTTGCGCGATTCCGTGCTGGTCTCCGCGCTTGCCGCTTCTTGGCTTGCCGACCGCCCGCACGGCCAGTATGACGATGCTGTCGAACGGTTGCTGGATGTGCGTGACTGCATTCATTTGGTGGCCAATAAAGACACGAACATGTTGCTTGCTCCTTATCAGGCGAGGGTTTCGGCGATGTTGGGTTTGGCTGATCCGACATTGCCGAATGGCGAGCGTGAGGCGAAGTCGATTGATGATTTGCAGACGTTGCTTGCGCGTGTTGGCCGTCAGATCGCGTTTTCGCTTGATTCCACGGCTTCCCGCGCTGAGCATTCGTTGACTCATGAGAAGCCTCGTTTTGCGTTTTTCCAGGTGTTCCAGCCTCGTGGCGGTGGCAAACGTCAGGCGCCTACTTTTGATGTGATTGCGCCCGCTATCGCCAAGCATGAGGAGGAGATCGTGCTTGCGCCGGGTGCCGATCCGAAGTCCGATCCGTGTCTTGCGTTGCGGGCTGCTGTTGCTGCGGCTGAGTTTGGTCTGCCGATCGCTCCCGGCACGTTGCAGAATCTGAAGTCGTGTCCGATCGATGATCGCACGTGGAATGATGAGTCGCGTAGTCTGTTCTTGCGTTTGCTTGCGAGCGGTCCCGCGTTGTTGCAGGTGTGGGAGGAGATTGATTTTGTCGATATTCCGGGTCGGCTGATTCCGGAATGGTTGGCGATTCGTAATCGCCCGAGTGCTTCGGCTGCGCATCGGTATACGATTGACCGTCATTCGGTTGAGGTGGTTACGCGGCTTGGTCGTGAAACACCTCGTGGAAACCGTTATGATGATCGGCATTATCAGGCGTTGCTGTTGGCTGGTATTTTGCATGATGTCGGTAAGCGTCCGGGGGTTTTCGATCATGCGGCGGAGGGTGCGCGCCATGCGTCCACGGTGTTGAAACGTATGGGTTTTGACCGTGACATTATTTGGTGGGTCACGTTGTTGGTGCGTGAGCATCTTACGTTGTCGGAGTTTGCGACTGGTCAGAATCCGAATGATCCGAATGTTGGCGACGAATTGGCCTCTCGTCTTGATCATGATCCGCTGCTGCTTGACATGCTGTTCGATCTGACTCGTGCTGACGGTTCGTCGTTGGGTGCCACGGCCGGCGAGACCATTTCCAAACAGTACGGCTGGAGTAAATGGCGCGAAACCCTTGTCCGGACCATGTACAACGCCACCCGCTACCACATGTGAGGCCGCGTAGGCTGTGAGCAAATGCCCGGCAAAGCGACATGGTTACCGATGCGGTACCCGCCGCGTCGGCGGAAACCCATCGTTTAAGAAAAAGTGGGGAACATATCACCTTCGGTTCACTTAAGCAAGTCAAAACCAGGGGAATGGGCATCCGTACGGAAGATGTCCCCAAGTTGTCCACTTGGTTATCCCCATTTGGTGGATAACTCGATATGTTTTCCACATAGTTATCCCCAGTATGTGGATAACTCGGGTTTTTTTCGGCTTTCTTATCCACAGCGAACAGATTCGCGCGTGTCGGGTGATTCCGATCCTGTCAATGCGGAGATTCCTACAGAATCTCATCGCAACATCATTCGTGAAGTGGCACAGGTATTATGGTTTTTCCCGATACACCACACATCGAAGAGCTGGAGAAGCATGGCGGAGAGCAATTCTTGGAACAATGGCCTGAATCAAGGGCAAAACCGCGGTTTTTCAGGCAATGGCAGCATTTCCGGCGTGTCGGGAACGGCTATTCGCGACGCCATCTTCGACCGTGTGCCGCCACATGACGACGCCGCCGAAATGGCGGTGCTCGGCGGCATGCTCATGAGCAAAGACGCCATCGGCGAAGTCTCGCAGATGATTGACATCACCGACTTCTACCAGCCGCGCAACCAAACCGTGTACGAAGCCATCATCAACCTGTTCTCCGCATCGCAGCCCGTCGACGCGGTGCTGGTGGCCAACCAGCTGCTCAAAGACGGCGACCTCGAAAAAGTGGGGGGATCCGACTATCTGCACAGCCTCGTCGCATCCGTGCCGACCGCAGCCAACGCAACCTTCTATGCCGACATCATCCACCAGCGTGCCATCCTGCGCAATGTGATCGCAGCCGGCACCAAAATCGCACAGCTCGGCTACACCGCCGAAGGATCCCAAGCCGAAGACGTCGTCAACCTGGCACAGGCCGAAGTCTACGAAATGTCGACCGGCAAAGTGAGGCAGGATTACGCGCCGATCGGCACCGTCATCACCGACACCCTCGACCAAATCGACCGACTGCAAAACGGCGAGGTTTCCAAAGGCGTGCCAACCGGATTCCGTGACATCGACGACGTGACGCAAGGCCTGCAGCCGGGCCAGATGATCGTCGTTGCAGGCCGACCGGCCATGGGTAAGTCCACGCTCGGCGTTGATTTCGCGCGAGCTGCGGCGCTGCACCACAATATGACGTCCGTGATCTTCAGCTTGGAAATGAGCAAAACCGAACTTGCGCAACGAATCATCTCGGCGGAAGCGAATATTCCGCTGTCAGCCATGCGCCGAGCGGAAGAAATCACGCAGGAACGTTGGAATATCCTCAATAATCTGCAGGATAAACTGCAGAACGCACCATTGTTCATCGACGATAGTCCGAACATGAGTTTGATGGAGATCCGTGCGAAATGCCGCCGATTGAAGCAGACGAACGATCTGAAATTAGTGGTGATCGACTACCTGCAGCTCATGACTTCCGGCAAGGCTGTGGAAAGCCGTCAGCAGGAAGTGTCTGATTTCTCGCGTGCATTGAAGCTGCTTGCCAAGGAATTGGAAGTGCCGGTGGTGGCGCTGAGCCAGCTGAACCGTGGCCCCGAAATGCGTCAGGATAAAAAGCCGCAGCTTTCGGATTTGCGCGAATCCGGTTCTATCGAACAGGACGCCGACGTGGTGTTCCTCGTGCACAGGCCGGACGCCTACGACAAGGAAGATCGCCCGGGCGAGGCCGATATCATCATGGCGAAGCATCGTAACGGTCCGACGCAGACGTTCAATCTCGCGTTCCTTGGCGCATACTCCAAGTTCAAAGATATGCCGCAGGACTACCAGAGCCAACAGGAGGTATAGCATGGCGTGGAACTCATTCGCAACGCCGTTGATCGGCAAGGCCGTGCGTGCGGCCTCCCGCTTGGCCCATGGCGGCGGCAGCGCGTTCCCCGGCAAAATCGTGGAACGGATCGACCCGCAATTCCTCGCACGCACCCTGCAGCAGCTACCGCTTGGCGTGGTGCTCGTGTCTGGCACGAACGGCAAAACCACCACCACGCGCATGGTGGCAAGCATGCTGGAATCGTTGGGATTGAAGGTATTCACCAATCCGACCGGATCGAATTTCACCCGCGGCGTGGTCTCGTCGCTGCTGGCCGAAGTCTCGCTCGGCGGCAAACTGGACGCCGACATCGCCGTACTGGAACTCGACGAAGCGTACGCGGTGCATTTCGTCAAACAAGTGCAACCCGACTACTGCCTGCTGCTCAACGTGATGCGCGACCAGCTCGACCGTTTCGGCGAAATCGACAATACCGCACGACTGCTGAGCAAAGCCGCCGAAGCGACCACCGGAACCGTGGTGCTCAATCGTGAGGATCCACGCATCGCACGACTTGCTGACGTCGCACATACTGAAGATGGTGTGGAAGTGCGATATTTCGGTCTTGACGAGTCGTTGCGCAGCTTCTTCCCGTCCGACGACGACATGCGCACGACGGTTGATACTGCATCGTCCGCTGATACTGCATCGTCCGAATCTGCAGAATCGTCCGCAAATATTGAGATTGACGATGCTGCAGTGATTGCGAAAACTGGGGAAAATGCAGAAAAATCGGAAGATGCAGCAATTGCGGAACAGCTACAGGCTGACGTGACCTTGCTTGCCGTGGGCGACCATCGTGCCAGTTTCGGCATCGACGGTGAAACGTACGAAACCGGTGTGAGACTGGAAGGCGTGTACAACCTGTACAACGCGGCGGCCGCACTGGCCGTCGTGCGAGCGGTCGTGGCCGATGCGCAGGCAATGTTCCTGCCGTTCGAAGAGAACGTAACCGACGAACTATTGCGACAAGTGGGAATCTCACAGCGCATGATCGATTTCGCGCACTCCACTACGCAATCCATGATCGACGCGGCAGCCGAAGTCACTCCGGCGTTCGGACGCGGCGAAGTCATCGACGTGAACGGTTCGCCGGTGGAGCTGCTGCTCGTCAAAAATCCCATGGGATTCCGCCTGTCGCTCGCATCCTTCACCCCCGAAGGCTGCGACACCATGATCGTCATCAACGACGAATACGCCGACGGGCGTGACATGAGCTGGCTGTGGGACGTGGACTTCTCCTCGCTGCGAGGCACCGGTGTGGGCATGGTTTCGGGCGTGCGCGCATGGGACATGGCGTTGCGTCTCGAATACGATCAGGTGCCGGTGAACAGTGTCAACACGGAACTTGAAGAGGCCGTCTCAACGTTCGTGAACGCGAATCCGGGCACCCCCAAGCACATTTACTGCACATACACGGCAATGCTTAAAACGCGAGCGGCGCTCGGCAAAATTACCGAAGTCGCCGACGCTGGTGTGGGCAAGTGACGGCGCGCATCCGCACAGTCCGGCAAAACGTGCGAAAAACGCATGAAAATCGGCGCAACGTATGAAAACGTATGAAGAACGTATGAAACGCATGAGGGAGACGATATGAGCCAGACAATCGACATCGTGTCGCTATATCCGAAAGACATGAACATCTACGGCGACTCCGGCAACGTACTCACCATCCAGCGCCGACTCGCGCTGTACGGCTACGAACCGCACGTGCACGCCTACAATCAGGGCGACTCGTGGTCCGAACACGTCGATATGATTCTGGGCGGCGGCGGCCAAGACACCGGCCAGAAGAAAATCATCGATGATTTCTTCAAACGTGCCGACCTATTGCGCTCGCTGGCTGCCGATGGCACCCCCATGCTCATGATCTGCGGCCTGTACCAGCTGTTCGGCGAATATTTCGAAACGGTGGATGGTTCCCGACTCGACGGTATCGGCGTGATCGGCGCGTACACGGTCGGTCAGGAAGTGCGTATGATCGGCAATCTGACCGAGCATTCCGCCGATTTCGGCGACATCATCGGCTACGAAAACCATTCCGGCCAGACCTTCCTGCGCGAAGGCGTTCAGCCGCTCGGCACTGTCGACGCGGACGGCACCGGCAACAATGGCGAGGATCATACGGAAGGCGCGCGCGTCAACAATGTGATCGGCACATACATGCACGGCTCGCTGCTGCCGAAGAATCCCGCGATCGCCGATTTTCTGATCCGCACCGCCGCAGAACGCCGGTATGGTTCGTTCGATCCGGCCGCTGCAGGGCAGACGGAAGCGCAGCGTGCGGAACTTGATCGCATCAACACGATTGCCAGCAATGCGCGTCGCGTGGCCATGTCACGTCCGCGCTGATCGGCCGCTCGTTTTTTGGGTGAGTTTCGCACGATCTCGCCGTCCTGCGTTTTTGCGGCTTCGTTTTCGCTTTTCCATACGCTGTGGGCATACGGCAGCGAACTTTCCGCAGAATTGTAACGATTGACTAGTTTCGTTGACGTTATTTGTGAAGAAAATGCGATAGAGTGGGTACCACCATCACCTAAGGAGGTAATCATGGCTGATTTTGATTTTGGTGACGGCCTGCGTAAGGTCTTCCTCGCCGGCGTTGGCGCTTTGGCGACCACGGTTGAGAAGAGCCAGGAAATCGTTGATGATCTCGTCAAGAAGGGCGAGCTGACCGTCGAACAGGGCAAGGCCCTCAACGCCGAACTCAAGCACAAGGTCGCGGAGGTCAAGGAATCCTCTGAAGCCAAGGCTGCAGAGGAAACCAAGGAAGCCGAACCTGAAGCCAAAGCCGAGTAACGTTCAATCGTTCACATCGCCGTCTGCTCGTCGCATCACGTTCAGACGGCGATTTGTTATGCGGAACTTGCGAAACATGCGAACGGCCGTGTGCGGAACGTAAGAAACGTGCGAAACATGCGAATCGCATGAAATACGCGGGACGCAAGTCTCCTCATGAATCCCACTCATCGTAATCCGACCAACGTTTGCGAGCAGCGATATGTCTTTGAATTCCCCGATCGAGCCGGATGCGGCCCGCCCCGAAAGCGTGGAGCCGGTCACACTTTCCGACCGAGTCAACGCGGTGATCAATCCGACGGCGAACCCCTCGTCCGACGCGGCTGCGGCAACGGCAGCCAAATCCGCGGGAAAAACGGGAATCCCGCAATCGCAAGGCAAGCAGAACGACGCAACCTTTACGCAACCCGAAACCATCGGACTGTTCGGCCCGAGTAAAGACTCATTCTCGCAGCGCTACCACCTGACTCGTCGAGGCAAACTGAAGCGACTTGCGCAAATCGCGCAAATCGTCAACCAATTCGACATTGTGCACGGCCTGACCCCCGTCAAAATGCGGCTCATGTTCGAAGCGCTTGGCCCAACTTTCGTGAAAGTCGGGCAGATCCTGTCAATGCGCTCCGAAATCCTGCCCCAATCGTTCTGCGACGAACTCGCCAAACTGCGCGCCGACGCCGACCCCATGCCGTACGGCACCGTCCTGCAAGTGCTGGAAGACGAATACGGACGCCCGGCAGGCGAAATCTTCGACCATATCGACGCCACACCGCTCGGATCGGCAAGCCTCGCGCAAGTGCATCGTGCGAAACTCACTACCGGAGAAGATGTGGCCGTCAAAGTGCAACGCCCGGGCGTGCGCGAAACCATGGCACAGGATGTGTCCATCATGCGCACCATCGCACGAATAGCCGCCAAAACCATGCCCAGCGCCCAAGTGGTCGATCTCTCCGGCGTGGTCGAAGAACTGTGGGACACCTTCGAAGCCGAAACCGACTTCATGATCGAAGCGCGAAATCTGGCGGAATTCAAACGATTCTGCGAGCACTACGAATACATGGACTGCCCGAAGCCATACTCCGACCTGTGCACCGAACACGTGGTGGTCATGGACTACGTCGAAGGCATTTCCGTCTCGCATCCTGATGATCTCATCGAAGCGGGCTACGATCTGAAGGAAATCGGCACTAAACTGGTCGACAATTACGCCACGCAAGTGCTTGACGAAGGCTTCTTCCACGCGGATCCGCACCCGGGCAACATCATGGTGCGCGGCGGGCAGATCGTGCTGCTCGACCTGGGCATGACGGGTCGGCTCAATGCGAAAACCCGTTCCGTATTGAAAGACATGATTTTCGCAGTCGCCGAACAGGATTCGCCCGCGCTTGCCGACGGTCTGCTGCGTTTCGCCGGTGCCGAGGCCGATCCGGAGGATTATCCGGCGTTATTGGCCGACTTGGACGTGATCGTCAAGGAATTCGGCACAGTGGATTTGGCCGAGCTGGATATCGCCGCCATGCTCACCGCGTTGACGCAAATGGCGCAACGACACGGCATTGAAGTGCCGAGCACCGTCACCACCGTCGGGCGTGCGCTGGTCACTTTGGAAGGCCTGCTCGACGAGTTCATTCCAGACGTGAATATGATTCAGATCATCTCCGACCATATCGCCGCAAGCACGTCGAAGAAGGATTTCGCCAAAGATGAGGCGAAATCGCTGGTTATCGAAGGTCATCAGGCGCTGCACAGCCTGCTCGCTGCCGCCAATGAGCTGAAAGTGGCCTCCCGTATGCTTACGCGCGGCCAGTTGCGCGTGAATATGGAGATGGTCGGCTCGCAGGAACCGATCCATCTGCTTGCCAACATGGTGAACAGGCTTACGATGGCGCTGATCGTCGTCGGATTGTTCATCGGCTCGTCGATCGTGTACTATGCGGGCATCAAACCGGTGATTTTCGGCATTCCGATCGTCGGTTTCCTCGGCTATGTGATCGCGTTCGTTTTGTCCGTCTGGATCGTGTTCGACATTTACTTCAAGGGACGTTCCAACAAAAAACGTTGACGTTAGTCTAACGGTAAGGTGGATTCGCGTTGGATGAGGCGGCAGGGGAGGTATTCCGTGCCGTGGTGGGGCTGGCCGTTGATGGCGTCCATCAGGTAGCGGG
>ERZ1026866.174-NODE-174-length-44097-cov-96.517392_pt1 | contig 44097 bp, 52 predicted proteins | sample MGYA00380163_ERZ1026866 | MGnify/ENA primary metagenome ERZ1026866 (study PRJEB33269, sample SAMEA4719799) | human gut metagenome | biome: human-associated habitat; feature: organic feature; material: feces | place: Cameroon | collected 2013-10 ...
TCTGACTGAGAGTTTACTCACTTAGCCGCGTGTCCACTATTGCTGGGTAAGATCATATTACATGAACAGGCCGAATTCCGGGTTACTGGTATGACACCCCAAGATTTTGTTAACAAAATAGTTCAGAGTATTCCGGGACTTGCTAACGACCATCGACTATTTGTTAGTTTGCGAGATCAACTTCCGCTGCTGGCAGAAGCTGCCCCTGGCCCTTTCCTTGATGCCCTTGAGCAATTGCTTAAGGGCAATGGGGAAATGATTGCTCCAATATTCAATGAAGATAAAGGGCTGTTAACTCCTCGAAGTCATTATCATGGATTAAAATGGGCATTGGAAGCCTTGGCTTGGGAACAAACATATCTATTACGCGCTGCAATCTGTCTTGCAAAACTCGCTGTAATAGATCCCGGAGGAACTTACTCAGATCGCCCTCTTAATAGTTTAAGAACCATTTTTCTGGCATGGTCTCCTAATACATGGGCACCAGTAAAAGTTAGAAATGCAATTATAAAAAAAATTATCACTATTGTTCCTAGTATTGGGTGGAGTTTGTTACAAAATCTCCTTCCTCGCTCCCATGATACCTCTGATCAAAACCAAAAAATGAAGTTCAGAGAGTCGGATAAAGATGTAGAAAAACTAACGTGGGGCGTTGTTTGGGAGGGGCAAATCTTTATTATCCAAGAAGCAATTAAACTTGCAGGTATACTCCCAACAAGATGGGAAATCCTAATCTCTCATTTAAGCTCATTCCCTGAGAATGCAATAGATGAAACACTTTCTCATCTTGAACTTTGCCTTTCTCAACAAACTGAAGAGGATCAGTTCATCGTATGGGAGGCTTTGCGTCATGAGTATTCTCGCCATAAAAAATATTCAGATGCGAACTGGGCATTTAAATTTGAGTCTATGGAAAAAATAGCGAAAATACTTGATAATTATAAACCAATTGACATGGTTAGAGCCAGTTTATGGATTTTCAATGATTGGGATTCTGATATTGAAGAGTCAATTGAAAATGCTGGCGGAATTTTTTCTTCTGTCGAAGAAATGCGAAGTGAAAAACTTAGGGAAATATACTTTACTTTAGGTTTGTCTGGGGTGAAAGACCTTTTTCAACAAGTTAATAATGTTTTTATTGCAGCAAGGCATATATCAGCACTCTCGTTGGATGAAGAAAAATTAAATGATTTGTTTGTAATGCTTATTAACAACAAAAAAAATATTGATGAAGTTTGTGGGTTGTTAATGCAATATGGTGTTGAATGCTTTGGTGCTGAATGGCTTAATAAAATAAAAGTGTATTTTAAACAGTTTAAAATTACCCCTGATAGGGCTGGGAAAATCTTAGCATCGTTAAGAGACTCACAAGAGATATGGAGCATTATTGAAGGGTTTGAAGATAACATCAACGAAAAATATTGGTTGCAAAAACAACCCATTGCAATGATGGGTAAAACTTCGGATTTATTTGTTCTTATGGATAAATATATAGAAAGGGGCCGGGGTCTTGCTGCTATTATATCAGCAAATCAACGCCTTTCTGAGATTCCATCTACAACACTTTTATATCTTCTAGATATAGTCGTTAAAGAAATAAATAGCCAGGATATCCAATTTGATACAATGCTATCGTACTATGTAAAAAAAGTTTTTGATGAACTCAAACAACGTAACGATGTTTCTGAAACAGATTTGGCATTTAAAGAAATGACCTACTTGCCTTGTTTTCCGGATAGCGATGAGCCACTTATCCTGCATCGTCTAATGATGAAAAAGCCAGAGGTTTTTATAGAAGCAATATGTATTGTATATCGTAGTGACGAAGATGAACAAACAGAACCATCGGAGTTGGAAGTTAAAAGAGCTACTTCTATATACAGATTACTTGAAAAATTACGAATACTACCAGGGCAGATAGACAATGAAATTGATCAAGATAAACTTGAAGATTGGTGTGAGAATGTACGCCATTTAGCAAAATTGCATCATCGCCAAGAAATCACTGATCATGTAATAGGAAAAATTCTGGCACATGCCCCTAATAGCTCAGTAGATAATTCCTGGCCACATGAAGCAATTCGGCACATCATTGAAATATTATCTTCTGATGAGTTAGAGCAAGGTATACAAATTGGTAGGTACAATAAAAGGGGGGTATTTGCTCGTATGCGTTACGAAGGTGGAAACCAAGAAAGGATATTAGCTGAGCAGTACCGAGAATGGGCAAATTCAATGCCCCACTGCGTCCGTACTTCTGCAATGCTATTTAGAATCGCTGACGAATGGGAATACTCAGCAAAAAACGCAGATATTCGAGCCGCAAAGGCTGATTTAAAATAGAAAGATTCAAAACCAAAATTAGAATAAATCATAAAAACCCTGCTTAAGAGCAGGGTTTAACTTCTTTCAGCGTCATTTAAAATTGCAGACCTTCAGGTTAATCTACCCAAAAACAGAACGGGTTTTAGCTACGACATGTCATCCAACTAACCGCATTGCCTTTATCCCTCCTTCAATCATACTACCGTGATCTGCAGCCATCACAAAATCAGCCCACCACTGCATCATAGGCCGTCGCTGCTCAAGATAATCACTACGGTTATACGCACGACGAACCTCATTCTTATCCACATGAGCAAGTGCAGCCTCAATAACATCAGGTGGAAATCCCTGCTCATTAAGGGCTGTACTGGCGATAGATCGCAGGCCGTGTGAAACGAGCACCCCACCAAAACCTGCGCGTTTTAGCGATGCGTTTACGGTCTGACTGTTCATCGGCTGGTTTGGCTTGATGCGGCTGGGAAAGATAAATTCTCGATTTCCACTTAACGGCTTCATCATCTCTAGTATCGCAATTGCTTCATCTGACAATGGAACAGTATGGTCGCGGTTCATTTTCATGCGTGCTGCAGGAATCTTCCACTCTCGCGCTTCTATGTCTACCTCTTCCCAGAGAGCTTCAGCCGCTTCGGCAGGGCGGGTAATAGTAAGAAGTTGCCACATGAACAGGCAGCGTGTGGAAAGGCTAATGCTGGCTGTTCGCATCGTCTGCATTAACTGAGGTAGCTGATCCGGTCGAATGCTGGGCATGTTCTTTTTCTGAGGCTTCTCGAAGGCTTTACCGATATTAACGCTGGGAACAGCATCAATCAGCCCTGTGTTCTGGGCATAGATCATGACCTCATTAATACGTTGGCACAGGCGACGAACAGTTTCCAGTGCTCCTCTGGCCTGAACCGGTTGTACGGCCTGAACCAGTGTATGAGCTTTAATATCTGTAACGCTAACGTCGCCAATCGCAGGAAAGACGTCTCTTTCAAGAGAGCGCCAGATATCTTCCGCATAGTCCTCTGTCACACTGGCTTTCTTCACATTCCACCAACGTTCAGCTACGAGTTGGAAAGTGTTGGTTTTGGCTTCCAGCGAACTGCGCAATTGTTCTTGCTGATGTTCCTGCGGATCGATCTGTTTAGCCAGTAGTGAGCGGGACTCTGCACGGTAGTTTCTGGCATCGGCAAGGGTAACTGACGGGTAGGAGCCTATGCTCTTCTTTGCTCGTTTCTTGGTGACAGGGCGAATGTAGCGAAACTGCCAGATTTTACTCCCGCTGGATTTAATGAGTAGCTCAAGGCCATCGCCATCATAGAGAACGTAGTCCGCCTCCTTGGGTTTGGCTGATTCTATTTCTTTAACGGATAGAGGTTTGGTTTGTCTTGCCATTGCCGGGTTTCCATAGTTTTAGGCACCTCAAAAAACAATAAAGCTTTATGAGGTGCCTAACAAGGTGCCTAAAAGGATCGGATTTAATTAGTTTTCTTCGGACTTCGCGGGACAAATTGAGGGCACAAAAAAGCCCGCAGGGCTTGCGCCGTGCGGGCTCTTAGGACTTCATCGGATGACTCTGGTAATCACCGATGGAGAATTTTGGTGGAGCTGGCGGGAGTTGAACCCGAGTCCGTATTTTTATAATTAGCTGAAATAAAACGATTAATACTAACCATTTTATTCTGCGGATCTTTTGCGGCTCCTTTTATGTCTGGATGTGGTCGTCAACACATCCTCTTTTAAATACAGGCGCTTTTACCTTAGTTGGATCATCTGTTTTAAAGATTTTCAATCGTTCACTGAAGAACATTACCTCAGATCCTTTGTACCGATCTTGAGCACTGTAGTTTATTCCATATACTAATGATGATGTCTTATACATAGCTTGGATCTCAGGAGTGTTATCGTAAGAAACAATCCAAGGTGTTTTAATATTATTCTGTACGACTTTTGCAACCCTAACATGATCATCATGATTATAATGGTTGATATATAAACCTTTACCTTTTATGTAATAAGGTGGATCCAAATATGTTAATGAGTTTTGTGGCAATTGAATAACTATTTTTTTAATGAAATCAATTGCATCCATGTTATATAAATCTATTCTGTGACGATTTTCTGATATTTTATGGATTCGAGAAATCAAATCACTCTTATTATAGCGAGCGTCAAGCTTCCATTTCCCTTCTTGATTTTTACCGCCAATTACTCCACCTTTTAATATTCCAGAACGATTTGTTCTATTGAGAAAAAAGGTTGAGAAACCAATTGTTAAAAGATCATGGTCTTTAGGATTATTAATTATATCTTTCTGCCTAAACCATTCATCCATTGTAACTTCAGTTCTTTCAATTAAAGAACATAATTGATCTGCATGATTTAATACACTGTGCCAAAAAGCATAAACAGAAATATTAATATCATTAAGGATGATTTTTTCAGCTGCATTTAGATGTAACAGTTTCAATGCTAAACCAGCACCCCCAGCATATGGTTCGGCATAATGTATAGGCGAAAGATTATTTTCTTCAATAAGCCGAAGCATGAAATTTGCAAGCTTGCCTTTACCGCCAGGATAGCGAAGTGGGGTGTTAAAACGCATATGATACCTCTAAATGTCAGATCTAAAGTATATCAAAAAAAGGGCTTTGTGGCCATCACATAAAGCCCTTTTTAATCAATTAGTTATCTGACAGATATGATGAGATGGTAGCAGAATCGACACCATGTCCACTTGTCATAATAACTTTAAGACTCTTTATTAGTTCATTCTTGAAGCTATCCGATTGCACAGGATTTTTCTCGACCCAATATCGATATGGGTTATCTTTAACTCGCCCTTTTACTTGGGCCTGAAATTGAGTCGTATGTGCAAAATCTTTAAACAGTTTTCTAACTATCCCGCCATGGTTTTTGTTAACTTTTTTATAATTATCTATAAGGATTTTTAAATCAATCGGAGCGTTACCAATCTTTAGCGTTGCAATTATGTCTTTAGCTGTTTTCATAAAAACAGCTTTTGTAAATTTATTTTTATTTTCCCAATATGCATCATCAGGTGGTAAATTATATAAAAACTCAAAAATCATTTGGTCTGGAGGTAAGGTGCTTGGAAGCAAACATAAGTTTTTTTCTTTTTTGGCTTTTTTTGCATTAGCACTATTGTCGTGAACAACATCACCGTCTAAGACGATCAAGCTTTTAGCTGTAAATTCTGGTATTTTTCTTGCCATTAAGTCAAGCATGGCAGAGCAGCTAATATTTATATTCCCTAATGGATTTAATATTTTATTTATTTTTCGATCTGTTATCAATTGTTTGAAAAAGTCGAAACCTTCTTTGTCTTCAAAATATACATTTGCCTTTGGAAGACAAATGTCATCATTAATTTTTACAGTTTCAACATGTAAATCAGCGTGGATATCTGTCCATGAAAGATTATTCTTTGTTTTAATATCTCCATATGTGTCTGTAAGATATATTGTTTTAAAGCTATCACTATCTTGTTTTGAACGATTATAGATATCCTCTATTATTAATGGAGAGTGCGAGGTCATGATTATTTGCAGATCGTATTGTTTTGCTGCTTTAGTTAGAATATTAATTAGCTCTAACTGTGCAGCAGGGAAAAGACCTGCATCGGCTTCATCAATTAACAATATTCCGCCATGATAATCAGAATAAGTTTCCTTCAATCTTTTAAATGAAAAAATTGCTTGGATTAATTGTCCAACATTATCTTCACCGACAGATACTGATTGGTGATCATAATTGTCACCATGGACAACCATTGAATCGATAGTACCTTTTGTTGCTGTTACTGAGCTTCCATTGTTTTTTAGTAAGAGTTGGTTACTCATCATTCTGATTTCATCAGAATTTTCATTGATGTACTGAACATCCCGTGTTGAGTAATCAGTCCTTAATGTAATAGGAAGAAGTCGTGCTAAGCTTAAAAAAATAACAGGATGAGTAACGTTTCTACTTTGGTTTTTTTCCGGTATTGAATCATTTCCCCTGACTACAGGCCTTGATTTATCTCTGTCACTGTAGCTGTATAAACCTAATGTTAGTTTTTCAAGATGTTTGTTCGATGCACCATCATAGACACTAATTTTGACGTCCATTGAACCAGGAACATCAAATTGTTCTGAAAGCCTAAAATGTTCGCTGAAAGCTGACTTGAAGCTGCCATTTGTTAATGTTTTATATTGTGTTAAATCAGTCTCAGGGTTTTTGGTAAAGTCCTTTGTAAAGCTAAATATTTGGGCGATAATGCCAAGAATTGTGGATTTAGATGTGCCATTTTTACCACAAATAACAGTTAGGCGAGAACCAAACTCGATGTTTATATTTTTCAGTCCGCGAAACTTCACAACATTTATATTTTTTAGTTTGGTAATTTGATTTGCCATGTTTCTATCTTGCTCCGTAAAATGGCCACAAATTGTGGCCAATAGTTTCATGCTTGGATTATATTGTTATCTTCTTCAAGCTTGTTTGTCCATCATATTCCTTCAGATATGAGCCATAGTGCCTGAAAAGCATCTCAGGCCCTTTATGCCCCATTTGAGCTGCAAGCCAAAACAGGTTTGCTCCCCGGCTGATATGTCTGGTGGCGAATGTATGCCTGGTTTGATATGGGTTTCTGTAACGAATACCTGCTTTTCGCAATGTTGGCACCCATGCTTTTTTCCTAATTGCATCAGCACTTGCCCAGGGTTTATTGGTCTTTGGATCTTCAAAGACAGTAGCATCCTTCATGAATGTAAATGGCTTCTGGTTTATCAACGCCAACATTGCTTCTTCAGTCAGTTCAACTTTACGGGTACCGGCTTTTGTCTTTGTTCCTTTGATAACTCCGACAACACTTGCGCTCTGAACATGGGCTGTTTTTCCAACAAAGTCGATATCATGCCATCGTAGGGCACATAATTCAGAACTACGCAGGCCTGTATGTATGGCGAACCGGAACAGATTTTCCCATTGTTTGTTTCCGGCTGCTGCTAGTAATGCATCAACTTCTGCTGGTGATAGCGGATCAACCACATAGCTGCTTTCTGCTTCTGACTTATCACTTTGGTAGCGCGAAGCAGTTACCAACGATACGGGGTTAATTTGAAGTACCCCATCGGTTACGGCTTCATCAAGTGCTGACCGCAGGAAAGATAACTGGTTGCGAATTGTTTTTAAGGTCGTTTTCTGGCTTTGAATCCACGCTTTCAGGATTGCTGGTGTTAATTCACTTGCAGGGCAAATGTGGAGTGAGGCTAACGCACTACGGCATTTTTTATAACCACCAATCGTAGATGGTGAAAGTTTTCTCGTTTCGCAGATTTCAAGGTATTCGTCCAGGTACATTTTTACCGTTTTGCCTGCAGCAGCATTACCAAAAATTTTCAAACGAGCAGAACGGGGAAAATATTCCGCATAAATGAATGTTCCCCTTTCGATCTTATTATGAATTTCGCCGAGTGTGCGCTCGGCGTATTTAATGTTCTTTGGTGTTACTTCCAGATTGGAAAGAGGCTCACGACATTTAACGCCTTTGTAGGTGAAAGTTATATTGATCGTTTCGCCCTGGCGGTGTTTCCTGATTGTTACGCCGCGCGGTAGTTTGAGCAGTTTTGTCTGGCCCATTTTGCAACCTCACTAAGATCAATCCACCTCTCCTTAACGCCTTCAACCTTTAAAACCTGAACACCTTCACGCCAAACACCGCGCTGTACACGTTTGTTTATTGCTTCAGGAGTTTCGCCAGTTTCTTTGCAATAAGTTGAGATAGGAACACAATCGAGGTTCAGCATATGTTTCTCCACTTAGCCCGCTGCACATGGGCAGTAATATCAAATTCCAGTCCTGATAATTAATTTTGTTCTCTGGTTGCTACTTGTTTTATTGGCCTGATGCTGTCCAGGAGCAGACGGCGGCGCATGTTTGGCGCGCCCCAACGGTAACCAGTCTTTTTGTCGTAGGATTCACAACGTCCGACAACCCAGGAGGTTTCAGTGGAATGTAATTTCATCCGCTTTTCACCGTCTCGGGTGATAACAATTCCTGTATGAGTTTTTATCACGCTCATTTTTTATTCTCCGGTGCTTTCGGCATTACTGCCCAGTGGGTAATATTGACGTTTTCAAGGTCCCCGACCTGAAATGTCCACTGCCATTCTCCGGTTTCTTTTTGCCCCCATGTGTACCAGAGAGAACGCCAGCCAATCAGCCAGCCTTCTCCATTAGCATCAAATAACAGAACACTTTCATGTGCTGGCGGCAGTTCAGCTGACACTGGTATTACTTTGTTTTCCAGTGCTGCACATTTAGCTTCAAGCGCATCGAATTTACGTATCAGGTATTCAGCATCCGTTTCATTCACTTTCAGATCTCGCGGTACACATTTCCCGCGAAGAAACCCTTCCATTTCGAAAACATTCATGCGCATTTGCGTAACTCCGATAACTCGTTGAAGCGCTCAATAAACATCCCGTAGGCATGGCTCGGTGCCAGTGGAATCACGTTGAACATCTCTGTTGCCGGGATACCTTCCAGTACAGGCCAGAAAGAGCCATCATCAAGCCCGAGATCGCGGCGTTCGGTTGCCAGCATGATGAGATCGGCATATTTCACAGGCGTGCTCATAACCGTGGGTAACCCGTATTTCTCACGGATTACGGCGTCTATTTTTTCTTCCATCCGTTTATAGTCGGGAAGAAGGCGTTTCAGTGGCGCGGGGATGTCCTGGCAATACGCTTCTGTCGCATCATGCATTAACGCTTCAAAAGCAAATTCCTGCGGTACCAGCTGGCTGCAAAGCACCGCATGTTGGGCGACGCTGTAGAAGTGTGAAAGATGGCCGGCAAAGCGACAGATATTTGAAAGGGAAACCGCGATATCGTTAATATCGATGTTGTCTTTATTTATCCTGTCATAATAAAAATGCTTCCCGGAAAAAGTTTTAATAAATGACATTTTGTTCTCCACGTTATATGCGCTGCACCGCGCTGAATTCGGGTAAAAGGAAGCCCTCACCGTCCGGCGATTATTGAGTCAATTACATTTCCATAAATGCCCCCGTAGGGGCGGTTAGTTTCTCCACAAAACAGAGAAGAACACCTGCGGTGGCAGCCGCCCGGATGGATTGGGTTATGAGCCCGTCGTCCGATGATGCTCTTCTCTGTTTTGTAAAAAGGACGGTACCAGCCGGAAGCAAGGGTACAAGCTGGTACCGCCAAGACAACACACAGCATAAAGTTGTGGTGCCGGGTGCCTCCCGGTGCCTGGCGAAGGTTGTACACCAGACGGGTGGGTATCCACAGAAGGTCGACTGTCAGCCTTAACCTTAACCCGCGTGCGCTGAGCCGCATTCACCACAACGCTAAGGATTCTCTCTGGTTGAAAATACTTAGCTGTTATGTGCCTGCTTTTAGCCACATCAGGCGAGGTGGACCTGGTTATTCCCCAACAACAAGGATTCGGTATAATCTGGATATCCCAACAACAGGTAGGAAGGAAATATGTACGTAGATAGCAATGAAAAATTTCATGTTCCGGTAAATCAGAGACCAGCACCGATCCCTGAGCCGAAACCTGAAATGTAAGGGAATAGAGATGACTCGAGACGATCTAGCATTCGATATTCATTATTCTTTCTTTCTTGAGAAAATGAATTACACCCTTTTAAATCGGATAGACAAGAGCATAACTCTTGTTCTCATTGTCTTGGGCTTTTCTGTTTTTGCGCCATATAGCAATATGTTTATTTTTGGCGCATCTGTAGCTATTTTGTCGGTGCTTCAATTGGTATACCAATTTGGGCAGGAAGCTGGCTTATCAAAGGAACAGATGCGACAGTATAAAAGGTTGATTGTTGAGTTTTCCTCCCTTTCTGATGACGAACTACGCACTCGGTTTTTAAAGGTTCAAGACGCTGATAGTAATCCATGGAGATCTTTACAAGATGCTGCGTTCAAACGGACCTGTATTGCGCTGGGACGTGTTGATGAGTCAGAAATATCATTCATGCATAGCGTTATCGCATGGTTTGCTGGAGATTTGCCTCGGTCAAAAAGGTGTAATAATGACAAATAGAACTCCCATAATCCCTAACCATGTACCTCCAAAGCCCAGACCACCATCACCAAAGTCACACAGGCTTTATGAGTATGAATTAATAATGGATTCTATATTGAGATGACCAAATGAATGCATTTATATATACATGGAAAGAGGATCATATACCCTTAAAACCTCGTCCTTCACCGCCAGAACCGAAGCCAAAATCCCGTTAAGTGTTGGGGATCTCCAGATTGTTAAAGAGCGAAGCGTCCTATAGGGCGCTTTTTTGTTGCTAACGAATCATCCTGGACTTCATATGCCCCAGGCGGCTACTTCGTGGGCGTCCTGCCTGTTCGTTGTTTCTCTTGGGTACATTATGTATCTCATAGGTACATTGTCAAGTATAAAAAAACCTGCCGAAGCAGGTTCATAAACATTGATTAGGCTTTGATTTTGTATCTTCTTGGTTTTCCTGAGAAAATCACTGTACCAATTATAGAGCAATTACCGTTGATCTTAATGTAAGGCTCAGGCCAGTTTGGGTTTAACGCTTTGAGATAACGCTGTGTCCCATCTTCTATCAACCTTTTGAAGGTGGTTTCACCTGTATCGTGCATCAATGCAATAACGTCGTCACCGTGGCAGGCAGGTACTTCAGGATCGACAAAAATCATGTCTCCCGGGCGGTACTCATCAATCATTGAATCACCTATCACCCGCAAGATATAAGTCATTTCCCCACAGGGTACAGGGCAGGGATACGTTTCTGCTGTGCTCAAATCAACCTCAGAATATCCAACTTCTTTCCATGCTCCGGCCTGTACCCATGATATGACAGGGACTAATGTGATTTGTTTATTAGTGATTGAAACATCAGGTTTTTTTGTGATGTTCGTTGTCTGGTGTTCTTGATCGAGCCATCCGACAGGCAGGTCGAAACATTTTTCGATGTGTCGTGCCATGCTGTCACCGATATTTTTAGTAGCACCATCTCCCATAAACCTGCTGGTCTGGGTTGGCTCGCGATCAATCATAGTGGCAAAGGAAGAATTCCCGCCAACACCATCTCTCAGTTTTCTGGCGTTAGACCGCCGGATGTCATGGATTGTTTTCATAACGAAATTAAAACCCTTGTACCGTTAAGGTACAAGTATCTTGAAGGTTCATTTCAATCATGTAATATGTACACCGGAGGTACATATTACATGAAAGCGTATTGGGACTCTTTAACCAAAGAACAGCAGGGCGAGTTGGCCGGAAAAGTTGGCTCAACACCAGGCTACTTACGGCTGGTTTTCAATGGTTATAAAAAAGCCAGTTTTGTGCTGGCTAAAAAACTTGAGCAATGCACGTCAGGTGCAATTACGAAATCTGACTTAAGACCGGATATCTATCCGAAAGATTAACAGAACACCTTCAATTTTTAACCACAGAACGATGAGGCTAACCGTGGGTAAGCATCACTGGAAAGTAGAAAAACAGCCTGAGTGGTACGTGAAAGCTGTCAGAAAAACTATCGCGGCGTTGCCGGGGGGTTACGCTGAAGCTGCTGAGTGGCTGGATGTAACAGAGAACGCTTTATTCAACCGCCTTCGTGCAGATGGCGATCAGATTTTCCCGCTGGGATGGGCAATGATTTTACAGCGCGCGGCTGGCACTCACTACATTGCGGATGCTGTCGCACAGTCTGCTGGTGGGGTGTTTGTATCGCTTCCTGAAATTGAGGAAGTAGAGAACGCCGATATAAACCAGCGCCTGCTGGAAGTCATCGAACAGATCGGGAGTTACTCAAAGCAGATTCGTTCGGCAATCGAAGATGGGGTAGTGGAGCCACACGAGCAGACAGCAATTAATGATGAGTTGTATCTGTCAATTTCGAAGCTCCAGGAGCATGCAGCACTGGTCTACAAAATCTTTTGCGCTCCAGAAAAGAGTGACGCCCGCGAGTGTGCAGCTCCGGGCGTCGTGGCGTTTTGTGTCTGTGGAGAAACTAACGCATGAACAGTTTAACGGCAAATAACCGTTTGTCGCAACAGCTGGTGGTCAGCGTCGCTGAACACCTGTTGTTACGGCATGAATGCAGATTACCAAATCACCTGGCTGTAAGTAACCACAGAGAACTTTACCTGACTGTGGGGGGCGAGTTGTGCAGGAACTTAACCGCTGGTTTCGTGACGGAAGAGGACTTTATGTTCATGTTATTCGTTGGGAGCCAGAAACACAGCGCGTTATCTATCTTCGCAAAGACTACCCGCATGAGTGCTTTAGTCCTTTGTGGAAATTCAGGCGTGATTTTGTTGAGTGTGAAGGACCACCAGCACATTGATTCTGCCATTCCGGGACGTTACACTGTTCAGGCACCTTATAAAGCGGGTGCCGGGATTGGCGTCCTGGAATTGATCAAGGCGATATATGACGCGCCAGCGTCTTTTTTATCGTCCGCATTTGCTCACATCAAAGTTATGGTGGGCTGGGCGGGGGCATCGAAAGATGCGCCGGTTTCCTTGATCACCGGTTACGCCAACCCCGTTCAGTTCACCACCAGCGAAATTGGCGTTTCCGGTGGTGGAAGTATTTCACCGATCAAGGAGGCTGCCATCATGGCTACTGTCCCAGCCCTCACTCGTCTGAATGATGAAGACTTACATAAACTCAGTTATGTAACAACTGCACTACGTGCTCTGCGCAAGGTAACTCTTTCGGATCCGCAGGCACATCAGGTTCTGGTAGAAACCCTTCTTAACTTGCAAGCTGAACGTATTCGTCTGGCGGATAAGGCTAATTTTCATATTCACCGTCTCCTGAATATCAGCGGAGGGCATCGTCATGCTTAATCCGTTGATCCTCAATATTTGCCGTTTGCTTCAGCGTAAAAAAATATCAATTCCTACAGTTGGGCAGTGGTACACCACGCCTGCAGGGCATGTTCTACGTGTTAGCCTGGTTGACCGTGAATGCCAGAAGGTGATTTGTGAACCGCTGGGCCGTAATTACCGCGTCAGTATGCCGCTTATAGCCTTTCGCTCCGGAAAAAACATGAAGCATCTCGGAGGTGCAGCATGAGTATGGAGCTGATGGTTAAAGCGATGAAAATTCGAGTGGGTAATCCATTGCGAAAACTGGTTCTGATCAAGCTGGCTGATAATGCCAGCGATCAGGGTGAGTGCTGGCCCAGCTACCAGCATATTGCTGACCAGTGCGAAATTAGCAAACGTTCTGTGATGAATCATATTGCGGCCCTTTGTGAGTCCGGGCTGGTAAAAAAAGTCACCCGGAAAGGTGAAAAAGGTAACTCAAGTAATATCTATCTCCTTCATCTGGATGGTGCAGGAGATTCACTAGGGGGTAGTGCAAATAATTCACTATCTGGTGCAGCAAATTCACCAGGTAGTGCAGGAGTTGCACCAGGGGGTAGTGCAGGAGATTCACCCAGAACCAGTCACTCTTTTGAACCAGTCAAAGAACCAGTCAATGAACCAATAGCTGTTGGTGCATCAGTTGATGAGTCCGTGCGAGTTCGTTCAAACCGACCGGAATACTCTCCGGAGTTTGAGCAGGCATGGCTGGCATATCCCAAACGTGCTGGTGGCAATTCAAAATCTGCAGCCTTCAAAGCCTGGAAAGCCCGTTTGAATGAGGGAGTAAACCCCGAAACCATGCTGGAAGGTGTGAAACGCTACGCGGGATGGGTATCTGCGATGGGTAACAGCGGCACACAATTTGTGAAACAGGCTGTCACGTTCTTTGGTCCGGATCGTCATTTCGAAGAATTCTGGGAAGTTCCTGCGGTATCTGCAGCCAGACGCGAGGACCCGTACTTCAAAGCCAGTTACGACAACGTGGACTACAGCCAGATCCCGGCAGGATTCAGGGGGTGATCATGAGTCTTTTGAATGAAGTTCAGAAATTCATTGAAGCCCATCCGGGGTGTACTTCCGGAGACATTGCGGATGCTTTTGCAGGTTACTCACGGCAGCGCGTTCTGCAGTCAGCAAGCAAGTTACGTCAGAGTGGGCGTGTGGCTCACCGTTATGAAGGAGATACACGCAGACATTTCCCACGCCTGACTGAGAGAGCGCAGGAGCCGGAACCACAACCAGTTCGTGAAACCAGACCTGTGCGCAATTTCTATGTCGGCACTAACGATCCCCGGGTGATTTTGTGCCTGACCCGCCAGGCGGAAGAACTGGAGTCCAGGGGCTTATACCGTCGTGCTGCAACGGTGTGGATGGCGGCATTCCGTGAAAGCCACTCCCAGCCAGAACGAAACAATTTTCTGGCGCGTCGTGAGCGGTGCTTACGGAAAAGCAGCAAGCGCGCTGCATCGGGTGAAGAGTGGTATCTGTCAGGGAATTACGTGGGGGCTTAATGAGTAATAAATATTGCCAGGCGCTGGTGGAGCTGCGGAACAAACCAGCCCATGAACTGAAGGAAGTGGGCGATCAGTGGCGCACGCCGGATAACATTTTCTGGGGAATTAACACCCTGTTTGGCCCGTTTGTTCTGGATCTGTTCACTGATGGTGATAACGCCAAATGTGCCGCTTATTACACTGCGGAAGACAACGCGCTGGCGCATGACTGGTCTGAACGTCTTGCGGAGCTTAAAGGTGCTGCCTTTGGTAATCCCCCGTACAGCCGCGCCAGTCAGCATGAAGGGCAATACATCACCGGCATGCGTTACATCATGAAGCATGCCAGTGCCATGCGTGATAAGGGCGGACGCTATGTTTTCCTGATCAAAGCTGCCACCAGCGAAGTGTGGTGGCCGGAAGATGCAGATCATATTGCTTTTATTCGCGGGCGTATTGGTTTTGAACTGCCTGCCTGGTTTATCCCGAAGGACGAGAAGCAGGTGCCGACAGGCGCTTTCTTCGCTGGTGCTATTGCTGTTTTCGACAAGACCTGGAAGGGACCGGCAATCAGCTACATCGGGCGCGATGAACTTGAGGCATGTGGTGAGGCGTTTCTGGCGCAGGTTCGCCAGCAGGCGGAAAAACTGGTCAGGGAGATGGCGGCATGACGACGTTAACTCAATGCCAGCAGCAGGTGCTGGATATGCTGATTTCTTACCAGAAAGAACGTGGCTTCCCGCCAACCAATCAGGAGGTGGCAACCATGCTGGGATACCGTTCAGTGAATGCAGCGGTGGAACATCTTCGCGCACTGGAGAAAAAAGGCGTCATCACGATAAAGCGTGGCATGGCCCGGGGTATCACTCTTCATACCGCGGTGAAGGACGACGACAGCGAGGCGGTCGGGATTATCCGCTCACTGCTTGCCGGTGAGGAAAACGCCAGGCTGCGTGCAACCCACTGGTTACATGAGAGAGGCCTGAAAGTATGAAGCTGATCCTGCCTTTCCCGCCCAGCGTGAACACGTACTGGCGACACCCCAACAAAGGGGCATTTGCTGGTAAGAGCCTGATAAGCGCGGCGGGGCGAAAATTTCAGAGCGCGGCGTGCGCAGCAATAGTTGAGCAGTTACGTCGTCTGCCAAAACCAACGTCGGCACCTGCTTCAGTGGAGATCGTGTTGTTTCCTCCGGATAACCGGATCCGCGATCTGGACAACTATAACAAGGCGCTGTTTGACGCCCTGACCCACGCGGGGGTGTGGGAAGACGACAGCCAGGTGAAAAGAATGCTGGTGGAGTGGGGACCGGTTATCCAGAAAGGGAAGGTCGAGATCACTATCAGTAAGTATGAGAAACCGGCGGGTGCAGCCGCCTGATCAAGAGGAGAAACGAAGTATGAATAATCTGATGGTCATTGATGGTATTGAAGTTCGTCGTGATGCTTATGGGCGTTACAGCCTGAACGATCTGCACAGGGCAGCCGGGGGAGAACAAAAAAACCGCCCGAAATACTGGCTCTCCAATAAGCAAACCTGTGAATTGATTGAACAACTTTTCACCGAGGGTGGAATTCCGCCTCTGGAACAAAATCAACCAGTTAGCGTCATTAATGGCGGAAATAACCAGGGGACGTATGTCTGCAAAGAACTGGTGTATGCCTATGCAATGTGGATCAGCCCGTCATTCCATCTGAAGGTGATCCGTACTTTCGACATGGTAACCAGCGCACCGGAAAAATTATCCGGACAGGCTGCTGACAAGATGCAGGCTGGCGTGATCCTGCTGGACTTTATGCGCCGGGAATTAAATCTGTCTAACTCATCAGTGCTTGGAGCCTGTCAGAAGCTTCAGGAGGCTGTTGGCTTACCGAATCTGGCACCGCGCTATGCCATTGATGCTCCTGCTGACGCGCCTGATGGCTCAAGTCGCCCCACGCTGTCGCTGAGTGCACTGCTGAAGCAGTATGGTATCCGCCTGACGGCTAATCAGGCATATCACCAGATGGTGAAGCTGGGGATCGTTGAACAACGCGAACGATACAGCCGTACCGCGATTAACAACATCAAAAAATTCTGGTCGCTGACGGCGAAAGGCTGCATGTTCGGCAAGAACATCACCAGTCCTGCAAATCCGCGCGAGACGCAGCCGCATTTCTTCGAATCCCGATTCCCTGAGCTGTTAAAGCTGCTCGATACCGTTCATTGAGGTGACCGTGAGAGCACTACTGACCCCTGAAATTGCCCCGCGTATGGGGATCGTATTGTTCAGGCCAGGTTCAGAGCTGATGCCCCTGTTTATGCAGGGGCGTGTTCTGCTGGAGCCTGAGCCGGAACGTTATTCATCTTTCGCCAGTGGTGCCGTTCCGGCGGCATCACAACCGCTGGCGGATGATCCTGCCGTTCGGGCCGTGTTCCGCAATGAGGCAGTGATCCGTCGTGCTGGTGGCGTGGAATGTCTTGAAAGCTGGTTACTTCGTGAAAAAGGCTGCCAGTGGCCTCATTCCGACTGGCACAGCGAGAACATGACCACAATGCGACACGCTCCGGGCGCAATCCGTCTGTGCTGGCACTGCGATAACCAGCTGCGCGATCAGTTCACGGAACGGCTGGAATCAATGGCAACGGATAACTGTGCCCGCTGGGTGTTGTCTGTTGTGCGTCGGGATCTCGGTTTTGATGATAGTCACGTTGTGACAATGCCGGAACTGTGCTGGTGGCTGATTCGTAATGACCTGGCGGATGCCTTACCGGAAAGTGCAGCCCGTAAGGCACTGAGATTACCAAAGCCTGTTGTGCCGTCTGTCACCCGGGAAAGTGACCTTGTGCCTTCGGTTCCTGCCACCAGCATCATCCAGGATAAGGCAAAAAAGGTGCTGGCGCTGAAAGTGGATCCGGAGTCGCCGGAGTCTTTTATGTTACGCCCAAAACGCCGCCGCTGGGTTAATGAAAAGTACACGCGCTGGGTTAAGACACAGCCGTGTGCATGTTGTGGAAAGCCTGCTGATGATCCCCACCACCTGATAGGCCACGGTCAGGGTGGAATGGGTACAAAAGCGCATGACCTCTTTGTGTTGCCTTTGTGCAGAAAGCATCACGACGAGCTGCATGCGGATACCGTGGCATTTGAAGAGAAGTATGGCTCCCAGCTGGAGCTGATATTTCGTTTTATCGATCGTGCGCTGGCAATTGGCGTACTGGCGTAAGTGGAGAACGAGCATGAACCTTGAAGCCTTACCAAAATATTACTCCCCAAAATCTCCAAAATTGAGCGATGACGCACCGGCGACAGGCTCAGGTGGTTTAACGATTACGGATGTGATGGCTGCGCAGGGGATGGTGCAGTCGAAAGCACCGCTTGGGTTTGCCTTATTCCTGGCAAAAGTTGGTGTTCAGGATCCTCAATTTGCGATTGAAGGTCTGCTCAATTACGCGATGGCACTGGATAACCCGACATTGAACAAATTGAGTGAAGAAACCCGGTTACAGATCATCCCTTACCTTGTGAATTTTGCCTTTGCTGATTATTCCAGGTCTGCGGCAAGTAAGGCTCGCTGTGAGCATTGTGCTGGTACTGGATTTCATAATGTATTGCGCGAAGTGGTGAAACACTCCAGAAGCGGGGAATCTGTTATCAAGGAAGAGTGGGTGAAGGAACTATGTCAGCATTGCCATGGTAAGGGAGAAGTCAGCACAGCGTGCAGAGGGTGTAAGGGTAAAGGTATTGTCCTGGATGAAAAAAGAACCCGGCTTCATGGTGTGCCTGTTTATAAGATTTGTGGGCGTTGCAATGGCAACCGGTTTAGCCGTTTACCAACCACACTGGCGCGGCATCATGTCCAGAAACTGGTACCGGACCTGACGGATTATCAGTGGTACAAAGGATATGCAGACGTTATTAATAAACTGGTTACAAAGTGCTGGCAGGAAGAAGCGTATGCTGAATCGCAATTGAGAAAAGTGACAAGATAGATAATTTTCGCCGAAGATGTCGACGTGATACTTGCATTTTTCAAAAAATATGGATAAGATTTTCTCAACGATGGGCCTTGTATGTCTACCGTTGGTAAATGTCAAAAACCCGCCGCTGAGCGGGTTTTTTGTGCCTGATGTCTCATGAAACTATGAAATGGATTGGTGCGTTAAACATTTTTTCTTATTATCTTTTAGATTTTGGAGAGATGGTTAACGTCTGTATTCCAGAAACTCGATGGTTATTTAATAAATTAGTTTCAATGATGCTTCTAGGTTATGACTGTAATGAAAAAGGTATTAATAGCAGCGATAGGTTTTTGTTTAGTTGGTTGTGCAGGTATGAAATTACCTGAGTATTCGCAAGTTAAAGCAAGTCCGTATTATACAGATTGCCGTGCGTTTGCCATGGATGTTTATAAAAATGATGGATACAGCAAAATTGCGAAAACTACTATCCTTAGCATGGATGATGTGAAAGCTAGATATATTGTGACAGGGTGTGTAGTTGCTATGGGGAAAAACACTGTAGAGGAAATCAAAGCTGATCTCTCTGCTAAAGGGAGTTCTTTTGGGCTTATCAGTGGAGCTTGTTCTAGTGCGGCATGTCGGGTTGATGTAGAGCAGCAAATGAACGCTTATGTACTTGGTAGTTATTATGCTGCAAATAAAAAATTCCCGGATAAAATGAAAGCAGAGTTTTAAGCAAACCTTGTTTTCGATTATATGTCGAAGATAAATGTTAGTAACGGCATAATAAGTAAATATATAGCTGTGATAGCAACCCGCCACTGAGCGGGTTTTTTGTACCCGTAAACTTGGTGCAGTACAGTAAACACGCTGGTGGTCGTGAATACTGACTTTTTATCTTGCTGGCTTTTTAGACAAGAGTTATTGGTATGTCATGTTAACCAGAAGGGAAAAAGACATGCTAAAACAGCAAGATATGACAGAAACCGCCGCCGCAGTCCTTCATTTCTTACCTGCTGACAAGTGGGTAACGCCACGCATGATGACGAGAACTACCGGAGTAAGCGAAGCCCGGTGCCAGTTAATACTGACTCAGTTAGTTCTGGCGGGTCTGGCGAAGGATAACGGCGGGTACGGGAATAAATTCAGACGCTGCCAGTAATGGCGGTTTCCTGCTGTGAAAATGGGCGGCTGGTGGGTGTTGGTAGCACCTGCCAGCCATTCGCTCATGCTTACTGGTCACAAGCGAACCACGGCCCACTGCTTTAGCGCAAAAGCAGAGTGAGCCTACCAGAGTTACGCTTACTGATCCATGAAAAATACTGTAAAAATAAACAGTGTTGATTTAATCAACGCTGATTGCCTGCATTTTATTCAGTCCCTGCCTGATGATTCCATTGACCTGATTGTTACCGATCCGCCTTACTTCAAGGTGAAACCCAACGGTTGGGACAATCAGTGGAAAGGGGACGAAGATTACCTTAAGTGGCTGGACCACTGTCTGGCCCAGTTCTGGCGGGTGTTGAAACCTGCCGGAAGCCTTTACCTGTTCTGTGGGCATCGCCTGGCATCTGATATTGAGATCATGATGCGTGAACGTTTCAACGTGCTTAACCATATCATCTGGGCGAAGCCGTCCGGACGTTGGAATGGGTGTAATAAAGAAAGTCTGCGCGCATATTTTCCTGCCACAGAGCGCGTTCTGTTTGCTGAACATTACCAGGGGCCATATCGCGGCAAAAGTGACGGCTATGCGGCAAAAGAAAGGGAACTCAAACAGCACATAATGGCACCGCTGATATCGTATTTCAGGGATGCTCGTGCCGAACTGGGTATAACGGCAAAACAAATTGCCGAAGCCACAGGTAAGAAAAATATGGTTTCCCACTGGTTTGGTGCCAGTCAGTGGCAGTTGCCGAATGAGGCTGACTATCGGAAGTTACAGGCACTGTTTTCCCGTATAGCGGCAGAGAAGTTTCAGGAACAACAACTGGAACAACCACACCACCAGCTGGTGGCATCTTATGATTCACTGAATCGTAAATATTCTGAATTGCTGGATGAGTTTAAATCTCTCCGGCGCTATTTCTCCGTATCAGTCTCCGTGCCTTATACCGATGTCTGGATGCATAAACCCGTTCAGTTCTACCCGGGGAAACATCCGTGTGAGAAACCGGCGGATATGCTCAGGCAAATAATCAATGCCAGTAGTCGACCAGGTGATCTGGTTGCTGATTTTTTTATGGGATCCGGTTCCACAATAAAAGCAGCAATGGCGCTGGGGCGTCGGGCCTTAGGTGTTGAGCTTGAGTCAGAGCGGTTTAATCAGACAGTGAAAGAGATAAACGAGCTGGTGGGGAAATAATCTGGTGGCCACGTCAGGTGGCCTTTTTATTTCCATTACACAGCACCCGCATCTGCGAGGTGGGGTTATGAAATCCATGGATAAGTTAACAACGGGTGTCGCCTATGGCACCTCAGCAGGTAGTGCCGGGTACTGGTTTTTACAGTTGCTCGATAAAGTCACGCCCTCACAGTGGGCGGCAATAGGTGTGCTGGGTAGTCTGGTATTTGGCTTGCTGACGTATCTGACAAACCTTTATTTCAAGATTAAAGAAGACAAGCGTAAGGCTGCACGGGGAGAGTAATTCAATGACTCAAAACTATGAACTGATTGTGAAAGGGATCCGCAATTTTGAGAATAAAGTTACGGTAACTTTAGCGTTACGGGACAAAAAACGCTTTGACGGTGAAATTTTTGACCTGGACATCTCGCTGGACCGTGTTGAAGGTGCCGCGCTGGAGTTTTATGAGGCAGCAGCCAGAAGGAGCATCAGACAGGTCTTCCTGGATGTTGCTGCCGGGTTATGTGAAGGGGATGAGCAGTCGCCGGAAAAGCGCCCCGTAATTTTAGATGCGCAGAATGTTTGGATAACCTACAAAGGAAAGCTACCAGGAAGAATTACTGGTTCTCTGAAGACTCCTCCGGAATCACAACCTTAAGTCACTGACCGGAACAGATAAACCTGTCCGTGGGCAGAAACCGATAAATCCTGATAAATATCCATGAACGCAAAAATCAGATACGGCCTGTCGGCTGCCGTTCTGGCACTGATTGCCGTCGGTGCGCCCGCGCCTGATATTCTCGACCAGTTTCTGGATGAAAAAGAAGGTAACCACACAACGGCATACCGCGATGGGTCCGGCATCTGGACCATCTGTCGGGGTGCCACGATGGTGGATGGAAAACCCGTTTTTCCCGGTATGAAACTGTCGAAGGAAAAATGCGACCAGGTCAACGCCATTGAGCGTGATAAGGCGCTGGCATGGGTGGAGCGCAATATTAAAGTACCACTGACCGAGCCACAAAAAGCGGGTATCGCGTCATTTTGTCCCTATAACATTGGCCCCGGTAAGTGTTTTCCGTCGACGTTTTATAAGCGGCTGAATGCTGGTGATCGTAAAGGTGCATGCGAGGCGATTCGCTGGTGGATAAAAGATGGTGGGCGCGATTGCCGCATACGTTCAAATAACTGCTATGGACAGGTTATTCGTCGTGACCAGGAAAGCGCATTAGCCTGTTGGGGGATAGATCAGTGAGCAGAGTCGCCGCGATTATTTATGCTCTGGTTATCTGCATCATCGTCTGCCTGTCGTGGGCGGTCAATCATTACCGTGATAACGCCATCGCCTACAAAGAACAGCGTGATAAAAAAGTCAGTGAGCTGAAGCAGGCGACCGCCACCATTACTGACATGCAGCAACGCCAGCGTGCTGCTGATGTACTCGATGCTAAATACACGAAGGAGTTGGCTGATGCGAAAGCTGAAAATGATGCTCTTCGGCGCAAGCTTGATAATGGTGGTCGGGTGCTCGTCAAAGGAAAATGCTCTGTGCCATCCTCAGCCGAAACCTCCAGCGCCTCCGGCATGGGCAATGATGCCACCGTCGAACTCTCTCCAGTTGCTGGACGAAACGTTCTCGGTATCCGGGACGGAATCATCAGAGACCAGACAGCACTGAGAACGCTTCAGGAATATATCAGGACGCAATGCCTTCGATGATAGCGATAATTTTACTCATCATCCTTCACATTTGGCTCTGTAGACAGGGTGGTGATCACTTCTGGAGTGAATCCAGATTAAACATCTCATTGCTGATGCTTGAAGTTGAGCATCTGGCGCGCGGTAAGGGGCTGCGTTGAAATAAGAGCCAGTCATTAAAAATACCTGGATTTAGCCTCGCATTCGCGGGGCTTTTTATTGCCATTACAAAAGCCACTCCCTACAGAGTGGCTTTGATAATGGCTTATACCCTACACGGGATAACTTAACTGATATCCCTTTTAACGGATAAAGGTATTCAAGCCTGACACATCATGCGCTGTATCGTCGCCGTATTCCCGTATTAACAGAGACCGTAGCCCGACGGGGAACTCCTTCTGCGAGAGTGTGCGGGAATAATCAAAAACGATGCACACCGGGTTTTTACCGCGTTTATGGTTCGCGGGTTTGTCCCTCATGCTCGCCAGTCCTGTGCGGGGGTGGAAGAAACAGGATACTCACACAGATTCTTGTGGGCACGATGCTATTCCTTTCTGGATTATCCCGATGCCATTCATGCAAGGCGCTGTATCAGACGTTCGTCATGTCTGTCAGGCTGACGGGTCCTCCCGGTGGAGTGGCCTGCCACGGGGCGGGAGCGTCGCGGAAAAAGGCTAGTTTTTGAAATTTCATTCGTCATCACCACCACTGTAATAGATTGATATTACAGTGGTTTTGTTTTTATGGTGTCGATTTTGATTGTTTTTTGTTCATCGCTAACACCGTTTGCCTAAAGTTGTTCGCGAGATGCATGTTTAAAACATTCTGGAGCGGGTATGGATCGAGAGTTAAAAAATCTGACGCTGAATATCAGTCAACTGGCGGCACTGTCAGGTGTACATCGCCAGACTGCTGCGGCAAGGCTGCAAAATCTACCCGTTGCAGGGGGGCATGAAAGCAACCTCAAGCTTTATCGGGTGGTTGATATTGTGTCGGCATTTCTGGCATTGCCACCGCCGGTTGCAGAAGGCGAAATGGACGCGCATGAGCGCAAAGCCTGGTATCAGTCTGAACGTGAGCGTCTTAAGTTCGAACAGGAAACGGCACAACTCATTCCGGCCAGTGATGTCAGACGGGAGTTTGCCATCTGGGCAAAAGCGGTCGTGCAGGTGCTGGAGACATTACCGGATATTCTGGAACGTGACTGCGGTCTGCAGCCTGCCGCTGTGAGCCGTGTTCAGTCCATTATTGATGATCTGCGCGATCAGATAGCCCTGCGGGTGACTGAAGCAGGTGCGGATGATGAGGAGGAATTACAGCAGGAGGAGTAATGCTGAATCAGGAAACCGCAAAGGCAGCACGAACCGATTCAGGTTATATCCTTCGCGCACCGAGACGAATGCGGGTTGCTGATGCCGTTGCTCAGTATATGCGGGTGCCCATGGGGGCAGGGAACTCAGTCCCGTGGGATCCGCTGGTGGCACCGTATGTTATTGAGCCGATGAACTGCCTGGCCTCGCGTGAATACGACGCAGTGATATTTGTTGGCCCGGCACGAACCGGCAAGACTATCGGCCTGATTGACGGCTGGGTGATTTACAACGTGATTTGCGATCCTGCTGATATGCTGATCATTCAGATGACGGAGGAAAAAGCCCGCGAACACTCCAAAAAACGACTCGCCAGAACGTTTCGCGTCAGCCCGGAAGTGGTCAGTCGCCTGAGTCCGAACAAAAATGACAACAACGTTTATGACAGAACATTCCTTGCTGGTAACTACCTGAAAATCGGCTGGCCGTCAGTCAATATCATGTCCTCATCAGATTATAAATGCGTCGCGCTGACGGATTATGACCGTTTTCCGGAAGATATTGATGGCGAGGGGGATGCTTTCTCTCTTGCCTCAAAACGTACCACAACATTTATGTCCAGTGGTATGACGCTTGTGGAGAGTTCCCCCGGCAGGGATGTGAAGGATGTGAAATGGCGACGGACTTCACCGCATGAGGCTCCACCAACCACGGGGATACTGTCGCTCTATAACCGTGGCGATCGCCGTCGCTGGTACTGGCCCTGTCCACACTGTGGTGAGTATTTTCAGCCCTGCGGCGATGTGGTTGCTGGTTTCCGTGATATTGCCGATCCCGTGCTGGCAAGTGAGGCGGCTTATATTCAGTGTCCTTCCTGTTCAGGACGGATTATGCCTGAACACAAACGTGAGCTGAACGGACGTGGGGTCTGGTTGCGGGATGGTGAATCCATCAATGCGGATGGCAGTCGTTATGGTGATCCCCGACGCTCACGTATTGCGTCATTCTGGATGGAGGGTCCGGCAGCTGCTTACCAGACACTCTCGCAACTCGTTTACAAACTGCTTACTGCAGAACAGGAATACGAGACAACCGGAAGTGAAGAAACACTCAAGACGGTTATCAATACCGACTGGGGATTACCTTATCTTCCCCGCGCCAGCATGGAGCAACGAAAAAGTGAACTGCTTGAGCAGCGGGCAGAGCCAGTTCCTTCCCGCAGTGTGCCGGATGGCGTTAATTTCCTTGTGGCGACAGTGGATGTGCAGGCGGGACGTCATCGCCGTTTTGTGGTTCAGGTAACGGGCTATGGCAGCCGTGGCGAACGCTGGATTATTGATCGTTACAACATCACGCAGTCATTGCGCGGTGACAGCGACGGGGAGAGCCAGCGAATTGATCCGGCCAGCTATCCGGAAGACTGGGATGTCCTGCTGACGGATGTTTTTCATAAAAGCTGGCCGCTGGCCTCCGATCCTTCTCAACAAATGCGACTGATGGCAATGGCGGTGGACTCCGGCGGTGAAGACGGGGTCACTGATAATGCCTATAAATTCTGGCGTCGTTGCCGTCGTGATGGCCTTGGTAAACGTATTTACCTGTTTAAGGGCGACAGCATCCGGCGCGCAAAACTGATCACCCGTACATTCCCTGATAACACCGGACGAACGGGCCGACGGGCGCAGGCCGCAGGTGATGTGCCGCTCTGGCTTCTTCAGACGGATGCACTGAAAGACCGGGTGAATAACGCGTTATGGCGTGACTCGCCAGGTCCCGGCTATGTGCATTTCCCTGACTGGCTGGGGAGCTGGTTTTACGACGAACTGACGTATGAAGAGCGGAGCAGTGACGGGAAATGGAGTAAGCCGGGTCGCGGTGCCAACGAAGCTTTTGACCTGATGGTGTATGCCGAGGCTCTGGTCATTCTGCATGGATACGAAAAGATCCGCTGGCCGGATGCACCGGAGTGGGCGAGCCGGGAAACCTGGCTGGAGTGTGTCCCGGACAGTACCGAACCGTCACCCTCACCGGAACCGGTATCCACGCCTGTTAAAAAACAAAAACGGAAGAAAACAGTAACTGACGATGTTAACCCCTGGCTGACTTCCGGAGGATGGTTATGAACCAGAATGATATCGAAGCCATGATTCAGCGTTATACGGAAGCTGAAATGGCGGTGCTGGACGGAAAATCCGTCACCTTTAATGGTCAGCAGATGACCATGGAAAACTTATCTGAGATCCGGCAGGGACGGCAGGAGTGGGAGCGCCGCCTTGCGGCTCTGATTACACGACGACGGGGGCATCCCGGGTACCGGCTGGCGAGGTTCTGATGGCAATTCTTGATGATGTGATTGGCGTTTTTTCACCAGGATGGAAAGCGGCAAGGCTGCGTTCCCGTGCGGTGATCCAGGCTTATGAGGCCGTAAAAACGACGCGGACACACAAAGGCCGGCGGGAAAACCGAACTGCCGACCAGTTAAGCCAGTACGGGGCCGTGTCGTTACGTGAGCAGGCCCGTTACCTTGATAACAACCACGATCTGGTTATTGGTGTATTTGACAAGCTGGAAGAACGGGTGGTGGGGAAAAACGGGATTATTGTCGAGCCACATCCGGTATTACGCAATGGGGCCATTGCCCGTGACCTGGCTGCGGAGATTCGCACCCGATGGAGTGAATGGTCTGTCAGCCCGGAAGTCACCGGGCAGTTTACCCGTCCGATGCTGGAACGTCTGATGCTGCGTACCTGGCTGCGCGATGGTGAGGTGTTTGCCCAGATGGTTTCCGGGCGCATAAACAGCCTGACGCCTTCTGCCGGTGTTCATTTCTGGCTGGAGGCGCTCGAGCCGGACTTTATTCCCATGACCAGTGATGAGAGCAACAGGCTGAATCAGGGCGTGTTTGTTGATGACTGGGGGCGTCCCGAAAAATATCTGGTGTATAAAAGCCGTCCCGTATCCGGACGGCAGATGGAAACCAAAGAAGTGGATGCAGAGCGAATGCTGCATCTTAAATTTGTTCGCCGTCTGCACCAGATGCGCGGGACGTCTTTGTTGTCCGGTGTGCTGATCCGCCTCAGTGCCCTGAAAGAGTATGAAGATTCTGAGCTGACTGCAGCAAGGATCGCCGCTGCTCTGGGGATGTACATCCGGAAAGGCGACGGGCAGAGCTATGAACCGGATGGTAATGGCAGCAAGGAGAATGAACGCGAGCTTACCATTCAGCCAGGCATTATTTACGACGATCTGAAACCCGGCGAAGAAATCGGAATGGTGAAGTCGGATCGTCCCAATCCTAACCTTGAAACTTTTCGTAATGGTCAGTTGCGTGCCGTGGCGGCGGGCAGTCGTCTGAGTTTTTCCAGTACGGCACGCAACTATAACGGCACTTACAGCGCCCAGCGTCAGGAACTGGTTGAGTCTACTGATGGCTACCTGATCCTGCAGGACTGGTTTATTGGTGCCGTCACCCGCCCGATGTATCGTGCCTGGCTGAAACAGGCTGTGGCATCCGGTGTTATCAGGCTACCCCGCGATCTTGACCGTTCTTCACTGTATACCGCGGTGTATTCCGGACCGGTGATGCCGTGGATTGACCCTGTTAAGGAGGCTGAGGCCTGGAAAATCCAGATTCGTGGTGGAGCGGCGACAGAATCAGACTGGGTACGTGCAGGTGGTCGTAATCCGGATGATGTCAAACGTCGGCGCAAGGCCGAAATTGATGAAAACCGCAAGCTGGATCTGGTATTTGATACCGATCCAGCCAGTGATAAAGGAGGCAGCAGTGCCGCAACGAAACGACAGGAGCCGCAGCACACCGACGACCAGTCCGAAGAATAATTCCTGGTTCAGGATGCAGGCTGGTCACCAGAGTGACGCGGATATTTATATTTATGACGAGATTGGTTTCTGGGGTGTTACAGCGAAGCAGTTTATCAGTGATCTGAATGCACTGGGCGATATCACCCACATTAATCTCCATATTAATTCACCGGGTGGCGATGTCTTTGAAGGCATCGCCATTTTTAATGCGCTGAAAACACATGGTGCGTCCATTACCGTTTATGTCGACGGTGTGGCGGCGTCAATGGCGTCGGTCATTGCGATGGTGGGAAACCCGGTCATTATGCCGGAAAACACCTTCATGATGATTCATAAACCATTTGGCTTTACGGGCGGTGATGCGGAGGACATGCGCACCTATGCCGACCTGCTCGATAAAGTTGAGGCGGTTCTGTTACCCGCTTATGCACAGAAAACCGGGAAAACCACCGATGAAATTGCTGCCATGCTGGCGGATGAGACCTGGATGTCCGGTGCCGAATGTCTGGCACATGGATTTGCTGATCAGGTAACGCCAGCCGTTAAGGCAATGGCATGTATTCAGTCAAAACGTACAGAGGAATTTAAAAAGATGCCGGAATCCATTCGAAACATGATTACTCCGCCACGCAACAGTGCTCCACGCGTACAGGATGATGAACCTGCAGCCTCCCGGACGCCAGTGCAGGCAGCAGCACCCGTGGTGGATGAAAACAGTATCCGTGCGCAGGTACTGGCAGAGCAAAAAGCGCGTGTAAACGGTATTAATGATCTGTTTGCCATGTTTGGCGGGCGTTATCAGACGCTGCAGGCTCAGTGTCTTGCCGATCCTGAATGTTCGCTGGAGCAGGCCCGCGAAAAGCTGTTGAACGAGATGGGGCGCGAGTCCACGCCATCCAATAAAAATACCCCGGCTCATATTTATGCCGGTAACGGTAATTTTGTGGGGGACGGGATCCGCCAGGCGCTGATGGCGCGTGCCGGATTTGAAAAAACCGAACGTGATAATGTCTACAACGGGATGACCCTGCGTGAATATGCCCGTATGTCACTGACTGAACGGGGTATTGGGGTTTCCAGTTATAACCCGATGCAGATGGTCGGTGCGGCGTTCACACACAGTACGTCTGACTTCGGTAATATTCTGCTGGATGTTGCGAACAAAGCCATTCTGCAGGGCTGGGAAGATGCCCCTGAAACCTATGAACAGTGGACGCGGAAAGGTCAGTTGTCTGATTTTAAAATTGCCCATCGTGTGGGTATGGGGGGCTTCAGTGCTCTGCGTCAGGTGCGTGAAGGGGCGGAATATAAATACGTCACCACCGGAGATAAACAGGCCACTATTGCACTGGCGACCTATGGCGAGCTGTTCAGTATCACCCGTCAGGCCATTATCAATGATGATCTGAATATGCTGACCGATGTCCCGATGAAACTGGGCCGTGCGGCGAAATCCACTATTGCCGATCTGGTTTATGCCATTCTGACGTCTAACCCGAAAATCTCCACAGATAATGTAAGTCTGTTCGATAAAGCGAAACATGCAAACGTACTGGAGAGCGCTGCAATGGACGTGGCATCGCTGGATAAAGCCCGCCAGTTGATGCGCGTTCAGAAAGAGGGGGAGCGTCATCTGAATATTCGTCCTGCGTTCGTACTGGTACCGACGGCGATGGAGTCTGTTGCTAACCAGGTCATTCGCTCCTCAAGTGTCAAGGGGGCTGACATTAACGCCGGTATTATTAACCCGGTGAAAGATTTTGCGACCGTTATTGCAGAGCCTCGTCTTGATGATAACAGCCAGACCACTTTCTACCTGGCTGCGTCCAAAGGCTCCGATACGATTGAAGTGGCTTATCTCAACGGTGTGGATACGCCATATATTGATCAGATGGAGGGCTTCAGTGTGGATGGCGTGACAACGAAAGTGCGTATTGACGCCGGTGTCGCGCCAGTTGATCACCGCGGTCTGGTGAAATGTACGGCGTAAACGTCGCAGACAACAACTCTGATGGCCCGTAAGGGCTTTTTTTGTACCTGAAATCAGCCCCTGAACGGGGCTGTGCGGAGACAGTTATGGCAAAGAATTTTGTAGAAGAAGGAAAAACGGTGGCGATTGTTGCCAGTGCAGCCATCAGCAGCGGAGATCTGGTGCAGGTGGGCGATGTTTTTGCGGTGGCGCTGACCGATATTCCACAGGGTGAAACAGGCGACGGCCTGACCGAAGGTGTGTTTATGCTGCCTAAGCTGAAAACGGATGACATGAAAACGGGTAAGAAGGTTTATCTGAAGTCCGGAAAAGTTCAGCTGACTAACAGCGGCTCTGATCCGCTGGTCGGGGTTGTCTGGGCAGATGCTGGAACCAGTGCAGAAGAAGTGCCGGTAAAACTCAATGTCTGATCCCTTTTCCCGGTTGGCAGCGCGTATGGATGCTATCACGGTCAGAAAGATGGGAAAGACAGCCTCGATTAATGATGTCGATATGACTGTGATCCCGGGAGAAACACTGGCAGAGCTGAATGCTCTGTCCGGACCTGCGGTCTCTCTGGTGGTGTTTTCTTCGGGATACCGCCCACGGCGCGGGGATCGCGTTGTTTATGACGGACAACAATGGACGGTCACACGGCATGAACGCTTTAACGGTAAGCCAATGATCTTTATTGAGTAAAGAGGTGTGGGATGAAGGGGCTTGAGAATGCCATCCGTAATCTGAACAGCCTTGATACCCGTATGGTGCCACAGGCCAGCGCATGGGCGATAAACCGTGTGGCACAGAAAGCGGTCTCTGTTGCCACCCGGCAGGTTGCCGGGAATACCGTTGCGGGAGATAACCAGGTGAAAGGGATCCCCCTGAAACTGGTACGTCAGCGTGTCCGGGTGTTTAAAGCCAGTCCGTCAGGAAAAATGACGGCCAGGATCCGCGTTAACCGGGGCAATCTGCCCGCCATTAAGCTGGGGACAGCCCGGGTCAGACTGGCCCGGCGTGGTGGAAAACTGCAGTACCGTGGCAGTGTGCTGAAGGTGGGTAAATATCTTTTCCGGGATGCGTTTATTCAGCAACTGGCGAATGGTCGCTGGCATGTGATGCGGCGTATTGATGGCAAAAATCGTTACCCCATTGATGTGGTGAAAATCCCGCTGTCCGGACCGCTGACACAGGCATTTGAAGATGCCCGCGACCGCATCATTGCTGCGGAAATGCCGAAACAGCTGGGGTATGCACTGAAACAACAACTGAGGTTATGGCTGACCCGATGAACCGACATACACAAATCCGCCAGGTCGTACTGGCACGCCTTCGGGAACAGTGTGGAGACAGCGCCACGTTTTTTGACGGACTTCCGGCATTTGTTGATGCGCAGGAACTGCCTGCCGTGGCGGTGTGGCTGAGTGATGCTCAGTACACCGGAAAAATGACGGATGAAGATGACTGGCAGGCTGTTCTGCATATTGCTGTCTTCATCCGGGCACAGGCACCGGATTCAGAGCTGGATATGTGGATGGAGAGCACCATTTTCCCGGCCCTGAATGATGTACCGGCACTTTCCGGACTCATCGACACCCTGATCCCACTCGGTTTTAACTATCAACGTGATAATGAGATGGCCACCTGGGCGATGGCGGAAATCACGTACCAGATCACGTACACGAATTAAGGAGGTGGCAATGACCACACCAAATCCACTGGCAAAAACTAAAGGTGCGGGAACGACGTTCTGGATGTACACCGGCAAGGGCGATGCGTTTGCGAACCCTTTATCGGACACTGACTGGCTGCGTCTTGCGATGGTGAAGGATCTGCAACCTGGCGAAATGACCGCTGATGCAGAAGATGACACTTATCTCGATGATGAAGATGCAGACTGGAAAACGACAACCCAGGGGCAGAAATCCGTCGGTGATACTTCGGCGACGCTGGCCTGGCGTCCGGGTGACAGCGGGCAGAAAAAACTGGTTCAGTTGTTCGACTCCGGTGAAGTCTGCGCGTTTCGTATCAAATATCCCAACGGTACTGTTGATGTTTTCCGTGGCTGGCTGAGTTCACTGGGTAAAACCATTGCCTCAAAAGACGTGATGACCCGCACCGTGAAAATCAGCGGTGTGGGGCGTCCATATCTGGCAGAGGAGGGCACTGAAACTGTGGGCGTTACCGGGCTGACGGTGGCACCGGCATCCGCCAGTGTCAATGTGGGAGCAACCACCACGCTGACCTTTACAGTAAAACCTGACGGAGCCAGTGACAAAGCGATCAGTGTGCATTCGACAGATCCACAGACAGCCACTGTGACCCTGAACGGACTTGTGGCCACGGTGAAAGGCGTGAAGCAGGGCAGCGTCAGCATTGTGGGCATGACTTCTGACGGCGATTTTGTGGCAGTGGCTACGGTGGCTGTCAGCGCCGCAGGTTAACAGGATGATACTCATCATTTGCCCCGGTTATCCGGGGTTTTTTGCAGGTGGAGAATATGATGTTTCTGAAACAGGGCACGTTTAATTATGAAAAACAGTCCGTGGTGCTCAGTGAGCTGTCCGGGCTGCAGAGAATTGAATATCTGGCGTTTGTTCAGCAGCGAACGGCAAAGTTTGATGCCGGGGAGGGAGAACTGCCGGAGGCTGAACGACAGATTGCTTTTCTGCGGATGGGGATGGATATCAATGCCTGGCTGGTTTCCCGCTCACTGTGGAATGCGGATCAGTCTAAGGATGTAGAGACGCTTTGCGCATCCGTTATTACAACATGGTCGTATGATGCCCTGGGTGCGGGGGCGGAGATGGTTCTGTCGCTGAGCGGTATGGGGGCCATTGATAATGCCGGGGATGATGAGCATGAGGCGCTGACGCCGGAAAAGTCCTGACGCGGGAAATGCAGTTTGTCATGCGGCTTGCCCGGGAGTTCCGGCGGGCAGACTGGCGGCGGATGCTGTCGGAAATGTCAGCCACTGAGCTTGGTGAGTGGGGCGATTATTTCCGGATGCAGAGCTTCAGTGATGTGTGGATGGATGCGCAGTTTGCCTCGCTGAAGGCATTGATCGTGAGAATGGTGTCCGGCAGCAATGATGCTGCGGTGGCTGATTTCAGCCTTTTACCGGAAGAGAACGGGATACCGGAGCGAACGGACGAAGAACTGATGCATCTTGGGGAAGGTATTTCCGGAGGTGTGCGTTATGGACCAGATAGCCAACCTGGTCATTGATTTGGGGATTGATGCGGCAGAGTTTAAAAATGAAATTCCCCGTATCAAAAACCTTCTGAATGGTGCAGCCAGCGATGCAGAACGGTCTTCTGCCCGTATGCAGCGTTTTATGGAGCGTCAGACTCAGGCCGCCCGGCAGACAACGCAGGCGGCTTCTTCGGCTGCAACAGCCGCATCCGTCCATGCGCAGACGGTGGAGAAGAACGCACAGGCTCATGAACGCATGGCCCGCGAGGTGGAGAAAACCCGCCAGCGCATGGAGGCACTGAGCCAGAAAATGCGCGAGGAACAGGCGCAGGCCATGGCTCTGGCGGAGGCTCAGGATAAAGCGGCTGCTGCGTTTTATCGTCAGATTGACAGTGTGAAACAGGCCAGTGCGGGGCTGCAGGAATTACAGCGTATTCAGCAGCAGATCCGACAGGCCAGAAACAGTGGCGGGATTGGTCAGCAGGATTATCTGGCGCTGATTTCTGAGGTTACGGCGAAAACCCGTGTTCTTACACAGGCTGAGGAAGAGGCTACCCGACAGAAAGTGGCGTTTATCCGTCAGCTTAAAGAGCAGGCAACCCGCCAGAATCTTTCATCTTCTGAGTTGCTTCGTGCTAAGGCTGCCCAGCTGGGGGTAAGCAGTGCTGCAGAAGTGTATATCCGCAAAATGGAGCAGGCAGGAAAAGCCACGCATTCGCTGGGTCTGAAAAGTGCAGCAGCCCGCCAGGAGATAGGCGTTCTGATAGGTGAACTGGCCCGCGGCAATTTAGGGGCGCTGAGGGGGTCCGGAATAACGCTGGCTAACCGTGCCGGATGGATAGACACACTGATGTCACCGAAAGGCATGATGCTGGGCGGGGTTATTGGCGGTATTGCCGCGGCTGTCTATGGTCTGGGTAAAGCCTGGTATGACGGTCAGAAGGAGGGGGAAGAATTTAACCGCCAGTTGTCGCTGACGGGGCATTATGCCGGAGTCACTGCCGGGCAGCTGTGGACGCTCAGTCGTGCTATTTCCGGGAATGGTATTACGCAACATGCTGCAGCCGGTGCGCTGGCTCAGGTGGTGGGGAGTGGTGCATTTCGTGGAAACGATATCGGTATGGTGGCGAGAGCTGCCGCACAGATGGAGCGATCGGTTGGCCAGTCGGTCAGCGATACCATAAATCAGTTTAAGCGGCTGAAGGATGATCCTGTAAATGCCGCGAAGGCTCTGGACAATGAGCTGCATTTTCTTACTGCCACTCAGCTTGAGCAGATACGCGTCCTTGGGGAACAGGGGCGGTCCAGTGATGCGGCACGGATAGCCATGTCTGCACTGGCAGAGGAAACCGGTCGGCGTACTGCGGATATTGATAATAACCTCAATGCGCTGGGCAGTACGCTGAAGTATCTGTCTGATTTATGGAGTCGTTTCTGGGATGCGGCCATGAATATTGGTCGTGAAGACTCGCTGGATGAACAGATTTCCGCTTTACAGGAGAAAGTGTCGCGGGCGAAAAGACTCCCCTGGACGGCATCATCTTCTCAGGTTGAGTACGATCAGCAGCGTCTTAACGAGCTTCAGGAGAAAAAACGCCAGAAGGATTTGCAGGATGCAAAAGAGCAGGCAGAGCGGAATTATCAGGAGCAACAGAAACGCCGTAATGCTGAAAATGCTGCACTGAACCGGATGAATGAAACGGAAGCAGCACGACATCAGCGTGAAATTGCGCGTATTAATTCCATGCAGTACGCCGATCAGGCTGTCAGGGATGCGGCGATACAACGTGAAAATGAACGTTACGAGAAAGCCCTGGCATCCGGTAAGAAAAAAACACGCGAACCCCGTAATGATGAGGCCACCCGGTTATTGCTGCAGTACAGTCAGCAACAGGCACAGGTGGAAGGACAGATTGCTGCTGCCAGACAGTCAGCAGGCATTGCCACGGAAAGGATGACAGAAGCGCATAAACAGCTTCTGGCTCTGCAGCAGCGCATCAGCGACCTGGACGGGAAAAAACTGACGGCAGATGAAAAGAGTGTGCTGGCCCGTAAAGATGAACTGATTCAGGCACTGACGCTGCTGGATGTAAAACAGCAGGAGCTTCAGAAACAGACGGCACTCAACGAGCTGAAGAAAAAAACAATTCAGCTGACCAGTCAACTGGCTGAAGAAGAGCGCGCTCAGCGTCAGCAACATGACCTGGATATCGCCACGGTGGGTATGGGTGATCAGCAGCGGCAGCGATATCAGGTACAACTGAGTCTTCGCCAGAAATACCAGCAACAGCTGGAGCAGTTGAGGCGGGATAGTGAGCAGAAAGGAACATATAACACGGATGACTACAGAAAGGCCGAGCAGGCGCTGACGGAGAGCCTGAACCGACAACTGAATGAGAATCGCCGTTACTGGCAACAGCTTGAAGTTGTGCAGGGTAACTGGAAAAACGGAGTCCTGCGTGCATTTCAGGATTTTACCGTGGATGCAGATAATACGGCAGGAACAGCAGAACAGGTGTTCTCGTCAGCCTTCAGCAACATGGGAAATGGCCTGGCAACTTTTGTCACTACCGGCAAACTCAATTTCAAATCCTTCACCTCTTCTGTGCTGTCAGATATGGCGAAAATCCTGGCGCAGGCAACCATGATGAAATCGATAAAAGGGATTGGCAGTGTACTGGGATTTGATCTCAGCAGCCTTTCCCTGAATGCCAATGGGGGGATTTATCAGTCTGCTGATTTGAGTCGTTACAGTGGCACGGTGGTTAACCGTCCGACGTTTTTTGCTTTTGCAAAAGGCGCGGGTGTGATGGGGGAAGCGGGACCTGAAGCCATTCTGCCACTGCGTCGTGGTGCTGACGGTAAGCTGGGGGTTGTGGCGGATATTGGTGGTTCAGGTATGGCGATGTTTGCCCCGCAGTACAACATTGAGATCAATAACGATGGCACGAACGGGCAGATAGGTCCGGCTGCCCTGAAGGTGGTTTATGACCTTGGGAAAAAAGCGGCAGCGGACTTTATGCAACAGCAGGCCCGTGATGGTGGTCGGTTAAGTGGAGCATATCGGTAATGGAGACGTTTCACTGGAAAGTGCGCCCGGATATGAATGTGGTATCAGAGCCGAAAGTGGTGACAGTGAAGCTGGGCGATGGTTATGAACAGCGTCGTGCGGCGGGACTGAATAACCAGTTGTCGACTTACAGCGTGACGATACGTGTTCGTAAATGTGAACACCCATCTTTAAAAGCCTTTCTGGAACGGCACGGTGGCGTCCGCGCATTTCAGTGGACGCCACCTTATGGCTGGAAACCGATTAGGGTGGTTTGTCGTAAATGGTCGGCAAGCGTGGGGGCGCTGTGGGTAACCATAACGGCAGATTTTGAACAGGTCGTGGCATAGGAGGCTCTGATGCAGGATATTCCACAGGAAACACATCATGAGACGACACGCCTCACTCAGTCAGCCCAGGTGGTGCTCTGGGAAATCGATCTGACAGAGGTCGGTGGTGAACGTTATTTTTTCTGTAATGAGCAGAACGAAAAAGGTGAGCCGGTTACCTGGCAGGGGCGGCAGTATCAGGCATACCCCATTCAGGGGACAGGATTTGAACTGAACGGCAAGGGCAGTGCTGCCCGTCCGACACTGACGGTTTCTAACCTGCACGGCATGGTCACGGGGATGGCGGAAGACCTGCAGAGTCTGGTCGGCGGAACGGTGGTCCGGCGTAAGGTTTACGCCCGTTTTCTGGATGCGGTGAACTTCGTCAACGGAAACAGCGACGCCGATCCGGAGCAGGAGGTGATCAGCCGCTGGCGCATCGAGCAGTGCAGCGAACTGAGCGCGGTCAGTGCCTCCTTTGTACTGTCCACGCCGACTGAAACGGATGGCGCTGTTTTTCCGGGACGTATCATGCTGGCCAACACCTGCACCTGGACCTATCGCGGTGATGAGTGCGGTTATAGCGGTCCGGCGGTCGCGGATGAATATGACCAGCCGACGTCCGATATCACGAAGGATAAATGCAGCAAATGCCTGAGTGGCTGTAAGTTCCGCAATAATGTCGGCAACTTTGGCGGCTTCCTTTCCATTAACAAACTTTCGCAGTAAATCCCATGACAGAGACAGAATCAGCGATTCTGGCGCACGCCCGGCGATGTGCGCCAGCGGAGTCGTGCGGCTTCGTGGTGAGAACGCCGGAAGGGGAAAGATATTTTCCCTGCGTGAATATCTCCGGTGAGCCGGAGGAGTATTTCCGGATGTCGCCGGAGGACTGGCTGCGGGCAGAAATGCAGGGTGAGATTGTGGCGCTGGTCCACAGCCACCCCGGTGGTCTGCCCTGGCTGAGTGAGGCCGACCGGCGGCTGCAGGTGCAGAGTGATTTGCCGTGGTGGCTGGTCTGCCGGGGGGAGATTCATAAATTCCGCTGTGTGCCGCATCTCACCGGGCGGCGCTTTGAGCACGGGGTGACGGACTGTTACACGCTGTTCCGGGATGCTTATCATCTGGCGGGGATTGAGATGCCGGACTTTCATCGTGAGGATGACTGGTGGCGTAACGGCCAGAATCTCTATCTGGATAATCTGGAGGCCACAGGGCTGTATCAGGTGCCGTTGTCAGCGGCGCAGCCGGGCGATGTGCTGCTGTGCTGTTTTGGTTCATCGGTGCCGAATCATGCCGCCATTTACTGTGGTGACAGCGAGCTGCTGCACCATATTCCTGAACAACTGAGCAAACGAGAGAGGTACACCGACAAATGGCAGCGACGCACACACTCCCTCTGGCGTCACCGGGCATGGCACGCATCTGCCTTTACGGGGATTTGCAACGATTTGGCCGCCGCATCGACCTTCGTGTGAAAACGGGGGCCGAAGTCATCCGGGCGCTGGCCACACAGCTCCCGGCGTTTCGTCAGAAACTGAATGAGGGCTGGTATCAGGTGCGCATTGCCGGGCGTGATGCAGGCGAAAATGAATTATCTGCCCGTCTTAATGAGCCGCTGGCAAATGGTGCCGTGATCCACATCGTGCCGCGTCTGGCGGGAGCTAAAAGTGGCGGTGTGTTTCAGGTGGTGCTTGGGGCGGCGCTGATTGCGGTGGCATGGTGGAATCCTGTGGGTTGGCTGGGTGCCGCGGCTGTATCGGGCATGTATGCGGCAGGGGCCAGTATGATCCTGGGCGGAGTGGCGCAGATGCTGGCACCGAAAGCCAGGACGCCCACGGCAGCCAGTACAGATAACGGCAAACAGAACACGTATTTCTCCTCACTGGATAACATGGTTGCCCAGGGCAATGTTCTGCCCGTTCTGTACGGTGAAATGCGCGTGGGGTCGCGGGTGGTTTCTCAGGAGATCAGCACGGCAGACGAAGGGGATGGTGGTCAGGTTGTGGTGATTGGTCGCTGATACAAAATGTTTTATGTGAAACCGCCTGCGGGCGGTTTTGTCGTTTATGGAGCGTGAGGAATGGGTAAAGGCAGCAGTAAGGGGCATACCCCGCGCGAAGCGAAGGACAACCTGAAGTCCACGCAGTTGCTGAGTGTGATCGATGCCATCAGCGAAGGGCCGGTTGAAGGTCCTGTGGAGGGATTAAAAAGTGTGCTGCTGAACAGTACGCCGGTGCTGGACAATGAGGGGAATACCAACATCTCCGGCGTCACGGTGGTGTTCCGGGCCGGTGAGCAGGAGCAGTCACCGCCGGAGGGATTTGAATCCTCCGGCTCCGAGACTGTGCTGGGTACGGAAGTGAAATATGACACGCCGATCACCCGGACCATCACGTCGGCAAACATCGACCGTCTGCGCTTTACCTTCGGTGTACAGGCACTGGTGGAAACCACCTCAAAGGGAGACAGGAATCCGTCGGAAGTCCGCCTGCTGGTTCAGATACAGCGTAACGGTGGCTGGGTGACGGAAAAAGACATCACCATTAAGGGCAAAACCACCTCGCAGTATCTGGCCTCGGTGGTGGTGGGTAACCTGCCGCCGCGCCCGTTCAATATCCGGATGCGCAGGATGACGCCGGACAGCACCACAGACCAGCTGCAGAACAAAACGCTCTGGTCGTCATACACCGAAATCATCGATGTGAAACAGTGCTACCCGAACACGGCACTGGTCGGCGTACAGGTGGATTCGGAGCAGTTCGGCAGCCAGCAGGTGAGCCGTAATTATCATCTGCGCGGGCGCATTCTGCAGGTGCCGTCGAGCTATAACCCGCAGACGCGGCAATACAGCGGTATCTGGGACGGAACGTTTAAGCCAGCATACAGCAACAACATGGCCTGGTGTCTGTGGGATATGCTGACCCATCCGCGCTACGGCATGGGGAAACGTCTTGGTGCGGCGGATGTGGACAAATGGGCGCTGTATGTCATCGGCCAGTACTGCGACCAGTCAGTGCCGGACGGTTTTGGCGGCACGGAGCCGCGCATCACCTGTAATGCGTACCTGACCACACAGCGCAAGGCGTGGGATGTGCTCAGTGATTTCTGCTCGGCGATGCGCTGTATGCCGGTATGGAACGGGCAGACGCTGACGTTCGTGCAGGACCGACCGTCGGATAAGGTGTGGACCTATAACCGCAGTAATGTGGTGATGCCGGATGATGGCGCGCCGTTCCGCTACAGCTTCAGCGCCCTGAAGGACCGCCATAATGCCGTTGAGGTGAACTGGATTGACCCGAACAACGGCTGGGAGACGGCGACAGAGCTTGTTGAAGATACGCAGGCCATTGCCCGTTACGGTCGTAATGTCACGAAGATGGATGCCTTTGGCTGTACCAGCCGGGGGCAGGCACACCGCGCCGGGCTGTGGCTGATTAAAACGGAGCTGCTGGAGACGCAGACCGTGGACTTCAGCGTGGGTGCTGAAGGGCTTCGCCATGTACCGGGCGATGTCATTGAAATCTGCGATGATGACTATGCCGGTATCCGCACCGGCGGGCGCGTGCTGGCGGTAAACAGCCAGACCCGGACGCTGACGCTCGACCGTGAAATCACGCTGCCATCCTCCGGTACCACGCTGATAAGCCTGGTTGACGGAAGTGGCAATCCGGTCAGCGTGGAGGTCCAGTCCGTCACCGACGGCGTGAAGGTAAAAGTGAGCCGTGTTCCTGACGGCGTTGCTGGATACAGCGTATGGGGGCTGAAGCTGCCGACGCTGCGCCAGCGCCTGTTCCGCTGCGTGAGTATCCGTGAGAACGATGACGGCACGTATGCCATCACTGCCGTGCAGCATGTACCGGAAAAAGAAGCCATCGTGGATAACGGGGCGCACTTTGACGGCGACCAGAGCGGCACGGTGAATGGTGTCACGCCGCCAGCGGTGCAGCACCTGACCGCAGAAGTCACCGCAGACAGCGGGGAATACCAGGTGCTGGCGCGCTGGGACACGCCGAAGGTGGTGAAGGGGGTGAGCTTTATGCTTCGCCTGACCGTGGCAGCGGATGACGGCAGTGAGCGGCTGGTCAGCACGGCCCGGACGACGGAAACCACATACCGCTTCACGCAACTGGCGCTGGGAAACTACAGGCTGATAGTCCGGGCGGTAAATGCCTGGGGGCAGCAGGGCGATCCGGCATCGGTATCGTTCCGGATTGCCGCACCGGCAGCGCCGTCGCGGATTGAGCTGACGCCGGGCTATTTTCAGATAACCGCCACGCCGCATCTTGCGGTTTATGATCCGACGGTACAGTTTGAGTTCTGGTTCTCGGAAAAGCGGATTGCGGATATCAGGCAGGTTGAAACCACAGCCCGCTATCTTGGTACGGCGCTGTACTGGATAGCCGCCAGTATCAATATCAAACCGGGCCATGATTATTATTTTTACGTTCGCAGTGTGAACACCATCGGCAAATCGACATTCGTGGAGGCTGTCGGTCGGGCGAGCGATGATGCGGAAGGTTACCTGGATTTTTTCAAAGGCCAGATAACCGAATCCCATCTCGGCAAGGAGCTGCTGGAAAAAGTCGAGCTGACGGAGGATAACGCCAGCAAACTGGAGGAGTTTTCGAAAGAGTGGAAGGACGCCAACGATAAATGGAATGCCATGTGGGGCGTCAAAATTGAGCAGACCGAAGACGGTAAGCATTATGTCGCGGGGCTTGGCCTCAGCATGGAGGATACAGAGGAAGGCAAACTGAGCCAGTTTCTGGTTGCCGCCAATCGTATCGCGTTTATTGACCCGGCAAACGGGAATGAAACGCCGATGTTTGTGGCGCAGGGCAACCAGATATTTATGAACGACGTGTTCCTCAAACGCCTGACGGCCCCCACCATTACCAGTGGTGGAAATCCACCGGTATTTTCCCTGACACCGGACGGAAAGCTAACCGCTAAAAATGCGGATATCAGTGGCAGTGTGAATGCGAACTCAGGAACGCTCAACAATGTCACGATTAACCAGAACTGTACGATTAAGGGCATGCTGGAGGCGACCCAGGTCAGAGGGGATTTCGTTAAAGCTGTATCAAAAGCCTTCCCGAAAAAAGTCGGTACGTGGGGTAACACGGAAACACCAAACGGTACGGTTACAGTCACCATCAGCGATGATCATAACTTTGACCGCCAGATTATTATTCCGCCCATTATTTTTAACGGTATAGCGTATGACGATCCGGGGAGCGGAAATAACCCCGGAGGCACGCGATACACGGGTTATGGTTTTGAAGTTCGCAAAAACGGCGTATTAATCGCGTCCAGAGAAACTAAAGGGGCCATTCCCGGTAGTTACAGTGCGGTTATTGATATGCCGAGTGGCAGGGGAAGCGTCACTCTGGAGTTTAAGGTTTTCCAGAAAGGCAATCAGGGGGCAGGCAATATCACCGACTGTACGGTGATTGTGACCAAAAAAGCCGCTTCCGGCATCAGTATTCGTTGAAATATTTATAACCCCAATAAAGGGCGTCAGGAATGACGCCTTTTTTATTGCAGAAAAGCGAGAGGTAATTATGCGTAAACTTTATGCCGCCATTTTGTCCGCAGCCATTTGTCTGGCCGTATCCGGTGCGCCTGCATGGGCGTCTGAACATCAGTCCACGCTGAGCGCGGGGTATCTTCATGCCCGGACGAACGTTCCCGGCAGTGATGATCTGAACGGGATTAACGTGAAATACCGTTATGAGTTTACGGACACACTGGGGATGGTGACGTCGTTCAGCTATGCAGGAGACAAGAATCGCCAGCTTACCCGTTACAGCGATACCCGCTGGCATGAAGATTCCGTGCGTAACCGCTGGTTCAGCGTGATGGTGGGGCCGTCTGTGCGCGTGAATGAATGGTTCAGCGCGTATGCGATGGCGGGTATGGCTTACAGCCGTGTGTCGACTTTCTCCGGGGATTATCTCCGCGTAACTGACAACAAGGGAAAAACGCACGACGTGCTGACCGGAAGTGATGACGGTCGCCACAGCAACACGTCTCTGGCGTGGGGAGCTGGCGTGCAGTTTAACCCGACCGAATCCGTGGCCATTGATGTCGCTTATGAAGGCTCCGGCAGTGGTGACTGGCGCACTGACGGGTTCATCGTGGGTGTTGGTTATAAATTCTGATTAGCCAGGTAACACAGTGTTATGACAGCCCGCCGGTTCAGGCGGGCTTTTTTGTGGGGTGAATATGGCAGTAAAAATTTCAGGTGTACTGAAAGACGGCACAGGAAAACCGGTACAGAACTGCACAATCCAGCTGAAAGCAAAACGTAACAGCACCACGGTGGTGGTGAACACGCTGGCCTCAGAAAATCCGGATGAAGCCGGGCGTTACAGCATGGACGTTGAGTACGGTCAGTACAGCGTTATTCTGTTGGTGGAAGGATTCCCGCCGTCACATGCCGGGACCATCACCGTGTATGAAGATTCCCGACCCGGTACGCTGAATGATTTTCTCGGTGCCATGACGGAGGATGATGCCCGTCCGGAGGCACTGCGCCGTTTTGAGCTGATTGTGGAAGAGGTGGCGCGTAACGCGTCCGTGGTGGCACAGAACACGGCAGCCGCGAAGAAGTCAGCCAGTGATGCCAGCACATCAGCCCGTGAGGCGGCAACCCATGCGACTGATGCTGCAGGCTCAGCACGCGCAGCCAGCACGTCAGCCGGACAGGCCGCTTCGTCGGCTCAGTCAGCGTCTTCCAGCGCAGGAACGGCATCAACAAAGGCCACTGAAGCATCAAAAAGTGCTGCCGCTGCAGAGTCCTCAAAAAGCGCGGCAGCTACCAGTGCCGCTGCGGCGAAAACGTCAGAAACGAATGCTGCAGCGTCACAAAAATCTGCAGCCACTTCTGCATCCACCGCGACCACGAAAGCGTCAGAAGCTGCCACCTCAGCCCGGGATGCGGCGGCCTCAAAAGAGGCAGCGAAATCATCAGAAACGAACGCATCATCAAGCGCCAGTAGTGCCGCTTCCTCGGCAACGGCGGCAGGAAATTCCGCGAAGGCGGCAAAAACGTCCGAGACGAACGCCAAGTCTTCTGAGACGGCAGCGGAACAGAGTGCCTCCGCAGCAGCAGACTCAAAAACAGCGGCTGCGTCGTCTGCCAGTGCCGCGTCAACAAGTGCCGGGCAGGCCTCAGCCAGTGCCACCGCCGCCGGAAAATCGGCAGAAAGCGCCGCATCGTCTGCTTCAACAGCCACAACGAAGGCTGGCGAAGCCACTGAACAGGCCAGCGCAGCAGCGAGGTCTGCTTCCGCAGCGAAGACATCCGAAACGAACGCGAAAGCGTCGGAAACCAGCGCAGAATCCTCAAAAACGGCTGCCGCATCGTCAGCCAGTTCGGCGTCGTCATCGGCATCATCTGCGTCTGCTTCAAAAGATGAGGCGACCAGACAGGCGTCAGCAGCGAAAGGCAGCGCCACGACGGCATCCACGAAGGCGACAGAGGCAGCTGGCAGTGCGACGGCGGCAGCTCAGAGCAAAAGTACGGCGGAATCCGCGGCAACGCGCGCTGAGACAGCGGCAAAACGGGCAGAGGATATTGCATCCGCCGTGGCGCTTGAGGATGCGAGCACGACGAAAAAGGGGATAGTACAGCTCAGCAGTGCGACCAACAGCACGTCTGAAACGCTGGCGGCAACGCCAAAGGCAGTAAAAGCAG
>ERZ1026866.182-NODE-182-length-42059-cov-15.371346_pt1 | contig 42059 bp, 48 predicted proteins | sample MGYA00380163_ERZ1026866 | MGnify/ENA primary metagenome ERZ1026866 (study PRJEB33269, sample SAMEA4719799) | human gut metagenome | biome: human-associated habitat; feature: organic feature; material: feces | place: Cameroon | collected 2013-10 ...
GTTCGGTATGACTACCACCTCTGTCGTCATCTACAGAGAACGGAACACCATAATTTGTATAAACATCTCCGTGATGTTTGATGAGATGGCGACCAGGATTCTTTCGGATATTATTTATCCAAGCATCACTGTCGCACTCACACCATATCTTATATTCTGTCTCTGTCAGCGTTTTATCAATGCCAATAGGACAATGCCCAGAACACCCATTTGTTCCAAAGTAAATAATCTCTGCCATATTCTCTTCTTTTTTACCCTCCTTAATAATTGATAATTTTCTGGGTTTTGCGAACCTTGGCAAAGAAATCAGTGATTTCTTGTGAATTTGCTTCTCTACAGAACCCTTCCTTCATCCAGTTACCAATACCATTGGATTTCTGAATCATTCCGTCAGAATCCTCACCAATTATCACACCATATCCATCAGCATTGATAAAGCCATCATGGATAAACACTTTGCCGCGAATATCTACTAAGATAGTTCCTGCTTTATATTCACTTAATCTCATATTCTTTTCGTTTTTACCCTCTCCTGTAAAAAGGAGAGGGTGGTTAGTTAATCTTCGACCTCCTTTACAGAACCATAACAACCATAAAGAGGAGATTCTCCTAATTCTCTAACATCACTCTCAATAGCTTCACTAAGAGCTTTCTCATCATATTCAGTTTTTATTAAAAACATTCTATTTCCCATATTACTATCTATTTATATCCCATAAGGGATGGTTAAATGAGAAGCAAGCGATGATAAAATAAAGTGCTTAATTTTAAAAATATCATTTTGTTTGCTTGCTTCTCAAAAAATATTATTATCTTTGTACCGCTTAATTTTAAAAATAAAAACGATATGAAGCATTTAATTAAATTAATGTCAGAAGATTGCACATACATGTGTGTTATCAATCCTGACCACATCGTTAAATTCTATGAAGAAGACGATGTTTGCTGTATCAAACTTTCAACAGGTGAAACTTTTGTAACTAAAGTTAAACTTGATGATTTAAAAGATTTGATAGAAAAGAGTTACTTGTAAAGATACTCTTTTAGACATTTATCATACCCTTCTTTTTGTTTGAAAGGGCAATGATTGACAACCCAGATTCTATCTCTCCACTGATGAAGAGGTGAATTGTAAATCCACTCAAATCGTGCTATGTTATTGGTTATTGGTGAATCTATACTATAGACAGTCTTCTTTAGCCACTTACGTAGCACCTTTTTTATTATATTCTGTATCATGTTCTTAAATTTATGCCCGAAGGCGTTAAACACTAATGTAAATAAATATTTTTATCACCTAAATCTTTAAATGCTATATCCTTACACTTTTGGCAAAGAAATTTGTTTCCCAAGCCTTTGTCAAAACACGCTAAAGAAATAAAATCTTCTGGTTGAAATTTGTGCCCACAGCAAAAGCAAGTCTTTTGTACTGACAAATTAGACCTCTCACGCAACTCTTTAAAATGAGCAAACGTCCCAAAGAAGTGTCCTTCTTCACACCCTATCGCTTTGTAGATTTTCTTAGTTATTTTTACTACTTCCATACCTACACCTCCATTACTTAAAGAATAAATTCATCGTCATCAAACTCATCCTCTTCATCTTCAGGAAATGGATAAATGGTGAACTGAAAATCGTCTAAATCTTCAATATTCTTATCTGCCATATTAGCAGCTACGATACCAAAGTTATCAGCAATACAAGAAGGAAATTCACCTTCCTCTAATTTTGTTCTAAATTTCTCAGCTGTACATTCGTCAGGAACGTTAATGAGTTCTACTACTAATCTTATTGTTTTCATACGCTTCACTTCATTAAACCAAGTTCTTTCTAGCCCAAGCTTCTGCCTTTGGCTTAGTCTTGAACTTCTTATCTTTAACTTCATGCCAAACTCCATAAGGAGCAGTCTTATACTCAATGAGGAAAAGACCTTTTTCAATCTTTACGATTCTGTACTCATATACTTTCATACGCTTTACTCCTTAACTTCTTTAAAGATTACGTTCTTATGGTCTGAGCGGTATTTTGGAGTACATTCTATTCCGAGTGATATGGCTACATAACCGCCATATCTCCCATCAAAGAAGCATCCATCACAACCTTTGCCTTTAACAGCTTCAACAGCTTCAAGAGTAATGGTTACTCTTTCTCCAACTTTAAGCTCTTTCATACTAATCTCCTTTCTTTTTAGGAACATAATCATCAAGTTCATCGTCAAACTCATAGCAGTCAGGGCAGTAGTGCTTATCACCAATCTCTGCCCATTCAGATTCCATTGCTTGCTCTTTGGCAGTTCCATCATCCAACCAAGCCCCAATGCCATTAAACTCATCAACGAAGGCTTTTCCACATCTATCACAAATGACAGAGTACATTTTTACTTCCTTAATCATGATTGCCTCCTTCCTTTGGAAGTAAATCATCAATATAGAGCCAACGAGAAACCCTACTGCAGAGAACTGCGTCATTCCACGATGGATAAAAGTTATCTTGCCATCTGTTCCAAGCATAGTAAAACATATTCTTGTCATTATGTGTTTCTACTATAATGGAAACATCTTTTCTTGGCTCTTCACTAGCAGGATGCCACAAGTCCTTCAAGAACTCATTGATAGCCCACTTAGCACCTTGTTCGAAACCACAAGCCAAATCATTCATAGCAATAATACCTAAAATCTTCTTGTCGGCAATAAATGCTTTCTGTGCTTCTACTATTCTTCTTTCGTCTATCATAATTTACTTTACTCTTATGAATTGAACATTCTTTTTGTCTTTTCGCTCGATACGAGCACACTTGATTCGCTCACAAACATCCGCATTAATATTGCTTGTAATCTCGTAGAAAAAACAATTATCACAACCTTCGTGTTCAACTACCTTTAAGGTAATTTCTGACCCAATAAGTAAATCTTCCATACGCTTAATTTCTCATTACGTGACACTTAACAACCTTGTGAACCATATTAGGCTGCGACTTGTTAAAACTCTCTATAAACTCTCTTTCCATTTTCTCAGGGAAGATGGGCTTGGTGGGTTTCGGGATTGTCAGGATGGCAAGAATCTTGCTGCCATCCGACAATTCCATGAGACACCTTCTGCTTATTTGTTCTATTCCAAACATACGGCTGTCCTCCTAGTATTTATATCCGTGAAGATACGGACGAGTTTCGTTATACTTCATTTTCAGCTTGATCTGCTCTTTTAGGTCGATTCTGTTGTTATGGGCAATCGCAAAGATGTCCATCAGAAGCTCCTGAAGGTATTTTGCGAGATACCAGCTTGGTGAACTATCCAAGTCCAAGACTCCCATCTTTTCGATGATGCGGTATAGGTCTCCGGCTAAATCAAATCCGAAGATATAACTTGCCAGCTTATACTCACCTATGAGGTCTTCATCTTCTGATAGCTCGATTTTGTCTCCTTCCATGATCCAGCCCAAGAGTGAGAGGATGCGAATGGCGATGTCGGCAAACTCAGACTCTACCGTACCTTCCAGCGTGTTCTTGTAGGCGGTAGGCATATCCCTGCCCATTTCAATCTCGCTCTCGTAGTCTTCGATGGAGCCGTGTCTGCCTTTTCTGTCGGCTTGCAACACCTCGCTCATTTCCACGATGATGAACATCAGACAAAATGCTGTATTAACATCCTTTGGATAGAAGCCCTTATTTTTGGCAGACTCGTAAGCTTGCTTTGATAAAACTTCCAGTTCCTCCTTTAAAATAATTTTTAATTCTTTTTCCATATTGATTTGATGTTTTCTGATTGTGTTTCAACATAGCTAGGCTATGATCTGATAGTGAATGCCATATCATTGAGGGTCTTGCACCAGTTTATCCTGCCTTCTCTGACTAACTCGTTGAGGGCTTGATAGGGCTTGGGGAATCCACGATTGATAATCTCTGAGGTTCTGACGTGAGGAGGCACGATGTGAGCGGCTTCTCTCTTGGCTTGAATCTCAGCGATGATGGCTAGGATTTGTTCTTTCTCTGTCTTCATGAGGTGAAGGTAAGAATGAGACGTGGGTAACTTCGGACTGGAACATTAATTGTTCCCACATTCCGTTCATATCTTGTTGATACCACAAGCCATCGTGCATTGTTCCGATGATTGGATTGCCTTTGTACCAGAGTACCATGGTCTTGTGGGTAAAGAGGGCTTTATGCGCTTTACTGATGCGCTTGCCTACCTTGATATATCCGAAAATATCCATAAGCTAGAAGAGTGATAGCTGACCATTCTTGTCGTGGTAGTGATTACCCGAAGGGAAAATCAGTTCCTCGAAAATAGCGGTCAGGCAGTTGGTGACTATTGAGTTTCCTGCGAGGGCATAGAGCTTGCTCTTGCAGATGATGCTGGCTCCCGACTTCTCCTTGCTCAGGAGCTTGTCTATGTCGGCTTCGTGTACACCCATCAGCCGGAAGCAGTCTCTAGGAGTGTACTTCCTGATTTGGATGGAGTATTTCTTTCCGTTTTGAGCCGTATGAATGATTTGTTTGTTCATAACTGTAACAAATGTCATGTTTGATTTATCTATGGTTGTCTTGATGGTGGGGGAGATACCTTGGATAACCATCTGATTATAGAGGTCTAAGACTTGTCCACCCATATCAGGCTTCACCTTCCCTGATAGGAGCAGGGATTTCATTCTCTTTCCTCCTGTTATCGTACTCGATTTATGATTAATACTCCACCTTTTGGGAAATGAGCGGTGTTTAGAAGATTCATTACGCTTGTCTTAGAGAAGCTGGCGGTGACTGCAGAAGAGCAGCCATCAGTTGTTTTGGGTATTAAAATCTTCGGGGTAGAGTTTTTGGATGGATTCATTGATGTCTGCTTTGGTGAGATACTTTTCTAGGATTGGCTGGGAGAGGTAATACTCAGGAGATACATCATCTTCCAAGATGTCCTCAACCGTAGTCTCTAGCTTGATAGGAGAGGGGAAGTGATACTCAGGGTTCGGATCATCCTCGGTGCGGAGGATGGAAATGACAAAGATACGCTCACGATTCTGTGGGATTCCGTAATCTTTGGCATTCAGAACCTTATAGAAGGAAGTGTAACCGAAGGAGTCTAGGTCTGCGAGATATTGGAAGAAGTACTTCCTCATCTTCTCGGTGAGCAGACCTTTCACGTTCTCCAACATTACATATTTCGGCTTCTTGACTGCCAGCATTCTCTTCTCCTGAAAGATAAGGGATGAACGTGTGCCGCTTCCTTCCTCGCCACCTTGCCGGAGTCCTGCATTGGAGAAGTCTTGGCAGGGAGAAGACCAAGATATGAAATCGAAGTCTGGAACCTCATTCCAGTCTATCCTCGTCACGTCACCATAGTTAGTGATGTCTCTTCCGTGCAAGAGTCCGTAAGCTTGTATGGCGGATGATTCTATCTCGGAATAGCCCACTACCTTGAAGTCGAACTCAGGGTGCTTCTCTTTGAGGTACTTGAAGGCTAGGCTCTGACTGCCATAGCCAGCGAAGGCTTCAAAGACTCTGAGCGGATGCTGCTTGTTGTATTTGCTGATTTGTATCATTGTTGATGGTGTTATGGATTCCATTGGATGCCCAAGCGTTCCAAGGTTCCGTTGTCACGATAAATCTCCAACTGCTTGCGGCAGAAGCTTTGAGGGTTGTTGTTTAGAACCTGAATCATGCCATAGATACGCTGGCGAAGAGCGTGGTTCTTGGCATCTTCCGTGTTCTGTTCCTGCTCTACCTTTGTCTTGGCGATAAGCTGACTGATTTCAGATGCAGACTCGTTGGTAGATACTGGCGGTGGAGTGCCACCGATGATTTCATCTTCCCAAGCTCTCTGGTTGAGGAAGGTCTGAAAGTTCTTGCGGAACTGCTTATCAGGTTGGGAGATAACATAGAGCGGTATGTACTCAATAGCTGCCTTGCGGTCTTTCTGACTCATTGAGTTCCACTTCTTTTCCAGCTTCTCCTTGCAGCCCACCTTCTTCTGATACAAATCCCAAGCTCTCGCAAAGGTATATTCATCTTTGACTTGCTTGGGAGGTGGGGTTACCTTATAGCCATTCTCCTCTAGGAGCAGGATGGCTTGTTTGATTTCGTCTGTCATAGTTCACCATTAAGATAATTGTCGATTGCTTTCATAAATTCATCTATAGAGCGGACGATGATGTACTTGCCACCATGTCGTTCCACCTCAAACTGGAATACCTTCTGTTCGGGTTCCTGTCTGCCTTTCGGAGTCTTGTTTTCGATGCAGAGGAAACCATACTGGGAGGTGCTTTTCAGGAGGATCATATCTGATACCCCCGGCTTCATTCCTTCTTCTTTGAGCCAAGCGGCTTGTCGGGAGGTGCGCTTGCCGCCATTGGGAACGGCAAAGAAGACACCTTCGAGGTCAGGATGTACCCCACGGATATACCTGACCTCTGCGGCTTGCAAGTTGTGCTCATCGTAGGATGAACGCTTGCGTATCTTCTTGTCTTCCTGCAATAGCTTTGCCTTGATTTCAGCGTAGCTTGCCATTACCAATCGGTTGAGAAAAGGTCGTTGAGAGAATCTTTGCCCATCAAGCGGATGGCTTCGCATGCTGCTTCTTCTGATTTGAAGTAAACATTTACTCTGTTAAACAACTGTGTGTACTTTTCTGTAAAAGTATCACCATCTTTGCAGATAATCCAGTTTCTATGGAGTCCATCGAAATTTGACTTCCAATCACCATTGAGATACTTGGCGATGTTCTGCAACTTATTGAAAGCCAGCATACGTCTTGCCTGAGCCACGCTGGTGCAGTTTACGGAATCTTTGAAGTTGTACTCTGTCTGTTTCCCAAATTCGATGCGCTCTTCATAAATCCAGTATGCAGTCTTGCCCAAGTAGAGTTCTTTGAGAATGTCATCGTAGGTGATAGGTTTACACTGAGTCTCTTCATTAGGAGCAGGCTCACCATCCTGCTTCTTGCTCACCATCAACTTGCCTTCCTCATCGAAGAAGAACTCTAGGTTATCAGGTACTGGGTACTCTACTGCAGTACCATCAGCAGGGATGCGCAACTTAGATAAAGAAGCATTACCTTCGTTGATGTTCTGAATATCCTTGTCGGTGATACCCTCTGTGTGGATGGAAGGAGTGTTCTCGTCCTTCTCCATCATCTTCTTGGTAATCATTTCTGCACCCTTGCCGAGGAGTGCCCCAAGAAGCATTGAACCGATTGGTGAAAACTCTGGCTGGTTGTTGCGCTGACGGTTACGTCTGTTGTTGCGCTTGTCGTTTCTACGTGTCATATTATGTGTAATTTTTTAGAATGTTATTAAACTCGTCTTCTGATACACCATCGGCAACCATGATGGTAAGGATGGTGTCCAAGACCTTGGAATAAACTTCGTTGAAGGCTGGCTCATCCATCTTGGCGAATGAGATAGACTTGGCTCGCTCCAAGAACTTCTGTCCGTTCAGGTCGTAGAGCGGTTCGCTGAATCCCGATGTTATCAGGAGCTGTTCACGGAAGGTCTCTACAGAACGGAGATTGATGCGCTGCTGCTCGGTGAGACAATCCCAAGCGGCTCGGATCAGGGAGAAGAACTTGCGGTGAAACTTCACGTTGCGTGGGCGGACGATGTTCGCCTTGACAACAGAGCCAACCTTAATCTTTCTCAACTGCTCATAGTCCTCGTCTGCATAAGCTTGAAGACCAAGAGAAGTACGCACAAGATGGATTTCCATAACCTTTGTTTTTGAATATCAACTAATTGTTGGCTGGGAATGGGAGATTACCCTGCTGACCACCATATTGAGCTTGCTGCTGAATAGGCTGACCATTGGCATTAACCTGAGGGGGAAAGTTCTGCATCTGCTGCTGGATAGGAGCTGGCTGTGGAGGATTCTGCTGGAATCCCTGCTGAGCACCCTGCTGGTAGTTCTGCCCTACCTGACTAGCGTACACCTGACCCTGCTGCTGCATCTGCTGAGGCTGGGCGGTTGGTCGCTGCACCTTCCAGCAATCCAACTGACTGAACCATCGTCCGTCCTTAGACTGATGTGCCTTCAATCCGATGTGAGCGGTGATGATCTCACCAACTTGGATATTGAACTGTTGCAGCTTGTCTGAGCCATAGACCTGAATCACGGCTCTAGCTGGGTACTGCTGGTTCAACTCCTCGATAACATATTCACACGAACTCCATTGAGTTCCGTTTTGGCTGGTTCCAGTTTGAACCTGCCCTGCTGCAATAATCTTGCCTGTAAATGTTACGTTCATATCTATACTTAATTAAGTTTGATTCTGATGGATGGCTTTGTAGTAGTATCTTTCAGATAGTATTCATAGTGTTCCGGCTCGGTGTCCTTGAAGAGTTTCGTGTCGAATGTCTTCTTTGTGGATGCTGCCACATAGGAGTAGGAGCCATATTGAGTCTTGATGGATTTCTGCTTGTTGGCTTCCATCATCTTCATCAGCTTCTCCTTCAAGGCATCCTGCTCAATCTTCAAGGCATCAATCCTAGCGGTGACCAGTCGGTACTGCTGCTCGGTGCTGGAAAAAGCTTCCGGCACTTCCACCTCATACTTGTAGTCAGGATCATCCTCCAAGTATGCCTTGATAAGAGTATCAATCTTCTCTTCCGATACCCTAGGCAGCGGCTGGAACCGGCTCTGTCCGTTCTTGAACCACATACATACCAGCTCCTTCACCTTCAAGTCGGGATTCTGCTCCTCGAACCATCGTGCATAGATGGATAACTGGAGGGAAACGTTGTCGTAGTGCAGGGTGGAGGTGGTCTTGTAATCTACCAGATAGATGTTGCCATCGCTATCAGCGAAGACTCCATCAATGGCAGAAGCGAAATCCTCACCATCGGTAACGAGATACTCTGAATCAACGTGATGGAGACCGTAGGAGACCAGCATACTATTGAATGCCCGAATCTCTTCTGTCGGGTTCGGGTACATATTGATGTCGGAATCGAAGACGGTACAGAACAGCTCGAAGGAGTTGTGGATCATACATCCTCGTTCTGCAGCCTTCATCAGTACATACTCAGGAATATCCTTGTAGGTGTCGGGGAATGCCTTTCTTACCAGCGTTCCAGTGATACCTTTCAGTTGTTTCTTGCCAATGAAGTATTGATGGGTCTCCTCTATGAAGGTGATCTTTGGCTTATTCAGCTTGATATTCTGTGTCATAGTCCTAACTCCTTTCTCTTAGCGGATAAGGCTTGCATAAACTGAGCGTTGCTGTTGAGCGGCATATAAGTGCCCATCACCCATTTGATATTGTCCCTGTTCAGACATCGCTTCACCATTTCCAAGGCTTCGGCTAGGTTGTCTGGATGATACTGAGGTTGCGCTGGCTGGGCGGTTGCCTGAGATTGCTGCTGAGTCTGTGCAGTCTGCTGCGCTGCCTGATGATGAGCGTTATCCTGCTGACCAGTATTGGTGGTCTCAGAATCAGCGTTATCATCAATGGCAAACAGACCATTGAGCGCATACTTTCGGGCATAGGATGAGGATGCACCAGTAATCTGACTTCCGTCCATACCTTTCTTGGTTTCCTCTTCTCTAGCCCAACCAGTGGTTGTTTCACACTCGCCTTTCTCGTTCTTGATGGTAGCAGTTGCCTTCACGTAGATGCGGTTACCTATCAAGACTACATCATCGGTGATGGTGAGCGTACATTTCTGCTTGGCGAGTAAAGGCTTGACAGCTTCAAGGATGTCTTCTGCCTTGCGGTACTTGTAGCCACCGAATTTGTTGAACTGACTCTTCGGGGCTTTCAGTTCCGATTGAATCGTAATAAGCTCTTTCATGTCCTTATTATATTAACAGTTATTGATACTTCCATTCATAGCCCCTACATCTGTAAGTGCCATCCGATTTCTTATTCGGGTTGTCACATATCTGCTCAAACAAGCAGTCGTGGCAGCTTTTCGGTTTGAATAACATATCTTGTTGCTTTAAAAAGTTCTACAATAAAAATCCCCTCGATTCTCACGAACAGAGGAGATTGAAGTCATGAATTAAAAATTCCAATGTGCAGTCGCTACTGCTATAGTCGTAAATGATACATAATTTTTATATAGTTTAAAAATGTGTCTATCAAAAAGGAGGGGTGGGAGTAATAATACACCCCTCCGAGGAGCGACATCAGAACATAATTGGCAGGATGGTGATAATCGCTCCGAGTTCCCTTCTGCATTTATGGAGGCTTAGGACTCCCAGCACTCGTAATCGCATACATTATACTAGTATGGAAATATTAATATTTTATCTATGACAAAGTCGTGCTGGCTGCATTAGAACCATTGTAGTTGTGCGCTTCTACCTATTGATGCTACCTTATTATATATAAGGGTCACGGCATCAGGTCTGCATCTTCACAAGTGAACTCCAAGCGTTCCAAATTCCACCCAGTAGGTGTATGTATTAGCTTGCCACTTCCACGTCTAAGCATCATCTGTGGTTAATAATGCTCCTTTTGGGTACGTGTACCTCTCTAGGAAGGTTTATCCTATCCGATATGACTCCTCGGAATCGGGCGATATGGGGCATAGGGTAGGACTCGAACCTACGACCTCGAAGGTGATGAAGCCTTCTACTCTATCATCTGAGCTACCTATGCCGATTCAAACAAATACTAACTAAAAACAATCTTGAACCTAACAACTGTTGTGGAGCTGGGAATAGCAAATTCCAAAAAATCCTTGCGAATCAGACTTTTGTCCTTATTTTGAGATAAATAAAACGAAAATTTTAAACTAACTAATATCAAACAATTTTTTATGCCGGATTCAGCTCCATATATATCTACTCGTTCACTTCCTTGAAGTAAGAGTGGATTTCCTTAACTACTATAGCGAATGTGGCGATACTTGCCACCAACATAACATTTGCGAACATATCTTTCTGTTTTAATGGGTTATACAATAGGCTTCCACCTCAGCATCTATCTCCGACTGGGGCTTCACTCTGTTCTGCAGCATCCAATCCTCTAGATCACTCTTCTTGAAATACAAGGCTCGCTGGTTGGGCTTGTAGATAGGGATGGTATGCTCTGCCACCATCTTTCTGAGTGTTCTGATGGTTACTCCCAGTACTATGGATGCTTCATCAATGTTGAGCACATTCTTGGTTCCGATGAGAATATACTTCTCTATTCGGGCAAGTGTCTCTCCAAGACTACTCTTATTCGTCTCTTCAATATCACTCGTTATCGTTTCTTCTTTCATATTACTCGAAGTTAATGGTTTGTTGACTGGCACCAGTTGTCTTGGAAGACTCTCTTCCACCAGTGCCCTGATCGCTGGGGGTGTTCTCCTGCTCTATTAAGGGGAGAATGCCCTTCGCTTTGAGTGCTTCATAAAGGAAAATTCTTCCCTTTGTTGTCCACTCCGTGTTGTACTTCACATCGTGCCTACCATCCTTGCGGATGATGTCCACCGCTCTGCTATGAACATAGCCACCTTTCAGGAACTGAGCGTACAATATCCACTGACCTCTCTCTCTATGCTGGATTCTCATAGATTCCAACTCCTTGTTCATTGCGATAGCACTCATACCATAGTCTTGCGCTATCTGGGTGATGGTCATTGTGGCTGTGCTTTGCAGGATTCTGTCGTAGTTGCTCACCTTCGGCAGCATTTCAGTAATCTTGTTGCCCAGCTCCACGTTCGCCTTGCTGATAGTGATGATCGTCTCATCCTTCTGCTTGTTCTCCAGAGCGAGCTGCTGCTTCTCTTCTTCTGCCTTGACCAGAGACTTCAAAGCTTCGAGATAGTTCTGAGGAACGAATGGCTTCTGATGTTGCTCCTCCAGTTCCTTCCACCGCTTGATCAACTTGGCTCTCGCTTCATCATTGAACTTGGTAGCGATGTAGAGGCATTCTTCCTTGTTGAGGGAGTAGTAAGGTCTCATCTTGTGACCTCCGTTATTTGTCTCAACCTCTTCTTGCATCAGGGAAAATTTTCCCTCTTGCACTCTTTCCCAAGCTGGCTCCATCTTTCGGATGGCTTTCATCACATCATTGTGAGGTTTGCCAGTAATCTCTGCAATCTGTAGTGATGTCATTCTCTCATCATCTACAATCATTGTTGAAAGTTCATTCATAGGAATCCTCCTTCTTTAAATTAGTTCAACACTGGCTTCTCGCTTTCGACACCTCCGAAGTTGTCTAGAGCATCCTGCCGGATTGCATCAGCTCGCCTATTCATTGTCTTATATGCTAACGCATTATACAAAGTTGTTAGCGAGCACTGATACTTCTTTTTAAGTTCTTCCCGATTTTTTATAGAAACCGAGATGATTTTTTGCATTTTTACTTGCATATTTCATTTCTTTTGTTTATTTTTGCCACCGAAAACGAATAAAGAACGTTTTAAAATCGTTTCTGCATTGTTTTCGAGTGCAAAGATAAGCAAATCTGCATAAACAACCAAATGTTTTTTGGAAAAAGTTATCCCGATTTGCATAGTTTAAGTATGGTTTAAAAATGTGAAATTATGGAAACAGCTGTGTATCAAAGAATTAAGCAATATATTGATGATAATCAGATTTCATTAAATGGATTGGCTAAGACTCTAAACATGAACCAATCAACTGTTCTGAGACAAGTTAAGGGTGAGCAAACCTTGTCTTCTACCTTGGTAGAGAACTTCCTGAATGCTTATCCAGATGTTTCTGCTGAGTGGCTGATGCGTGGAGAAGGCGCAAGTGTGTTATGCAAAACCGCTGAAACTATAGCGGAAAAGACTAAACTGGATTATGCAGCAGAGACTCCACATTATAATGATGCAGTATCTGATTCTGTCTGGCAAGCCAAATATGATGAGTTGGAGAAACGCTATGACCAGCTACTATCTATTTTGGGTGGTGGTATGAGAAAAGCAAATGTAGGATAATTAAAATATGGTAGGTATGAAAAGAGTAATAATGTTGTTAGTTAGCTCACTTTTTGTATTATTGTGTAATGCTCAAAGTAAAAGCGAATGTTTTAGGTATCTTAGAAAATATGATGTACCAAATGGATATTTGGAAATCGTAAAAGGAGATAATGTCGGATTTTGGACAAAACGTAAAGATTACGATAAGAGATTAAATGGAGTGATGAGCAGATTGGAATCCAAGTCAAAGTCTGCAATAAGTGCTAAAGAAACAATCTTTTGGAAGAATATACAAGCTGATAATATCATTAAAGGTATGAATACCATAAATGATGAGTATGAGGAAGAATTAGATTCGTTACAAAAGATTTTTCAGCTAAGTAGTATTGATTATAAATTGAGATTTTATGTGATACCTTCTTATGAGTTTAATGCTTCTACTTGCCCTAATGGTGCTATCCTTATCAATAAGGGGTTAATTGAAAATGTATCTTTTGATGAGTTGGTGGCAGTAGTTGCCCATGAGTTAAATCATTATGTAAATAAACATAGTCAGCAGGAATTATATGCAGTCGCAAAGAAGAAGCAGTCTAATAAGTTCTGGGCTGGTTTTGGAGCAGCATTAACAGGTGTTGCTGCAGGAGTTAACGCTTATTATGGTGGTATGGCTGGACAAAGTCAGGAAACCATTAATAAATCGACACGGAATTTCACTAATTTGATAGATGATATTTATGATACATCCGAAAAGGCAACCGTAAATTTCAAGTTTAGGTATAGTAGGGAAGAAGAAATTGAATCAGACATAGCTGCTTATCGTTTCTTGCAAGCAATAGGTAAAGACCCTCAAAAGATGATAGATGTAATTAACATTATATCTAAAATGGAAGGCGATATAGCTTCCAATAAACATGATGATCATCCTATAGCTGTTGTGCGCAGGAATATATTGCAATCAATTAAGGAGTTTGATAACGCAAATAATGCAAATGAAAAGTCTCTTAAAAAGATAAATGCTAAAAACAAACCTCATAAAAAGCTAAATACTGTAGAGGATTTGTATATGTATTAGTCATTATCTTAACTTAAAAAATAAAGAATATGCCAAAAGAAGTTGTTTATGTGTTTTTAGCTTTCATAGCGATAGCTGCAATTTATTTTATGTATAGCTCTTTGAAAGTTAACAGAAAAGAAGGTGAAACTTCAAGTGTTAAGGATGATAGCAAGAAGGTAGCCAAGATGGTGTTTAGATATGTTGCTATTGCGATTACCTTTGTTGTCTGTATGATTGTATTGGTTGCCGTTGAATCGCAGTTCGTAGAGCCTAATAAAGGTTTTATCTTTGCTGACTTTGCTGTATCAGCTTTGATAGCTAACTTTGTTGGTCACTTTTTGAAAAAGAGACTTGGTTAACAATCTCCGCAAGGTTTGTAGCAAACGTTGCAAAACTTGCGGAGACTAAGACTTGGTACGGAGTGGGTACGGAGAAGGTACGGAGCGGGTCTAGTCCTTATCGAAGAACTTATCAATGAGTCCTACGGCTTCATCCTTCTTCTTGTCTATGATCTTGGCATATATCTCTGTTGTGGATATGCGAGAGTGCCCAAGCAGCTTGCTGGTTGTGTATATGTCAGCTCCTAGCGTAAGCATCATCGTGGCGAAGGTATGTCGGGCAGTATGGAAGGAGACGTTCTTGGTGATTCCACACGATTCAGCCCACTTCTTGATTTGAGCATTCAGGTTTGGGGCACATACCAGCTTCTCGAATACCAGTTCTCCAGTTCGCTCCGGCAACCAACTGACCGCTTCCTTTGATAGTGAATAGGTGATGATTCGCTGAGTCTTCTGCATTCTCTTGATCATTCTGTATCTGGAGTTGCCATTTTCATCGGTGTACTCTTCAATATCCTCCCATTTAAGCTGGCGGATGTCTGAGATACGGAGACCAGTAAAGCAGGAGAACATGAAGGCTTGCTTGGTTGATTTGTCCTTCGGCTCTGATGCTGCCATCTTTTTCAACTCAGATATGTCAAGATATACCCTTTCGCTTTCGGGAGCCTTGATCTTGGTTCCAGTATCAATGAGGTCGATTGGATTCCTTGGGATAATCTCGTCACGTACCGCCTTCTTTAGCATAGTGTTGAACATAGCGAAGTACACTTTCTGAGTCATACCGCTTAATGGCTGCTCTGTGAATTTACCCTTGGCGGTTCTGAGATAGGATATGAATCCTTCACAGAACTTCTTGTCTATAGCTGCCATCGGTACTTTCTCTCCGGCATACTCATAGATGTGTCTCTCCACATTGCTGATGGTCTTGATGTACTCGTCACCTCTAGTGGTCTTGGCTTTGTAGTTACGAAAAGTCTTGATCCATTGAGAGAAGAGCATCTTTTTCGGCTCTTTCTTCACTGTGATGCCGCTTCTGTTCTGGGTGAGTTCCACGATCTTCTTGGCTTGCATAGCTTCAATGATTCTTCTGGTCTCCTTGTTGGCGGCTATGGCTGCAGTCTTTCCCTTCCCTGATTCAGAGAACAGATAAAGCTTCGGGTACTCATAATGTCTCTTGCCGTTGATGGTGTAGGCAAGATATAAGCTTATCTTGCCACTTGGCATTTTCCTTTCTCTGATTTGAACTATTTCCTTTTTCATAAGCTCAATGTTTATTGTTGACGGTGCAAAGATAAGAAGAAAAAACGAAAGCGCCAAATTTTCTAGCACCAAATTAGCACCAAATTTTATGTAAATAGATGTATATTGTGTGTATAATATGTGTGTATGATAGGTTGTTTTGCATAAATGTAACGTATTGATATTCAGGTATTAAACTATACATTTACTACACATATAGTTACATATAAAAACGCTACATAATGTTTTTGTATTAAAGGAAAAAGCTTATCCGAGAGGATAGGCTTTTCTGTTGATATATAGATAGTTATGTTGATATTGGTGCTAGTGTTGAAAATTCCAAGCACCAAAATAGCACCAAATTTTTTGCTAGCACCAAAAAGAAAAATAACAAATTGCTGCTCAGAAGTTTAGCCTAGCTTTTATCCACTATTATTTTTATAGTCTTTTAACAAATAGTCAAATGTATAATACGTGTATTCCAAATGTATAACAAAGTGCAGTTTTACTCGTTTTTCACAAAACTTCACATTTGGTGGTTCAAAAAAAAGTCTCTATCTTTGCACCAGTCAAACGTAGCGGAATGACAAATGAAAGAAGACCTCCTTTCCGGCGAAAGCCGACAAGATATGGAATCCCTGAGTTCTAGACCGCTACCTAGGCTTGGGGATTCTCCTTTTTTATCCCTGAGTTTTTTGGCAAGACAAGATGGAAGACTATGGGCTAGATACATTCCGATTCATCGAGTCTATAAATTGCAAGGAAGAGTCACGGCAAAGCACAGGATTGATTGCAGAAGGTGCGACAAGGACTGAAAGCTATATTTCAGAAAGCTGCAAAACCGATTCACGTATAGATTTGTGATAGGTCGATGGAAGGGGCGAATATACGGTCTCCACCCAAGTGAATCCTCCACCACAATGAAAGACTTGTGGGTAAGGGGGATTTTGCTTCCCTCAGCTAACGTGCAACCAGTTCCTATTTTAAGTTTTTGGAATATATAAATAAATATTTTCGTTATGAACAATAAAATTAATAATAAACAACCTAACGTGTACGTGCCTACACGTGAAGAGTTCAATGAGTTTTGCATCAATGGGATGAAACTGGATGATCAAGAATGGATGGATGCCATTTGGAAGCTTGCATCAAAAGTGGGATGGAGAAAGAAAAATGGTGAAGCTCCTAATCATTGGCATTCTCTTGTTTCTGCATATAATGGGGTACTCATTGCTCAAAGGGGAAGAAAACCTCATTTGCTGGATAAGAAGAAATCCGTTTCTCTGCATGAAAAGACAATCATCAACGAGATTGAAGATGAGTTTCCTGATAATGGTATGCACTATGTGGCTTATACGGATGGCTCTTGTGATAACCTATCACAAACCAAGGCTGGTGGTGCGGCTTATATCCTCCTTAAAGATGGAGAGATCGTGAAGATGAAGAATCATGGGCAACTGAACACTTCAAATAACAGAATGGAGTTGCTAGCGATCATTAGTGCTGTAAATGCTTGCCCTGATGGTGCATACCTAGACATCTATACCGATAGTCAGTATTGTATCTTGGTGCTCTCTAAGTCTTACAAGCCAAAGAAGAACCCTGATCTTTATGAGTTGTACAAGAAGTGTTCTGCCCATGTTGCTGGAGTCCGTTTTCACTGGGTGAAAGGTCACAATGGTGACAAGTACAACGAAATGGTAGATAGCTTGGCTTATGGAGCATATTGCGACATCTGCGAGCAATATAACATTGAGAAAACAAAGAGACATTAAGATATTGAATGAAGTTAATAATTAAAATTTTGGCTTATTGAAATGGAAGTATTACTTAAAAGCGTCCTGAGTGATGCCAAGTGGTTAATTGCTAAGGGTGGCACGGATAGGGCAGAAGTCTTAAACCGTGTGCTGGGGAATATTGATGATGCCTTGAAGGAACTGGATGGGGCTGACCTGATAGACCTAAACAAGGTATGGCATCAGGCAAAAGATGTTATGCCGCCAAGTGCTTATGGTGGTAATCATGGTGGTTTGGTGTGTGTACATCAGTTCAAGCCTAATTCCTATCCTCACGTTACTCACGAAGAGTACGGTCTAGTTTTTGAGGAGTATCTTAGAGCAAGTCCGAATGACTGGTGGTGTAGAACTGGTGATTTATTGAAGAAGGAACATCGTGAACTTTATTGGAGATAGATATTATATTAATTAATTAAAATTGTTAAGTTATGTGTGAAAATACATGTAGTATGCCAAAATATATTGGCACAAAAGTAGTTCAGGCAAAGCCTATGTCTTTAAAAGATGCACAGTATGTGCTAGGTAGAGAAATTAAGCCAGCAACCGATGAGGAAGATGGTTATCTTGTAGTTTATAATGATGGTTATCGCTCATGGTCTCCTAAGAGTGTGTTTGATGCTGCTTATCATAAACTTGGAGAAATGGATTTTGGCGTAGTAATTGAGGTTTTGAAGCTTGGTTTTGCGGTAAGACGTAAGGGCTGGAATGGTAAGGGTTTGTTCATCGTTAAGCAGATTCCTTCTCATATTGAAGGCGGTATCATCCCTAAGATGCAGTCGCTGCCTCAGTCAGCAAAGAATATTTTGATGAGTCGTGAGAATGCGCACATTGATTATACCAATCAGATGTTGATTATCAATCCTGATGGTCGTGCAGATTCTTGGGTTCCTTCTTCATCTGATTTATTTGCTGAGGATTGGGAGGTTGTTGAAGCCGAAGATTATGGTGATTGTTGCGCTGATTGTGCCGCTCCTACTCCTTTTCCTACTGAACACATGAAGAAAAGTTATGCTAAGTAATTCTGCTGAATACTACAGAACTCATCCGGAAGCAAGGGAGCGCAAGAAGAAATATGATACACGCTTTGAGTCTTCTCCTACTCAGAAGGCTAAGCGTAGGGAGCTGGCTCGTCATAATGCCGAACACGACAAGAAGTATGGATCAGCATCCCGAAGGGGTATGGATGCTTCACATACCAAGTCGGGAATCAGGTACAAACCATCATCGGTGAATCGTGGTTCCAAGACGGATATGGCTGGGGATAGAAGAGCTAGGGGCGGTCGCTGATAGTGATTGCCGGAACATACGGAAAGAATAAGAGGGAGTGCTCACGCATTCCCTCTTCCGTTATCAACAATCTATTAACCTTAAACAAAAACCTTCAGCCTATGAATTTTAATTTTACATCTTTTAGATTAAATGAACAAAGTATTTTAAAGAACCCATTAACCTTCTTCCTCAGACATCTGCTTCAACTTCTCGGTAAGCGCATTTGCAATCTCACGCTTATCTTCGAGAGTGACGGTCTGCAGCTTAGGACAATTAAACTCCAACATCTTTATAAAGGTGCTGACCTTATCCTTCGGCTCGCATTTATACCATGCTGCCATAAAATCATCCCAAGCATCTCTAGTGAAGTCGGCACACAGCTCACGAAACTCCTTCTTGATAGGAGACTCGTAACCTTTCTGCTTTCCTCCTGATTTCGCCCGACCTTTCTCGAACTGACCTTTTGAATTTCTGTCTGTAGCCATATCCTTCACTAAATATGATGCAAAGGTACACACAATCCTGCACATAGAAATCTTATCTATTAACTTTTTGCTGCTAAGTTAATGGATAAGATGGTTATATAATAAGGTATAGTTATCTTTGCTGCAGTTTAAACGTTTAAAATAAATTTTTATGTTAGGATCATTAATCGGTGCAGGACTCGGTGTTGCAAGTAGTATCTTTGGTGGCATTTCAGCCCGAAAAGCAAGACGAAAGCAGGAGCGAATGCTTGCACAGCAGGAAAAGGAAAATCAGGCATGGTATGATAGGAAGTACAATGAAGACCCTACCAAGCGTGCCGATACCGTAAGATTGCTCACCCAGATGCAGGAGCAGATCAAGAACAGAAACAAGGCTGCCAAGGGCAGACAATCGGTGATGGGCGGTACGGAAGACTCCACCACAGCGCTGAAGGAAGCCAACAACAAGACTCTTGCCGACACGACCTCTCAGATTGTGGCTGCAAACGAGTCTCGCAAGGATGCCATCGAAGGTCAGTATCAGGCGAGAAAGGATGCTATCCAAAACAAGAGAATGGGGCTGGAAGCAGAGAAGGCTGCTGGTACTGCTAACGTGGCTGCTGGTGTTGCCGGAACTGCTGCCAATATCGCTGCCACCATTGATGGTGGATTGGGTAAGAGCAAGGTTGCCAGACCTAGTGTTTCATCGCCTACACAAGCTGATATGGATAAGCTCGATGCCAAGGTTGGTGCGGCTCCTACCCAGCAGCAAGTGGCGAGTGATTTGAACGATATGATAGGTGATAATGCACCTAAAAAGGTAAATGTATAGCTTATGGGATTGGCAGATTATTTACGAACGAACAATGGCTTGAAGACTACACAGAGTGTACTCAACAAGCAGCAGAGTGGTGTGGATGCTGCTCAGAAGGCAACTCCTGAACAGATCAATATGAACACCGCACAAGCTATGCTACATGGAAAGGAGGAGCAGCTTACTCCTCCAAAGGATGCCCATGAGCAAGCGGTGAGAATGAACCAGCAGACTGCCGAGGGTATGCTGAACGGCTCTATCCCTATCGTTAAGAAGGAAGAGCCGAAGCCGGAACCTAAGCTGGAGCCGGAAAAGAAGCAATTGACCTATGCGGAAATGTATAAGATGCTGATCCCTGCTGATAGTGAATCTCCTGAGCAGAGAGCACAGAGAGAGAAGAATGAGAAGCGGAAGGCTCGTATTGCTGCCCTTGGTGATGGTCTTCGGGCACTCGCCAATATCTACTTCGCCAGCAAGGGAGCCAAGGTAGTACATAATCCTGAGTCGGATATGACTGCTGCCATCAACAAGCGCAAGGCTTATATGGATGCCCAGCGTGAGAAGAATCGGGCGGCTTGGCAGGCTGGCTACCAGAGGGCACTGGCTTTGGATGAGGAAGCGAGAAAGAATAACCTGACTCTTGCTGAGCAGATGAGGTATCACGATATTATTGCAAAGAACAATGATAGCAAGAATGATCTGAGTCAGCAGAGAATTGATCAGGGCAACAGAAGACTTGACTTGTCGAAGATGAAATATGATACTGATGCTGATTACAAGAAGTCTATCTTGGCTATCAAGAAGGCTCTGGCTGATGGTCAGATTTCCCACTGGCAAGCACAAGAGGCTATTCAGCGTATGAATGCTGAGACTGGTCGCATTCGTGCCAACAAGTCGGGTAGTGGTGGCTCCCGAAAAAGTTCCTATTCAGGAGAGGTTGATGAGTATATGGATTTGATGGACAAAGACCCTGAGGGTATGGAAGAGGCGGCAAGGGAAGTCAGAAGGATGGGTTACTCCCCTAAGACTGCTGCCGGAAAGAAGGCTCAGAAGATTGCCTATCAGCGTAAGCATGGCAAGTCTAAGCAGAACCATACTTCATCAACCAACAATGGTGGCAAGAAAAAGACTGGTGTTAACTGGTAACAAGATTGGTAACAAACTAATATATATATTATGGCAGAAAGACCATTATACACTTTATACAAGAATCTGAAAGCACAGAATTATGATGTGCCGGATGATTATGACAAGTTTGAGAGTGCCCTGACCAGAGATGGTAAGGGCGGTGCGGATAACAGACATGCTATCTATGAGAACTTGAAGGCTCAGAACTTCGATGTTCCTAATACCTATGAGCGTTTCTACTCGGCACTTTTTGAACCAAGAAGCAAGACTTCATCAAGAGCCAAGGGCGGCAGTGTTCCTATGAGTGCTGCTGATCGTGCTCGTTTCTCGGCTGGGGCTGCAGCTATCTCGGCTAGTGCTCAGCATACGATGAACAATGCCGGAAGGTACAATAAACTGAAACAACGCAAGCAGAGACAGCAGAAGGATTTCGGTCGTGTGAACTTGGGTACACACCAGACTCCTTATGGTGGTGATGCCAACAATGTGGTGAAGGATGATTTCGCTTACAATCCTGAGACTGGAAAGACTGGGGCATACGTATCTTCTGACAATGAGAATGTTTATTCTCAGCCGGAAGCAGAGCAGAAACAAGCGGTACTTGACCAGCAGAACAATGCCTATCAGGAAGCAGTAGATACTGGCGAGATTCCATCTGTCTTCGATGTTCGTGACAAGAACGGAAACTATGACTTGCAGGAGAACATAAACAAGAATGGAACCTACCTTACTGAGGAGGGTGCTCAAAAGCAGTTCGATAAGAAACTGGCGGATGCCTATGCCCGAAAGAAGGAGATTGAAGCTCTTATCGCTGAGGATCATCGTCAACACGGAAATCCTCTGCTCTCTTATGGTGCTAGTATCGGTGCAAGTAACGGAAGAACTGCCGAGCAGAGTGACTATAGCAACAAGCTGGCAACATCCCTCGCTCTGGTTAAACAGCAGATTGGTGCGCTTGAAGCGGTGAAACAATACCCTACCAGTAGCTGGGGTGAGGATGCTTTGAAGGCTCTCGACAATACTGCATTCACGGCTAAGACTTGGGATTTTGGTCTGACTGAATTTGCTACAATGGGTCAGATGGAGCGTATCAAGACCAAGATGGACAACAACCTTTCACTCTCCGGCTCCGACAAGATGCTCTTGAAGAGTAAGCTGGGTGCTGATGCTGCAGCAGCTCTCGAAGACGAGAAGATGGGCAACATCTATCGCTGGACAAAGATAGCCGGACAGTCACTCCCATTTATGGCAGACTTCTTCCTGACTGGCGGATATGGTGGCATTACCAAGGGCATCAGTCGTGGAGCCTTGAAGTTTGCTGCTAAGCGTGGCATGGGCAAGGTGAGTGCTGCCATCTTGAAGAATACTGGTATCGTGGCTGGCGATGTTATCGGCTCGTATGCGATGGCTGGATCAGAACAGGCGATGAAGACTGGAGCAGACATCATGCAGCGACATCTGGGCAGTCTGTATCAGGATGAGAAGGGTGATTACAAGTTCGGTACTTTCGATGAGAACGGAAATCTCCTGCATGAGGGTGGCGAGTCAATGGGTACTGCGCTCTATAAGGGTCTGACCTCTGCTATGGTGGAGAACTATACAGAGAAGCTTTTCGGTCATAGCTATGGTATAAAGAAGGGTGCAATCAACTTCATGGAAAAACATGGAATGAATGCTTCTGCTGAGTTCTTCAAGAATATCGGCAAGAGCGGATGGTACACCAATTCAAAGAAGTGGATGGAGAAGTTTGGCATCAATGGTTTCGGTGAAGAAGTGATGGAGGAGGAGATTGGTATTCCTCTTCATGCCCTGCTGGATGGAGATAATAAGTTCTCTGACCTTCTTGATGCTAAACAGCAACTTGACATCATCGGTGGTATGGCTATCTCTGTTGGTTCCATGTATGCGATGGGTGCTGGCTCTCGACCAGTAAAAGGTATCTACAATCGTGCTCAGTACTACCGATTCCGCAACAAGGTGAACGTGGCTGATAGTGATGCACAGAATTTGATTGGTGATAACTGGGCAGACATCAAGGATAAGATAGACAACGCAACCAACGAGCAGATGGGTGGTGTGCTGGCTGATATTCTCAGACAGAGAGATTCCATGACCAAGGAGCAGATTAATGCTGCTGTGAATTATGGTATCAACTTGATGAAGATGCGTGGCTACAATATTGCCAAGACTGCTGAAATGAATGCCAAGGAGATTACCAATGAGCCTACAACTCATGAGGAGCAGCATCAGGCAGATATTGACAACGCTTATTCTGAGGGACATGATGCTGATGATGCAGACAAGCATGATATTCAGATTCAGCAGGAAGACCAGATGAAGACTCTTGCAGCAGCATTGGGAATTTCTGAGCAGCAGCTATCTGCCATGAGTGATGAGGAACTGGAATCCCTGACGGGGCAGGATGATAAACTTGACCAAGCTATCTATGACTACCAGTTGTCTTCTGCTCGCTACCAAGGTGTTGTTGATGACGCACAAGACAAGGTTGACCTCGCTGCTCATCAGGCAGAACAGAGAGTTGATATGTACACAGACCAGAGTCGTGGTTCTGTCCGTAACGCTACTATCAAAGCATCAGGCGGCTTGGAAGACTATGGAGTCTATATTATCAGTGGTAATATTGCTACTCATGATGATGGTTCCATTGATGTAAGCAATAGCGATGATATGATTCTATACTATGACCCGACAACGAATAGTGTAGAACATGCTGATGCGTTGATGTTCGCTGAACTGGGTGAAGAACTCCCTGCTGATGATGTGAAGGCTCAGGCGGTTGTTGATGCAAAAGAGATTGCTATCAAGGAAGTGGCTGGCATCATTGATGGAACCGTTGAAGTTGGCTCCCAGTTTAATGTGACTGGTGCTGATGGTATGGAACATACCTATGAGGTGTTGGCTGACTATGGTGATGGTACTGCTGCTATCTCTATTGATGGTAACGTAGTGGAGAATCCTTATTCGCTTGCAGACTTGCAGCAGATGAAAGACTTAGAAGACCAGAAGAGACTGGAAGCTGCCAAGGCTCAGCGTGAGCAGATGGAGAAGGAACGTGCTGCCCAGCAGACTGAGCAGACTCAGGAGACAGAGCAGTCGGAAGAGACTCAGCCTTCTCTTGACTTCAATCAGATTCTTAATGATAATGGTAACGTGGTGCTTGTTGATGTACTGGATAAGGATGGCAACACTAAATATCCTGACTCTAAGTTGTTCCTCATTCGTGATACTGGTGCTAAGGCTAAGGTCGTAGAAATGAAGAGTGATGGCACATTCGTTCCTCATGCAGTGAGCAAAAAGAATGTGGCTACAATCTCTTCTATGTCTCTTGATGAGTACAAGCAAGCGATGGCTGAAACCTCAATGATAGAGGAGAATAGTGGTGCGATAGAGGGCGATAGAGGTGGAATAGAGGTGAATGATGAACTCCCACCAGTTCCTGATAATGTGACAATCAATGGTGATGGAACATACTCTGTTGATGGTGCTGTTAAGGGCGGAGAAAATACTACTGCTCCTGCTGAACAGACAGAACAGACTCCTGCTATGACTCTCGAAGATGGAACCATCGTGCCTATGCTGGAGGATGGCAATCCTGATTTCTCGAAGCTGACTGCTGATCAGACTGCAGAGTTGTATGACACCCAGTTTGGTGATGATGCTGATAGCGTAATCAGTGGATGGGTATCTGATGCAAAGAAGGCACTCGACAAGGCTAGCAACATGACCGTGAAGGGTAAAACTTTCGTGGAACAGAAGGCTGCAAAGGATGCTAAAGAGAAGGCGATTGCTGATGCTCAGGCGGCTTATGACTCTGCTATCGCTATCCGTGATGCCTATAATGAGCGACAACTTGCCAAGGTGGAAGACACTGCTGAGGGCAGAAAGGAACTCATTGAGAAGGCAAGAAGAAAGTTCGCTCGCTTGAAGAGTGCGGTGAAGGATGATGCTGAGGCTGTGGCTCAAATCTATAAGGAGACGGTTGGAACTCTGCTGCATCGTCTGTATGATGGTACTGGCATTGACGTGACAGATACGATTCCGCTTACTGCTGAGGAGTATGTGGCTAGCAACCTCGGTGCTCACTCTCTCAACTATGAGGGTACAGAGACAAGCAAGGGTGTTAAGCAGGAGACTGGATTGAGCAGAGAAGACTTTGCTAAGACTCAGTTGCTCGCTGCTGATGGTAAGGGAACAACCATTGACAACCTTGTGCATAGTCTGTGGGAGAATCGTCCATCTAACCTTGAATCACTCGGCACACAAGATATTCGCAATGCTATGCTCAGCGTTATCACTAGTGGCTTTAAGGCTTCGGAAGCAAGAAACTACATAGAGAATCTTCGTATCGCTCAGGCTGAGAATATCCTTGAAGAGCAGAAGAAGGCGGCTGACAACGCTGCATTCGCTGAGCAGCAGACTACTCCGGAAGAACAACAGACCGAAACGGCTCCTGAATCTGAGGAAAATGCGGCTGATAGTGAGAATATAAATGAGCAGACAAATGAGAATATAAATGATTCTACAGACCTTACTCCAGAGCAACAGAAGGCAAAGGAAGAAGGTGAGAAACTTGGCTTCCCTGCTGTTGACAAGGAAGGCGAACCTATTAACCAGTATGTTATTGAACTTGCTAACTGGGCAAAGGAGCAGGGCTTGGAGATAGACCCTACTTCTGAGTGGACAAACTATGCTGACTTGTTTATCATGTGCAAGGATGGATTTGGTGTCGGTACGCTGGTTCCTGATAGGGGCGAGCCTATTAATCAGGTAGTTTATTTCCCTGATAACGTGCAAGGCTTTGACCAACTTTGGAAGCTGCACGAAGAGTTTAATGTTGGTCGTGACCTTAAACACTCTGCTGATATGGATAATGAACAGACACAAGGTGCTATGTTCTATGATGGCGAAACTGCTAGAGAGTTCAAGGAGTTCGTTGACAAAAAGGTAGAGGAACAGAATAAGGTGTTCGGTGATCAGAGACCTGAGGAAGACTTGCCTTTCTCAGCAAGAGAGCAGGGTAAGCAGCAGACAACTGCCGAGCGTGCTGCTGATGTAGAGAAGAATAAGGTGGATGATATGAATGTCGTTGATAATATCGTGGGCAAGAAGACTCGCAAGACCTTAGAGAAGTTAGCAAAGATGATGGGTGCTAATGTTCAATGGCAGTACTCAGATAAGAATGCAAACGGATGGTTTAATGATAAGACCAATACAATATATCTAACATTGGATTCTTCCATTACAGAAGGTGTTCAGTTTATTTTCGGTCACGAAATGACTCACGAAATGAGAACAAAGAATCCTGCTGCTTATGATGAGTTGAAGACCCTTGTAAAGGGTATGATGGGAGAGGATGCTTTCAATAAGGAGACAGACAGAATAACCTCTTTGTACAATGAAAACAACGTATTCTACAATGGTGGTAGAACTTCCTATGAGGAAGAGGTAGTTGCAGACCAGTTGGGTAAGTGGATAAGAGACGCTAATTATGCCCACACACTCTTGCTCAAAATGTCTCATCCTTTGCTTGCGAGATTGCATGAGATTGTTAACAGATTCATGATGGCTCTTCATGGAATCGAGATTTCTGATGATATGAATCTGATTCTTCGTTCCATCGAACAAGCCTACGTGAAGACTGCCAATGGCGAGATAACGAACTCTGAGACTGGCGAGGACGTGTCCTTCTCTCTCCGCCAAAAGCCTGAGCCTAAGAAGAAGGGTACCGGCTACAAGGTGTTTGTATTGAAGGATGGCAAACTCTATCCGCCAATGGTAGCGAACCCTGATGGTGCTGCTACCCCAGTGGGTGTATGGCTCGATGCTGATGCGGCTCCTATTGCAGGAGAAAGTAAGACTGGCAGACCTCAGGTAAAGCAGGGCGGCAAGGGAACACAAGGCGGAAGCGGTAAGCTGGCATACAGACCGGGCTGGCACTTGGGTGTCGTGCCTTACGCTATCCAGTTCAACCGCAAGGATGCTGATGGCAACAAGACTCTCTTCCCTAAGAACTTCGTCTTCGCTGAGGTGGAGTATGCTGCTGATGTAGATTATCAGGAGGAAGCTCGCCAAGAGGGTATCAATCCATCGGGCAAGTATCAGCACTCACTCGCTGGCTTGAAACATCTGCCTACTGATGGATATTATATGTATCGTACCAACCCGAACCCTGAGACTGACCCTTGGGTGATTACTGGTGCGATGAAGGTGACCCGTATCTTGACTAGAGCAGAGCAAGCGGAACTTGTGAAGAACGCCGGTCGTGAACCTCAGCAGATTCAGGAGGGCGATATTGTTACTGATGATGTTGTGAATAGCATCAATCAGGAGATAGCTGCTGCTCCTAAGTTCTCGTTAAAGGTATATCATGGTAGCGGTGCTGACTTCACAGAGTTTGACTTCGACCACATTGGCGAGGGTGCTGGCTCCCAAGTATTTGGTTGGGGTGGATATGTTACATCTTCCAAGAAGATTGGAAAAAGCTATGCTACTCTGATGGATAATGACCCTTCTAAGGCATATTATCGCTTTCAGCGTTCTAATGGTAGAAGGTTCGCCAAGAAATATCCTACTCTAGAATCATTCCTGCATGGTGATAAGAAAATAGCCATGAATGACAAGTTCACAGAGCAGGAAAAGATAGACTTCTACAATGAAATGAAGAAGTTGGCTGAGCCATACCATAATCTCTATGAGGTGGATATACCTGATGATAATGGCAGCAACTATCTGGATTGGGATAAGCCTTTGAGTAAAAGTCAGCAGGATGCCATTCGTGAAGGGTTGGAGCATCTTGGTGTAGGTATTAAGACGTTAGAAAACAAAGGTCAGTCTTTAGAGAGAACTGGCGAAAATGTTTACAACAGTACTCTGTATATTGGGCTAATTGGAACAGAGTATGATTTGCCTGAAAGAACTAAAGGAATAAGCAAGTTCCTATCTTCTGTTGGCTTTACTGGTGTTAAGTACAAGGCTGGACGTAACTTCGGTGGTGCAAAGAAAGACGATACCAACTATGTTATCTTCAAGCCTGAGGATATGAGAATCACAGAGCACACCAAGTTCTCATTGAAGTCAAAACCAGTCCGCTTTGAAGCTGGCAAGAAACTCAGCGATGAAGAGAAGAAGGAAGTTCTTTCTACATTGAAGGATGCCTACAAGGTGAATGGTGTTCCTTATCACATCGAAGAGACTGCTGGCGGCAAGGAGAAGAGAGTGTATGAGCCTACTGCTGATAGCTATGTTGTGAGCGATATTACAAATCGTCCACTAAGATACTATATCACTTTGCCTGATGGTCGTGTGGCTCATCCTACTGAGGTATATCCTAATATCTCGGATAATGAGGTGAAGTCTTCGGCTACCAAGCAGGGCTTGCTTGATGAAGAGGTTGACCAGATTGTTAGTGCTGCCATTGGCAACATGAAGGATATTGCCGACAATGCCAAGGCGGTAGAGATACTGAATGAATTACAGAACCTACCACATGAGACACATGATGTAGGCTATGGCTTAAACCATACACGTTCATACAACTACAAGACTGGTATCTTCACTTCTGATGCTGCCCAAGCTATTGACTATGTGGTAAGACGAATGAGAAGAAAGGAAGATGTTCCTGCCGAGATTCCTGCTGCTTTGAAGAAGGCGGTGGCTGATAGCTATGGTATGGTTGATAACCTCATTGATGGCATGATCAACACTAAAGTTGGGGCTGCTGAAATCAAGCCAGTTGGTGTTGGTGCTTTTGGAAATATATACAATCAGTTCCGTGGTAAAGCTAAAGCAGCTATAGAGTTTTTGAAGAAACTTGGTAGCGGTGAGGCAACTGCTGCACTACATCATCATACTATTGGTGATATATCTTTGGTATGGGGAGATAAAAAGACTGGTCTTGATAAGATTCTGAGAAAGCATCCTGAGGTCGTTGACAATTTGCAGTCTATCATAGATAGTATGGAGGTTGTTCAGGAAAGCGACAATCGCGTCAAGTTGGAATCACCTACACACTTTGCTGTTGTAAGTAAGGAGTATAAGGGTGAACCTAGAGAACAATGGCTGTTGACTGCATACGAGAAAAGAGAATCCTTGGAAAATGGCAAGAGTATGGACACTGCCACTTCTTCGTTGGGAGGTGACACAGCTCTCTCCCAATCCAAGGAATCTGCTGCAAAGATAGACAATTCTTCTGAAACTGCCAAGGAAAATGGCGAAAAAGTTGGTAGTGAGGGCATAAAATTCTCGTTTAAGGATGAGAAGATTAAGAGTATTGCAGAAAAGTTTGGAGTAAATGAGGATGATGTTGCTATGTATGCGAATGCAGTTGAGAAAGGTTCTACTGCTGAGGCTGCACGTGCCAGAGCAAACATCAAACGATATTTATTGCAGGCAAATGAAGACAAGATTTCCTCATTTAAGGATATTATTAAGTACACCAAACCTATAAATGAAGCCTTGAAAGAGAACTTCGGTGACCTTGACGCTATGATTGAGGAACGAAGAAAGCAGGTGGAGGCCCAGCGTAATGCTATGGAAGCTGCAAGAAAAAGAGCGCAGGAAGAGGAAGAGAAGAGACAGAAACATCTGGATGAACTCTCTCTGATTCCAACTGATGAACTTGATAAGCGTTATATGGATGCCATTGATAATAATGATGAATCAACGGCAAGGGAAATGCTTGATGAATCAGCCAGACGTAATGGTTACGGTGACGTTGATAGCGATTACCAAGGTCAGGGAGCGTGGACTGCTCCATCAAATCCTCAGTATGAGTCTGATGAGGCAAGAAGAGCCGACATAGAAAACTCTCCTGATGTAAACTTGGAAGATATTGCATTAGGTTATAACTTGCAGCCTGATGATTATTTCGACAATCCAAGAGCATATATGAACAATACTGCTTATGGATTGGAGTCTGCTCATGTTATAAAGAATGCACTTGATGCCATTAAGAATGGCGAGAAAGATGTTAAGGTTAAGGTTTATCGTGCTGTTCCTACTTCTGTAAAGGAAGGAAAGTTGCGTAATGGTGACTGGGTTACTCCATCAAAGAAGTATGCTGAAATGCACGGTGATAACAGGTTGGATGGAAAATATCGTATCATTGAAGATGAAGTTCCTGCAAATCAATTATGGTGGGATGGCAATGATGTTAACGAGTTCGGCTTTGATGATGGTAAGGAATACAGATATAAGAATGCCAAGAATAATCGTAAGCTGAATGACCTCATTACTTATGATAATAAGGGCAATGTGATTCCTCCTTCAAAGCGTTTCAATTCTCGCAAGAGTGATATTCGTTTCTCTCTCGCTGGCGAGCGTGGTGCGGCTGCTGCTGACAAGGCAGAGGAGCGAACTGCTCGTATGGATAATCTCTCCGTGGCTCGCAAGATGGAAGAGGAAAAGAAGGATGCCAAGGCTATCAAGATGGCTACTGGCTGGGAGCTTGGTGCTGATGGCAAGTGGAGATACGAAATGCCTGATGCCAAGATAAAGGACACAATAAATGTAGGCGGTGGACAAATCGTTAAGCGTTACGAGGATGATATGCTCTGGAATGGCGGCAAACTATCTGATGTGATTGATGCACCTGAATTATTTAAGGCTTATCCTCAGTTGAAGGATGTGCGTATTGAAACGGATGCCATTATGAACGATATGCCTTCTAATGGTGAATATAATTCAAAAACCAACACCATAACCATCCATGCTGATGAGTTGAAATATATGAATGGCATATTGAATCACGAGATTCAGCACGCTATTCAGGATATTGAAGGCTTTGCCAAGGGCGGTAGTCCTAGATTGGTTAGAGGTGAGGTTAAGAAGAGATTAGCAGAGGTCACTAAGCAGATTCGCCAGTTGCGTGCAGAAGGCAAGGAAGATGAGGCGAAGGCTCTTGTTGAGAAGAATAGAGGTCTTTATAATGCTTATCAGGCGAATGATGATTACAATAGCTACAAGTCGCTTGCTGGCGAGGTGGAAGCTAGAAATGTGCAGGAAAGAATGAACATGACTCCTGAGGAGAGAAGAAAGACTCTCGCAGAATCTACTGAGGACGTGGCTCGCAAAGACCAGATTTTCTTGGGCGTGGGTGATGTTTCCTTCTCTCTCCGTGATATGGCTGACGGAAAGGAGAGTGGTGCGGCTGATATGTCTGAGGATTTGAAGAGTCTGAATACTCCTGGTGAGGTGGATGATGCTATCAAGACTGCCATTGAGGATATGCCTAGCGGCTGGAAGATGGCTAACAAGAAGATGATTCATATTGCTCAGGCTCTGGGCGAGAATCGCAAGGCAGAGATTGCTGGCGAGGAACCTAAGTTCTCCTTGAAGGATGGCTCACTCATTAAGGCTGGAACCTACTTTAGCGGTGGCGGTCTTGTTGAGGAAGGCTTGAAGGGTATCATTGACCCAGTTATTGCTGTGGAGTATGACGAGAAGATAAGCGGTGTTTATCGCAACAACTTCGGGCAGCATATCGTTACTGCTGATGTCCGTGACGTTGACCCTAGAGAGTTGGTGAAGCAGATAGATGGTGAGGTGGAGTACTTCCATGCCAGCCCAGTCTGCAAGAACTACTCTCAGGCGAAGAGTAACCACGCTGAGGTGGAGCTTGACAAGGAGACTGCTGCAAGTACTGCCGAGTTCATCAATGCCGTAAAGCCAAAGGTGGTGACCATCGAGAATGTGAAGGGGTATAAGGATTCGGATGCGATGAAGACTATCACCGATGCGCTGGATGCCAACGGCTATACTTGGGATGCAGATGTGTATAACGCTGCTGACTATGGCGGCTACACCAACCGAGAGAGATTGATTGTCCGTGCGGTTCGTGATGGCAAACTCCCTGCCAAGCCAAAGAAGATGGCACACAAGAGTGGATGGTATGAAGCTGTGGCTGATATTATCCCGGCCCTGACCGAGAAGAAGAATGGTGTGGCTCCTTGGATGGACGTAAGATTGAAGGCTGATGGCATTGACTGGCGAAACATTGACAAGCCATTGTATGTGATGGGTAGTGCCTACGCTGACGGAAAGGTTCCTCACGCTTTCGCTGATGAACTGCTGCCAACACTCAGAACCAAGAGTGGTGACGTGATTGTGATGCCGGATGGCAAGGTATATCGTGCTATGGGCAGGGTGCTCGCTAGAGTATCAGGAGTGAGCGATGATTACAAGATGCCATTCTCTGAGAACCTGAGCCATACCATCATCGGCAACGGAATCCCTACCCAGTTGACGGAACACGTTATTGCTCCTCTGCTTACTGGCTCTGACCCTAAGTTTAGCATCCGTACCTATCATGGTACTGGTGCTAGCTTCGATAAGTTTGATTTGTCTCATGCCTTGGAAGGCGAGGGAAGTGAGAGCTTCGGGCATGGTGTGTATGTTACCAATTCTAGAAAGATTGGTGAAGACTACGCAAGACGTGCAAAGGGTAGAGAAGCGAACAATGCTATTTTTTATCCTGACATGGGTTCTCCTATTGCTGATAATTGGTATAAATACTTTGTGCGGACTGCAAATAGCGAATCTCTTGAAGATGCTAAGGAGTTTGTTTTAGAAGAACTTGACGGTGATATTAAAAGTGATGAAAACAAATTGAATCAAAGTGGCATTTCAGAAGAAAAACGTGCTTATATTGAGGCAAACTTGAAGGAAGAAAGACGTATTCGTGAAATCATTGCCAACACCAAGAAGGAAGATTTGCCAAAAATTGCTAGTGCCAACCTATATGATGTGGATATTCCTGATGATAATGGAGATTACATTGATTGGGAGAATAAACTGAAAAAATCTCATTTGAATAAGGTAAATAAGGAGTTGGTTAGAATTGGCAAGGAGCCTATTGAGACCATTTATCCAAGTCGTGTTGATGGTAAGGTAAGAGGTCAAGACTTATACGATGAACTTTCCTCTATGCTTGGTTCTAAAGAAGCAGCTAGTAAGTTGTTAAGTGATGCAGGATTTATTGGAATTAAGTACCCTGCTGGCACCATTCATGGCAGTGCTAAGAAAGGTGATTACAACTATGTTATCTTTGACGAGAACAATGCAAATATCGTGGGTAATACCCGATTCTCCTTGCGCTATGACCAGTTTGAGCATGACTTGAACCAGTGGAAGAAGGACAATAATCTGCCAAAGGATGCACAGAGGCCAACCATACCACAACGCAACGTTGGCGAGAGTGCTGTTGACTTCCTGAGGAGAGTGGACGAATACCGCAAGCAGATGGCTCTGTGGAAGACTGCACCAACCTACGAGCAGCATCTTCTAAGTAATGATACTGCCCTTGGAGAGTTCAACCGAGAGTTGCAGCGTGGTTCTGTGCTCAAACGTATCGCCTTCCAAGATAGTATGCTGGCTATCCGCAAGGCTCAGGAGGCTATCATGAAGGAAGTGGGTGTTGACCGCCTGAACATGGCTGAGGATGCCTATACTGCCGAGAACAGAAGTCATGGTAAAGGCAAGAACGAGTTTGAGGAGTACAACAATGAGTTCTTGCAGCCATTGAGAAAGGCTTATCATCAGATGAAGAAGGTACTGGGCGATAGCTATGATAATGTTCGTATCTACATGATGGCTAAGCATGGTTTGGAGCGTGATGCACAGATGGCTTTCAAGAAGTCTCTGGAAGCAGACTATGAGGACGTGGCTCAGAGAAGTGCTGCATACAAGGCTTACAAGGGTGATATGAATCGTATCATTAATGATAGCGACTTGGAGTTTGGTAGAGTGGACTTCACTACTTGGAGACAGAGAGATAATGCACTCAGGGCGAAATACTCTCCATCCTATATGAACTATCGTTATGATAAGATGGGTATCGCCTACGATTACTCAGGCTTGTCTGCTCTATTTGATGGCTCAGACTTCGAGGAAGCTGCCCACAAACTGGTAAAGGATATTGAGAGTAAGTATGTAGTTGAGGTGCAAGACCTATGGAATGCTACGAATGCAGCTACCAAGAAGATTCTCCGTGATGGCTACAAGGCTGGCATGATGAGCAAAGATACTTATCAGTATGTGCGTGATATGTATAGCCATTATATTCCTCTCCGTGGCTGGGATGGTACTACTGCCGACCAAGTATGGGACTATATTGGTGGTGGCAAGGGTGCGTTCAATCAGACATTGAAGAAGGCACACGGACGAACCTCTATCGCTGATGACCCTATCGCATACATTGAGAATATGGCAGAGAGTGGAATCCTGCTCAACAACAAGAACTGGGTGAAGCAACACCTGATGCTCTTGGCACAGAATCATCCAACTTCCCTGCTGACCCTGAGTAAGGCTTGGTACGTGAAGAGTACGGATTCCAACGGCAACGAGGAGTGGATTCCTGCTACACCTCAGATTACTTCTCAGATGGATAGCAATCAGGTGAAGGCTGCCATTGATGCTTTCGAGCAGAAGATGGAGCAGTTGGCTCAGACTGGCGATGCTACCCAGAAGAGAGATGGATTGAACATAGCCTATCCTCAGACTCATAGCGAGGAGAGAGAACATGAGGTGCGAGTGATGAAGGATGGCGAGGAGTATGTTATCTACGTGAATGGTGACCCTCAGTTGGCTCAGGCGATGAACAATACCAGAGCACACCGAGTGAGAGAAATTCAGAGCGGCAAACTGGATAGGGCTGCTGCTTGGTTGGGAAGAAAGATGGCTGCTGCCTATACTAGTCTTTCTCCTCTCTTCATCCCTTCCAACTACTTCCGAGACCTGACCATTACGCTGGCTTCTACCGCTATTCGTGAGGATGGCAGATACAATTATCTCCTCAGAAAGAATCTCGCTACCTCTTGGAATCTCGGTTTTATGCTGAGAGACTATCAGAACGGCAAGTTGAGAGATAAGGTAAACAACGGAAACGCTACGGCAAAGGAACAGATGTTCTATGACTTTATGATGAATGGTGGCGAGACTGGCTTTGTCTCTTCGCTTGATGTGGAAGACTTGAAGAAGAAATTCAAGAATGACTTGAAGGATTTGGATAGATGGAAGGCGAACCCAGTAAAGGTAGGGCATACCATCATGGATAGTATCGAGTTCCTGAATAGAGCGATTGAGGATAGTAACCGATTTGCGGTTTACATGACCTCTATTCAGTATGGACGTTCCATTGATGAGGCGGTGAATGATGCCAAAGATGTCACCTTGAACTTTAACCGCAAGGGTACTGGCGAATATGGCTGGCAGATGATTAGAAATCTCTATCTCTTCATCAATCCGGCTGTACAGAGCTTGCAGACCTTGGGTGCGCTTGTCAAACATCATCCTTTCAAGTTCACGGCTGTTACTGCAGCTTGGTTGGCGAGTGGTGTGCTGGTTCCTATCGTTAACGCTGCTCTGATGAGTCTGTTGGGCGGTGATGATGATAAGGATAAGTACTGGCAGTTCTCTAAGTGGGATAGACGAAACAACCTGATTATGTGGATTCCGTTTACCAACGAATATGTGAAGATTCCGCTTGCTCAGGAGTTCCGTGCCTTCTATGGAGTAGGCGATATGATTGCATCCAAGATGATGGGTGGCGAGCTGGCAGAGGAAACTTGGAGCCAGTATGCAGAAGACTTGCTCGGTCAGGTGGTGGATATGCTTCCGCTTGACCCGACTGGATATGATGGCAACATAGCAGTCAGCCTGATGCCGAACCCTATCCGTCCTGTCTTCGAGTTGGCTTTCAATGTTGATTTCACTGGCAAGCCATTATTCAAGGAGACAGAGTACAACAAGTATGACCCGAATTTTACCAAGGCATACGTGGGCACTCCTGATTGGCTGGTGCGAGTATCGAAGATGGTTAACTCAATCGGAAATGACTATCCTGATGTACAGCAGAATGCCATAGATGCTTTTGGAGACCCAAGATACAATCTGAATAACCCAGCGGTGGTTGATCACGTCTTGTCTTCTTATCTCGGTGGTGCATACACAATGGGTAGTCAGGTGCTCGGTGTCCTCACCAAGTCACTCAACGACCCGAAGGAAATCAAGATGGCAGACATACCATTGGTAAGCAAGTTCGTGAGCAACCCAGATGATAGACCAGTCACCAAGAAGCAGGGTGATGAGTTCTGGAATATGAAGGAGAATCACGACCGAGCAGCCAATACCCTGAGCAAGTTGAAGAAGCAAGCTAAGGTGGATGGCGATTACTCTATGCTGGAGCGGTTCTATGGCTCAGAGGAATACAAGCAGTATAAGCAGGAAGATGTGAAGGTGAAGAAGTATGAGGAAGACAAGAAGAAGGAACGTGCCGAGGAGAGTGGGGAAGAGTACAGACCTCACAAGCTGAATGCCGAGGATATATACAAGTCTCACGCTACTCCGAAGGATGATTTCGAGGATTTGAAGCTGAAACAACTCTACACCAAGTTGAACGGATTCAAGACTTCCTACGACCTCTTGGTTGACACGGCTCCTGGTCAAAGCGATGGCTACTACAACACCAACAAGACTGCCATTGATGCCATTGACGAGATTTCCCTTGACAAGCAGGAGATTTCCGAGTTGAAGAAGGGCTTCTTGGAAGATGGCAAGGATGCCTACAATGCCGAGGATATGAAGAGAATCCGTGAACTGAGAAAGCGAATCCTCTCCGTGCTGGAGCCAGCCAACAAGGTGGTTGTGGCTAACCAGAAGGCGAAGGCTGAGAAGAAGTAATGCAAATATGACTATCCCCCGAAGGTGCTATTCTTTCGGGGGATAATTGTCTCTAGGCAAGGAATCTGCTTTCAATCCGGCACAAAACACCCTTGATTTGATAGGAAAAAGTTTCAATCTGAAAGTATTAACAAAGATTATACTTTAAAATCTCTCAAAATAACTTCGTTTTCAAAAAATCCCATTATCTTTGTAGCATCTAAGAACATCTGTTTATCAGATATTTAAATCAACGGTTCAATACCATTAAACTTAAAAACGAAACGCTTATGGATAAAAATGAAAAAGACCAACGTGTCAGTAGAATGTTCGGCGAGATAGTTAAGCTTATCCCCGAACGCAGCAAGATCAAGACAGATTTGCTTTATTTCAAGTATGCGCCTATATTGGTCATGCTTTTCAGATGGTATGGTATATCTCAGTTCTATGACAACAAAATGGAGATAACGCTGTGGTATGAGCAGAACGAGGAACCTGTCTGGTTCTTCTACTTCATCACCTACATTCTCTATCCTGTCTCCCTATGGAAAGGTCAGGTGCTCCACCGATTGTGTGTAGAGTGGCGCATCCCTATCCTCTATATCGCAGGAGTCAACGTGATACATGTGATGTTTGGTTCTATTGTAATCACAAACCAGATGTTTTATTGCGATGTCTTCCTGATCAGTCTCATCTTAATATTGTATGCTTATGTCGCAATTAGTAAATTACAGCATCATCGAAGCCGGACTTCGTGCTCTTGCTGATAAGGCTCACGAATCAGCGGTAGCCCAAGCGGAAGGCAAACCTATCCCTTGCGGTCTGTCAGAGAATGATATGGAACTGGTGGTACTCCTTACTGCCATGATGAATGATACCCAAGCCAACAAGGGCTGGTGCGCCCACGAAATGGGGAAGTCTATCTCCTCATTCGAGAAGTATGTTCACGATGGAAAGATACCTGAGGGAATCCACGACCAGTTCGGTCACGAAAAGAAGTGGAACAAATCGCTCATCAGGTTCTTCGCCAACAAGAAGGCTTTCTTCCGCAAGCAAGCCCGAAAGTATGGCATAAGCATATAGCATCAGCTACACATTATTATATATAGGAGAGACCCAATCGCCCCTCCTGTATATTTACGACCTTTTCCGTAACCATAAATCTTTGCTCATCACACACTTATAGAACCTTTTACGAGTTTATCCGTTCATCGCCATATTATTCGTATCTTTGTGCTCGTAACGTTACAAAGTGAGTATCATTTATATGTTTAACAAAAGATTTCAGGATAATATGGAAAGTAAAACGTATGTATTCGGAAACGAAGGCTCAACATCCAACAATGGGATGCTCGGTCTTCTCGCACCCCTTCTCCAGAAGCAGGGTGTTGACCCAAATGTCCTTCTTGCCATGAAGGGAAACAATGGCTTCGGTGGCGAAGGTGGTTTGTTCATCTGGGTAATCTTCCTCTTCTTCCTCATGGGCTGGGGTGGTAATGGATTCGGTTTCGGCAATGGTCGTGGTGGTCTTGCCAACGAGATCAACAATGACAATGGTCGTGCCCTCTTGATGGATGCCATCGGTGGCAACCGCAATGCACTCAGTAATCTCGCTACCCAGTTGAACTGCACCGAAGGTCAGATTCAGAGTGCTATCTCTGCCCTGACTTCTCAGGTTCAGAATGTAGGTAATCAGGTTGGTATGAGTGGTATGCAGACTATCAATGCGCTGCAGCAGGGTAATATGCAGATTGCTCAGCAGATTGCAAACTGCTGCTGCGAGAACCGCTTGGCTATCTGCCAGCAGACTGGAACCTTGCAGAATGCCATCAATAATGTGGCAGTAGGTCAGGAGCGAGCAGCTTCTTCTCTTGCCTATGCTACCAAGGAACAGTCTTGTGAGTTGAAAAATGCTATCAAGGATGCAACAGCAGAATTGAAGGCAGGTCAAGCTGCTGCTGAGTTTAGGGATATGCAGGACAAAATTGACCATCTTCGAGAAGAGAATGGAACCTATAAGAGTTCTGCAATGATGAGCCAGATTGTTGGTCAGTCACTCGCACCAGTAAACGCAGCTTTGGCAGGTTTACAGAGTGAAGTCAACGCAATCAAATGTGCCCAGCCGAATACGGTGACCGTACCATACCAACCATTTCAGGCTGTTCCTAATTGTGTAGCAGCTCAATATGGTCTATATGGTCTGAATGCTGCTAATGCAGGATTCTGGGGTTAAAGAAAGGAGGCTGCTATGTTATGGTTAAGACCTTTTTCTTGGGTTAATCGTAATGGCTCGGCAGCTATCGCTTCTACTGGCGTGAAGGTGAATACTTCCGATGTGGTGTTCACCTTCAAAAACCACGCTTTCGTGAATGCCAACTACAGAGGAACGATTTTCGTAAATCTGCGTCAGGCTATTCCGACAGGAACGACTGGTACGCTGCCTATCCTTTTCGAGACCAACGGAGCAACACAAGCTGTGAGCAAGTTCAATGGCGAACCATTGACGGTTGCAGATGTGCCGGGTACTGGAGTGGTTCAGCTCTGGTTTGAGAGAGACACTAACACCCTTCAACTTATGACGGGTATTGTTTAATAACAGAATAGATAATAGGAGATTACATTATGTTTCAAGGTTTAAGAACAAATTCTTTATTCTATGTCCTCGACAAGGGCGAGAACCCGAGCTTGCGGATCGGTCAGGTTGTTTCGGTGAGCAACCCTCAGACGAGATACCCTTCTTTCAATAATGGCTTCACTCCTCAACCTATGGAGACTGTGGTTGATGTGAAGGTGAAGATCAATGACGAGGAAGTGGATTTCAAGCAGCTACCTGCTAACGGACAGATAGCGAACGACAAGAATCTTGTAGTAAGCGATAGCAAGGATGCCATGAGTTCCGAGGTCGATGCAATGCTGAGACAATCCAAGGCGATACTGGAGAGCGTAGATTACCACGAGAGAGTTGTAAAATCTTGCGAGGGAATGCTACTGCAACTCAACCCCCAGATAGCCAAGGAGAAGGAACAGACCGAGAAAATCAACAAGCTTGAAGGCAAGGTTTCCGGCATTGAGGGCAAGATTGACAAGATGATGGGATGGCTCCAACAGAGCATCAATAAGTAATCTCCTATCTATTCACTTTAATATCTAACGATTATGGTAATGATTGAGATTACAGAAGATAAGTTCGATGATTTGTATGACAACATCGAGTCTATGCTTGGCTTTGGCAGCAAGGCTATGTCTTGTTTGAAAAAGATGAAGCAGGAGCGTATGGGTGAGCGTATGCCTGATTATCGTGACGATTGGAGAAGAGAGCGTGAGGAACGTGAAGAGCGTGAGAACAGACGTAGATTCAACAACGTGAACGATGATTGGAACTACCCAAACCGTTATGGTGAAAGAGGTGGTGGCGGCTACAATGGTGGCGGTCGCTAGTGTTTAACTTGGGAGTTTGGTAGCGGTATTTTTGCCGGATCCAGACTCCCTTCAATATTCAGTAATATGGGAAAATGCAGAATGCCATTGGATATGTATGACCTCAAACCTGAGGCAATGGTTGCCTATCTCAGATATAATGGCTATCATTTCAGCAAGAAGATGTGTGAGTGGGCGGTGAAGCAGATGTATAAGTACGACCCTTCCTCCAAGCGTGATGTAAGTGTCTCGTTTTGGGATAAGGAGAAGGTGGATGCCCTTCTGCTCGGTCAGGGAATCGAGGTGAAGAATAAGATAGGCTACGACCATGTATATGTGGCGAATATGGCGAGGGCAGACTTCTATAAATCTTCCATCAAGGATGAGGAGCAGCTAGCTCAGTTCATCAAGGATATGGTGGATGATGCCGACCAGAAGGATGGTTTCATCTTCAACAGATTCTATGCCGACTGCTGCCACAACGGAGTGCCTATCCCTTGGGAAGATGTGTTATGATCAGAAGAGTAATACAACTCCCGAAGTACGATTGGAGCATAGTATGTTTCATAGGTTATCAGCCGGATGATGCCGATGAGATATGCTATGCTCTTTCTGATATAGGATGCAGTGGCAATCCGTTATCAGAAGCCAAAGAACATCTAACCAAGCAGAGTGCAGACAGAGGTCTTACGTATTCCAACCTTGCCCAACGGAGAAGCGTTCTTGCCATAGGTAAGGGCAATGCCGCAAGTATTATAAATACCATCGGTCACGAACTCCTGCATGTAGTAGCGCATATCTGTGAGCAGGATCATATTGATATGTTCTGTGAGGAACCTTGCTATATGATGGGGAGTCTATACGAGCAGTTCTTCCAGCTTGTGCGTTAATAATGTTAATTAATTAGGCAGAATAAAAGGATTTTGCTATCTTTGCAGCAACAAAAAATTTAAACTTATGAAGAAGAAAATTATATCTTATATTATAGGCATACTTGGCTGCATCATCATTGATGCTGTATATGTTGCAATAGCAATACATAATGAAGCACCAGTTTCAGATTATATCCTCATGGGTATATTCTTTCCTATTGTTGACTTTCTGTTTCTTGTACTCGTTGATTTAAGCTTTGAAGACTCAGAAAATGAGTGCTTGGCTATCCAATTACCTGATGCAGTAGATGATGATAGTCTGCCTAAGTTAAAATAGGAACAGAAAAACTTAAAGAGTAAATACAAGAAAAGGGAGTGCCAAACAACACTCCCTTCTTCTTTATCTATATGGTTTACTCCCCATACTTTGGCTCCTCATAAACAAGACCATGCTCATCTACGTAAGCCTTGGCTTCTGAGTATGTGTCAAACTCTACTGCGGTGGCATTTACTGCTGGGAATACCTCAGCATTGTCACCTTCCTCTGTGAGAGGGAACACCATCTTGGTTCCCTCATGTACTACCTTATACTTCTTTGTTAACTTATACATGTTTCTTCTATATTTATTGGTTAAAAATTATGCTTTTGCAATACTTACCGTATAGCCTTTGCTCTGTAGAGCTGTCACTGCTTCATCTGATGCAGATGTGCGTGTTCCTGCCACGGTGATTGTCTTGTATAAAGTATTATCAGATGATGTGAAACCTACCTGACACTGTGCCTGGTCTTGCAGCATCTTGTCAATATTATTCATGGTAGCCTTGTTAGGAATGGCTATTATCTTGGATGAACTAGGTCTTGAAGACCAAGTGTAGGTAACTCCAGAGCCACAATCAATGTAGCATAGGTTAGGGTGCATTACAGCCAAGTCACCGAAGTTCTTTCCAACCATGGATTGCCATCCTATAATAATACTTCTTGCAGGAATCTCCGACATTGTGTCAGAAGTCAAGACCATATTCAAACTTCCTTGAAGAGAGAGTGAGGTCAACACAGTGAGGTTCTTCAATGCGGATATGTCGCCATAGATGTTTTCTCCTTGAAGAGAGAGTGAGGTCAACACAGTGAGGTTCTTCAATGCGGATATGTCG
>ERZ1026866.186-NODE-186-length-41894-cov-97.419895_pt1 | contig 41894 bp, 44 predicted proteins | sample MGYA00380163_ERZ1026866 | MGnify/ENA primary metagenome ERZ1026866 (study PRJEB33269, sample SAMEA4719799) | human gut metagenome | biome: human-associated habitat; feature: organic feature; material: feces | place: Cameroon | collected 2013-10 ...
CACCTCAAAAACACCATCATACACTAAATCAGTAAGTTGGCACCATTACCGAGGACGCTTAAAATACTAAAATAGAGTGTTATTGCCCCAGGAACGATACAGCGAAGAGAACCTGAAATTTCAGAGGTGTCGGCAACACGGATCAAATCTTCCAGTGTTGTTGCTTCACAGGCAGCCGTAATGCCCCAGATAAAGACAGTCAAAATACTCGCTAACCACACGGAAAAACTGCTGGTAAGGATCAGGTTAACAACAAAAGCAATACTCAAACCACAGAAAATATATGAATATAACTGTCTGACTGGTGGGATAACCCTATTACTACAAGAGCAAATCAGCGCCATTGCGGCAAACATCCCTCCCGTAATTCCCATTACCGTCGCTATGCTCGAAAAGGTATAAAGGCTGGCGAAGAGAAAGCCAACAAGAAGGATTATTAGCAGATAGACCAGACATGCGCCTGATACATTCAGTCTTTTCAGGGCGTTGTTTAACCAGAGACCACCTATTATCAGCGCAGCCAAAGCGAAGACAAACGCACCTGGAGACTTTTGTGACGTAACCCAATGCAAATGCTGAAATATCCAGGCACAGCCTGCCGTAGCCCATACTCCAGCTGCTGTTAACCACCAAATGAGAAGCAGCATTTTGCTGAGCGAAGCACTTTTTTGCTGTAATTGAGTAGCAGTGGATTGTCTGTTCAAATGCGTTATCTGTCCCTGAAATTACGTAGTGGACATAGTCTGGCATTTGCCGCGATTCAGTTCTCATGTAAATGAGCGGAATAGTCTTTATAAAATCCGAAAAAAATCCCGGCTCCAGGCCGGGATCAGCAGGAAGAAGAGAATTTAACGGCGGTTGCCGAAGATCCGCAACAACATCAGGAACAGGTTGATGAAGTCCAGATACAAGGTTAACGCGCCAAGAATGGAATATTTGCGCAGGTTCGACGTGTCGCGGGTATCAATCTGCTCACCCATATTTTTCAGTTTCTGCGTGTCATACGCCGTCAATCCGACAAAGACAATCACGCCGATGTAGGTAACTGCCCACATCAATGCTTCGCTTTTCAACCAGAAGTTGACCAGCGATGCCAGCACAATGCCGATTAACGCCATAAACAGCATATTGCCAAAGCCACTTAAATCGCGCTTCGTGGTGTAACCGTACAGGCTCATTGCGCCGAACATCCCGGCAGTAACGACGAAAGTACTGGCGATAGAAGCAGCGGTATAGACAATGAATATACTGGAAAGCGTAAGACCCGTCAGCGCCGAATAAAGCATAAAGAGCATCGTCGTTACACCTGCGCTCAGCTTTTGAATCATCGCTGATAACACAATAACCAATGCTAATTGCGCGATGATCAGACCGATTAAAAAGACACGGTTAGTGAACAACAGCTCCATCACGGCCGCGGAATTAGCCGCATACCAGGCAACAAATGCGGTCAGCAACAAGCCAACGGTCATCCAACCATAGACTTGCGCCATATAAGTTTGCAAGCCAGCCCGGGGTTGTACGATTGAATCAGAACGTGGGAATCTGTCCATGACGATCTCCTGAAGATATAAGGAATATCTTAAGGATACTGCAAAATGATGAGGCTGTGCATCGACGCAGCGTAAACGTATGTACTGAGCGGTGAAATTGCCGGACGCAGCGGTGCCTTATCCGGCTAACAAAAAACTACCAGCGTTTTGCCGCCTGCTGATCGCTCTCCCGGGCTTCAACCCAGCGGTCGCCTTCCGGCGTGGCTTCGCGCTTCCAGAACGGTGCGCGGGTTTTGAGATAATCCATAATAAACTGCCCGGCTTCAAACGCACTGCTGCGATGCGCACTGGTGACACCGACAAAAACGATTTCATCGCCCGGCCATAATTCCCCGATGCGGTGAATCACAGTGACGCGCCCCAGCGGCCAGCGGTTACGCGCTTCATCAACAATTTCTGCCAGTGCTTTTTCAGTCATCCCCGGATAGTGTTCGAGGGTTAATGCTTTGACGCTGTCGCCCAGGTTATGGTTGCGCACCTTACCAGTAAAGGTGACTACCGCACCGTCTTCGTCACGCTCCGCCAGCCACGGGTACTCTTCTCCTACGCTGAACGGCTGCGGACCAACAACAATTTTGGTTTCTGCCATCTTAACCTCCGGTTACCGGCGGGAAGAAAGCTACTTCGTCGCCGTCAGTCAGCGGATGGTCAAAACTCACCAGCGTCTGGTTGACGGCAGCCAGTAATTTGCCATCTTCCAGCGCCAGCGCCCAGCGATCGCTCTGCGCAGCCATGTGCTGGCGTAACGCTTCAACAGTTGGGAAATCCGCAGCCACTTCGGTTGCATCTGTTCCCACCAACTCGCGCACCTGGGCGAAAAAAAGAACTTTAATCATCCGCTTCCACCTTAAAGTCACCCGACTTGCCGCCGCTCTTCGCCAGCAAACGTACCGGACCAATCACCATATCTTTTTGCACCGCTTTGCACATGTCATAAATGGTCAGCGCCGCCACGGAGGCCGCGGTTAATGCTTCCATTTCGACACCGGTTTTCCCGGTCAGGCGGCATAAGGTTTCTATACGCACCCGATTGTGCTCCGGCTCGGCCTGTAAATTGACTTCAACTTTGCTGAGCATCAGCGGATGACAGAGCGGGATCAGATCCCAGGTGCGTTTTGCCGCCTGAATACCGGCAATACGCGCAGTGGCAAATACGTCGCCTTTGTGGTGGCGACCATCAATAATCATCGCCAGCGTCTCGCTGCGCATGGTGACAAAGGCTTCCGCCCGCGCTTCACGCACGGTTTCCGCTTTGGCGGAGACATCCACCATGTGCGCTTCGCCAGCGGCGTTGATATGGGTCAGTTGCGACATACTTATTTCTTCAAATGTGGATGGAAATTACACGGACGCGTACGGGCATCCAGCTGCGGCGCGATGATATTTTCCCATGCGGTACGGCACGCTTTGGTCGAACCCGGCATGGCGAAAATCAGCGTTTTGTTGGCGACGCCCGCTACCGCACGAGATTGCAACGTGGAAGTGCCAATCTCTTCAAAAGACAACATCCGGAACACTTCACCAAAACCTTCAACTTCACGGTCGAACAACGGCAGCAATGCTTCGGGAGCCTGATCACCTTCCGTCAGGCCAGTACCACCCGTAATCAATACCACTTGTACATCGTCGCTGGCGATCCACGCAGATACCTGAGCGCGAATAGCGTAGCGGTTTTCTTTCACAATGGCTTTATCGACAACGTGATGGCCCGCTTCTTGCGCCGAATCGCGCAGATAGTGACCGGAGGTATCGTCTTCTTCACCGCGACGATTAGAAACCGTAAGAATAGCAATACGGGTCGGGATAAATTCAGTGCTTACCTGACTCATCTGATCTCTCCTTTTGACGTTTTAGCCGCCAATGTACGATAAGTTTTGCGTAATACCGGTGTTGTTTTGATGCAGGAAATGGGTCTGTTTCTTCTCCCGCAGCGCCGCTGAAATACGCGCTTCCAGCGCCTGTTGCTGGGTATCGTCTTCCAGCAGATCGCGCAGGTTAACGCCGCCTTCACCAAACAGGCAGAGATGGAGTTTACCAATGGAGGAAACGCGCAGGCGGTTGCAAGTGGCGCAGAAGTCTTTTTCATACGGCATGATAAGGCCAATCTCTCCGGCGTAATCTGGATGGCAAAAGACTTGCGCGGGACCGTCGCTGCGTTGACGTAATTGGTGGATCCAGCCGCGACGCAGTAGCTCGTCACGCAGAACCTGACCAGAGATGTGATGCTTACGGAAGAGCTCGCTGCCCTCGCCCGTTTCCATCAGTTCGATGAAACGCAGCTGGATAGGGCGATGCTGGATCCAGTTCAGAAAGGTGTCGAGCTGGTGATGATTAACATCACGCATCAGCACGGTATTGACTTTGACCTTCTCAAAACCGACCTCAAATGCAGCATCAATCCCCGCCATGACCTGGTTGAATTTATCCTGCCCGGTAATAGCGTGAAACTGGCGGGCGTCCAGACTGTCGACACTGACGTTAATGCCAGTAAGTCCCGCATCGCGCCAGTTCGCCACATCGCGTTCCAGACGGTAACCATTGGTGGTGACCGCAATCTGGCGGATAGCGTCGTTTTCCCGCACAGCGGCGATGATATCGGTAAAGTCGCGGCGTAAAGACGGCTCACCGCCTGTCAGGCGCACTTTTTCGGTGCCCAGACTGGCGAAGGCGCGCGTAACCCGGCGAATTTCATCGACGGTAAGAAAGCCTTTATTGGTGACGCCGCTCGGTTTGTAGCCATCCGGCAGGCAGTAGGTGCAACGAAAGTTACACACATCGGTAATCGACAGGCGCAAGTAGTAAAACTTACGCGCAAATGCATCAGTCAGTTGTGAAGCCATGTACACCTTTCCAGATACGGGAGGCGAAGTCATTTCTTCCTTCGCCCTGGTGGCAATCTTTACGAGCATTGTCACGGCCAAAGCACCGTATCAGTTGACCCAGGTGCAGAGGCTAGAGTGTTTAGTGGTTATGCCGATACTAGCGTGTAAATGAGATTTTTACCATCCACACTTTCGCTATGTAATCATGTATATAGCGTCATGATCGTGCTATTTCGCTACAGAATAAGGGAAAATGGCGGTTTTACTTTGATATACATCATCAGGGAGGCATAGCGTGCATCGTCCTTTAGAGGTAGAAGAAAATAGTTTGTATCCTCAATATTGGCAGGTTAATTGCTGTTTCCCCGCAATTTGCGCTACTGTAGCGCGGATAATCTGACTCCAGGAAACTATATGCGCAATCGTACGCTGGCTGATCTTGATCGTGTCGTTGCTCTCGGCGGAGGGCATGGACTGGGACGCGTTCTCTCATCACTTTCGTCTTTGGGTTCTCGTTTAACGGGTATCGTCACCACCACCGATAATGGTGGCTCGACGGGGCGTATTCGCCGTTCAGAAGGCGGCATTGCCTGGGGCGATATGCGCAACTGCCTCAACCAGCTGATAACGGAACCGAGCGTCGCCTCCGCGATGTTTGAATACCGTTTTGGTGGCAATGGCGAACTTTCCGGTCATAATCTCGGAAACTTGATGTTAAAGGCGCTGGATCACCTTAGCGTGCGGCCTCTGGAAGCCATCAATTTAATTCGTAATCTGCTGAAAGTGGATACGCATTTGATTCCAATGTCAGAGCATCCTGTTGATCTGATGGCGATTGACGATCAGGGGCATGAAGTTTACGGCGAGGTCAATATCGACCAGTTAACTACGCCGATTCAAGAGTTATTGTTAACGCCTAATGTACCCGCAACGCGTGAGGCGGTTCACGCTATCAATGAAGCGGATCTCATCATTATTGGGCCTGGCAGTTTTTATACCAGCCTGATGCCAATTCTGCTGCTGAAGGAAATCGCCCAGGCATTACGCCGCACGCCAGCGCCGATGGTTTATATCGGCAATCTGGGGCGTGAGTTGAGTTTACCTGCGGCTAATTTGAAGCTGGAAAGCAAGCTGGCAATTATGGAGCAGTATGTTGGTAAAAAGGTCATTGATGCGGTCATCGTCGGGCCAAAAGTGGATGTCTCGGCGGTGAAAGAGCGGATTGTAATCCAGGAGGTACTGGAGGCCAGCGATATTCCGTATCGTCATGACCGCCAGTTGTTACATAACGCGCTGGAAAAGGCGTTACAGGCTTTAGGTTAACGGAAATCCGAAGGAAAATTCCGGCTTCCTATTGAAGACAAAGTGCGCGTTGTTTATGCCGGATGCGGCGTGAACGCCTTATCCGGCCTACAAACCGCGCAAATTCAATATATTGCGGAGAAAATGTAGGCCTGATAAGCGTAGCGCATCAGGCTGTTTTCCGTTTGTCATCAGTCTTCTTCGCTATCCTGTTACGATGCCGCGATAAACAGCTCACGCAGCTGATGCAACTGGTCACGAATTTGCGCCGCTTCTTCGAACTCCAGATTCTGCGCGTGTTGCATCATCAACCCTTCCAGCTCATGGATTTTCTGCTGCAACGCTTTAGGCGACATATCCATCGGCACATTATCCGGCTCAACAATCGGTCGCGATTTTCCTCTGCCCTTCGCTTTGGTTTTAGCAATGTTCTGCCCCAACGCCAGGATATCGACCACTTTCTTGTTCAAGCCTTGCGGCGTAATGCCGTGTTCCTCGTTGTACTTCTGCTGTTTCTCGCGGCGACGTTCGGTTTCGCCAATCGCTTTCGCCATTGATGGGGTGATCTTATCGCCGTAGAGAATCGCTTTACCGTTAACGTTACGTGCCGCACGACCAATGGTCTGGATCAACGAACGTTCGGAACGCAGGAAGCCTTCTTTGTCAGCGTCGAGGATCGCCACCAGCGAAACTTCCGGCATATCCAGACCTTCACGCAGTAAGTTGATCCCTACCAATACGTCGAACTCACCCAGACGCAAGTCGCGGATAATCTCCATACGTTCGACGGTGTCGATATCTGAGTGAAGATAACGCACGCGCTCGCCATGTTCTTCGAGATATTCGGTAAGATCTTCCGCCATCCGCTTGGTCAGTGTGGTGACCAGTACGCGTTCGTTAATTGCCGCTCGCTGACGAATCTCCGAAAGAAGATCATCAACCTGTGTCGCCACCGGCCGCACTTCGATAATCGGGTCAAGCAATCCGGTTGGACGCACCACCTGATCCACCACATCGCCGCCGGATTTTTCCAGCTCGTAATTACCCGGCGTCGCCGAAACATAGATGGTTTGCGGCGCTAATGCTTCGAACTCTTCAAACTTAAGCGGACGGTTATCCAGCGCTGATGGCAGGCGGAAGCCGTACTCCACCAGTGTCTCTTTACGCGCCCGGTCACCGCGATACATGCCGCCAATTTGTGGAATGGTGACGTGAGATTCATCGACCACCAGCAGCCCATCAGCAGGGAGGTAATCAAACAGCGTCGGCGGTGGCTCACCCGGTCCACGACCGGAGAGGAAGCGCGAGTAGTTTTCAATCCCCGAACAGTAGCCCAGCTCGTTCATCATCTCCAGATCAAACTGGGTACGCTGGGTCAGCCGCTGCTCTTCCAGCAGTTTGTTGTTTTCCAACAGCACTTTGCGTCTGGCGGCCAGCTCTTCTTTGATCTCCTCCATCGCCTGTACGATGCGCTCGCGCGGTGTGACGTAGTGCGTTTTCGGGTAGATGGTAAAACGTGGAATAGTGGAAACAATCTGCCCGGTCAGCGGGTCAAATAACGACAATCGTTCCACTTCCTCGTCAAACAGTTCCACGCGAAGTGCAATGTCATCCGATTCTGCCGGGAAGATATCTATCACCTCGCCACGAACGCGGAAAGTACCACGCTGGAATGCTTGATCATTACGAGCGTATTGCAGCTCCGCCAGTCGGCGCAGAATCGCGCGCTGATCGATAATCATACCGACCGTGAGATGGAGCATCATCTTGAGATATAAATCAGGATCGCCCAGACCATAAATCGCGGAAACAGACGCCACCACAACCACATCACGCCGCTCCAGCATCGCTTTGGTGGCGGACAAACGCATCTGCTCAATATGTTCGTTAACCGAGGCATCTTTCTCAATGAAAGTGTCGGAACTCGGTACATAGGCTTCCGGCTGATAGTAGTCGTAGTAGGAAACGAAATATTCCACCGCGTTTTCCGGGAAGAACTCTTTCATTTCGCCATACAGCTGGGCCGCCAGCGTTTTGTTGGGCGCAAGTACCATGGTTGGGCGCTGAAGGTCAGCAATGACATTGGCAATGGTGAAGGTTTTCCCGGAGCCAGTCACGCCAAGTAACGTCTGGTGCGCCAGGCCATCTTCCAGCCCCTCTTCGAGACGTCGAATCGCCTCTGGCTGATCGCCAGAAGGTTTAAAAGCGGAATTCAGTTTGAACGGTTTACTCATGAGTCGCTACCTGAAGGAGTTGGGCGGGCAGGTATGTAATTTTACTCGTCGTACTTAATTATGCCAACAAATTATACTGGATAAAAAAACAGTTCATCACCATAATATTTCTGTTACAGCGTAAACTCCGCTGTCAATCATGAGCAAAATTTACTCTGTGGCGAGATAAAACTCCGGCCTTACCGGGTTATCCCCAAAGCAACGGCTTTTTTAACATTTGTCAAGATGAGTGATGACAGTTTTATGGCAAGAGATGCCTGTTCAGTGACTGCCATTGCATTTATCTAACCAGTTAAAAAATAAAAGATATTTCATTGAGCCGTCTTTAACGCCAATTCGCGTGCAAGCCGCGTATTCTCTCGCTTGCCTCGTGTTTTCTAACTCTAATACACATGGTTATCCACAGGAATAGTGGATAACTGTCTGCAGCCCCTATCCCCCGCCGCCTGGGCAATTCCCACATTCGCCGCATGATGCGGAAGTAAAATTTTTTTCGTGATTATTTTAGAATTTAATTGGTTAAATTGCAGTCAATCGAAGACGCGATCTCGCTCGCAATTTAACCAAATACAGGATGGCTACAACAAGGCAAGGTTTATGTACTTTCCAGTTGCCGCATTTTCTGGATTTTCTGCAAGCCAGGGGATCTCTCCCAGCAGCGGCGCGGGAATCATGCGGGTGAGCGTGGTCATATATTCAGCGTGACGTTTTCCAGGAGGCGTGACATCATTCGCCACCCAACCCGCCAGAGTCAGTCCGGCGTGTTGTATTGCCTGTGCAGTTAACATCGCGTGATTAATACAGCCAAGTTTCACACCAACTACCAGTATTACCGGCAGTTGTTCCTGTGTTACCCAATCTGCAAAAGTGAAAGTGTCAGAAAGCGGCGTAAACCAGCCGCCAGCGCCTTCCACTAACACCCAGTCAGCCTGTTGTTCAAGCGCGCGTAATCCGGCGCTCATTACCAATGATTCTATCGGCCTGCCCTCTTGCGCGCTGATGATGTGCGGCGAGGTGGGTTCTGCGAAGGTGTAAGGATTTACCGTTGCGTAATCCAGCTGCAGGCTGCTGTTGCGCTGTAACGCCAGCGCGTCGCTATTACGTAAGCCTTCCGGGGTCTTTTCACTGCCAGAGGCGACCGGTTTATAACCTGCCGTCCGGTAGCCTACTGCCTTTGCGGCTTGTAAAAGTGCACAACTGGCGACGGTTTTCCCCACTTCGGTATCCGTTCCGGTGACAAAATAACGTTTACTCACGAGCAATCACTCCCAAAAAAAGATGATACGTCAGAGGATATCGCCCCTGTTGTTGCGGCCAAGCCAGTTGCAATCGCTGCAACTGCGAACGCGTTAATATTCGCGGGTCGCGCCCTTCATGAAGATGCGTGGCACCAATGCCTTTCAGCGAACGCATGGCACTGAGCGCATCATCAAACCACAGCGTGATGGGCTGAATATGATGTTGATAATGCACGCCGTTCAGTGACTGTTCGATTTCATCTGGCGGTAAAAAGCGATTAGCATGCGGACGCTCGTCCACCGCCTGCCACGCCTGATGCAGTTCGGGTAACGATCCCTGCACCAGCGTGGTAAACGCCACCACGCCTCCGGGGCGCACCACCCGATACAGCTCGCGGAGTGCCGTGGATAAATTACCGCACCACTGCACTGCGAGATTGCTCCATGCAAGATCGAACGTCGCAGTCGCTAACGGCAGGGATTCGATATCTCCCGCCAGATAATGGTCTGCGGCATCCTTCTGGCGTGCCTGAACAAGCATTGGCGGCGAGAGATCTAAGGCCGTCACCTGCGCGTGACGTTCCCGCCAGTGGCGGCTCATCCAGCCAGGTCCACAACCCGCGTCCAGTACGTGGGTGTATTTACGCTGTGGGAGCATTGCCAGTAAGACGTCAGCACTCTGGCGCTGTAGATCTGCGTGTTGCTCATAGAGTGCGGCTGCCCGACCAAATGCCGCTGCAATGGCTTGTTTATTAACCGTTGCCATGCAGCACCTCCAGCAGACGGTCGATATCCTGCATTTCATGCGCTGCGGTTAGCGTTAAGCGCAGTCGCGCAGTACCAGCGGGTACGGTTGGCGGGCGAATCGCCGTGACCCAGCAGCCTTGCTGGCGCAGTTTTTCTGCCAGTTGTAACGCACGGCTGTTATCACCGACGATCAATGGCTGGATGGCGCTGCATGAATCAGCCAGCGTAAACGGCAAATCCTGTACTCCGGCACGAAAACGCGCAATGAGTGACACCAGTTTTTCGCGCCGTGCATCCCCCTCATCACGGCGAATGACCGCCAGTGACGCACGTAATGCCTGCGCCTGAGCGGGCGGCATACTGGTGCTGTAGATAAGGTGGCGGGCGAATTGCAGCAGATAATCCGCCACCGTACTGGAGCAAAGCACCGCAGCCCCACTGACGCCAAATCCTTTGCCAAAAGTCACCACCAGCAATTCTGGTTTTACCTTTTGCAGCCAGCAGCTGCCGCGCCCCTGCTCCCCGATAACGCCCGTGCCGTGGGCATCATCGACCATCAACCAGCCATTGTGCTGTTGCGTTACCTGCTGGATTTCCGCCAGTGGCGCAATATCGCCGTCCATGCTGAACACGCCTTCTGTCACCACCAGTTGCTGCCCCGGACAGGGGGAAGCAAGCAGTCGCGCCAGATGAGTGACATCGTTATGAACAAAACGGCGAAGCTGCGACGGGCTTAAACTGGCAGCCTCCAGCAATGAGGCATGGCTAAGCCGGTCAGCGACAATGCGGTCCTCTTTTGCCATCATCGCGGCAATGACCGCCTGATTAGCGGCAAAACCAGAGATAAATAGCAGTGCCCGCGAATAGCCCAGCCACTCGGCCAGTTCTTCTTCCAGCGCCTGATGCGCAACGCTATAACCGCTGACGTGACCGGAACCGCCGCTACCGATGCCAAATTGCTCCGCCCCCTGCTGCCAGGCACGGATAATTTGCGGATGATGGCTTAAACCTAAATAATCGTTACTGGAAAAGTTCAGATACTGGCGATCATCCGCCACCAGCCAGCGTCCGGCTCCTTGCGCCACTGGATAACGGCGACGCAGGGCATCGGCAGCACGCCGCGCATCGAGCGCCGCGTTGATTTTCTCCTGCCAGCTCATAATGCTGCCGCGTTGTAATATTCGTCGGTGTCCGGGGTCATCAGCGCCTGTTCAAGACGTTGCTGTTGTTCGTTATCCCCTGCCAGCACGGCAGTTTGCTGCGGATTTAGCCCCAGTTTGCGGAACAGTTGCAGGTCTTTATCTTCTTCCGGATTCGGCGTGGTCAGCAGTTTGCAACCGTAGAAAATCGAGTTTGCGCCTGCCATAAAGCACATCGCCTGAGTCTGTTCGTTCATCTGCTCGCGTCCGGCAGAAAGGCGCACGTAAGAGGTCGGCATCATGATCCGCGCGACCGCAATGGTGCGAATAAAATCAAAGGCATCGACATCATCGTTATCCGCCAGCGGCGTGCCTTTCACCTTCACCAGCATGTTGATTGGTACGCTTTCCGGCGGCGTCGGCAGGTTTGCCAGTTGCAGCAATAATCCGGCGCGATCTTTTACCGTTTCGCCTAAGCCCACAATGCCGCCAGAACAGACTTTGATCCCGGCATCGCGCACTTTTTCCAGCGTATCGAGGCGTTCCTGATAAGTGCGGGTGGTGATGATATTGCCGTAAAACTCCGGCGAGGTGTCGAGGTTGTGGTTGTAGTAATCCAGCCCGGCGTTCGCGAGGCGCTGCGCCTGAGATTCACTCAACGTGCCCAGCGTCATACACGCCTCCAGCCCCATCGCTTTTACCCCCTGCACCATTTGTTCCAGGTACGGCATATCGCGTTCGTGGGGATTCTTCCACGCCGCGCCCATACAGAAGCGCGTCGATCCTGCCGCTTTCGCTTTGCGCGCCGACTCCAGCACCTGTTCAACTTCCATCAACCGCTCGGCTTCCAGCCCGGTTTTGTAGCGCGAGCTTTGCGGGCAGTATTTGCAATCTTCCGGACAAGCTCCGGTCTTAATCGACAGCAACGTGCTGACCTGCACCTGACGTGGATCGAAATGCTGACGATGCACCTGCTGCGCTTCAAACAGCAGATCCAGCAACGGTTTTTCAAATAATTCTGTGACTTGCGACAATGTCCAGCGTGGGCGGTGAGCCATGGGGCTTCTCCAAAACGTGTTTTTTGTTGTTAATTCGGTGTAGACTTGTAAACCTAAATCTTTTCAATTTGGTTTACAAGTCGATTATGACAACGGACGATCTTGCCTTTGACCAACGCCATATCTGGCACCCATACACATCCATGACCTCCCCTCTGCCGGTTTATCCGGTCGCGAGCGCCGAAGGTTGCGAGCTAATTTTGTCTGACGGCAGACGCCTGGTTGACGGTATGTCGTCCTGGTGGGCGGCGATCCACGGCTATAATCACCCGCAGCTTAATGCGGCGATGAAGTCGCAAATTGATGCTATGTCGCATGTGATGTTTGGCGGTATCACCCATGCGCCCGCCATCGAGCTATGCCGCAAACTGGTGGCAATGACGCCGCAACCGCTGGAATGCGTTTTTCTCGCGGACTCCGGCTCCGTAGCGGTGGAAGTGGCGATGAAAATGGCGTTGCAGTACTGGCAGGCCAAAGGCGAAGCGCGCCACCGTTTTCTGACCTTCCGCAATGGTTATCATGGCGATACCTTTGGCGCGATGTCGGTGTGCGATCCGGACAACTCAATGCACAGCCTGTGGAAAGGCTATCTGCCAGAAAACTTGTTTGCTCCCGCCCCGCAAAGCCGCATGGATGGTGAATGGGATGAACGTGATATGGTTGGCTTTGCCCGCCTGATGGCGGCGCATCGTCATGAAATCGCGGCGGTGATCATTGAACCGATTGTCCAGGGCGCAGGCGGGATGCGCATGTACCATCCGGAATGGTTAAAACGAATCCGCAAAATGTGCGATCGCGAAGGTATCTTGCTGATTGCCGACGAGATCGCCACCGGATTTGGTCGTACCGGCAAACTGTTTGCCTGTGAACATGCAGAAATCGCGCCGGACATTTTGTGCCTCGGTAAAGCCTTAACCGGCGGCACAATGACCCTTTCCGCCACGCTCACCACGCGCGAGGTTGCGGAAACCATCAGTAACGGCGAAGCCGGTTGCTTTATGCATGGGCCAACTTTTATGGGCAATCCGCTGGCCTGCGCGGCAGCAAACGCCAGCCTGGCGATTCTCGAATCTGGCGACTGGCAGCAACAGGTGGCGGCTATTGAAGTACAGCTGCGCGAGCAACTTGCCCCCGCCCGTGATGCCGAAATGGTTGCCGATGTGCGCGTGCTGGGGGCAATCGGCGTAGTCGAAACCACTCGTCCGGTGAATATGGCGGCGCTGCAAAAATTCTTTGTCGAACAGGGTGTCTGGATCCGGCCTTTTGGCAAACTGATTTACCTGATGCCGCCCTATATTATTCTCCCGCAACAGTTGCAGCGTCTGACCGCAGCGGTTAACCGCGCGGTACAGGATGAAACATTTTTTTGCCAATAACGAGAAGTCCGCGTGAGGGTTTCTGGCTACACTTTCTGCAAACAAGAAAGGAGGGTTCATGAAACTCATCAGTAACGATCTGCGCGATGGCGATAAATTGCCGCATCGTCATGTCTTTAACGGCATGGGTTACGATGGCGATAATATTTCACCGCATCTGGCGTGGGATGATGTTCCTGCGGGAACGAAAAGTTTTGTTGTCACCTGCTACGACCCGGATGCGCCAACCGGCTCCGGCTGGTGGCACTGGGTAGTTGTTAACTTACCCGCTGATACCCGCGTATTACCGCAAGGGTTTGGCTCTGGTCTGGTAGCAATGCCAGACGGCGTTTTGCAGACGCGTACCGACTTTGGTAAAACCGGGTACGATGGCGCAGCACCGCCGAAAGGCGAAACTCATCGCTACATTTTTACCGTTCACGCGCTGGATATAGAACGTATTGATGTCGATGAAGGTGCCAGCGGCGCGATGGTCGGGTTTAACGTTCATTTCCACTCTCTGGCAAGCGCCTCGATTACTGCGATGTTTAGTTAATCACTCTGCCAGATGGCGCAATGCCATCTGGTATCACTTAAAGGTATTAAAAACAACTTTTTGTCTTTTTACCTTCCCGTTTCGCTCAAGTTAGTATAAAAAAGTTGAATATGAAACGGTAAAAACAATTAATATCAACGGCTTATAATTGATTCAGTCTAAAAAATAGACTGCATAATGCTACAAAACACAACATATCCAGTCACTATGAATCAACCACTTAGATGGTATTAGTGACCTGTAACAGAGCATTAGCGCAAGGTGATTTTTTTGTCTTCTTGCGCTAATTTTTTGTCAACACACTGGGTTAGCTGAATTTACAACCACGCTCAGTATCTCGATAAGCGCAGAGAAATGATGCAGTGGTGGGCGGATTGGCTTGATGAAAAAGTGGAGTAATCCGGACCGTACTTCTTTATCCAGGCATAAAGGCTGTGGGTGGTGATATCGAGACGTGTTGCAACGCTGGCAACAGAATAACCGCGATCAACAACCTGTTTGACTGCTTCAGTTTTAAACTCTTCGGGATAACGCTTACCGCTCATGGGCACCTCTCTTTAAGCCATCTTAAATGACTCTGAGGTGTCTGTTAAACCCGTGGCGATTCAAAACTGCGTGTTACGTTCGCCCTGGACTGTTGCGATCGTGAAGCCATAGACTGGGCCGCAAGCACGGGAGGTTACGATAAAGCGACAGTGCAGGATGTCATGTTAGGAGCGATAGAAAAACGCTTTGGCGATAAAGTACCGGAACAGTCCATCCAGTGGCTGACAGATAACGGTTCAGCGTATAGAGCGCATGAAACATGGCAGTTCGCCAGAGAGTTGAATCTGGAGCCCTGCACAACGGCAATCAGCAGTCCTCAGAGTAATGGAATGGCAGAAAGGTTCGTGAAAACGATGAAGGAAGACTACATCGCGTTCATGCCGAAACCGAATGTAAGAACGGCATTGCATAATCTTGCAGTGGCGATCGATCATTACAATGAAAACCATCCGCACAGTGCGTTGGGTTATCGCTCTCCGCGAGAATATCGACGTCAGCGGGTAACGTTAACTTAAGATACACCCCCTGTCTGGAAATAAGGGGGCAAGAACAATGATCAGATTCCCTGGTGAGTAAGAATTTTACTTTCTGAACTCCTCTGAGAGTATTGACTTGGAGAAACACCAAAATAACGTCTAAATACATAAGTAAAGTATGAGACACTGGCATAACCACAGACCTTAGCTACTTTACTAATAGGATAACAACGAGTGCTGAGTAAATATTCAGCCATTTGCATCCTCTCATCAAGTATGATCTTACTGAATGATACCCCCTCTTCTTTCAATTTCCTCTTTAGTAAACTTTCGCTGAGATATAATCTTGATGATATATCCTTAAGACGCCATGGTGCAGATAAATCCGTATGAATAATCGTTTTAACTTTAGCCTCTGTGCTTTTCAAACATTCAAACAGAAATACTCCAAATTGTTTTTCAGAAGAAAATGCAGAGAGACATGTAAAAGCAATAGACTCATCAAAAATTTCTATGTATTCAGCACAGTGATTAGCCCAACTAATTAATCCTTTAATTAAACTGAAGTCAGCAAAGTTTATTTTTAAATAAGATGGATATTCCCTACAATCAGAAATATCCCTTAAGTTATTAGCTTTCAAATAGCGACTAATAAACTCAGCGCCAAAATCCGCCACTATCACTCTTTCAGGATATGTCAGGAAAAAATCTCTAGAGCTAGAGTCGACAAGTACAGATGAACCTCTCTCCAGAAACACACTCTCTTTTCCGAAATAAACATCAAAGGACTCCAAAATCAATATAACTGAACATGTAGTTGCCATATCATCCACCCAACTTAACTGAAACCAGGATGAAGTATATGCATATAAAGTTCACTTTGCCAAACGTCAGTATAAAAAACCACATAAAAAATAGGGTGTGATAAAAAATACCGTAACAATAAAGCAAAGGATTATAAATTCCGTTACAGTTACAAATGATACTCAAGAAACAATTCCTTAGGAAAAACTTATTTACAGCCAATAAGTAAGACACTTATATGATATCAAGTTTTCATAAAACATAACTAGGCTAAATAGCTGCGCCTAATACCGCTACACTTTTGCCAGCCCATGTTTGCCTCCGGGTATTGACCCCTTCTCTACGCAACTTCAGTTCCCACCACCAACTTTGCGGCAGCTTTGTAGGATCAATGTCTAAAAGAATAATGGTGACCGATAAGAAAACGACTGAATAACTGCAAATTTTCGCTCAAAACCTTCCTGTCAGATCCATAGCGAATCAAGTGCTGAATGTCACAGTATCGAACAGAAAACAGTGACGATCTAACCCTTCAAGAATATTCTACGATTGTTCTGTTTAGGAAAAGCAAGGCGGGAAGTCGGGAGATAAGTCATTGATAAAGTGGCGGAGAGAGGGGGATTTGAACCCCCGGTAGAGTTGCCCCTACTCCGGTTTTCGAGACGGATGATACAGAGTCGAAAAATCAAAGAGTTAAAAATTTTTCTTGGAATAAATGTCTTTAAATTGTACACGAAAAATCAATGAATTACATAACATTAAAGAAGAATATTCCAAGCCTTCTTGAGGCTACCACCTGTTTTCAGGTGTCATTCAGACGTGATTTGCCCCAGATTGGGAAAGCACGCTTTTTTCTCAGCTATCGTCCTCTTATTTTGCCGTTACATTTCTTTTTGCACTCTAATGATTAATTTACAATAATAATATCGGTAATTATTGATTAATAATAAATTGATTATTGCAAATGTAATTTAATTCCATCTTCGCGTTATATTCCAATCTTTAATCTCCGCATGGAACAAGTTGCATGCGTGACTATATTAAGACAACTTATAACCACCAAAACATTTGCTTTGCAAGCAAAAACAGTGACCATTGACTCTAAGAAAATTCCGATCTATTGTTAGGGTCATCAAAGTTACTTAACAGTATTCCGAAATGAAAATACAAAGCAAGCTAATTGTCTTATTAAACATTATCATTGCATTTATATTATTTGAGCTTTTAGCTCAAAAATTTGGTTTGAGTACATTATTTTAAAGCAAGATAAACAATATCGGGCACTCTAGTTTTTATAATTAACAATTAAACGTCCATAAAATGTTATTTACTTTTCTTCGCTATTGTCATATCTTAATATAGTGGCTTACGCCACTCTACTTTCATCACATTTTGTACGTTTATGTACTCGCCATGAAGCTCTTTCATGGCGATTTTTTATTCTTAATCCAAGAACATACTCCCTATCTATAGCAAAATCACTTTTTTAACAAAAGAATAACGTATTTAGGTAATCATTACGAATTTACCCTATAGGTGCTACTGGCCATTCAATATCCGGTGCAGTTGTTGTATTAACACGGTTCAGCAACACCCGATACTTCTTCCAGGCTTCCAGCAACGAGTTTTCTTCCTCCGTTGCGATCTCCAGATCTACAGCATCCTGAAGTGGCGCTATATGCTCACTGGCTACCTGCATCAGGCTGTTTTTTGTTTCTTCCGCCTCCCGGATCCGGAACAGTTTTTCTGCTTCCGTATCCTTCACCCAGGCTGTGCCGTTCCACTTCTGAAACTCCCCTTCCGGGGATAACCAGGTAACATTTTCCGGTAACGGACCGAGTTCAGAAATAAATAACGCGTCGCCGGAAGCCACGTCATAAACCGTTTTACCCCGATGATCTTCAACGAGATGCCACGATGCCTCATCACTGTTGAAAACAGCCACGAAGCCTGCCGGAATATCTGGCGGTGCAATATCGGTACTGTTTGCTGGCAGACCTGTATGAGGCGGAATATATGCGTCACCTTCACCAATAAATTCATTAGTTCCGGCCAGCAGATTATAAATTTTTATGGTCCGTGGTTGTTCACTCATTCTGAATGCCATTATGCAAGCCTCACAATATAGTTAAATGCGATGTTTTTGACGGTGTTTTCCGCGTTACCAGCAGCGTTAACGGTGATGGTGTGTCCATGTGAACCAATCGCAACGGAGTGCGTATGAGCACCAATACCGACAGTATGCGCGTGTGCACCTGCAGATGCTGCTGTGCCGGACAGTGAGTGGCTATGATTACCATCTGTACTGGTATTAGCTAACCACCCCGTAGACATACCTACTGAGCCTTGTACACCCCAGGTATTTTGACCTGAGCTTGTATAACCATATTGATAAGTATCTTTAAAAACACTGGGGTTAAATCGACGGCCATCTCTATGGCTGTGATTACCAGCTGCATTCGTGCTGCCACTTAAACTATGGGTATGCGCACCAGTGTTATTCGTGGATTTAGTGCCGTAATCAAACGACGATGTGGTTTTCGTCCCCAAATCCGTACTGGATGCGCTGGCGCTGTGGGTGTGCGATTTAATGCCGTCCTGTTCCTGAGACAATACGGCACGACCACTGGCGGGCTTGCCCTTAATCGTCCAGCCACGCATATCAGGGATAACGCCTGACGGATAAGCCGCTGCAAGTTTCGGGTATGCAGATTTGTCAAAAGTCTGCCCCTGCATCAGGGCATAACCAGACGGAACGGTATCTGATGGCCACGGGATTGGTGCACCGACTGGATAAAACTCTGCAGGAGGATGAGCCGAGGTGTAAAGCTGCGCCCACGGCGACCAGTTTGCGTCGGTCGTATCCCGTCGTGAACGAATAAATGCCGGAGCATGAGCACCGCTTGTACCACTCCAGCCGATGAGTAACTCACCTTCGCCAACGGCTGTCATCCCTTTCAGGTGAATGATATTTCCATACGCTGTTGGATATCCGTTGTTATACACCTCGTATAACTCAAGACCTGTTGCCCCCTGCGTATTGTCTGTCAGCGCGGTGACCCGACCTTTTGAAGCCAGATTAACTGATGATACTGCTGTTCCACCTGACGGTAACGCCCCGATCTCTGATGCCGTTGGCTTATTTCTGGAGTTATAGTCCCTTCGCCAGCCAGGTGAATAATCTGTTCCGTGATTAATATAGGTAAACTGGGAGTTAGTTGTTCCGCCACCAGTGGAGGTGGTCGGTGTGGTAATGCGGATCGTCATCGCTGACTTTATCCCCATTACTTCAATGACAGCTCCTGCGAGATGAATATTACCGCAGCCAGTATCAGTAATGATTTTATTATTGCCATAAGACCAGGAACCCTTGCACATCCAGTATGGATGGTTAAATGCTCCCTGAGAATCCAGCCACTCGATAAACTGTGCAGTCGTCCAGTTTCCTGTTGTTGTGCTTACTGACCCACCGAAGGCACGGCAGGCACCAATATTTTTCGTAAAGGTGTCTTTGCCAGGGATATCAGCACCGTTCTGGTCTTTCTGCAGACGTTTCTCTGCATTGTCATAGGCTGCTTTTACTGCCTTTGGCGTTGCCGCCAGCGTTTCAGACGTGCTGTTGGTCGCGCTGCTTAGCTGGATTATCCCTTTCTGTGCTGTCGTTGCATCCTGTGCGGTGTATTTCCCGTTAGCCAGGTCATACGCGGCCTTAACGGCTTTTGGCGTTGCCGCCAGTGACTCGGAAGTGCTGTTGGTCGCACTGCTGAGCTGTACTATCCCCTTTTTCGTCGTGCTCGCATCCTCAAGCGCCACGGCGGATGCAATATCCTCTGCCCGTTTTGCCGCTGTCTCAGCGCGCGTTGCCGCGGATTCCGCCGTACTTTTGCTCTGAGCTGCCGCCGTCGCACTGCCAGCTGCCTCTGTCGCCTTCGTGGATGCCGTCGTGGCGCTGCCTTTCGCTGCTGACGCCTGTCTGGTCGCCTCATCTTTTGAAGCAGACGCAGATGATGCCGATGACGACGCCGAACTGGCTGACGATGCGGCAGCCGTTTTTGAGGATTCTGCGCTGGTTTCCGACGCTTTCGCGTTCGTTTCGGATGTCTTCGCTGCGGAAGCAGACCTCGCTGCTGCGCTGGCCTGTTCAGTGGCTTCGCCAGCCTTCGTTGTGGCTGTTGAAGCAGACGATGCGGCGCTTTCTGCCGATTTTCCGGCGGCGGTGGCACTGGCTGAGGCCTGCCCGGCACTTGTTGACGCGGCACTGGCAGACGACGCAGCCGCTGTTTTTGAGTCTGCTGCTGCGGAGGCACTCTGTTCCGCTGCCGTCTCAGAAGACTTGGCGTTCGTCTCGGACGTTTTTGCCGCCTTCGCGGAATTTCCTGCCGCCGTTGCCGAGGAAGCGGCACTACTGGCGCTTGATGATGCGTTCGTTTCTGATGATTTCGCTGCCTCTTTTGAGGCCGCCGCATCCCGGGCTGAGGTGGCAGCTTCTGACGCTTTCGTGGTCGCGGTGGATGCAGAAGTGGCTGCAGATTTTTGTGACGCTGCAGCATTCGTTTCTGACGTTTTCGCCGCAGCGGCACTGGTAGCTGCCGCGCTTTTTGAGGACTCTGCAGCGGCAGCACTTTTTGATGCTTCAGTGGCCTTTGTTGATGCCGTTCCTGCGCTGGAAGACGCTGACTGAGCCGACGAAGCGGCCTGTCCGGCTGACGTGCTGGCTGCGCGTGCTGAGCCTGCAGCATCAGTCGCATGGGTTGCCGCCTCACGGGCAGATGTGCCGGCATCGCCGGCTGACTTCTTCGCGGCTGCCGTGTTCTGTGCCACCGCGGACGCGTTACGCGCCACCTCTTCCAGCATCAGTTCAAAACGGCGCAGAGCCTCAGGACGGGCATCATCCTCCGTCATGGCACCGAGAAAATCATTCAGCGTACCGGGTCGGGAATCTTCATACACGGTGATGGTCCCGGCATGTGACGGCGGGAATCCTTCCACCAACAGAATAACGCTGTACTGACCGTACTCAACGTCCATGCTGTAACGCCCGGCTTCATCCGGATTTTCTGAGGCCAGCGTGTTCACCACCACCGTGGTGCTGTTACGTTTTGCTTTCAGCTGGATTGTGCAGTTCTGTACCGGTTTTCCTGTGCCGTCTTTCAGTACACCTGAAATTTTTACTGCCATATTCACCCCACAAAAAAGCCCGCCTGAACCGGCGGGCTGTCATAACACTGTGTTACCTGGCTAATCAGAATTTATAACCAACACCCACGATGAACCCGTCAGTGCGCCAGTCACCACTGCCGGAGCCTTCATAAGCGACATCAATGGCCACGGATTCGGTCGGGTTAAACTGCACGCCAGCTCCCCACGCCAGAGACGTGTTGCTGTGGCGACCGTCATCACTTCCGGTCAGCACGTCGTGCGTTTTTCCCTTGTTGTCAGTTACGCGGAGATAATCCCCGGAGAAAGTCGACACACGGCTGTAAGCCATACCCGCCATCGCATACGCGCTGAACCATTCATTCACGCGCACAGACGGCCCCACCATCACGCTGAACCAGCGGTTACGCACGGAATCTTCATGCCAGCGGGTATCGCTGTAACGGGTAAGCTGGCGATTCTTGTCTCCTGCATAGCTGAATGACGTCACCAGCCCCAGTGTGTCCGTAAACTCATAACGGTATTTCACGTTAATCCCGTTAAGATCATCGCTGCCGGGAACGTTCGTCGAGGCATGAAGATACCCCGCGCTCAGCGTGGACTGATGTTCAGATGCCCATGCAGGCGCACCGGATACGGCCAGACAAATGGCTGCGGAAAAAATGGCGGCATAAAGTTTACGCATAATTACCTCTCGCTTTTCTGCAATAAAAAAGGCGTCATTCCTGACGCCCTTTATTGGGGTTATAAATATTTCAACGAATACTGATGCCGGAAGCGGCTTTTTTGGTCACAATCACCGTACAGTCGGTGATATTGCCTGCCCCCTGATTGCCTTTCTGGAAAACCTTAAACTCCAGAGTGACGCTTCCCCTGCCACTCGGCATATCAATAACCGCACTGTAACTACCGGGAATGGCCCCTTTAGTTTCTCTGGACGCGATTAATACGCCGTTTTTGCGAACTTCAAAACCATAACCCGTGTATCGCGTGCCTCCGGGGTTATTTCCGCTCCCCGGATCGTCATACGCTATACCGTTAAAAATAATGGGCGGAATAATAATCTGGCGGTCAAAGTTATGATCATCGCTGATGGTGACTGTAACCGTACCGTTTGGTGTTTCCGTGTTACCCCACGTACCGACTTTTTTCGGGAAGGCTTTTGATACAGCTTTAACGAAATCCCCTCTGACCTGGGTCGCCTCCAGCATGCCCTTAATCGTACAGTTCTGGTTAATCGTGACATTGTTGAGCGTTCCTGAGTTCGCATTCACACTACCACTGATATCCGCATTTTTAGCGGTCAGCTTTCCGTCTGATGTCAGGGAAAATACCGGAGGATTACCGCCGCTGGTAATGGTGGGGGCCGTCAGGCGTTTCAGGAACACTTCATTCATGAATATCTGATCGCCCTGACCAACAAACATCGGCTTTGTGTTGCCATTCGCAGGATTAATCATCGCAATCCTGTCTGCTGCCAGCAGCACCTGACTCTGCATGCCGTCAGGGGTGTTCTCAATACCGGCACCGATACCCGCAATATAAAGGCGTCCGTCCTGCATCTGCTGCAGCTTCACAGCCCACATGCTGTTCAGATTATTATTTGTATCAACCTGAACCTTCTGTATCTGCTGGATCGCTGCACTCTGGTCTTCCAGTTTCTTATTGACGGTCTGTGTTATTTCATTGCTGACATCCGTTATGGACGTCCTGATTTCAGTCAGGTCAGGCGCAAGCTGACCGTTATCAATCTGCGTCCACAGCTCCTGAGCCAGATGAGTTTTCCCTATCTCGCCTTTGAAAAAATCCAGATAGCCTGATGCATCATCACTCGGCTGACCGACAGCCTCCACGAATGCCGATTTGCCAACGGTGTTCACACTGCGAACGTAAAAATAATAATCATGGCCCGGTTTGATATTGATACTGGCGGCTATCCAGTACAGCGCCGTACCAAGATAGCGGGCTGTGGTTTCAACCTGCCTGATATCCGCAATCCGCTTTTCCGAGAACCAGAACTCAAACTGTACCGTCGGATCATAAACCGCAAGATGCGGCGTGGCGGTTATCTGAAAATAGCCCGGCGTCAGCTCAATCCGCGACGGCGCTGCCGGTGCGGCAATCCGGAACGATACCGATGCCGGATCGCCCTGCTGCCCCCAGGCATTTACCGCCCGGACTATCAGCCTGTAGTTTCCCAGCGCCAGTTGCGTGAAGCGGTATGTGGTTTCCGTCGTCCGGGCCGTGCTGACCAGCCGCTCACTGCCGTCATCCGCTGCCACGGTCAGGCGAAGCATAAAGCTCACCCCCTTCACCACCTTCGGCGTGTCCCAGCGCGCCAGCACCTGGTATTCCCCGCTGTCTGCGGTGACTTCTGCGGTCAGGTGCTGCACCGCTGGCGGCGTGACACCATTCACCGTGCCGCTCTGGTCGCCGTCAAAGTGCGCCCCGTTATCCACGATGGCTTCTTTTTCCGGTACATGCTGCACGGCAGTGATGGCATACGTGCCGTCATCGTTCTCACGGATACTCACACAGCGGAACAGGCGCTGGCGCAGCGTCGGCAGCTTCAGCCCCCACACGCTGTATCCGGCAACGCCGTCAGGAACACGGCTCACTTTCACCTTCACGCCGTCGGTGACGGACTGAACCTCCACGCTGACCGGACTCCCCTGCCCGTCAACCAGGCTTATCAGCGTGGTGCCGGAAGATGGCAGCGTGATTTCACGGTCGAGCGTCAGCGTCCGGGTCTGGCTGTTTACCGCCAGCACGCGCCCGCCGGTGCGGATACCGGCATAGTCATCATCGCAGATTTCAATGACATCGCCCGGTACATGGCGAAGCCCTTCAGCACCCACGCTGAAGTCCACGGTCTGCGTCTCCAGCAGCTCCGTTTTAATCAGCCACAGCCCGGCGCGGTGTGCCTGCCCCCGGCTGGTACAGCCAAAGGCATCCATCTTCGTGACATTACGACCGTAACGGGCAATGGCCTGCGTATCTTCAACAAGCTCTGTCGCCGTCTCCCAGCCGTTGTTCGGGTCAATCCAGTTCACCTCAACGGCATTATGGCGGTCCTTCAGGGCGCTGAAGCTGTAGCGGAACGGCGCGCCATCATCCGGCATCACCACATTACTGCGGTTATAGGTCCACACCTTATCCGACGGTCGGTCCTGCACGAACGTCAGCGTCTGCCCGTTCCATACCGGCATACAGCGCATCGCCGAGCAGAAATCACTGAGCACATCCCACGCCTTGCGCTGTGTGGTCAGGTACGCATTACAGGTGATGCGCGGCTCCGTGCCGCCAAAACCGTCCGGCACTGACTGGTCGCAGTACTGGCCGATGACATACAGCGCCCATTTGTCCACATCCGCCGCACCAAGACGTTTCCCCATGCCGTAGCGCGGATGGGTCAGCATATCCCACAGACACCAGGCCATGTTGTTGCTGTATGCTGGCTTAAACGTTCCGTCCCAGATACCGCTGTATTGCCGCGTCTGCGGGTTATAGCTCGACGGCACCTGCAGAATGCGCCCGCGCAGATGATAATTACGGCTCACCTGCTGGCTGCCGAACTGCTCCGAATCCACCTGTACGCCGACCAGTGCCGTGTTCGGGTAGCACTGTTTCACATCGATGATTTCGGTGTATGACGACCAGAGCGTTTTGTTCTGCAGCTGGTCTGTGGTGCTGTCCGGCGTCATCCTGCGCATCCGGATATTGAACGGGCGCGGCGGCAGGTTACCCACCACCACCGAGGCCAGATACTGCGAGGTGGTTTTGCCCTTAATGGTGATGTCTTTTTCCGTCACCCAGCCACCATTACGCTGTATCTGAACCAGCAGGCGGACTTCCGACGGATTCCGGTCCCCCTTTGAGGTGGTTTCCACCAGTGCCTGCACACCGAAGGTAAAGCGCAGACGGTCGATGTTTGCCGACGTGATGGTCCTGGTAATCGGCGTGTCGTACTTCACTTCCGTACCCAGCACCGTCTCGGAGCCGGAGGATTCAAATCCCTCCGGCGGTGTCTGCTCCTGCTCACCGGCCCGGAACACCACCGTGACACCGGCGATGTTGGTATTCCCTTCACTGTCCAGCACCGACGTACTGTTCAGCAGCACGCTTTTTAATCCATCCACCGGACCTTCAATCGGCCCTTCACTGATGGCATCTATCACACTCAGCAACTGCGTGGACTTCAGGTTGTCCTTCGCTTCGCGCGGGGTATGCCCCTTACTGCTGCCTTTACCCATTCCTCACGCTCCATAAACGACAAAACCGCCCGCAGGCGGTTTCACATAAAACATTTTGTATCAGCGACCAATCACCACAACCTGACCACCATCCCCTTCGTCTGCCGTGCTGATCTCCTGAGAAACCACCCGCGACCCCACGCGCATTTCACCGTACAGAACGGGCAGAACATTGCCCTGGGCAACCATGTTATCCAGTGAGGAGAAATACGTGTTTTGTTTGCCGTTATCTGTACTTGCTGCCGTGGGCGTCCTGGCTTTCGGTGCCAGCATCTGCGCCACACCACCAAGTACCATACTGGCACCGAGAGAAAACAGGATGCCGGTCATACCACCGGCCCCAATGGCTGCCCCCCATGCTGCAAGGGTGGCTCCGGCGGTAAAGAATGATCCGGCAATGGCGGCTGCTCCCAGGACAATCTGGAATACGCCCCCTGACTTGGCCCCGGCGACTCTGGGAACAATATGAATCACAGCGCCGTCAGGCAGAGTCTCATGTAACTGCGCCGTTAACCCGGACGTGCTGACGTCCCGCCCGGCAATCCGTACCTGATACCAGCCGTCGCTCAGTTTCTGACGAAACGCCGGGAGCTGTGTGGCCAGTGCCCGGATGGCTTCAGCCCCCGTTTTCACACGAAGGTCGATGCGGCGACCAAATCGTTGTAAATCCCCGTAAAGGCAGATGCGCGCCATGCCCGGTGACGCCAGAGGGAGTGTGTGCGTCGCTGCCATTTGTCGGTGTACCTCTCTCGTTTGCTCAGTTGTTCAGGAATATGGTGCAGCAGCTCGCTGTCACCACAGTAAATGGCGGCATGATTCGGCACCGATGAACCAAAACAGCACAGCAGCACATCGCCCGGCTGCGCCGCTGACAACGGCACCTGATACAGCCCTGTGGCCTCCAGATTATCCAGATAGAGATTCTGGCCGTTACGCCACCAGTCATCCTCACGATGAAAGTCCGGCATCTCAATCCCCGCCAGATGATAAGCATCCCGGAACAGCGTGTAACAGTCCGTCACCCCGTGCTCAAAGCGCCGCCCGGTGAGATGCGGCACACAGCGGAATTTATGAATCTCCCCCCGGCAGACCAGCCACCACGGCAAATCACTCTGCACCTGCAGCCGCCGGTCGGCCTCACTCAGCCAGGGCAGACCACCGGGGTGGCTGTGGACCAGCGCCACAATCTCACCCTGCATTTCTGCCCGCAGCCAGTCCTCCGGCGACATCCGGAAATACTCCTCCGGCTCACCGGAGATATTCACGCAGGGAAAATATCTTTCCCCTTCCGGCGTTCTCACCACGAAGCCGCACGACTCCGCTGGCGCACATCGCCGGGCGTGCGCCAGAATCGCTGATTCTGTCTCTGTCATGGGATTTACTGCGAAAGTTTGTTAATGGAAAGGAAGCCGCCAAAGTTGCCGACATTATTGCGGAACTTACAGCCACTCAGGCATTTGCTGCATTTATCCTTCGTGATATCGGACGTCGGCTGGTCATATTCATCCGCGACCGCCGGACCGCTATAACCGCACTCATCACCGCGATAGGTCCAGGTGCAGGTGTTGGCCAGCATGATACGTCCCGGAAAAACAGCGCCATCCGTTTCAGTCGGCGTGGACAGTACAAAGGAGGCACTGACCGCGCTCAGTTCGCTGCACTGCTCGATGCGCCAGCGGCTGATCACCTCCTGCTCCGGATCGGCGTCGCTGTTTCCGTTGACGAAGTTCACCGCATCCAGAAAACGGGCGTAAACCTTACGCCGGACCACCGTTCCGCCGACCAGACTCTGCAGATCTTCCGCCATCCCGGTGACCATACCGTACAGGTTAGAAACCGTCAGCGTGGGGCGCGTACTGGTGCCTTTGCCATTCAGTTCAAAACCGCTCCCCTGAATGGGATACGGCTGATACTGTCGCCCCTGCCAGGTGACCGGCTCACCTTTTTCGTTCTGCTCATTACAGAAAAAATAACGTTCTCCACCGACCTCTGTCAGGTCGATTTCCCAGAGCACCACGCTGGCCGACTGCTCCGCACGGGTGCATTCATTCAGTGTTTCCTGCCGGATATCCTGCATCAGTTCACCACCTGTTCAAACTCTGCGCTGAACTCAACACGCAGCATACTGACCCGCGACGACCATTTTGCGCAGGTCACCTTTATCTGCCGCCACTCATAAGGCGGCGTCCACAGAAAGGATTTCCAGCCCCCGTGCTCTTCCAGAAACGACTCCAGTACCGTGGCCTCCTCACGGGGGACAGAAAGCGTCACGCTGTACGTTTTCAGGTTGGCATTCAGCCCGGCAGGCGCTCGCTGGGAATAGCCATCACCAAAGCGCACCTTTCTTACAGAAGGGGCCGAAGCCACATCCATACCGGGTTTCACTTTCCAGCGGAAGGTTTTCATCGTCCACCTCCGGAGAACAGGCCACCATCACGCATCTGTGTCTGAATTTCATCACGGGCACCCTTGCGGGCCATGTCATACACCGCCTTCAGAGCAGCCGGACCTATCTGCCCGTTCGTGCCGTCGTTGTTAATCACCACATGGTTATTCTGCTCAAACGTCCCGGACGCCTGCGACCGGCTGTCAGCCAGACTGCCCGGTGTACCGACATAACCACCGGTGGCATAGCCGCGCATCAGCCGGTAGAGATTCCCCACGCCAATCCGGCTGGTTGCCTCCTTCGTGAAGACAAATTCACCACGGTGAACAATCCCCGCTGGCTCATATTTGCCGCCGGTTCCCGTAAACCCTCCGGTTGCAAAATGGAATTTCGCCGCAGCGGCCTGAATGGCTGTACCGCCTGACGCGGATGCGCCGCCACCAACAGCCCCGCCAATGGCGCTGCCGATACTCCCGACAATCCCCACCATTGCCTGCTTAAGCAGAATTTCTGTCATCATGGACAGCACGGAACGGGTGAAGCTGCGCCAGTTCTGCTCACTGCCGGTCAGCATCGCCGCCATATTCTGTGCAATACCATCAAAGGTCTGCGTGGCTGCACTTTTTACCTGCGACATACTGTCCGTGGCGCTCTCTTCCCACTCACTCCAGCCGGACTTCAGGCCTGCCATCCAGTTCCCGCGAAGCTGGTCTTCAGCCGCCCAGGTCTTTTTCTGCTCTGACATGACGTTATTCAGCGCCAGCGGATTATCGCCATACTGTTCCTTCAGGCGCTGTTCTGTGGCTTCCCGTTCTGCCTGCCGGTCAGTCAGCCCCCGGCTTTTCGCATCAATGGCGGCCCGTTTTGCCCGTTGCTGCTGTGCGAATTTATCCGCCTGCTGCGCCAGCGCATTCAGGCGCTCCTGATACGTGATCTTATCGCCAAGTGCAGCCAGCTGGCGTTTGTACTCCAGCGTCTCATCTTTATGCGCCAGCAGGGATTTCTCCTGTGCGGACAGCTGGCGACGTTGTGCCGCCTCCTCCAGTACCGCGAACTGACTCTCCGCCTTCCACAAATCCCGGCGCTGCTGGCTGATTTTCTCATTTGCTCCGGCATGCTTCTCCAGCGTCCGGAGTTCAGCCTGAAGCGTCAGCAGGGCAGCATGAGCACTGTCTTCCTGACGATCGCCCGCAGACACCTTCACGCCGGACTGTTTCGGCTTTTTCAGCGTCGCTTCATAATCCTTTTTCGCCGCCGCCATCAGCGTGTTGTAATCTGCCTGCAGGATTTTCCCGTCTTTCAGTGCCTTGTTCAGTTCTTCCTGACGGGCGGTATATTTCTCCAGCGGCGTCTGCAGCCGTTCGTAAGCCTTCTGCGCCTCTTCGGTATATTTCAGCCGTGACGCTTCGGTATCGCTCTGCTGCTGCGCATTTTTGTCCTGTTGAGTCTGCTGCTCAGCCTTCTTTCGGGCGGCTTCAAGCGCAAGACGGGCCTTTTCACGATCATCCCAGTAACGCGCCCGCGCTTCATCGTTAACAAAATAATCATCCTTGCGCAGATTCCAGATGTCGTCTGCTTTCTTAAACGCAGCCTCTGCCTTAATCAGCATCTCCTGCGCGGTATCAGGACGACCAATATCCAGCACCGCATCCCACATGGATTTGAATGCCCGCGCTGTCCTGTCTGCCCAGGTCTCCAGCGTGCCCATGTTCTCTTTCAGGCGGCGGGTCTGGTCATCAAACCCTTTCGTTGCGGCCTCGTTCGCCGCCTGCAATGCCCCGGCTTCATCGCCGGAACGCTGCAACTGAGCAACATACGCAATCTGCTCCGCCGTCACGTTATGGAACTGGCGTGCCATCGCCGTCAGCCCCGACGTCGGGTCTGTGGTCAGCTTCCCGAAGGCTTCAGCGACCTTGTCCACCTCCACGCCGGATGCAGAGGAGAAACGCGCCACACTCTGGCTGATGGACGCAATCTGAGCCTCACCGCTTACCCCCGCCTTAACCAGTGCGCTGAGTGACTCGCTGGTCTGGTTAAACGTCAGCCCTGCCGCCTGCCCGGCTCTGGACAGGACCAGCATACGATCTGCCGTCAGTCCCGCCTGATTGCCGGAAAGGACCAGCGTTTTGTTGAAATCGGACAGGGTTGAGTTGCCCTGATACCAGGCATACGCCAGCGCACCGGTCGCCACCGCCAGCGAGGTGGCCCCCACCATCGGCAGGGTGATCGCACCGGCAAGCCCCCTGAACATGGGGATCATCCCGCCGAAGGAGTCCTTCACCTGCCCCCCCTGTTGCAGCAGGATCAGCCACGGACTTTGCCCGCCTGCAAGCTGCGTGGCCACGTCGGTGAACTGTGCAGGCAGCATACGCATGGCGGCTTTATACTGCCCGACGGAAATCCCCGCTTTCTGTGCAGCCAGCGCCTGTCGGCTCAGCGACTGTTCAACGACTGCCGCTGTTTTTTTCGCATCACTTTCCGTACCGGAAAAATGACGCCTGACTCTGGCCATCTGCTCGTCAAATCTGGCCGCATCCAGACTCAAATCAACGACCAGATTGCCTACCGGTTCAGCCATACCGGACTCCTCCTGCGATCCCTTCTGATACTGTCATCAGCATTACGTCATCCTCCGTCATGTCCGCCACATCCGGGGAAGCGGGGATAACTTCATTCCCGTCCGGGCCAAAGCGGACACCTCCGGCAAGCCCTGCCGCTTTCTGCATCAGCACATCATCTTCAGGCTCTTCGTCAGCCTCGCGCCGGTTCAGCAGACTGAAATCCAGCGGATGCATATCCGGATCGCTGAAAAACAGGCTGAGCACGGTGTACGTCAGCCCGGAAAAGTGCATATCCAGCAGAACATCATGAAAATAATGGGTACTGTAAAAGCGGTGCCAGTCGGCATACTCCGTGGATGACATCCCGGCAAGCATGGCACGCCAGTCGGGTCGCCCCATCTCACGCGCCAGTTTCAGGGCAAAACTCAGCTCACCGTCGAACACTTTCCCGCAGAAACAGGCTCTGCGGGCCCGGCGTCCTCTGTCTGTTCAGGGGCATTATTCACAACAAACTCATACATACCAGACAGCCGGTACACCACGTTTTCAGCATGAGAAATTGCCTCCGTGGGCCAGGTGGTAAGCACTTCCTGCTCAATCTGTTTAACGGCTTCATTCATGGACGGCATCTGCGTCTTCTGCGGATGGTTATGCCACAGGGACATCGCCACCAGAAACGCGCCGGTTCTGATGGCGTCTTCCACAGTAAACTTCCGGTTGCTGTCTGACTCCGCCTGTTCTGCCTGCCGTTTCATCAGGGCGAGATGCTCAATACGCTGCAGGGCTGACAGTTCAGAAAGCGTGACGGTCACGCCGTTATGTTCAAATGATTCGGTTTTCAGGAACATCGCTGACTCTCCGGATTAACTGTCGGTGACAGTGATTTCTGCAACCGCAGCAAGTTCACCATTACCGGATACAACCGGAATGTTGACCTTACCTGCAGCAACGCCTTTCACGGTGATGGTCATACCACTGACCGACACGGTGGCTTTTGTTTTATCCGCTGACACCGCACGGAAGCTCTTGTCAGTTGCGCCCTCCGGCTGGAATGCCACGGTCAGCGTGGTGCTCTGCCCTTTCACCACCGAGGAGCTGGCAGGCGTCACAGTCATACCGGTTGCCGCCGTCACCGTACTGCGATCTTCTGCCATTGACGGACGGCCCACATTGGTGACCTTCACCGTACGGGTGATCACTTCCTTCGCCGTCACCGCCTTACCGATACTGCTGACCCAGCCACGGAACACATCGACCGTGCCGTTCGGGAAGCGGATTTTATAGGCACGGGTATCACCTTCATTAAACCACGCCAGCAGCGCCTGCTGCCCCTGCTCTCCGGGCATCCACGCCAGCGTGAAGCTGGTATCTCCGGCGGATTTCTGCCCCTGCCCGGTCGCGGTCCAGTCCGCATCTTCATCATCGAGATAACTGTCGTCATAGGACTCAGCGGTCAGTTCGCCGGGCGTCAGGTCTTTAACTTTAGCCAGACGCGACCAGTCAACGTCTGAAAGCGGATTCGCATAAGGGTCACCGCTCCCCTTATAAACCCACAGGGTGGTCCCGGCACCTTTCACCGGCATTGTAGGATTTGGTACAGGCATAGCGTCCTCACATTTCATAGGTAATGACATAAGTCAGATCGGCTGAACTCCACAGGCCCGCATCATCGTCGCGCCGGTAGTCATAGCCGCTGGCCACCATACTGGTGATCAAATCTGACAGTGCCGGGATATCGCTCATCACCGGATAAATCCGGGACTCCATCCACGCATCCAGCTCTGAATCCGGCACCTGAGCAGGCAGGAAAACTTCAATATGCAGCTCCGCCTGCCAGGTATCACTGTCCAGCTCTTCGCCCGTGTATTCAGCGCCGGTGAGATAAACGGCAATTGCCGGAAAATCCGCCTCATCAAAAACAGCGGGGCGACCATCAAAAAGCGTCGCCCCGGTGTCATGCTTCTCCAGTGCATCCAGTACGGCTGCACGGAGTTCAGTATGTTTCATCGCTTTATTACCATTCTCAGTTGATGCTGCAGCGCATAGCCCAGCTCTTTCGGAAGACGTTCACGCCGTATCCGTTCAATATTCTGTTTAAACGCCGTGGTAAGCGGCACCGCCATCGGGATTTTCACCACATCAATGGGGTAACGGTTTTTCCCGGCCACACGCTGCATGACATGCCACCGGCCATTTTTCAGTTGCTGAATAAACGCGCCGGGAATACGACGGTTTCCCACCACAAGCACGCTGCCGCCACCTTTCAGGGATGAACGCTGCCCCTTTTTACGACGTCTGCGGCGGGAAAGGACAACCCGCGCGTTACCCAGCTTGATTACGGGCAAATCCCCCCGGTTAACCCTGATTCTGGCCTGCGGATTTTTGACCGTGGCCCTTTTCAGCCTGGCCCTTTCCTTTACCAGTTTCCGGCGTACCTTTGTCTCACGGGCAACCTGTGACGCAGACTGCGATATCGCGGATGACGCAACGCGGTTAATGGCCATTGCGGCGGCACCAGGCACCGCCGTTTTGCTGATACGGCTGAGGTTTTCAACGGCCTGCTCAAGACCTTTTATGGCCATACATCCCCCTTTCAGCGGCGACGGTTAACGGCAGGCGGCACGCCACGCCCAAGCCAGAGATGACAGCTTCCGCCATCATCCGGCGAAATCCGGTCCACCCAGAAGTTTTCCTCGCCGATGGTCAGTGTGTCTCCACGCCGCAGCTGCCGCACATCATCAGTCCGGACAAACAGGGACGGGCTGGAGCCTTCAACGCGCACCCCCTGTCCGGCATAGCTGATATTTTCAGGGTCATCAAAAACACCACGTATCACAGCACCGGACAGCTCACCGGATGTCATGGTGGCTGACGTTCCCATGTACCCGCGTATCGTTTCATCGGCGCGGGCAATGGCAGCATCGAACAGGTTATCGGAATCAGCCACAGCGCCTCCCGTTATTGCATTCTGGCCAGGCCATGTTCTGTCATTTCGGCTGCCACACCGGCAGAGACACGAAACGCCGTTCCCGGCAGCACAAATGCCACAGGCTCATCCCGCGTGGCGTGAAGTGCATCAGTATGCAGCGTCACCAGTGCCACGACCGTGACCAGAGCAGCCGTATCAATCACGGTATCCGGCTGCGCTGATACCACCTCATTTTCATGTCCGGTCAGCGCATTTTCCGGGCTGACAGATGTGTCCTGACCGGCAGCGTCATCCGTGTCATCAAGCTCCTCTTCCAGCTCTGCCACACGGAGCACCAGTTCTTCTTTCGTCCCCGTCAGGCTGACATCACGGTTCAGTTGCTCACCCAGCACCTGAAGACGGGCAATCAGTTCATCTTTCGTCATGGACTCCTCCACAGAGAGAAAATGGCCCCGAAGGGCCATGATTACGCCAGTTGTACGGACACGAACGCATCAGGATCAGCCAGCAGCATCAGCGGTGCTGACTGAATCATGGTGAACTCACGCGCCGGATCGCCGGTGGTCACCCAGTTTTTCGGGTAGCGGGCAGAGGCGTTAATACCTTCGCGCTGTGCGTCCGCATCCTGAATGCAGCCATAGGTGCGCAGACCGCGTGCCTGAGTGTTCCCCAGCACCATCGTGTTGTCCGGCAGGAAGTTCTTTTTGACGTCGTTTTCCACGTACTGTCCGGAATACACGACGATCGCCGTATCGCCATACATCCCCTTATAGGACACCGCTTCGCCCAGGTCTTTTACCGCTGTCTCCAGCTCGGAATTAGAGCCGCGACGGGTATCCAGCTTCTCCTTGACGGCTTTGAAGGAACGGAACAGCGCCCAGCCTTTCGGATCAAACACGATGATATTCACCACGCCGCTGGCGTTCAGCGCGTAGGCTTCGATATCGTCGGTCGGGTCATACGTGGACTTGTCACGCTTGCTCCACTCCGTGCCGCCGGACTGCGTGATGTTGTTCGCCGCACTGCGGCCCATATCCACCTCAACCGGATCGAAGGCTTCACCGGTCATGGTGTATTTGCCCTTGAGCACGGCAGAAACTGCCTGCATCTCTTCGACCTGAGCAATGGCCAGCTCTTCGTCACGCATGTTCTGCAGGATGATGCGACGGCGGCGGTAAGCCGGGTCCGCCAGATTCTGCGGATCTTCATCCGGCAGGCGACGCAGGGTCATCTGCGGATTCACCTCATGCTTCGGCTTGACATAACCCGGCGTAAATTCAGAGGTGGAGCCGCCACGGGAACGGATAACCTCACCGGAAACAATTGGCGAAACGTACAGCGCCATGTTTACCAGTCCAGGAATTTGTGAGAGATAGACTTTCTCCGTGGTGAAGGGATAGCTCTCACGGAAAAAGAGACGCAGAAACAGCGGATCAAACTTAAATTTCTGCTCATTTGCCGCCAGCAGCTGGGCGGTTGTGTACATCGACATAAAAAAATCCCGTAAAAAAAGCCGCACAGGCGGCCTTTAGTGATGAAGGGTCAGGTTAAACGATGCTGATTGCCGTTCCGGCAAACGCGGTCCGTTTTTTCGTCTCGTCGCTGGCAGCCTCCGGCCAGAGCACATCCTCATAACGGAACGTGCCGGACTTGTAGAACGTCAGTGTGGTGCTGGTCTGGTCAGCAGCAACTGCAAGAATGCCAACGGCAGCACCGTCGGTGGTGCCATCCCACGCAACCAGCTTACGGGTGGAGGTGTCCAGCATCAGCGGGGTCATTGCAGGCGCTTTCGCACTCAACCCGCCGGGCGCGGTTGCGGTATGAGCCGGGTCACTGTTGCCCAGCGGCTGGTAATGGGTAAAGGTTTCTTTGCTCGTCATAAACATCCCTTACACTGGTGTGTTCAGCAAATCGTTAACGGCATCAGATGCCGGGTTACCTGCAGCCAGCGGTGCCGGTGCCCCCTGCATCAGACGATCCAGCGCAGTGTCACTGCGCGCCTGTGCACTCTGTGGTGCTGCGGCCAGAATACGGCGGGCCGTTTCCACGGTCATACCGGGGGTTTCGGCCAGCACGCATGCCTGTTCTTCGCGTCCGTGAGCCTCCTCACAGTTGAGGATCCCCATAATGCGACTGTTTTCTGCCGCAACCGCTGCGGTGATCTGCGCGTTCACGTCCGGCTGCGCAGCGCTGGCGTTCTCGCCCTCCGTCGCTTGCACCACGCCAGTAACGTCAGCCTGCGAAGCAGTGGCTGAAACAGTTGTTGATTGAGTCTCTTTGGTCATTCGCCCTCCTGAGAGACGGGATTTACGTGCATCCAGTGCATCACGCATGACGGTGATCGCATCGGTACTGTTCACAAGTTCATCAGCCAGTCCGGCATCAATGGCCTCCTGACCGCTGTACACTGCAGCCTCGGTATCCAGCACAGCCTGCACGGACAGGCCGGTATATGCCGACACCTTCTGTGCAAACATCCGGCGGGTTGCATCCATCCGGGACTGCAGTGTTTCCCGGACATCATCCGGTAGATGGCTGTAGGGGTTGCCATCCACCTTATGGCTGCCGCTGTAAATCAGCGTGATTTCCACGCCCTGTTTCTCCAGCGCAGCACCGTAATTACTGTGAGCCATCATGACGCCGATGGAGCCTGTCCGGGCGGTCTGCGTGACCAGACGCCGGGAGGCGGCGCTGGCAAGCAGCTGACCTGCACTGCAGTTCATGTCGTTGGCCAGCGCCCATACCGGTTTTATGTCTCGCACACGGGCGATGATGTCAGCACAGTCAAATGCTCCCGCCACCATCCCGCCCGGTGTGTCCATATCCAGCAGAATGCCGTCCACAATCGGATCGCTGGCAGCCTGTTGCAGACGGGCGATAATGCCGTTGTAACCGGTCATCCCCGAATACGGCTGCAGCGCCCGCGTCCGGCTGACCAGCGTGCCGGACACCGGCAGCACGGCGATGCCGTTCATGACCTGATAACTGCGGGCCTGTCGTGGTCCGTCATCATCAACGGATAACGCCAGCGCCGCGGGTGCCTCTCCGGCAGTCAGGCTGTCGCCGGACACCGCATCCGCCAGGCGGCTGATCCCAAGCTGGCCTGCAAGCGCACAAAAGAAAACCCGCGCATAGGCGGGTTCAAGCATCAGCGGCTCATTAAAGGCCATACTGGCAATATGCGGGAGATTACGCAGCTCTGCTGTCACTCTTCTCCTCCTCTGTTGATTGTCGCAGTCCGGATTCAAATGCCGCAGCCGCCCAGGCGGGCGGTTTAAGACCGGCTGCGCGGCGCTCCATCGTTTCACGGACCTGCTGGGCAAAAATTTCCTGATAGTCGTCACCGCGTTTCGCGCACTCTTTCTCGTAGGTGCTCAGTCCGGCTTCTATCAGCATCACCGCTTCCTGAACTTCTTTCAGACCATCGATGGCCATACGACCGGAGCCTATCCAGTCGCAGTTCCCCCAGGCACTGCGGGCTTCCTGAAAACTGAAGCGCGCTTTTGAAGGTAACGTCACCACGCGGCGAACGATGGCCTCTTCCAGCCAGCACAGAAACATCTGGCTCGCCTGACGGGATGCGACGAATTTTCGCCGCCCCATAAAGTACGCCCACGACTCGTTCGCACTGGCCCGTGCCGTGGAGTAGCTCATCTGGGCGTAATTCCGGGAAAGCTGCTCATACGAGACACCCAGCCCGGCAGCAATATACCGCAACAGTGACTGCTCAAACACGGAGTAGCCGTTATCCGTGTCCTGAGCCGTCTGCAGGTTCAGTGAGTCCCCCGGCATCAGGTGCGGCACTTTTGCGCCTCCCAGCCGGACCGGTGCTGCGGCGTAATACGCGGCAATTTCACCAATCCAGCCAGTCAGCCTTTCCCGCTGCTCCTGACTGTTCGCGCCCAGAATAAAATCCATCGCTGACTGCGTATCCAGCTCACTCTCAATGGTGGCGGCATACATCGCCTTCACAATGGCGCTCTGCAGCTGCGTGTTCTGCAGCGTGTCGAGCATCTTCATCTGCTCCATCACGCTGTAAAACACATTTGCACCGCGGGTCTGCCCGTCCTCCACGGGTTCAAAAACGTGAATGAACGAGGCGCGCCCGCCGGGTAACTCACGGGGTATCCATGTCCATTTCTGCGGCATCCAGCCAGGATACCCGTCCTCGCTGACGTAATATCCCAGCGCCGCGCCGCTGTCATTAATCTGCACACCGGCACGGCAGTTCCGGCTGTCGCCGGTATTGTTCGGGTTGCTGATGCGCTTCGGGCTGACCATCCGGAACTGTGTCCGGAACAGCCGCGACGAACTGGTATCCCAGGTGGCCTGAACGAACAGTTCACCGTTAAAGGCGTGCATGGCCACACCTTCCCGAATCATCATGGTAAACGTGCGTTTTCGCTCAACGTCAATGCAGCAGCAGTCATCCTCGGCAAACTCTTTCCATGCCGCTTCAACCTCGCGGGAAAAGGCACGGGCTTCTTCCTCCCCGATGCCCAGATAGCGCCAGCTTGGGCGATGACTGAGCCGGAAAAAAGACCCGACGATATGATCCTGATGCAGCTGGATGGCGTTGGCGGCATAGCCGTTATTGCGCACCAGATCGTCTGCGCGGGCATTGCCACGGGTAAAGTTGGGCAGCAGGGCTGCATCCACACTTTCACTCGGTGGATTCCACGCCCGCAACTGCCCACCAAATCCGCTGCCACCGCCATGATAACCGGCATATTCACGCAGCGATGTCATGCCGTCCGGCCCCAGAAGGGTGGGAATGGTGGGCGTTATCATACATAAAATCCTGCAGGTCCCCTGCGTCGCTGTGTCATGCCGGTCTGCACTTCCAGCTCTGCAATGTATTTTTTCAGGTCAGACACGGAAGTGGCCGTAAACTCCACTCTCCGTCCGTCTTTCTGTACCGTTGCCACCCGTTTTCCTGTCATCAGGTCATGCAGTGCCGCACGGGCAGCGGCAAGTTCTTCCTGTCGCGTCATTCATCCTCTCCGGATAAGGCACGGGCGTAATCTGCCAGTGTTTTCTTGTTGGTTGCTGCACCATCCTCTTCCTGCAGGCTCGCCAGCAGTGCACTGAGATCCAGCTGCCAGCGGGAAATACTGATGCGCAGCGCCGCCAGCGCATAAACGAAGCAGTCGAGCGCCTCATTGCGTCGCTTTTTGCTGTCCCACAGTATTTTTTTCCTGCCATCCACCCATTTTTCGACCTGCTCTTCAGCAGTCAGCTGCTGCGCTTCGGTCAGATCAAAAATATCCGGGTTATTCGGGAAGTGAACGGCACCGGGAAGCGGTTCATCCCCTTCCGGCGTCAGTGTGAAGCGGTTATAAATCTGCTCTTTCGCGGTATCCGTACCGATTTCGGTAAGGTAAACCCCGTTTTTGTTTCGCTTACGTGGCATGCTGGCCACCGGCTTTCCGTAGACGGATGCCCCTTTAATGGGGATCACCCGGAACAGCCCATGTTTTTTCGAGCGTTCATACACAATGGTCGGGTCAATCCCGCCAGTATCCCAGCAGATACGGGATATCGACATTTCTGCACCATTCCGGCGGGTATAGGTTTTATTGATGGCCTCATCCACACGCAGCAGCGTCTGTTCATCGTCGTGGCGGCCCATAATAATCTGCCGGTCAATCAGCCAGCTTTCCTCACCCGGCCCCCATCCCCATACGCGCATTTCGTAGCGGTCCAGCTGGGAGTCGATACCGGCGGTCAGGTAAGCCACACGGTCAGGAACGGGCGCTGAATAATGCTCTTTCCGCTCTGCCATCACTTCAGCATCCGGACGTTCGCCAATTTTCGCCTCCCACGTCTCACCGAGCGTGGTGTTTACGAAGGTTTTACGTTTTCCCGTATCCCCTTTCGTTTTCATCCAGTCTTTGACAATCTGCACCCAGGTGGTGAACGGGCTGTACGCTGTCCAGATGTGAAAGGTCACACTGTCAGGTGGCTCAATCTCTTCACCGGATGACGAAAACCAGAGAATGCCATCACGGGTCCAGATCCCGGTCTTTTCGCAGATATAACGGGCATCAGTAAAGTCCAGCTCCTGCTGGCGGATGACGCAGGCATTATGCTCGCAGAGATAAAACACGCTGGAGGGGTCATCCGGCGTCCATTTGAGGCCAAACGGCGTCTCTTTGTCGCCAAATTTAAGATACTGCTCCTCCCCGCAATGCGGGCAGGCAACATGAAAACGCATAAAATGCGGGGATTCACTGGCTGCACGCTCAATCTGACAGGTGCCTCTCACTTTTGGCGTGGAGCCACGGATGGACTTTGGCCAGACCGAGCCTTCAATACGCTTGTCACCCAGGAACGTCGGAGAGCCTTCCTGTTCAATATCCTCATCAAAGGCAGCAAGTTCATCATAACCCGCCACATCCACTGACTTTTCACGGTAGTTTTTTGCCGCTTTACCGCCCAGGCACCAGAAGCCACGACCATTGGAAAAACGCTTCATAGTGAGCGTGTTATCCCGGTGCTTTTTGCCATACCACGGAGCCAGCGCCAGCAGCGACGGAATATCGCGGATGGTCGGCTCAACGTGGGTTTTCATAAAGTTCTCGGCATCACCATCCGTCGGCAACCAGATAAGGGTGTTGCGCTGCTTATGCTCTATAAAGTAGGCATAAACACCCAGCAGCATTTTGGAATAACCGATACGGGCAGACTTCACCACATTCACCTCACGGATGTAGTCGCTGCCCATCGCATTCATGATGGCCCGCTGAAAGGGCAGTGTTTCCCAGCGCCCTTCCTGGTATGCGGATTCTTTCGGGAGATAGTAATTAGCATCCGCCCATTCAACGGCGGTCTGTGGCTCCGGCCTGAACAGTGAGCGAAGCCCGGCGCGGACAAAATGCCGCAGCCTGTTAACCTGACTGTTCGATATATTCACTCAGCAACCCCGGTATCAGTTCATCCAGCGCGGCTGCTTTGTTCATGGCTTTGATAATATCCCGTTTCAGGAAATCAACATGTCGGTTTTCCAGTTCCGGAAAACGCCGCTGCACCGACAGGGGGAGCCCGTCGAGAATACTGGCAATTTCACCTGCGATCCGCGACAACACGAAAGTACAGAATGCGGTTTCCACCACTTCAGCGGAGTCTCTGGCATTCTTCAGTTCCTGTGCGTCGGCCTGCGCACGCGTAAGTCGATGGCGTTCGTACTCAATAGTTCCTGGCTGGAGATCTGCCTCGCTGGCCTGCCGCAGTTCTTCAACCTCCCGGCGCAGCTTTTCGTTCTCAATTTCAGCATCCCTTTCGGCATACCATTTTATGACGGCGGCAGAGTCATAAAGCACCTCATTACCCTTGCCACCGCCTCGCAGAACGGGCATTCCCTGTTCCTGCCAGTTCTGAATGGTACGGATACTCGCACCGAAAATGTCAGCCAGCTGCTTTTTGTTGACTTCCATTGTTCATTCCACGGACAAAAACAGAGAAAGGAAACGACAGAGGCCAAAAAGCTCGCTTTCAGCACCTGTCGCTTCCTTTCTTTTCAGAGGGTATTTTAAATAAAAACATTAAGTTATGACGAAGAAGAACGGAAACGCCTTAAACCGGAAAATTTTCATAAATAGCGAAAACCCGCGAGGTCGCCGCCCCGTAACCTGTCGGATCGCCGGAAAGGACCCGCAAAATGATAATAATTATCATCTGCATGTCACAACGTGCATCTACGCCATCAAACCACGTCAAATAATCAATTATGACGCAGGTATCATATTAATTGATCTGCATCAACTTAACGTAAAAACAACTTCAGACAATACAAATCAGCGACACTAAATACGGGACAACCTCATGTCAACGAAGAACAGAACCCGCAGAACAACAATCCGCAACATCCGCTTTCCTAACCAAATGATTGAACAAATTAACATCGCTCTTGATCAAAAAGGGTCCGGGAATTTCTCAGCCTGGGTCATTGAAGCCTGCCGCCGGAGACTGTGCTCAGAAAAAAGAGTTTCTCCTGAAGCAAACAAAGAAAAGAGTGACATTACTGAATTGCTCAGAAAACAGATCAGACCAGATTGAAGCAATTTAGATAATCGTGCAGACTACGCCCCTCATATCACATGGAAGGTACTACAATGGCTCAGGTTGCCATTTTTAAACAAATATTCGATAAAGTGCGAAATAATTTAAACTATCACTGGTTTTATTCTGAACTAAAACGTCACAATGTCTCACATTACATTTACTATTTAGCTACAGAGAATATTCATCTTGTTCTTGAAAACGATAATACGGTTTTAATAAAAGGACAGGGTAAGGTTGTAAATGTAAGATTTTCAAAAAATAAATGCCTTATAGAAGCCACCTTAAAAGGATTCAAATCAGGAGAGTTATCATTTTACGAATACAGGAAAAATCTTGCTACAGCAGGGGTTTTCAGATGGATTACAAATATCCACGAAAACAAAAGGTATTACTATACCTTTGATAATTCATTACTCTTTACTGAGAACATTCAGAACACTACACAAATATTTCCGCACTAAATCATAACGTCCGGTTTCTTCCGTGCCAGAACCGGACTCGCTGGCATGATGAAATATGTGTACCCGGTAACCCCGGTGTGCATCGTTTTTGATTATTCCCGCACACTCGCGCAGAAGGAGTTCCCCGTCGGGCTACGGTCTCTGTTAATACGGGAATACGGCGACGATACAGCGCATGATGTGTCAGGCTTGAATGCCTTTATCCGTTAAAAGGGATATCAGTTAAGTTATCCCGTGCAGGGTATAAGCCATT